>Ga0209709_10000072_pt1 | contig 90618 bp, 102 predicted proteins | sample ArcticOcean_MG_C_2_FD_187435 | JGI IMG/M metagenome (GOLD analysis project Ga0209709, IMG submission 187435) | Marine microbial communities from western Arctic Ocean - ArcticOcean_MG_CB4_136 (SPAdes) (version 2) | ecosystem: Environmental > Aquatic > Marine > Oceanic | place: Arctic Ocean...
GCATAATTTGGCAATTCATTATAATAATGAATTATTTGTGGTTCTTCCATTGATAAGTATCTTGTTATCTATTTAAACAGAAATTAAAACATATTTTTAAATAAGGATGTCATCATTCAAGGATAAACCTTTGAAGAAATGTCATACAGATAAAAGAAAAATGATTGATGAATTACATACTGAAATTATTGAAAATCTTGAAGATGATAAGATAAATGAATATTTCTTAGATAATGGTTTCTTATTGGATCAGTATTACAGAGACGATACAAGTATAACTTCTAGTAATGATGAAGGTGGTATCTTATCATTTTTCCAAAAGAATACCGTAGAAGAGGATTTGGGTGTTACAGTAAATAAGAAATCTTTAATTAATGAATTCATGTGTAATATAGATGATACAATAATAAATCAGAAGTATAAAAATATTCAATATGATAAGTGTAAGTTATGTGGTTCTCAGACTCATTTATCTGATATTAGTTCAGAATTAGCATGCTCAGAATGTGGTCATACTTCGGAAATAATGATTGTTACTGAAAAGAGTTCCTATGCGGATCCTCCACGGGAGGTCAGTTATTTTTCATACAAACGGATAAATCATTTTAATGAATGGTTGGCTCAATTTCAAGCGAAAGAAAAGACAGAATTACCTGAAAATATTTATCGTGATATTATATCTGAAGTAACAAAAAATATATGTCATAATTTAGATAATATAAATTACAAAGAAGTTCGTTCTATATTAAAGAGACTTAATTATAATAAATATTACGAACATATTCCTCATATCATATCAGTAATCAGTGGGAAAAAAGCACCAACATTAGATCGCAAGACAGAGGAAGTTTTACGATCCTTGTTTAAGGATATTCAGATACCATTTGTGAATAATTGTCCTCCAACTCGTAAGAATTTCTTATCATATTCATATGTATTACATAAATTCTGTGAATTATTGGAGTTTGATCATTTATTAGAATATTTTCCGTTATTAAAGAGTCGTGAAAAATTACATCAACAAGACATCATATGGGAAAAAATATGCAAAGATTTGAAATGGCAGTATATTCCTAGTTTATAATATATGTTAGTAATATATGAAAATCATAGATTCCATTCCTACGTCTTTATTGTTGGGTTTATTTACTGGTATATTTTTCTCTATGATTGATTCGCTGTTATTTTTATTTTCAGAAAAGGAATTGGAACATTACTTGATGGAAAAAATCCCTTTTCTAGAACGCGATGAATTAATACTTTTACTATCAGCTGGATGCGCGGCAATAGCGATATTTATTGCTAATTATATTGAACATCATATAACAAAGAAATATGAACTTGTAAAACATCCCTTCCTGGATGCTTTAGGAATAATAATTGGCGTGTTCCTTGTTATTGGAATATATGAATTATACCGGCGGAATCTCAGAAATTATAATACTAATGATAATGATAATTAAAAAATAATTATATTCTTTCTCTCTGTGATTTTATATATATATATAGTAATATTACATATGTATAACTTATTCTTGAGCGTATTACTCCTTGTGATATTTTTTATCATAAGAATGGTCTGTAAATTTATCGTTGATGATGATTTAGACAATTTTATAATTCATCATTCACCTTTTGATAATATTGGACGTGAAATTATTGAGAATGGATTATCTTTGTCTATCGCCTTTTTATCAGTTGGTTTAATTCATAAATATGGTTTGGATAATTTTAAAATGAATACGAATCCTTATTTAGAATTTTTCAGTATCTTATTAGGAACAATTATCATGTTAATTTTATATGAATTGTATAAAAAAACCGAATATAAAAAGGTTAAGATTGTTAGAAAGGATAGAGATTTAGATAAAGATCATGTGGTAGATTTATCGGTCAATTAATGTTTTCCTTTTTCCACGATAACATTTGGCGAACAAATATCAATTAAAGCAAAAGTTGAAGCTGATATTAATCCTACATAGACAGCATGTTCTTTTAAGACACCGCATGTAGGTATTACTTTAGTGGACACCGCAGTCACTAAAAATAAAACTAGATATTTCATTAAATTATTAGTATTCAACATTTATTATAGTGTAGATAATATTTGTTTAAAATCACTTAAAAAAGTATTTCTTATTTATATAAAATGAGCAGTTCTGATATTAGTGAAGTTACTGATTCCAAGAAACCAGATTATCTTGAGGTTGATGATGCGATCCCGGGCCAGAATTACGTTTGCCTATCCTTCTTATCGCCAGAGACTTTAATGCAGAATAAGGAAGCATTCAAATGTGTTAAGTTTCTCCAGTCATATTGTAAGGATAAGAAATTAAAGTTTGATGAAGTTTATTCTTCTTATCAGGATTTTAATTACAAATATGAAGATAAATTACAGAGGGATTTTGACGAACAGAATGATTTTCAGACTTCACTTCGTGGTCTCAAGGTAAGAGGTGTTTATGATACGAGGCCGGCGGCGGAGGACAGAGCAAAGAAACTTTCTCTAACTGATAGCGGTTTCCATACTTTTGTTGGTCAGGTTGGATATTGGCTTCCGTGGGATCCGAATGCTGACAAGGTTGCTGATGAGGTTTTCCAGAACAGTCAGTTGAATGACATGATGGAGAAATATCAGGAGAATAATGTGAGTAAAGATATGTTCTATGAGGAGCAGAAGAGAGATAAGATTAAGGCGGCTCAGGAAGAAGTTAGGAAAGCAAAGGAAGAGGAGAATGCGAAGAAGAAGTTAGAAGGGGGGTCCGGTGAAGAGAAAGAGAAAGATGCTTCGGAAGAATATCCGATTGATGATCCTGTAGCCGAAGAACCTCTTAAGGAAGGGACCACTCTTGAGGATATGGGTTGCGAAGATGGTTCTGACGAACCGGAAGAACAAAATCAGAATATTGGATTCTCACCGACATCATCTAAGTCACCTAAAGAGGGTGACGTTCCTCTTAAGAAGGGTTCGGAAGTATCCACTGATATTAAGGATTCACTTGAGTCTGATGATCCGTGGATGCAAAGGAAGAAAGATGGGGACAACGATGGGGACAACGATGGGACAACGAAAGATGAGGGCGATGAAAAGAAAGATTAAATTATAACTTAGTAGTAATATGGATTCAATCATAACATTTTTTTGTATCGTCATTTTATGTATTTTCATGTATTCATACATGAGAATGACCCAACTGAATAAAGATTATCCTTTATCGTGTAATGTATTATATCTACCTAGAAAAAATAAGATGGTAAAAGATGGCAAACCTCATATGGAGGTTTTAGAACATGAAGAACACGACAGTAAATTTGAACATGCCCGATTCTCAACAGCTCCTATGGGTAAATCAGAAATAGAAACTATCATACCATCATTGAATAGGATATATGATGTTGTTGAATTAAGAGAAATGGGTAATTAATCAATAAAAAATCTAAGTAATGTATTATGAGACTCAGTTTATTATTATTCATTGTTGGAGTGTTATTTATTACAGCGGGTTACACGACTCAACTTGATCCCAAATGTAAGAGAGGGTCGGAGGTAAGAATTGTTCCACGAAATATTTATGATCAAATTATTAGCGATGCTACTTTGTAGGAACTACTTACAAACTCTGAAATATTCTACTTCACCCGCGGTGTTTGTTTTCCTCAAGATTTTACACATATCACCTGGGGCTAATCTCAGACGTTTCGCCATAGGATCTGTTCTTAGAATGATAGGAAATTGGTCTAATCTCGCATTACATTTCTCCATGATAGAATCAATCGTGGACCTCTCTCTGATAGGAATGTGTTGAGGGACCTTTTCATGTTGCGTGATATCAACTGAAAGTGAATCGAGATGAAAGATATGAATATTTTTGAAATGTGAATTTGTAAGTTTGTTATCACCTAGGGCACCATTCTCGGCTTGAATGTTTTCACTTAGTCCGGCGATTAACAGTTCTTCTTGTCCCGCCGAATATAAGGCTTCAATTGCCGCTCCTAGATTATCAGGGACAGGTCTATAAAGAATAACGATAAGACTATCTTCTTTTTCTATAATTTCATCTTTGTAAAGATTACTTAACTTTTCTGAACATGTTTTCGTTACTTTTACAGAAGGATTTCCTATCTCAGGAAAATTGTAATAAATGACATGAACCCTATGACTAGGAATAAGTTTATGATATAGCGAAAAATTACATCCCGAAGCATATCCGAAATGAATATCAGAATTGGAAGGTTTTGTTGTCTTATATAATTTATCTATTTCTTTATCAGAATAATCTTTGATAACAGATATATCCCATTCTGAATCAAGATACTTCTTGAGGTTATATCTGGAGTGATTTATCTTTTGAATCGTTAAATTGCTATCCATCTTTATAATAGAATATAAATTATATATTTAAATCAAATTTATTTAAACATTATTACCCTAGTTATAGTAAATATAATGAGCATGTTACTAAATATTCTAAGAAATCCAATAATTTATCATAGATTACCGTTCACCGTATCTATTATATGTATAGGACTCTTTTATTACAACAGCAATAAACAGTATTTGGTAGATAATTATTTTGGCGATCGTGATAAAATCGAACCCAAACAGAAAATGATGATGCTGAATGATTGGCCCTTTCATGATGAAATCTTGAAATATATCTGTACAAAATATCGGGATGATATTAATTCATTTAATTATTCAGTTGAGAAGATTTATCACTTTAATGAATTTAGATTCCGGAGGAAGGAGACACCGGTTGATTACAAAGTTATTCAACCAAATGATTGTGAAATCACCATCATGTATAAAGATGAGCCAATTGATATTAAGTTTGAGATGGTTAAGGATCATAGAGGAAACCCTGTTAAGTTTATGACACAAGACCAATGTTCTTCATCTGAAGAATTTGTTACGAAATTGGAATTAAGTGCTTCTACAAAAGAATTGCTAACAGATTTTGCAGATGAGGCCAATGATTGGTGTGAGGCTGAGACGAAGAAAATTAAAGCTTGTAGTAAAGAAACAATGAATATTTATTACTATAAGAAAGATTACTGGACTTTATTATCTAAATCACCGAAAAGACCATCTTCAACGATTTACCTGAGAGAAAATCAACAGGAAAAGATAATGGAAACGACAAATAAGTTTTTCTCACCCGATACTCGTGAGATTTATTTATCTTTCGGGATACCTTACAAAAGTGTTCAACTTATTCATGGTCCACCAGGGACGGGTAAAACGAGTCTAATCAAATCAATTGCTTCTGATTTAGATTGTGATTTATATATTTTACCGATTTCAAAGGATATGTTAGATACAAATTTAGTGGATGCTTTTTCCTATATTGCCGATAATGAAGAAAAAGAGAGAATTATAGTGATTGAGGATATTGATACTCTCTTTGATGAAAATAGAAAGAAAGATGATACTAGTAATGGCATTACTTTACAGGCTTTCTTGAATTGTTTAGATGGTTTTACATGTGTAGAGGGAACGATGTTATTCTTAACGGCGAATAGACCCGAAGTCTTAGATTTCGCGATGATAAGATCATGTCGCATTGATAACAAGATTAAGTTAGATTATGCAAATGAATATCAGACTAAGAAGATGTTTGAAACCTTCTTACCCGAACAGGAAAGCAAATTTAAGAGTTTCTATAAAGAAATTAAGCACAAAGAATATACAACTGCGATGTTACAGGAATTCTTATTTTATAATCGCGAGTGCGAAGATATCATGGTTATCATCGATAAATTTATTGATATCATTGAGAAGAATGACCCAAAGAATTTTGAGATAATTAAGGACGAACAGAAGAATTTTTATAGCTAAATTTGATATTATTTAACTATGATAAATTAAGTCACTATGGAATTAACATTAATCCCTGTATGTTCAGAAAGAGACCATGTTCTCGGATATAAGTATAAGTCGCATGATGTACACTGTGATTTATGTAATAAAGGAGGTATATCCTACCAATGTAGCAATTGCGATTACAAGATCTGCTCTAAATGTCAACGATCCATAATTAAATCTGATTCAAAAATTAAACAAAGTATGAAGGGTAAATTATCATCTAGGATAAAAGATGAACAGGAAAAACTGAATGAAGATGGATTATATCTCTGGATCGTTGAATTATCAAAGGAGACAGGTGAATTGTATTATTACAATATTGAAACCAGATCAATCTCATATGATTATCCAAAACTATTTAGGATACCACCGAAAAGTCCATTATTTACACCCGAAACTGAATTAAATAAGTCAGTTGAAGCAGATGGAGCAGATGGAGCAGATGGAGCAGATGAAGCAGATGGAGCAGATGGAGCAGATGGAGCAGATGGATCCATCATTGCGATCCAGGTCAACCGTTTATTCAATTGCATGAGACAGAAAGTCGGACAATTAAACTTGTATTAAGAATACGCTGTTACGATCTAAATCTTGGATAAATAATAATTTTTTGTTTTCTTGGATATTGTTTTTTAAGTTCATTACAGATTCTTTAGCTAAGATTTCACACATCATTTCATCATTCATGAACTGAACATCCATTTTATTTTCTTTTTCAGAACACTGAAAAACAATAATACCCTTCTCTAATCCAGGATTATTATTTAATCCTTCGTCGTAAATTACGCATATCTGTTCCATATTCTCATGAATAAATTTCATGATATAATCTGGAGCAGAATCAACGTTTTGTATTTGACTCATTTATTAATGATTATGAAATTAATATCATTTTTTAACTTATTCTTCATTTATATCGCTTAATGATAATTCAATTGCTCTCTGTAAGTCAGAATCAGAATCTTCTGAATCGGTAATATTTAATGAACTCCTTATTATATCGCTACTTAATTCTCTCAAGTAATTATCAACGGTCAATAAGATCTGTTCTCCAATTACATTATCATCAATAATATGATTATCATTTGTATCATTTGTATCGGGTATGATATTATCAATATTTGAATGACGTATGCCGGCGATTTGTGCCGGCGACAAAGCCGTTACGATTGATGGAATCAAGCTCGGAGGTAATATGGATCCAGATTCTGCGGGTGTTTCAGGTTCTGGTTCAGCATGAATCTGATGATTAACATTCGTTGGAAATTCTTCCCTACATAAGGGACAAGTATTTTTAGTTTCGAACCATTTTGTTATCCCAGAACACGAATCATTTCCGGCATGAAACACATGATGATTATCTTTACAGGGTAAACGAATACATTTATCTCCAATTTTAAAAGATTCTAAACAGATGCTACATTCTTTAGAAGTCAAATCTTCTCCTTCTCCTTCTCCCACTTCACTGATTTCAAATTCTTCTAAATTAGTTAAGAATTCTTCTGAAACGGGTGTTAAACCATCATTCTGCGACTCGCTATTTATCGTTCTCCCGAGAATATCATCATTTCTGATTAAAGAATCTATCATTCTCAAAACATTAGTTGATCCTTGACTACTGATACCCCATATGCCCGCAGGATTAAGACCACGACCCATTATCTGAAGATTCGGTATTTCTCCAAAAGTAACATTAATTCTATCCATTTATCTAAATGATATATTATTATTTAAAATTAAATTTAGTAGTTTAAATAGATTCAATGAATCAATTCTGTAAATTACTATCGCCTGGAGCGGCGCTTATCAATCGTAGTATATATAATTTCTCTAGAAAACCATTAGGATTCTATATGATTCCCTATGATGAACAATATGAAAGTAGAGATAATGAAAGTGAAATTAAGAGAAGAAAACAAAGCCAAGTGTCAAGTTATGGAAAATTTATCCATGATAATAATGATAAAAATTTAACCCGCAAAGAAAGACAAGAGAAAATTAAGGAATTTTTAGATAAAACTTATTCTAATCAATATACTGAAACACATCGAAATTCTTTGATTTATGATAACCTTAAATGAATAGGGAATTACTTACAATAGCGACCCAATTCAATGCATCTCTCGCATTTCTCCTCCAAATGATGTCTTTCACCCGAAACAGGTTTGTCCTTTAATTCGTGTTCATTTAGAACAAATGTTTCATAATTCCATCTAGCTTTATCAAGTAATATTTGTTTAAAATTATCCTTAAATCTTGGTTTCACATAGATATCTGTTCCCTTGGATTTTTGGCGATATACTTTTAGGATACCTATTCTATTTCTCTTCGGATGATATACGACTTTAACCGAACACAAATTAGACGACCATGATTCACCTAAGTTATTATTAAATACTCCTCTTATTTTAACTGTCGTAAAATAGTTTTGTTTCATTACTACTTATCTTATCTTATCTTTAATACTTACAACTGATTAATAGATAACCAGCAAATCCAATAAGCAACGATTTTTTATATTTATCTTTCATTTCAGTATAAATATCAGCCCATGCATCAACTTGGTCCTGAGAATTTAGTGAATAGAGCATTAATGGTCTCTTCGGATAAAAATAATAAAAACCTAATTTGACGAGATAGATAATCGCCAAAAATTTACACAGTCTATATTTATCTTTTGATCCAATATAATAATAGATACCTAATCCTAAACCGATGATCATACCCGAAAAATAAATCATTAATCTTTCTTTAACGATACCTTCATAAATAATCTTTTGTTCATCATTTAAAAGATCATAAAACTTTTTAAAGATAGTGGTATCTTTCTTTAACACAGTCATGGATAAACTCCCGATTAACATTGATATCCCGACAAAACATGAAATATCTTTCATTTATAATACTCAATAGATTTTATTTAATCCACTTCATCCAGTGTTGGACCGGGATCACCTGACCCTGTCATACCAGGCATACCGCTCATATCAGGCATACCATCAGTTGGAACTGAACCAGGCATTTCCCCCCCTCCTTCACTATATACCTTCATCATAACTGGATTGATGATTGCATTGACTTCAGTCATTTTATTATCATATTCTTCTTTGGTCCTTTCATCTTCAAGCCATAATTCGGTCTCAGATAGTAAATCATTAACCGTCTTCAATTCTTCCTCATCTAACTTCCCTTTGATTTCATCGTTATCAATTGAACCCTTCGTTTGATAAATGAGAGAATCTAATTTATTCTTGGATTCAATTTTATCCTTATTGAGTTGGTCTTCTTCCTTAAACTTCTCCCCTTCAGCGACCATTCTCTCAATATCTTCTTGAGTTAATCGTCCCTTATCATTCTTGATCGTGATATTTTGGACTTTGCCCGAACCCTTATCCTTTGCCTCAATATTCATGATACCGTTCGCATCAACATCAAATGAAACCTCAATCTGAGGGACACCTCTACGTGCCGGTGGGATACCCTCTAACTTGAAATTTCCTAATTCATTATTATCTTTCGTCATTGCTCTCTCACCTTCAAAGACCTGAATCATAACTGAATCTTGATTATCTTCATAAGTTGAGAAAGTCTGAGATTTCTTAGCAGGAATAGTTGTATTTCTATCAATCAACTTGGTCATCACTCCACCGGCTGTCTCAATACCTAAGGATAACGGAGCAACATCCAGTAAAAGAATCTGATCTGCTGCATCATCGCCTGAAGTCCCACCCGATAAGATTGCCGCCTGAACAGCAGCACCATAAGCGACTGCTTCATCGGGATTAATCCCCTTATTGAGTTCCTTATTATTGAAGAAAGAACTTAATAGTTCTTGAACTTTCGGGATACGAGTTGAACCACCGACAAGAACAATTTCATGAACGGCCGACTTTGAGACACCAGCGTCCTGAAGTACCTTTGTAACAGGAGTAATACATTTCTGAAATAAATTCATACATAAGGATTCAAATCTTGCTTTCGTAATGGATGTAAAAAAATCAGTTCCTTCTGCCAACGATTCTAATTCAACATTAGCTGTTGCCGATGAAGAAAGAGTCCTTTTCGCTCTTTCACACGCGATTTTAAGTCTTCGTAATGCCCGTTTATTATCTGAAATATCAACTTTGTGCTTGCGCTTAAACTCATCAATGAAATATTTCATCAGGATATTATCAAAATCTTCACCTCCTAGATGAGTATCACCCGCAGTAGCCTTCACTTCAAAGATACCATCATCAATTGATAAGAGAGAAACATCAAATGTTCCTCCACCTAGATCAAAAATTAATACTGTCTTTTCTTCTTCTTTCTTATCGAGACCATAAGCGATAGCAGCAGCCGTCGGTTCATTAATAATTCGTAGAACATTTAAACCGGCGATCGCACCCGCATCCTTGGTTGCTTGCCTCTGTGAATCGTTAAAATACGCCGGAACAGTCACAACTGCATCCGTTACTGTTTCTCCGATATAGGATTCTGCTACCTCCTTCATCTTGGTTAGGACCATGGATGAAATTTCTTCGGGTTGAAATGTTTTTAGTTCACCCTGATAAGTAGCCTGAATTTTAGGCTTGTTATCCTCTGAGATAACCGTAAAAGGAAAATGCTTGATATCGGACTGAACAGCTGGATCATCAAACTTACGACCGATAAGTCGCTTCGCATCAAAGATAGTATTTTCAGGATTCATGGACGACTGATTCTTCGCACCATCTCCAATCAATCGTTCAGTTTCAGTGAACGAAACAAAAGAAGGGGTCGTTCGGTTTCCTTGGTCGTTCGCGATAATTTCGCATCTGTTATCTTTCCACCATCCAACACATGAGTATGTTGTTCCAAGATCAATTCCTATTGCTACCATTTATTATAATCATAACACTAATCTTTTATTTAAGTAAATTTATATAAGTAAATTTATACTCCATAGATGTCTATTCAGATCACTAAATCGGCATGGCGAAAGATAGGTGAAATCATAAATAAAACAAATAACTCATATGGTCTCTTATATTCAGCAAAGACCGGGGGATGTAATGGATTTAATTTTGAATTGGATCTTCTAACTAAAGATCTTCATAAAAAAATTAATGATATGAAATTCTTAACCGTTTTAACGAATAATGAATCAGAAGTATATGTTGATCCTATGTCCGAGATGCACTTACTCGGAACAACAATCGACTATGTGAAAGAAGACTTTAGCGATAAAATTTATGAAAGCAAATTTGTTTATCATGCTGATAAGGATTTAATGACGAAATGTGGCTGCGGGATTTCCTTTTCACCTAAGACAGTTTAAAGCATTCACTTATAGAAAAGATAAGGATAACAAAGATCATTGCTATGTTTAACCTGTTCGTATCCAGATATATCACCATTCAGAAGACATGCGGCGCGTCTCATTGCTTCTCTGCCTAACCAATATTGTGCGGAGTTATTCCATACTCTGGCTTCTTTCAATAGTTCATTGTATTTAAGATTATAATAGGGACTCAGTTCAAGGAAGTGAGGTTCTCTCTTTTGGGGCATTTATTATTATATGACGATTTAATTTTAAATCATAATAATAATGTTAGTAAGAAGGATTACTCAGAAAAGATTTATAGTAATGAGAATGAATCGTTATTATAATACCAACGTAATTGATCATTATGAAAATCCAAGAAATGTAGGTAGATTGGTCCAGAATAATAAGAATAATAAAAATGTCGGAACAGGATTAGTCGGAGCACCAGCATGTGGGGATGTAATGAGGTTAGATATCTTGGTTGATGAGAATGGTATCATAGCCGATACTAAATTTAAGACATTCGGTTGCGGATCAGCAATAGCATCATCCTCCCTAGCGACTGAATGGATTAAGGGAAAACATATTGATGAAGCAAATAAAATTACAAATAAAGATATCTCTCAGTATCTGAGACTACCACCGGTTAAACTTCATTGTAGTATGTTAGCTGAAGATGCTATCAAATCAGCGATAAATGATTATAAGAATACACTCTAATCAAGCAAATCGTTTCAATCTTATTTGTCTCATTTCTTCTATAGATACTTCTTTTACAGATACAGTTTTTTTCTCCATATCTTTGAGTAACGATTCTTGGTATTCAATATCTTGGTATTCTCTTACTTGTCTTTCTTCTCGTAGTAATTTATCTCTTACTTGTCTTTCTTCTTGTAATGATCGTTTTTTTACTTCATTCAGTAAGATTAGTTGCAATTGTTGTTCTTCATATGAGAGAGGATCGTTGATGGTATCATCCATGATTGAATATTATGATTAATCTATCTTTAATCATAGATATCAAATTTGATTGTTTTTGATAAGAAAGAAAGTAATGAAAATGTATCAGAATATATTCAGAACGATAACTTACACTCTTAAACCTGAACTTTATCTTATTAAGAATACTAAACCGCCATGTGGTAGAGATATCTGTTATTGTTTACACACATTGGATATGAATACTCGCGAACAGGTTGATTATTACAAAAAATGTTACGCGATATGGTTAAATTTCAGTAGTAAATAAATTTACTCTAAATCCTTCATTAGTTTAGCCCATTGCGATGGATCATTCTTATCTGGTGGAGCATTCAGATACTCCCAATCAAAAACTCCTGCGAAATCTGGATACTCATCTTTAATCTTGATAACTTCATGAATCGCCTTTGAGAAGGTTTTCTCATCAAATTGACCTGATTCCATTCCCATCACAATTTTTTCAGGTGGATATCCATTTTGAATAATTAAATCATATGTATTTTTTGAAAAAGAGTAATAGCATTGCGTGTTAAACCATTTAATATGTTTTCCTTCTTCGGATAAATATAATTCTTTGTAACTAAATCCAGCCATGGATGAGCCATCATGCATTAATGATGGTGAAACAGGAGCCATCGTGATAATAAAATCTGAACCAAAATCTTTTATTAATCGGTTCATTAACATTTTAACATTATCTAATGTTACAGATTCTTCAATATCTAAATCAATTCCCTTGATCCAAGATTTTTCAGTGATGAGAGTTTTGAGAAGAGGATAATATGTTTCGAAATCGCTAAATAATTCACCGTAAGCTAATCCGGCGCCACCCATCATGAACATAATAGTCACACCCTGATCAGAGGCTTCATGAGTTTCTAACCATAATTCATTAAATAGAGGATCATAAGGAATATTATCATTGAGATAAATACCCTTCTTACCTGCTTTATCTTTTCCGAAATGTATTGATGATACGATAATAACATCGATATCTTGGAGATGATTCATTAATTTATGTAATCCAACAAAGGTTTGATAATAATAAATAGTTTTCATTTATAATAAAGAAAGATAATATATTTAAATAATTATTCCTTTACTTATCAAAATGAATGTTATCAAATTAGTATATGATAAATATGAAAATGATTATGGTTTTACCGGAGGAGATATGGATGATATAGATGATCATATCCATGAAAAAATAGAACAAATCGGCGATAAAAAGATAGATTATGAAAGAGAGTTATTAATTTATACATGGGGATTAAAGAAACATGAATCTGTAGAATGTGATGTCATTTTTGATGCGTCTCTGTTTTCTGCTCGGATAAATGCTGATGTTAAAACGTTAACAGGTTTAAATGAGATTGTACAACAAGGAATTATTAATCATCCAAAGTTTGATATCATTATTGAGATGATAGTAACTGAAATAGAAACAAATGATTATCAAAAAATAGGAATTATATGTAATTATGGTAAACATAGATCTGTTGGTTTCGCAGAATTATTAAAAAACTTATATTATCCTAAATCTGTAATTAATCATAAGGGTATTTATGGCACCAGTGAGAATTGAACTCACGACCTTCATATTACAAGTGTGTTTTAATCCAACTGAGCTATAGTGGCGCTAAACTTTCATAGAATATTAATTTCAGAATTAAACTTAGAGATTAATCAAATAAAGCGGTAAGAAATATACAAATGCATTCATGTTACTTAAGAGTGATCCAAGTAGGATGCCATTCATTATAAATTTGTTATATGCTATCGAATTTTGAATGTAATTTCTTCCGATTAGCCAAAGGGGTAAGATAAATCCAACAATATTACCTATCAAACAGATATGATTTTCTTTCTCAGAGTGATTTAAAAGAGGAATATTATTTGTTATCATATCGAATGGGTGAGCAAAATAAGTGTCAGTCTTGAAGTAATTAAACATATAGATGATATAGATACTCTCAAAGATTGAACGTAATAGATTCATTATAGATTATCATTTAAAAAGATTTTAAGTAAGGATAAAAATGGATAATTTTACCGATTCAGGATCTTGGTCAGAATCATTGATATCATGTGGAGAGATAACTAATCACTGGTTATATTTTATTTTCTCGGGGTACTTATTGCCCTTGATATCCCCTAAGGTCAGAAGATTTTGTAAGGAACAGATCAATAGTTTAAGGAATAATGAGATTGCTGGGAAAGTTGTAACGTTAACAGAATTCGGTTTTGATAAGATACAGGATATTCAGAATAATAATGAAATGAAAAACTTCATAAGGAGAATGTGTATTGAAAAAAAATATAAATATGATGAAGAAATGATAACACATGTAGCGTGGCTATTTAGCGGAGATAATGATGAAACACACGAATCATTGATGCAGACGTGGTCTAAACTTAATCGGGTGTTGAAGGATCAGAAGATACCACATCCTTAGATGTTTCAATTAATTCTTCAATAATTTCTTTCAAAATCTTCTCTTTGATTTTGAGATATTCTTTTTTAAGAGTTTCAACATCTGTCACTGTTTTCTTATCAATACCGATAATTTCACATGTATTTGATTGAATATTTTCTTCCATTATCGTTATAAATTAGTCTATCAATAAAAATCAAATTTATTTTGTTAATATATATAAATGACATCTACCGAACAGCTAAATTGTTTTTATTTAGATAGTTCTCTCAAACCCGCATCTGACATGTTAAGAAAATGTGTTCAGGATGAATCTAGTCCCTATATGTTTGATTGTGGTTCAGATCCGATGAGACAGGATATGCCTGGCGATGTAAAAAATACCGCGAGAATGAATGATATCTCTATTCAGAGAGGTATTACCGAATTTCATGTATCAGGATTTGATGGTGATAATGTTATTATGAGACCAAAGGTTTCGGAGAATAGCGCGTCCAAATTAAATCCATTAATTGATATCAATCTGACGGAGGGATTTCAGAATAAAAAGAATGTCTTTGTTACGGATAATGGTCCGGGGAAATCCTCTGTTCCATATGGTCAGTGTCCAGAAGGTTATTCTCGCTGTCAAAAGACGGGCAAATGTATCCAAAAATGTATCGGATGTGTTTATCGCGATAACATGAAAAGTAGAGAATTCAATGAAGCCGATCCGTGTTTCCCAGAAGGAACCTACAATGGTATTACAAATGAAGGATATATTAAATGTACATGTGGGTCTCAAAATCAATATTGTTCAGATGATTTCGTAAAAAATATATTCACTACAGATGGGATGATGATGAGTGGACAAAAAATAATAATGAATGTGGGAAATACAAATTCTATTTCTGAATTATTTAACTTTGACTATTTGTAAACTATCTACTCTAAACTACTGATCATCAAAACCGAGGCATTCGTTAATCTCGTCCATCTGGTCTTCATCTTGGTTCATGATCTGCTGAACTCGGTCAACAATGACTCCACTAAGACGTTCAATGTAGAGTTGCTGATCCGTGAATGCCTTTGAATCGTGTCTGAAAGAGAGAGAGATAGAGATATACTGCTCATACTTGTCGTCATCCGAAGGAGGCCATCCGAGGAAAGAACGATTTGATCGTTGTTCAACGAACTTAATGATGTTCTTGCTACCTCCATCATCATCCTTTTCGACTCCCAGAGGACTGACACGGAGTCTGGCGGTCTTCGCTGTCTCAACATCGTCCTTGTGAATCATCACTTGCTTGTCCTGATAGACAACATCCTTCAGAATGCGATTCAGACCAGTGGCTTGGCGACCGATGAGTTTTCCGAGAAGACGTTCAGGATACTCAATGATGAAATCCCTGGGCCCAAACTGCTTCTTCTTTTGGCAAGAAGCGATGTGCTTGTCAAGAGAGCGCTGAGCGAGTTTCTGCATCGTTTGAGATTCAGTGAGGATTTCGGCGGTAACTCCTTCATCGTGTTCCTTGAGAAGGATCCGCATCTTGGGCTTCTCTTCCTCTACTCGGTTCGCAGATGCTTGGACACGCTCATACATGGCCCATGATTCCGAAAGAACCTTCTTCAGACCCTGTGCTCCCTTCCCGATGATGCTACCGAGGTCTTCCTTGACGACGGCGAGACCGTTGCGACCGTTGAGTTCATAGGAGAGAGAAGACATCTTTTATTGAGAAGTTAAGTTGTTCTTTTGTCTGTTGTGAGTTGTCTGTTGTCAGATGTGAGTTGTTCTGTTTTGTGATAGAAACAACACTTCAATCTCAAATCAAATTTTTTACTGTAAGATGTTCTTAAATGAATGATCAATGCGTTCTGGATCCTAAAAATATACTTAAAGATAATAATAGAGATAGTATTGTAGAAGGAACATCATAGATGTTCCATTAGCTCAGTTGGTTAGAGTGTGGGTCTTATGAGCCCAAGGTCGCGGGTTCGAGCCCCGCATGGAACATCGTCCTATAGTGAAGGACATTCGCCCGTCTAGCTCAGTCGGTAGAGCGCCAGACTTTTAATCTGGTGGTCGTGGGTTCAAGTCCCACGGCGGGCACTAAGAGTGATTGCCTTAAGCAATTAATCCCCTGTAGCTCAGCAGGCAGAGCACCCGGCTGTTAACCGGTAGGTCACAGGTTCGAGCCCTGTCGGGGGAGAAGATTGATTGACTTTATCAATCCGGTAAGAAAAAGTATCTTATCGTTAAAGTACATGAACCAGGGTTCCCGAGTCTGGTCAAAGGGGAGCGACTTAAGATCGCTTGCGACACGCTTCGGGGGTTCAAATCCCCCCTCTGGTAAAAGTCTTATTTAGGGGATAAGCACATGCCTCATTGGCGCAATTGGATAGCGCATCTGACTTCTAATCAGGAGGTTGCGGGTTCGAGTCCCGTATGAGGTATTAGGATAGTGTTCCCGAGCGGTCAAAGGGGAGCGACTCAAGATCGCTTGCATATGCTTCGTGGGTTCGAATCCCACCACTATCAAATGTTCATTAGCTTAAATGGTAAAGCAATTAATCAAATAGATTGATATTTCTTAGGTTCGAACCCTGAGATGAACCGGTTAAATAAAACCGATAAATTGGTCTTGTGGTGTAATGGTTAGCACTTTGGACTTTGAATCCAACGATCCGGGTTCAAATCCCGGCAAGACCTTTTTTTTGATATTATCATATCAACACTCCCATATAGTCTAGATGGTTAGGATAGCTGGTTTTCACCCAGCCGACCCGGGTTCGAGTCCCGGTGTGGGAATACTAATTTTTAATAATGGTATCGTGTCCGAGTGGTTTAAGGAGATAGACTTGAAATCTATTGGGCTCTGCCCGCACAGGTTCAAATCCTGTCGATACCGAATATCTTTCATCTTTATGTAAATAATTTATTTTTTTTATTATGACATATTATAAAGATATGGAAAATAACAATTATATGGTGTATGCGCTTGCGGTGATTATCGCTCTCATAGTATCAGTGGAAGAAGGGTACTTGGGGACTTCTGATCCAACCACTCTGAAAGGAGGCGAAGGAACTTTCAGGGGGAATTGGGCATACTGGTCCTTTATTCCACTCGTTGTAATGCTTTTGGCTGCCGGATTTATCTGGCGTGTTAAACCCGCACAAAATGTTTTGAATATGATGACTCTTTTATTTATCGTTTACATGTCGTCCACAATCATACAACAGCAATTAGCAAATGCGAAAAACACGGGTGGAGAGTGTAAGTATACGCAACCCAATAATATATTAGTATCTAGTACGGGATTTACCAGTGATGATAAAGATAAAAAATCCGGACCTAGACACAGATATATGATCATCTATGGGTTTTCATTGCTTGCCCTGATGGTCTTATGTTGGATGAGATTTGAAACTGGCGAAAGTATCCTTAAATGGCCGTTGTCACGAGCCATTTCACAACCAAATGAATTTTATTTAATACTCTCCTTTCCTATTTTGCTGCCATTTCTTACGGAAACAATTTCTGGCCTGGTGAATGTGATTGGGAAGGAAGACGTCAAAAAATTTACTGTAGAGCATGCGCTTTCCAATTTCATGGACGGAAAATCAATGATAGATGACGATAAATCAAACATTCCATGGCTCGGTTCAGGGCACTTTATATTTACTTCATTGTTCATGTTATTTTTATTCATGGTCATGTGGGCAAATTCAACTGGGGGATTTAATGGGGAATTCACTCCATTAGGAACAAATAATAGTAATTGGCCAATTACCATTATGATGTATCTCTTAGTTTTCCTAAGTGTGATATTGAGATATATATTATTACAAGATTGTTCTATTGATAAGATAACAAAAGATACAGTTGGTGATGTGTCTACCACCCAGGATAACTTCACTTGCTTAATTAGCAAGTATGGCGGTATTTTACCCCTACTGATGATATCATTTATTTCCTTATATATTTATAATGTCAAGGGTTTCAAGGACAGATTATATGCGCTGATTCTGATGATATCATTAATATTCGGATTCTCGGAATTATTTCATTCCTTAAAAAATGAATTCTCTTAAACATGAATTGCTTCCAATAAAATTTTCTCCATAATATTCTTATCTATCTCTTTCTTTTCAATTAAATCATATTGATTTATCAAATCATCAATATGTTTTTCATGATATGATTTAAGTCTGTTATATAACACAGATTTTAATTGAACGACATCAATCTGGATCTTATTATCGGATTTATCAGGTAAATTATGGTCATCTATGATAAAATCTTCCTTCATCTCTTCCTTCATATCTTTATTTTTAGTTAATTCAATCAATTTCCGTTTCAGTAATATATTTTCATCTCGCAACTTTTGATGATCTAACTCTTGAACTTTAAGTAAATCTAATTCCATCCTTAGAGAACGGTTTTCATCATTAACAATTCTATGTTTGTCTCTGAAAGAATTCATAGTTTCAAATTCAGAATTGACCTGAGAGACTTCATTTTTTAGTTTCTGAATTTCTTCATCCTTTTCCCAAATTAATTTAAGTTTTTCTTTCAATTCTCGTATTTCATCATTTAACGAATTGATCCTTGAATTGTTATTTTCAAATGATTCTTTATGATTAATGAAAGTATCCGACTCAAATCTATCTGACATGGAACTATTCCTTAAAGGGATATCAGACGGTTTATTACTGTAAGCCATTCTAGTTAAATCGCTTGTATCGTTTAATGAAGATATAGTATCATCTTTAACCGAATCTAAAAAAAAATTAGACATAATTAAGAGTTAATCATAAAATAAATATTAACTTTAAACAATTCTTCTTATGATATTAATTTCTATAAAATTTATTCATTCACGGCTCCGCCTCCGCCTCCGCCACCGCCTCCGCCTCCGCCACCGCCGCCGCCCCCGCCTCCGACTCCTCCACCCTTTGTAGCAACTGCTGAAGTGCCTGTTTAGGATTAGGACCTTGTAAGGCCGTCTCTAACTCACCATGGCTAATGAGTTTCTGGGTCACTTTTTCAATCCCCAGACCATATTCAGCATTATATCTTCCTGTTATAGCGTCAAACTTAGCAAAGTCGACTCTCCTTCTTCCCTCATTGCCCGGATACATTTTTTTATATGTTTCTTTGTAATCCCCTGTAGCAAAACCATCTGTCCAAAGAAATTCATATATGCGCCCCTCAAAGTCATTTTTGTAGAGCACAAATCCGATGCAGTTTCTCTTGGCAGTCACCGTGTCATCCTCCGCTTCATGGCCATACCTATTCTGCCCGGAAAATATGGGTGCCATATGATGAGCTTCTAGTCTTATATCTCCTTTTTTTTTAGTAATACTAAAACCTTCTGTTCTAGGTTCACCTGTGTATTTATAATATGCCAATACGCGATCAGATTGGTCCTTACCATCTGGCGTCTCAATTCTCAAGTATCTCTGGTCGGTTGCTCCAGCACCCCTTAATCCCAACGAATCCCCGCTTACTTTGAGAAAGATTCCTAACTCCACATTCCCAGACTCCACATCTCCAGCACCCCCTCTATGAACACGTTTACGTGAAATTCTCTTCTTAGAATATCTCTTCTTAGAATATCTCTTCTTAGAGTATTTCTTAGAATATCTCTTCTTAGAGTATTTCCTGGAAGTATTTCTCTTTCTAGAAACCCTTCGCCTAGTCCTTTTCATTTATATATCTATATATATATTTTTTTTAATCAAAATCATGAAATTCTTCATTCTCTAACTCATCTATCTTTTGTTGTAATTTAATATTTTTCCTCGTTAAGAATTCATTTTCAACCCTTAACTCCTTGATTGTTTCTTTTGCTAAATCGACTTCAGCATCATATTTCTTATAATTTGCAATGAAATCTTGATGAGTTTTTGATTTAATATGTTGTTTGAATCCTGTATTTGCCACGAAGGTTGAACCTGCTTTACATCGGCATTCATATTGAATACAATTTCTTTCATAGGGTTTATAAGGTGATTTATCATAATATTTATCTGATTCTTCATTGAATGAAGGAATATATATTTCTTTGTTCACTAAAATGATTTGATCCATCTTATCATGAAAGAATCGTAAATAATATTTAAATAGATATCATTGATATTTAACAATGATATGACAAAGAAAGCTACTATCCCTAAAGCAATTAGAGAGCAATGTTGGTTAGATACATTCGGTAAAAAATACGAATCAGAATGTTATGTAAAATGGTGTAAAAATACAATGACTGTCTTTGATTTTCATGTTGGTCATGATATCCCTGAATCTAAAGGAGGAACTCTTGATTTAGGAAATTTAAAACCAATCTGTGCCCGCTGTAATTTATCAATGAGCGATAATTATACAATACAAGAATGGAATGAATTGACACAGGAAAAGAAAAGATGTAAATTTAAATTATGTTGCTCTAGACCATAATGCCTGTATTTTTCTTGATAGACTTTTTAAACTCTTTTAGAGGTGATTTGTCTGGGATCCTCTTCACCTGACTTCGCTTATTGTGACGTCGGTTATCTCTGACGGGTTTCTTCTCTGTCTTCGGCTTACCCTTAGGCTTGCCCTTGCCCTTTGGCTTGCCCTTGCCCTTTGGCTTGCCCTTTGACTGACCCTTGCCCTTTGTAATGGGGATGACTTCATTTTCTCTTTCTTCTAATTCATTTCTTCGCTCTATGATATCGAGATTCTGTGATGTTTCTTCGTATTTCCGAACTTTTCCTCTTAAATATTCCAATTCTTTATCTCTATCTGATAACTTCATCTGTGATTCATAATCATACTGTCTTTTTGAAATATCATTCATTTTACGTCCCATTTGCGCCGCTCTCTCATCCGCGGTTTTTTTCCGATTTATCTTGGCCTGGTCTGTCTCGTATTTTAATTTTTCAGATTCTTTCTGTAAAACAGCAATTAGAGTTTGTATGTGTTTTTCTTTAATCCTGATTTTATCTTTTGACGACGCGTCATTCCTCCTCAATGTTTTATAAGATTTCATCCTTTCGTATCTTTCTACCCCTTCTAGTTCATGTATTTCATCCTTATATCTATGTAATTCTTCTGCGAAAACTTTCATTTTCCTTTCATTTAATTTTTTACTATCTTTCAATAATTTCAACTCTTCTGATAATTTATCAACCTGCTCTTTTGTAGATACATCTTTATCAGGAGTTCCGGTAGTAGGAACATCTTTTAGTATTTCGGAAGGGACCGCTTCTCCTTTAGTATCGGTTACGACAGAAGGTGCTTTTAATCCTTCATCCGACACGGGGGATGGATCTGATGGATCAGTTGAAGGGATTGCCTGTCCAGTTTCTCCAGATGTATCGATAGGATCGGTTGTTCCAGATGTTCCAGATGTATCGATAGGATCGGTCGGATCGGTTGTATCGTCTCCTTCAGTTGTTGCTTCAGCAGTTTCTCCCTTTGTGTTGGCACCCTGGTCATAATCTCTTTTTTTGTTCGTATAATCTTCAAGGAATTTCCTCGTTTCCTTGTAATTGATATCATAAATTTGTTTTAGTTCATAGTATCCTGTACCGAGAAGGAACAGTTCATCTTTTAATCTAAAATGCACGATGGGCGTTATAGGAGTGGATTCTGCTTTATGTGGTGTTTTTTTTGCTGCGAATAACAACTTAGGATGCTGATACCAACTGCCATTCATGAGGAGATTGCCTGTGTAGGCTCCGACGGCGCCCCCGACCTCACCAAAGTTGGGATATGGGAGTCCGATTGCTGCGGCGGCGGCAGCGGCGGACGCAGCCAAGCGGCCGGGCGCGTCGCCGGGCCACACACACCCGTTACAATATCCATTGCCTTTTGCCCAATAATCATCAGCCTCGGGTGCGTTGTACCACGCACAGGAACCATCGCCGTTGGGGTAGTACCCAGCACGATCCCGTCTCATGCGTTGTGAAAATGGTGTGGGATCGGTTGGGTCGAATTTCCCGTTAACATTCCCATCAGGTTTTACAGAGTAGCACGCGTCGCAGGCATTGGAATTGTGATTCAGATTTAGAGCGCCTGGTCCTACGGCCACCTGGTCCTGCTGCTCCTCTGCCATACATCTATCTTCATCTACTGAGTCATCTGAATAGAAAAAATGATGGACAAATGAACAATTACCCGCACGATTCGCCTTCGGACAACATATGTTGGAGTCATTTGCTGGTGCTGGATACATTTCCTTCAATAGTTTTCCATATTTTGGATCACTTAAAACTGGTTTATCGGAAGCTGATGTTTTTGTTTCAATCTCAGCACGGAGTGCCTTTGCTCTCTTTATTTCATCACCATTTTTGAGTGCTGCTAAGTCATGCTCGAATGTCTTTATCTTGCTAATATTCCATACCATCCATGCAATCTGATTAAGGCGATCGTGTAAATCGGTCAACATGACCGCCTCGTATGGGGCCACCGGGGCTGGCGGAATAATAGCTATATAATCATTGTAAGTAGCCGGTTTCAATATAGCAGTGATCATAGCCTCACCGGTCGGTTCAAACCAAAAATAGTCAGCGTTCTGCGCGATGACGGTACCTGCTGCATCGTCTCCGGGGAAGTTTGCGCCAGTATTCTTGGCTTTTTTTGGTTCGCTTCCGGTCTTCTGGCCTAAAAAAGCAATGATGGCAGCTTTAGCTCCGTCTATGGCACCACCGGCGGTCCATGTATCACAAGGCATCTTTAGATTCAGTTTCTGTGTAATGGCCTGCAATTCCGTCTTAAATTTCTCGGCTAATTTAGCCGGAGACATTTGGTCCTGTTTTAAATTTCTCAGTGTAATTGTTTTCGCGCGTTCAGTGGCCATTTGATTCACTGTTGTCAAAAGGTTTACCCCACCCCCATGAGGGGGAATTTGTATCGGAACAGGGTGAGTTTGGGTCGGCGCCCCGGCTGCCGACATACCTATAATCACATTGCTTGCAGTTACATATTCAGCTTTAGCCTCCAAAACTAATGTACTGACTGTAATTAAATCATCGAAATCAGATTTGATAAATGGAAATTGGTTACTCAGGTTTCCATCGGCACCCTGCGCGTATAAGATTGGGGAAGCCGGGGGACCGATGTATAACCCCGTAACATCGTTCGCCCCAGATGACGCAATTATCACATTTAATTTTGCTATATATTCGTCCTGAAGCCTTATAAACTCGTCCGCATGTTGTTTGTAAATTTTGCCACGTTGTGTGGCCATATCTGACTGACCGGTTATCCCGCGATACTGTTGTAAGAATTTACTTTCTTTCTCTGATCCGAAAAGTGCCAACGAATTCACTGTTCCTATATATTCTTCATGACTATCTGGTATCTTTACTCCCTCAACCGATAGGGAACCCACACTAGCCCAAAACACAGCAGCTACTCCAACTTCGTTCGCATCCAGTTTCAGATCAGCGAGATTGACTTTCTTCCTTACCGGACAATCATCATTCCCTAGACCCAAGTCAGGGAAATCATGATGGACGTTGCCTGGCTGGGCGGCGCCTGTAGCGCCATCTTCATTCAATATCGCTTTTAAGGCTTGTGGTGGAACAGGTGGTAATTCACAATATTTTGCTATACTTTTGGCGTTTGTTTGGACCGAATCTCTATATCCCAGCTGGGTCTTTATCTTACCGAATAATTTCATTTCTATTACACTAAGCTCTTGTTGAGTATTATAATTTTGATTCAGTGCAGTTAATTTGGCCCTTATTTTAGTTGTTTCATTTTCTAAATTAGTTTTCTGAGCAGATAAAAAAAAATCTAAATCAGACTTTACTTTATCTGCCTGCGGTTTATCTAACTTCAAAATTCCCTCCATTCCACCCTCATGTCCGATTGATTTCAAGAATTCATCATAAGATTGCTTTGTACCGTCGCCAGAAGAAGCAGAAGCCGAGTCTGGAGTAGCGGTGGCAGCGGTGGCAGCGGTGGCAGCGGGATCGGGAGCTGGATCCGGAGTAGCTGAAGCAGGATCAGGAGCAGTCGCAGCAGCACCACCTATTTGTTCCATAATATTACTCTACTATATATTTTATTAATCTAATTTAATCGTATTTGAATAATAGACCATATCTTATGATTATCATTTAACTCAATTATGATTTTCTTATCCTTGAATTCCTCATAACGAGGGTTAAAATTTTCTAATGAATCAGGATAACTCAGGATACATAATTGTATTTTACTCTTCAAAGTCTTTGTTTGTGCCATTATCACATCATCTCTTTTAATGATCCATTCATTGGATATTAAATGAATTTGTAAATCTAAACCTCTGATAACTTTATCTAATTGCTTGAATATCTCGGTAAACTTATCAGAATAATTATTTTGTAGAATGAAATCGTCTAAACAGAAATTTTCAATGATATTCTTCTCTGATTTTATCTGTTCAACCAATCCTAGCATCTTTGAAAAGGTATTCTCCGTGTTTAACTTTATTTGAAACACTTCAGATTCTAATCCATCTATCATGCTATTATTCCTTGAACGATACTCTTGAATATGTTTCTGGAGTTTACATGTCAGTTCATTATTCTTCCTGTATTCATCTAAAGTATCAACCAAATTCCGATAAATTTCATCGGTTTCATAATTCTGATGAAGAAGCCAATGATTTTCTGAATCAAGAATATTATTCTTCATCAGAGCAAGTAATAACTCTGTCGCCATAATACAACCCTGACCATTAAACCCAATATTTGAAATGTAAATAACAAGTGTTTGACCATTAATGATTTCCCACTCTAAATCTTTCTTTCCCACGATGCCAGACGTATTTGATACAAAGATACCTAACTTAATACCAGTTGTGTCTAGATCCTTGTAGAATTTATTTAATTGCTCTTTATTCACATTTGTATCATAACTTTTGAATTCATAGAGAATTTCACCGACAGGTGAAATTACACGACAATCACCTTCATGACCAACATGAGTTACATCTGAAAATTCCCATTCAGGATATTGCTGATTTAATCGCCTAATACATAGGTCTTCTGATAATCGTCCTTTCCTTGATGAATTTGTCCTAATATGTAAGAGAGCATCTAATTTATCATCTATCTCTTGAATCTTATCAGTATTTTCCCCTGTTGATTTATCAATGATTTGTTTTAAAGGTTCAAAATAAGAGTGACAATCCATATTAACTTCACTCATCTGAATACTCTTGAATCCGATTGAGAGTGCTATCTGAATCACTTTATCAAACTTATCTTTTGGCAACCCTCTGATATACTCAATATCTTCTTCATTGTAAATTGGGACTGATAAATCCATTTTAATTAATGAATATACGTAAAAAGGTTTTAAATAATAACTTATCAAATTTATTGAAATCCAAAACAATGAGGACAGACTAATCCAATATTTTCAATATTGTTCTGACCCCCATTTCTCAGATCTGTCTTATATTTTAATTTACAATTATGTAAATCATTATTCATTATAAAATTACTGCAAGCATAACATCTTCCCGATTGTTTCTGTAAGAGAGTTTCTTTGATTCCGAAATTTGGATATTGCGATTCAAAGAGTTCAGCATTAGAATTCATAGAGTTAAACGTATATAGAGGTTGATTATTCGTATCATGAACGTTCTTTAATAATCGGTAAAAGAATTCATATTCAAAATGATAGATATATAGGATTACTAAATAGATGGCTACGGAACCATAGAAATAATAATGATATTTTTCTTCAAATCTATCATAATACCTCGTATAAATATAGTAATAGATCGCTAAAATTACAACTAAGAAAATAATAGAATTCATTACTTATGAATAGATTAATTATTTAGAATGACATCCGAAATATTTGTTTGGATAGAAACAATCAATCCTTATAGAACCATCGTATATACTAACTTCGGTTCCAGGTATCATATAATCTGTCTGTAAAGTTTCTAGTTGGTCTTCCAATGCGGTGTTATTATCAATACACTGATCATAATTCATTCTTAGATCATCAAAATTCATTAGGAATATATAGTACTGATAAAAATAACCTCCGAAAATAACAAGTGAAAACCATATAAAAATCCTCAGTCTTAAATTCTGAGCGAGAAGGGTCCTGGCGATTAGTAAAGTCTCAGGTTGGGTTGCTCCGCGACCCGCTCTTTCATGAATAACTAATCTATAATTATCATTCTTATGCTTATAAATATCGATTTCATTGCGACATAAAGGACAGCATTTATTTCCCCTTCTGAACCAGTCATCAAGACATGCCTTACAGAATACATGATTACAATCGGTTCTATATACTTGTTCTTCTTCTAAATCATCTTCAAAGCATATCACACATGATATTTTAGTCGGAATATCAATAATAATAGATTCATCCATATTAAGTTAATCAATATTTTGTTTCTAAATATCTTAAACAATCATTGATATTAGGAAAAGACATATTTACAAATGAGTATTGTTTTCCTTTCATATAATCTGGATTGATCCAAAAGGTAATCCACCCCTGCCGCGAAGCTGCTTCTAAATTAGATAAGAGATCATCAAAAAAGAAAATGACTTTTGAACCTGAAGAACGATAGGAAATATCATCGTGAACATCATTGAATGAACGATAATCCGGTTTCATGTAAGGGATAGTATCTCGCGAATATACTTTTTCAAATCTATCTTTGATTTTCATTCTTTGAATTACATCTAATGCATGTCCTCCTGTTCCATTTGTATAGATATAACACGGACCTTTACACCTTCCCAGTAATCCATCTAATAATCTATCTTCAGATATCATCTCATAATTAATAGGAACCCCTTTCTTGTGAATAATCAAAGTATCGTCCAAATCAAAAACATAGTGTATCATTTATATACTATTTAAAATTTGATATTATTAAATGGATTTAAATAATTACCTTTAAGAATAATTATCAATGAGCACCACTACAAAAAACCCCGAACCACTACTAAGCGAAGAAGCCAATCGTTATGTTATCTTTCCGATCCAGCATGAACCCTTCTGGCATATGTATAAGAAGGCTGAAGCTAATTTCTGGACAGCAGAAGAATTAGATTTATCAAAAGATTTGACAGATTGGTTAAAACTGACAGATGACGAGCGATTTTATATCAAGAATATCTTAGCATTCTTTGCTGCCTCGGATGGTATTGTGAATGAAAATCTGGTTGAGCGTTTCTGTCAAGAAGTAAAAATTCTGGAAGCAAAATTCTTCTATGGCTTCCAGATTGCGATGGAGAATATTCATTCAGAGACTTATTCCCTACTCATTGATACTTATATCAAGGATGTTGAAGAAAAGACGAAACTCTTGAATGCGATTGATCATATCCCCAGTATTAAGAAGAAGGCAGATTGGGCTCTGAAATGGATTAATGATGATGATTCGCCCTTTTCTCATCGGGTCATTGGATTCGCTGCCGTAGAAGGGATATTCTTCTCCGGAGCATTCTGTTCAATCTTCTGGCTCAAAAAGAGAGGTCTCATGCCGGGTCTATGTCATAGTAATGAATTAATCTCAAGGGATGAGGGTCTTCATACTGAATTTGCTGTATTAATGTATCAAAATCTGATTGATAAACCATCACCGGATATCATTAAAGAGATTATCATCAATGCTGTTACAATTGAAAAGGAATTTATTACTGAATCACTTTCTTGCGAACTGATTGGCATGAATAAATACTTGATGAGTCAGTATATTAACTATGTAGCAGATAGGTTACTACTCATGTTCGGTTTAGAAAAGATATATCATTCAGAAAATCCATTTGATTGGATGGAAATGATTTCGGTTCAAGGAAAGACCAATTTCTTTGAAAAGAAAGTCGGTGAATATTCAAACAAGGCAAATCCGAATATTGATTCTGATAAAAATGAAATTAACTTTGATGACGAAGATTTCTAAACGATTCAATTATTCTATTCAATTATTTTTTATCCTTGTCTTTGGTGTCTTTGGTGTCTTTGGTGTCTTTGGTGTCTTTGTTGTCTTTGTTGTCTTTGTTGTCTTTGTTGTCTTTGGTGTCTTTGGTGTCTTTGTTGTCTTTGGTGTCTTTGGTGTCTTTGTTGTCTTTGTTGTCTTTGCTTCGTGAAAAATGCCGATCAATATTTGATTTAGATTTAGATGCTGGTTTCACTGTTTTCTTAGGTAAATTGAATGAATAATTTCGTTTTTCTTCATCATATTTTAAGTTTTTTATGGAGACTATCTCGTATATTTCGTCAGAATAGTCAACATCGCCTGCTTTATTTAGCGAACAATTCTCGCAAATGTGAAATAATAGTTTTTTCAGTTTTTTGGTTTCATCTTCATCTAATTCATTCTTCACGGATTCTGAATTAATGAAGATAGATAACCGATTCAATTTAGATCCTTTATCAAGTTTGGTCCATGTCTTTTGAAATCTATCATTTTTTTCTTTCTCAATCGCGTCTAGAAGAGTTTCCATTTAGTATTAAATACGAATCCTTTCTTTAAATTAAAATATTATTATATATATATATATATATACATGGATTATGGCAAAGCCGGACTAAAGGAATACAAGAATTTAATGGGAATAAATTATGTAAGACCCCCTTTATTAAATTTTGATAAAGTAAAAGAAACAAAAGATTATACCGAGTATAAAGTAAAAACACATAAAGATGCCCTGTTAGAGGCCGAATCATCCGATGATGTTGATGGGGTATTCTCTAATGATATTGATTCATTGATTTATTGTAATGAAACTTTAAATCTAAAGGTTCCGAAACCGAGTTATATGAAAAAATCCGGCAAAGCTAAATTCGCATATGCTTTCGGTATGTTTCCGAATCCCAAGAATGGTAAAGCGGCATACCTCGATGGGTGTATCTTAGGAGCATTAGGTTTGAAAAGACAGAAAACTCATGCTGATGTGATTTGTTTTATCACTCCAGATATTTCTGAAGCTGATAAAAGGAAGTTAGAAGTTGTCTTTGATAAAGTAATTTATGTTCCGTATATTTCGCCTTACAAAATGACTGGAACAGGGAATCTTAAGACGATCATGATGGATCCTGATATCTTCAAGAATTGTCCTAATTACACTAAAGAACATCCTTATGCTCATGTCTTCTTCAAACTTCATATCTTCAATCCGAAATTATTTCCTTATGAAAAAGTATGCTTCGTAGATTCTGATTTAGTTCCGATGAATTACTATGATTCATTATTCATGTTAGATACTCCTGCCGGATGGGTTGAATATCGTAAGAAATGGCCGTATCAGAGATCATTTCACTGGGACAGATGTGATTACTTAGAACATGGAAAACCGATACCTAAGATTTTCACTGAGACAGGTACAAAGGGAGCATCTGATGTAAATGCAGGTCTGATGATAATTTCACCGAATCAAAAAGAATATGACACAATGATTAAACAGTTACAGAGTCCTGTTAAAACGTGGCTCGGACCGGGTAAAGAACATATCGGTTTCTATGATATGGATTTAAATAAAGAAACATCTATTACGGGCCAAAAATTTGTCGATAGCAGTTACTGCTATCCCGAACAGAATTACTTAACGAAGAGATTTTCAGGACAATGGACCTATGTTGAATATTCCTTTCAAAGTTGGTCATTAGACCCATGTAATTCATTCGGTATTCATATGGCCGCGTTCAATCCGAAGCCGTGGTTCAAACAACCCGCTAATTCAGAAATCAAGGTAAGAGAAGATTATCATCCATACTTTGATGAGGCGATGAAAGAAATATTTGTTTCAGAAATACCTAAAGCAGTTGTCCCCGAAGATGAAAGTCTTATCTTAGAGAATATCTCTATCTCATATGAATTATTTAATGATTTAATTATCTGGGGATTAGTTGAATATCCGAAATTACACAAGTTTTTTATGCACGATACCAAGATTCATGGAACGAAATTATCTTTCGGCGAGGATAAATTTAAACCTCTCTCAAAGACAGATGAATTTAAACTTCTAAAAGATATTACTCAGTCAGATCCAGATTATAAAAAGTTAAGTATTTCACAGCAATATATTTCAAACTTGATGAATAATTATCAAGGTTTTGTCAAGAAAGTAAAGGATAAATATTTATCGGTCTGTAAAACGAAACTAAGGGATAGATATGGCGAATACAATTATGATTTCACTATCATTGATTATCCAGGTCATATTGATAAATCATTATCTGAGAAGAAACAACTCTTAAAACATGGCAAGATATCGTTCGGTAAATTCAGAGGGACATCTATCAATGATTTAACTGAAGAAGAAGCCATATTTTACGTTAAATCGCGTGAATTTGCTACCGATTCAGAACTAAGAGAAGCGTTCGCAAAATCAAAGTATCATCATCTCGTTAATCTTGTTAATCTAGCCAGTCTTAAGAAGAAAAAGAAAACACAGAAAAGAAGTAGAACCAGAAAAAATAAGCGGAAAACGACTAAAAAGAGGGTAAAGACTGAACTTCATTATTTCAGAATGGATGGATGTAAATGGTGTGATGAATTTCAAGAAACCTTATGGCCTCAGGTAACTAATATACAGGGCTTGAAGACAAAGATCATTAATGGACCCGAAAATATAAATCTCGCTAAGAAATATAAGATCCAAACCTATCCGTCTTTAGTAAGAGTCACTAATGGTAGGCACAAACTTTTCAAGGGGAAAAGAACAATGAATAATATCTTGAAATTCTTGAAATAAATTTGATTTAGATTACCATTCGTTGGTAATCAAACTAAATATGTCTTCTACGATGATTGATCTCAGTGATAAAATCTCTTATTTCAGTGATCAATCTGATATGATTTCTATGGTAATCATAATCATCGTCCTCCTTATCCCTATAACTTTTCATATCTATTTCAGGGAGAGGAATATCCTACTTCTTAATCCTCTATACAAGGATCTGTTGCGGAGCATCTCATTACTTTTCCTATCCTATATCGGTGCTATGCTATTCGGTTTACTTTATCGTCTATCACATGAGGATGGAACGATATCTATCCGTGGTTCTCTATCCGATGCTAATTTCAATGCCGATTGTTCTGATGATAATAATTTCTCATGTTGTAATTATTATGATAACTGCTATATTTCAGATATGGGACCTGAAGGTCCCATTGATCATGATACAATTATTATTCCGGTTAAGAAGGATTCAGAATGTCCTCATCTAAGTGAAATCCTTTATAGACGAGATGAATATCTAGATTATGATGCTGATTGTTCTGAAAGTGAATTTGGCTGTTGTATGATGCGATCTACGTGTGATTCTTATGTAAGATTAAATTTCTCATATTCATTATATGAACATACTATTGAAAGGGGATTCCCAATCGGATATATAACATCAATGGAACCTAAGATTGATGAAATCGGTTCAAATTGTCCTGTTTCCATCAGTGCTATTGTAGATGACTATGCGCATCTCCATGTAGCCGCTCAAAGTCACCAATTCGCTTTCATTATCCTATCTTTTATTGGGATCATTGTCTTATGTTTGGGTGTCTGTATTAGAAATCATATCGTGGAGATGAATTATAATACCTTAACGGAAAACAAATTAGATGAATTAGATGAATTAGAATCAGAAGGGTCAGAAGGAGAATATCCTTAGTAGTCACGGATCAAACCAAAATTATCAGGTTCTCCCCTCGTCCCCCTAAACGCAAAATAAAAAATCCACTCGGGGTTTGGTGTGCGCGGTGCTGTCCCTGGATTTCGGCCCTGTATTGCGTTAGGACCTACTGGAAACTGTGTTAATACATTGTCGTAATATTTTCTCCAATTATCCTCGTTTGCCCATGCTCTGTTACCGGATGTGAACGCCCATCCAGTCTCGGTAATCCATAGTTTTTTATTTGTAAGATCGCCCGAGGGGTCATTACTCATGGCATATTGTACTTGAGCGATTTGGTCATGCAGGAAACTTTTACCTGCCTCCACACTCAATAACTCTTCTTCTGTCGCGCCCCCGTCCGAAAAATATGGATAAAAGTTTACTGAAACCACATCAATGTGCGCTTTAATCTTCTTCAAATAATCGCCTACTACAAATTTATCTATATCCCAGCTGTGACTTGGGTTGTTCGCTACATTTAGGGACGCCTTCAAAGTTGATGTAATAAGCGCGTCCGGGGGGAGGCTCCCTGCCAGCTTATGTTGCTGGAGTGTTTTAAGGTGAACTGCGATGTCGGCGGAGGGGTAGGAGGAGGAAGGGTTATCTCCCCAGTTCACTTCATTTCCCATAGATATCCCCATTACATACTCATCCCATCCGGCTATATTATTTTTATAATCATTCACGAGTTGATTGATCTGAGTCTTAATGGAATCTTCGTCAGAAGCCCAGATGCCTATTAATACTTTAATCTTATTTTTAATTAAGAATTCTGTCCATGCCTTGCCTTCGTTCGGTCCGCTTCTGTAATCATATAGTCTGACCGCTTTGATACTATTATCATTGCCTTGCTCCTTTGGTGTTTTCATCATCGGCCACACGCCATCACTAATCAGACGCATCGCAGGCACACCCATACCCGTTGTCGTGTTATCTAAATTCATTCCATAATTTATTGCGGCGGTCCCAGGTCCAGGAGGTGGGGCAGGTGGAGTAGGAGGTCCAGGAGGTGGCTGGTCCAACATACAAGATACCTGCTCTCCCGCGTCGTTCCATAATGTGCACCCCGCCTCCTCCCCTTGGACCTCCTTTCCTTGGAAACATAATTTGACAGAGCCGGTGCGATCGCCATCCACCCACCTCTTGCAATGATTCTTTTTTGCTTCTTGCACGGACACATTTCCGCAATCGTTGTTGTTCTGTTTTTGCCAAGGTGATTGATCTCCCCGTCCTTTGTATTCAGGGAGGGTGCTACACTTGGGTAGGTCAGATGGCGACCCCCCCCCACCATCCCCACACCACCTCAAGTCTGAACCTTTACAACCTTCTTCTGGGACACCACACGCCCATACGTTTGCGGATGTGTTAAAACAATTTTTTTCATCAGATCCAGTGCAGCGATTGGGGTCAGGATTCTGAGGACATCCATCTTCAGCTCCTTCCACTAAAAACAACTGATTATAAACACAATATAATAAGATACCTACTAATAACCCGGTTAATACTGTTTCAATCTTAAGTTTCATATATATATTATGAAATAAAAAAAATAAGTAAATAATTTATGGGAATCTGAACTCAATGATAACTACATCTTATTTACCGCCAGGTGGTGTGGGACTCACTTCAGCGCCCGGCCGGAGCCCGTCCAGCAAGTGCTGCGCGGCCCCCCCGCATACACCCAATCCCCCCTCTTGAGTGTCTTCCGGGCGCACCTTCCAGTTTGTATTGTCCAGCCCGCAACACTTCGAACCACCCTTGGCACGCCGGCAATCGAATCCACATCGCGCACAACCAGGTTCAGACTCAGACCCATATACATCATCACCACCGCTGAGCGTTAGAACTATTCCACCAGGTGTAGCACTATTATCGGTAGCACTTTCACCACAAGAACATGGCTGATCAGCCGTTTCATTAACCCATGCAAAATCTCCACCTCTCGCAGCTGGATGGCCTATTTTCCCCAGACTAGTACAATTTGATTCTGGGGTGCCCGGACCACCCGTAATCCATCCGTCCGGAAGTTGTGTGCCAGACTGGCCTGGCCCCAATGGACAATCCCCTCTTACGCTATTCACTAATTCAGGATCATCGTCTTTACCACCCTTTAAAGTTTGAATACAAAAACCCGTATATGGTTTTTGGTTTTCTGTTGCCCAAAGTTGCCACGCACTCCTACATTCTTCTTTGCTCGTTTGACAGGTAGCACCCTTGGTGCGTTTATCCCAAAAAGCGACATCAAGCGGTGCTGAATCTGTCAGGGTCTTGTGGTCATCATCACCATAATAGCGGCATGTTGACGGCGCTGGAGGCGCTGGAGGCGCTGGAGGAGGTGCCGGTGGTGTCGGAGGGGTGGGGTTACACTCTGGGACTCCAGTCCTTTGCCTCAACAACCCCATAGCTCCCGTCGCCAGAGAATAAGGTGTGTTACCAATGCATTCTTCCATTGAACCATAACCCTCTCCCGAACCCTCGCCATCCGCACACGTATATAATCTTCTAGGTGTAGTTATCCATGGTTCAGTACCATCATCTGGGTCTTTTAGCTGCCATCCAGGGCATGCTGGACAATCAAGATCTATGTTACCATTCTGTGTACACTGTTCTCGTGAGCATGCTGTCTGTGCACTACAAACAAATGGCAATCCCTCAACACAATTAAAATTACCTAACATGACAGCAATACAATAACCAACGCCAACTAAAAGCACACACTTTAAAATGTCTTCGACCTTAAGTCCAAGAAATTTATTCGCTAAAATCTTATCCATTTATAATTAAGAATTATATTTTTTTTATTTGAAAATGATTAAATTTAATTACTGTATGCCAAACCACCCATGCCACTCATAATTCTTAATACATTGTAATTTACAGCATAAATATTAAAAGCAGATCCATTCGCAGTATTGAACATAAGTTGCGCGTTATCAATACGAGAAAAATTACATGTTCCACTCGGTTGATGTTCTTCAGGTTTGAGGGCAAACGAATAAACATTGATTTTCTTTTCTAAATTACTGACATTAGGCAATGGAGTACGATGACCACCAGTGATTAATATTTCTAAACTATCAGCGTTGGCATAGGCCGCGGGAATATTATCTGAAGTAATCGTACGATGAACAGTTATTGTCGCCTCAGTCGCCGTATCTACTCTATTGGTGACATACGATGAATATGATGTTCTGTCTTTTTTGTCGCTGTTATCAATTGCTGTGATTTGTAGGTTATCTCCTATTTCTGGTATGGCTGCTGTATCTATACTAAATATAATAGTATTTCCTGTCGTATAATTTGCAGCAGCGGCAGCAACCGTGGAATTTTTTGTTGTGATACCAGTATCAATCGTACCGTGAACATTAGTATGTTCATGATACAATATATTATATCCAGGGACATTTGTATGATACTGATAAGGTTGTCTTAATTGGAAATATTCTTCTTCTTGTGGTTCAAATCTATCATGACCATTTAATACCAATTTCGCATCAACATATGCATTAGTGGCCGCTGAAGTCCATATTAATTCTTTTACTGGATGATTAAAATTTAGATTTTCAGTGGTTCCAGTCCCAGCAAATGTATCCTTCTGTAATTGTTCAATCAAATATTCATGAGATACTTGAGCGAATCTACGTCTTTCATCAGTATCAAGATAGATATAATCTGCCCATACTTTGCAGGCCGCGGCAGTTCCAGCCTCAGTGCTTGTACCCCAAGTAAATTTAAGTTTGACTTCATGATACTGTAAAGCAATAAGAGGTAAAGCGAGCCCTGGATTCCTACAAAACCAAAAATAAAGAGGAATTTGAACCATGCCAATTGAATTAATCTGACCCGTTTGTGTGTGTCCATGAGTAAAACTATTTTGCATGTATTTAAGTCCATCTTGTTTAGCGGCAGGAGTAGTTAGCTCTTGCCACACCTGATTCCATTCTTTGAAATGTCTGTCAATTAATTGTCCACCGATTTCTAAATCTACACTTGCGATAAGACTTGAACCATCTGTAATACCCGCCTTTGCACTAGTAACATAAACACCACTCACTAAATCACCATTCCTTGAAATGGTAACATCTCCGCTGGTAGTCCCTGTACTTAATGTAGAAGTTCCGGCAACCGTTTGCTGGATACATTCCATGGAGAAATTAGTATGTCTGCGATAAACAACCTTGAAGAAAGTAATCTGAGGATTACCAGTCAAATAAATATCCTGAGCACCATAAGCAACCAATTGCATTAATCCTCCACCCATTTTATATATATATTGTAGAAATATTTTAATTTTCTAGAACTAATATTTATTAACTTAATATTTTTCTTTGCTATTGTAAATATAAAATCCAGCAAGTATTGTGAAAACACCAAAAACCTTCTTTAACTCATTGATATCCATTTCAGTACTATACTTAGATGAGATTGTTGCGAAAATAGTAAACAAGAGTCCCATATATAAAGCCGCCTTCACATCTACAAAACCTTTTTCATAATAACGTAGAGCAGCGAATAATCCTATAGGAGGTAACAACATGAATAGAGATGTTCCAATTCTCAGCTTAAGATTGCCCACTATACTAAATAGAGTTAATAAGGGGACAATTAATATTTCTGCTCCTCCGCCTATAACTCCCGCAGCCAAACCACTAACTATACCTGTAATAGTCAATCCTATAATATAGACCGCATTCATCAATTATTATTATCTAATTTATATTAAATAAGAATGCCCAAATACAATATCTATATCATTTGTAAAACAGAAGAAGATTTCCTTGAAAAATCTCAGGTTATTTCAGATCAATATAAATCAAAAATATGTCATATTCAATGGATCCCTGCCGAATATCTTAAATTAACTCAATGTAACAAGAAATTATTAAAAGACTTAAATACTCGCTGGAATACTGAAAGCAAAAAAGTCTTAGCGAAGTTAGGAACCATTGCAGCACACCGCAAAGCCTTGTTAGCAATCTACATGAATAAGACTGATAATAATATCATTCTTGAATCTGATGCTACGTTTTCAGCGAAACTCCCTGCTCCGCCACCAAACTCGTGCTATATGGGAGGATGGATTATCCCGCCTCAGATTACGAAAGCAGGTTTAGTTAAAATGAATGTTCATCCTAAGAAGGGTCTAAATTCAATTGAATATGGTACATTTAGTGTCTTAATGGCCCACGCTTTATTCATTAAAACATTTGAAGAAGCAATGGAGTTATTTCAAACAACCATCACTGATAAGATAAAAAATTATGATATTCACTTAATTGATATGGAATTTTTCAAACAATATTACTACCCACCTATCTTTGTTCAGGGAAAACATGTATCAGAAATTGATAAAGTTACAAATAAGAATGATTTAAGAACACATTTATATGGTCTTAAGATGTAGAAAAAATTTGATATAATCATAAGTTATCTCTATTATAAATCAAAGTAACAATGAATACGGCTTCATATATCCCAGGACAAGGTTTATTTAACTTTATTTCTGAATATACAGCAGAGGCACCCAGTCCAGCTCCAGCGCCGTCCAAACCAGTTGTTATCGCTGAACCAGTAAATAGTATAAATTTAGTGGATGAAAATGATAAACTAAAAGAAGAAGTGAAATCATTAAAACAAGAAGTAAAAGTTCTTAAAAATGTTTGCGGTTTAGATAGACGATTAAAAATAACAAAAATTGAAGAAGAAGATCTTCATAAATATTGTCAATATGATATGAATCCGCCGAACAAGCGCCACGGAGAACAATATAGTCTGGTACTTATAAACAAGAGTCAATACGATTTAGAACCAACTATGAAAAATGATGATACAGGATATAAATATAATTCTTATCATGGTGTAATACCCATTAATAAATCCATATGCTTTACAACCAATGAACAACATGCTTTGGCGCCAAGTCAAGGTCCTTATTATAATATAATAATCAAGTCCAAATTAGAAGGTCCCCCGCGGCGTGGCTGCCCCGATCAGGAACTTATCCAAAACATAAATGCGTTTACCCAATTTAACAGTCTCAATAATGATATTGATGGATATTATGAGATGAATATAACCTTCCCTAAACTACCCGATTTTATGAAAATTGAAAATATGAATACGATTGATATTGATATCTACAAAATGAAAGGAATTTATATAATTACATATGAATAAAAAATTATAATCTCCACTCTGTGTTTAATTAGAAATTGATAAAGTTACAAATAAGAATGATTTAAGGACACATTTATACGGTCTTAAGATGTAGCAATTTCTTCTAGAATCTTTGATACCGCCTGCGACGTGCCACTACCGGACCCGCCTGCTGATTCACAACATACTGTCTCTTGTTCCTTCTCTTTTTCAAGTTCATTCTTAATATGCTGAATCATTTCCCGTCGCAACCTCATCTGCTGACTCATATATTCACCCTGAATATGAATCTGGAGATTCTGAATGACCTTTTTCCTATGACGCCTTGTCTGAGGATTGTTCGGAATAGAATGATCGTCTTTCTCTTTAACACGATCTTCCCTGAAGTGCTCTAGCCAGTCATCCTCCGTCATCTCCTTTTCACGGACTTCCTTGGCCAAGACCTCACCCTTCTTCATCTGCTCCAGGAGAATACGCTTCTCCAGAGATCCCCGTCGCTCTTCTAGAGCATTGATCTTATCCATGTCCCATGATCCTTCCTTGGACTTAAGGTGGCGGATCTTCTTGCAGACCTTCCTCAGTTCCTTCTGGAGTGGTGTGAGCTGATTGTCCATCTTTGTTATAGTATTGATTGACTTATATCAAATGGTAAATCAAATTTTTTTATCAGAAGAAAGAGGTTGCGGCTTGTACCGCTCCCCCATCCTGTCCTTCTGTAGCATCTTCAGGATCATCATCATCATCATCATCATCATCAGCATCTGGAGCATCTGGAGCATCATCATCATCATCCATAGGATCAGTATCCACCACAGAAACTTCTTTAGAAGGATTAATTGCCATGTAGAACATATCCTTTTCCGTCGGTTCAGATTTATTAACTATCTTTTGCATAACTTCTTCAATCTTCTCGTCTGTAACTCCATCATCCTCTTCGTCTGAAGGTAATTCTTCATCTGAATTAGACCCGAACACGCTTGTTAAATCAGAAAGCATTCTTAAGAAACCCACGGACAATGGTTCATTCGGTCCAATCCTCTCCATAATTTCACCCAATCGCTGTTGTTTTTCGTCTATTCCTCTTTTCATTGATAAACACTTATGTTTATTCATTTCCATTTCTTTCGCCATCAATGTCGGTACTAATACAATATTCAAGAATATCATATTAATCTTATCTGGGATATGACGATTCACTCTTTTATTCACATGCTGTATCATATTTCCTTCCTTATCATCATTCATTAGTTCATCTAAATAAAATGGTTTGTGTCTCGTGCTTAAATCACATAAGACTCCTCTATGTAATGGTTCATATTCATTACATCTTCCTTCAATCTGGAGAAGATTATCTTGAAGATTTTGTCCGCAATCGTGAAAATTACCACGAAGACCCTCAAGTGAATTATAAAGTCCTGAATCATGCTCCCCGATATCGGTATCCAGTGATTTTAATTCGTCTTCGTGGGACTTAATTTTAGACATTAATTCATGCACTTTATCTTGTTCATAACATGATTCAGGGCATCTGAATAAATCAGTGGGGTCTCTGTCATTCTCCCCCCATTCACTTAAGACGCGTGAAAGTTTATCTTTGAAGACGGGGGATTGGTTTAATCTTACTATCATATCACCATTAAGCTTCTGTTGAATCACCGATAATAATCGTAAACGATTTGTTTTATGTCTTTGACATAACGCATCACAGTGTTCTAGGAATGAAACGCGTCTCATTTCATTTCCGGTCATGTTCGGTATTTCAGCATATGAAGACGGTCCTAACTCGCCTTTCGCAACTAAGTCAACAAATTGGGGTAAACTGTAATCATCTAAACAACTCATAATCTATATTGTAATAATTATATATTTAATTTTCTTTTAACTTATTTATTATAGATGAGTTTTGAATGTATCCTCACAGGCGATACTGGTTCCGGCAACGATGATCAATATTTGGTCTCAGAATCTATGTCTAAGTTGATAGCAAAAAATCCTAAAATTCAATCAGTGATGATAGTCGGTGACAATATTTATCCAGATGGATGTCAGACAGTGGATGATGAACAATTCATTACAAAATTTCAAGATCCATACAAGAACATTGATTTGCCTTTTTATCTTTGTCTAGGTAATCATGATTATCATACGAAAGCACAAACACAAATAGATTATACATTTAGTAAACACAACCTGAACAAGAAATGGAATATGCCTAAGAAATGGTATTCACAGCAATTTCCTCATTGTGAATTTTTCTTTATCGATACAAACTTTGATCGTCTGTCCAAACCTCTAACCAATAAACAACTACAAGATACAATCAGAGGTATTCAAAATTCAAAAAAGAAATGGAAGATCCTATGCGGTCATCATACATGGCGTTCAGTTGGTGGTCACGGAAACGCCTCATCAGAACCGTCACCGACTGCCGAACATAATTTTGAAACATTCATGAATGATCTACTGACCAAAGTAAAAATTGATCTCTATGTTTGTGGTCATGATCACTGTAAAAGTATCATTAAAGTTGGTTCGCATAAAACACTTACCTTAGTAGTCGGTACGGGCGGTAAATCATATGCTGAGTCTATCTTTTATCCTGAAAATATGGACAACGATAATTCAATCTTAGAATTCTTTTCTCCAAATCTAGGGGTATGTCACATGAAATGTAATAAAGATTCATTGGTCTTAACGTGTTACAATGAATTATTAGAAAAAGAATATCAATATGTCTCTAAGAAATAAATTTAGATAAATATTGAATTGCCTGAGACTTAATACCGAATATCCAATGTAATATTATACCTACTATTAATAATCCTATCGTAGTAATTACTAATGGAATATCCGTAAAATAAGTTAATAAAAACGCCAACAATATCGTTACTAGATAATCTACAATTGCTGTGCCCTTGAATTTATACTGATGGACACCTTTGCCAGGAGGGCCAAAGATATTCTTGTATTTACTTAGATCAAATGAAGACATTATAAGATACATAGAACTTAAATAAAATCTATTTCACACTCCCATAAATACCGATGGAATGATAAATTAACTATCATCTGATAATCTTTAGCTACAATATTGTGCTCATGTAAGTGATGCGAATCTTGAGGGAAGATATATGATAACTGTTCATAATTACTAAACTCAGTATCATTATGTTCTAAGATAACCTTATGATCTGTTATATATCTGAATAGATGTTCTGTTAAGGGGGCTTCATTGTATTCGCTAGAATATCGCCAATCACAACATTTATCAAAGTAATAATGAGTTGTCCATAATAAGGATTTCATATAATCTTCACATAATTTATCATTGTATTTCATCTCATTATATTCTTTCTTTTCTCCAAAAGAATATAAAATCGGTAAATTTTCAATCATCTTCTTAGAACCATCCTTATCAGATAAACTATCACGCTGAAACCTATATATATCTTCCAACGATAAACGCTTGTCAGTGACTTGGCTTTCATCTTGATGACTTTCCATGAGATACTCTTTAAGATTTTTGAAATCATTATAGTATTGGTTATGTATTTTTTTAGACTGTCTTTCTCTGATCAAGGATATCTTTCTCATTGTATCTTTTTCTTTTAAAGATAACTCTTGGATAAATTCCTTAAAAAAGGTCATATGTAGTAAATCAGGTTGCTCATAATCTATCAATTTAAAATACCCTTGATATCTCTTTTGCAATTCAGAATAAACTTGTAATAATAAATCATGACCACCATATCGTAAATTTAAGGAAGGGATATGATTCATAAAATCATTCCCCAATAGAAAACAAATAAATATGTAATCATTGATAATTTGTTCCTTATTTGCTCTATGGATATCTAATGAATGAATAATATGTTCTTTTAAAGGATCAATCTTGAGATAGATAAACTCTTCATCTGTTTCCTCAATATTATATTCGGTTCTCTCTCTAAGCAAGACGATATCTTCCGAACCAGAGACTAAAGATAGCATTATTAAATCGGCATCTAGGCCATAGATACATGTTATGCCCTCAAGATCATTCTCTTTGATATAATGTAAAATCTTATGTTCTCCTTCACCTCTTTCATCTGAATCTGATAAGATTGTTTTGATTTCTAAAGTTTGGATATATTCTTCCAACGCAATATTTAATTTTCTCATGAAATATGTTCCCGGTGATATCGCATTTGTATTCCAACAATTCTCAGATGAATATTTTCTCTCTAAGGCAGATCTAAATCTTCTCTGTCTTTGTTGTTTCATCTTACCTTTCGGAGCAATACCATCAATCGCGATATATAATAACTTTTTGACGACCGAATAATCAATTAATTTTGTAATATCAGACATGATTTTCTCTATCATTTCATCTTCATCGGTTAATCCTCTTACCGATGGATGAATTAAACAATTCAAATCTAAGAATAAAAAATCTATCTTATCTAATTTCCCTTTGTGAAGGATTGATGATCGGTTATCAGAAACCAATGTCTTAAAATATACGGGAATACCCATCTTCTACTACTTACTTCATATGAAATCTTTAAACCTTATGTCAAGAGCAAGACGATTGTATAGAAATCGGGATTATTTTCTTGGAGTTCTTGAAGGTATGGATACATTATCAATACTGATACGAGATATCCAAGACATAGGCATGGACTCAGGACCGACTCTTCTTCTTCGTGGTCATAGTTCCAGCGACGCATTTTGTTTCTTCGTTCAAGTTAGTTACTTAAACGAAGTCTATCTTCAATCAAATTTAGTATTCACTTGATATCTTTTTAAGATATTCGTCAACTTTCTTTTCTTTGGAAGTTAATATCATCTCAAGTGATTCTAAATAAATATCACGATTACGATTATTTTTGATAAGATTTAATAATGTTACTGTGGATTTTATTTCAGCAGGAGACCATATATCTTTTAATGTATCAATAATTGGATTAAATTTTGTATCCTTGCGATAATTTTCATTATCATTCATCTGAATCACCGAAATATAATGAGAGATAGTGTGTCTTATTGTAGAATTATTCTCATAGACATTATTAAGCATATCAAGACCAATGATACATTCGTCATATAATTCTCTATATTCAGTCAATGGATACCAATCAACTGCTTTCAGAATAGGATGATATAAATTATGAAGGTCTTCTCTACTATCTCCATCAAACATGCGGACAAGACCTTGATCGTAAGAAGGACCCTGATAGGATATGGAACTGTTCTGAATTGATAATTTAGTTCCCTTGTCCTTATATTGTAATAGACCTAATCTGAATATAACGCAAAGTGGTTCTAATATGAGAGTCTTTTGAGACTTATCTGAAATAGAATCTTCAATATATTTGTAAAATTGATATGTTGATAATATTTTGAACATTACTATATTATCATTGATTTTGTTTAAGAGTTTAAATATGTTCCCATTGAATCATTATAAATTTGATTTAAAATTAAATTATCTAATCATAAGTATAAAAAAGATGTTTAAGATTCTCGGTTTAATGTCTCTCTCAACTCAGAGTCTCTCTCAGCCAGTGAATGGTGATATCATGCCTGTATATGACTATCACCCTATCGGAGGTGCTAATGATGCGAATGGATGCCTGGTCAGTGCTGGATATTCGTGGTGCGAAGCAAATTCAGAATGTATCCGGTCCTGGATCACACCGTGTGAAGATAATTACGATGACTGCTCTGATTGCTTCACAAAACAATCTCAAGGGATAAATATCGCATGCCCAATTAAATGTAATAGTTTTGGTCAAGTTATTAATCCTTTCTTACCAATACCTCCACCGCCTCCACCGCCTCCACCGACGATGCTACAGAACACTGTGCAGTTGCTGAATGATCAAATGATGCCCTTGATATCAGACCCCCCTATGCCACCGCACCCTGTAGACCCTCTCCCGTGTCCGGAAGTTATGTGTATGATGTATTGTGAAAACGGATTTCAGCAGGATGATGCAGGTTGCCCTACATGTAATTGTGATGATAATATGCCTATCCTAAATGATCATGCACCGGATAAATGCTCAATGGTACAGACAGCCATTATGAATGAATGTAATAGTCATTGTCATACGTGTGATATATCCACCACTTTAATTGTTCTTAATCAATGCGTTACTAAAGACGGAATTCAATCCTCAGAAAATTTATGCGACCCGTCTCAGATTGATACCTGTCCTATTCCATATACGACTTGTAATAATAATTATGTTTGTCCAAAGGTAACTGAGATAACCCAGTGTTCACAAGGTGGAATGTCTGGTTTTACGACATATCAGTTATCATTAATTATAATTAATCCTGCTGTTCAGAATATTTATGCCATTTATGGAGACGACCAACCGGTAGAACATCCAATGGATATCCCACCGGCGTATCAGGGATCAAGTATTTTCAATTCTAATCTAGGAGGAATTGATCCTGGAATTATTGCTATCAATCATGATGCTACATATGATTCGTGGCTAACTATCGGATTAACCGATGGAGACCCTCGCAATAAATTATCTGTAGTGGGGATTGACTTTGATTCGTGGACAGAAACTGTCGGTATTCATACTACAAATGGTGCTGTATTTGTAATGGACCCTCAGGAAGTTATTGTTCAGGGCGACGAGTATGTTGTTGCTCAGCTCACTATTCCGAATGATGAAAGCACAGATGTTGTAATTAATGCACAGGGAGAACTCAACTGTGATAAGTGTAGGCATGCTCAGACGTGGCAAGAAAAACAAATCGTGTTTCATCTGGAAAGACCTCAAGTTGTAAATCCGAATGTTATCCCTGATAGGTGCTTATCATGGTTCGACGGGTGTAATACGTGTCGGGTGAGCAATGGTAACCTGAGGGAGTGTACTCGGATGATGTGTTTCCGAGAAGATAATCCACATTGCCTATCATTTGATATAACGGGTCATTAATATCAATAAATTTGATTTAAAATTAATAAATAGATTATTATTATAAAGATGTTAATTCCCGTGAGATGTTATACGTGTGGAGAAATTCTCGCAGACAAATGGATTCCTTACATTACTGCAGTTCAATCTGATAAGAATGATATAGAAGGTGAGGTTGATCCTGAAAAAGATCAATTAGAACTCAAGTATATTGATGTAAAGGATAAAAATCCTGAGAAGTCTATTGAGGGAAAGGTTTTAGATGAATTAGAATTACATAAATATTGCTGCAGAAGAATGATGTTAGGAAATGTTCATATTATTTCATACTTATCTTAGATTAATATTCATATTAAATTATATTTTTTTCAAACTATTATCAAATTCATGTGGATCCATAGATGTTATTTTTGGTAAAGATTTATCTTGTTGTTTTATTCGATTAATTTTAATAATATTATTCGAATAAATTCATATATATATTTTTTTCTACATAAATTATATGAAATTATTCATGTATTTTATTTTATTAATATTTTTATTAATAACTGGATCTTTTTTTTATCGTCTAATTAAATCATCTAATGTAAATAAATCTATAGTAGACCTTATTGATTCGGATCCCGATATATTAAAATCTGGAATGATGCTGAAAAGCGAAATATACGGAAATATTTATTATCTTAATGAAGTTATTAATAATATAGAAGGAGATATCGTAGAATTAGGATGTAATGTTGGAACAACTAGTATTTTTATTCAAAGATGGTTGGATATAACTAATAGTGATAAAGAATTTAATGTATATGATTCTTGGGAAGGTTTACCTGAAGTATTACCGGTAGATGAATCCCAAGGATCTGGACCTTCATTCAAAAAAGGATCTTGTAAAACTAGTAAAGAGTCCTTTATAAATAATTTTAAACAAAGAAATTTAAAATTACCTAAAATTCATAGTGGATGGTTTAAAGAAATACCAGATGAAGAATATCCCAATAAAATAGCATTTGCATTTTTAGATGGAGATTTATATTCATCTATAATGGATTCATTAAATAAAATATATCATAAAATGAGTAAAGGTGGTATAATAATAATAGATGATTGTGGATGGAATGTTTTACCCGGATGTAAAAAAGCGGTAGATGATTTCTTAGAAGATAAACCCGAAACTCTTACTTTAAATGGATACACAGATTCAGATTATGAATTCAATGGAGACGATCAAGAAATAGATCCAAGCCGAAGCAACTTGAATCAAGGTGGTAAAATTGTAAAATTATAAGAATGATATAGAAGGTGAGGTTGATCCTGAAAAAGATCAATTAGAACTCAAGTATATTGATGTAAAGGATAAAAATCCTGAGAAGTCTATTGAAGGAAAGGTAGAATTACATAAATATTGCTGCAGAAGAATGATGTTAGGAAATGTTCATATTATTTCATACTTATCTTAGATTAATATTCATATTAAATTATATTTTTTATATTTATTCATAGTAAATGAATATGTTAATGCTTGTTGTTGTTGCTTTAGTCGCACTTTGCTATTTCGGTGGAAATAAGTGTCCCAAGGTCCTTAAAGATAATAAGGAAATGTTATTAGGTGTTCTTGTTGGTTTAGCACTTTGTTCTTTCATGGGTTTAAGATTGGAAGGGATTGCTGATGAGGGGAATCTAAAAATAGGGGGGGATTTAACTTTGGGGGACGGCGCTATAATAAACCAAACAGGCGATGATGATAAACTTGGAGGCTGTTTGAGGAGTGCTTACCAAAAGGCTCGTTCCGCGAATCAGGAACGTCGTTACGAGGTAGACGACCAATTTAGCGGGGTCCTGGAAGGGTATGGAGGTGAGGCATTGGAAGCTTACCTAAGTGCGCACGCGACGACTCAATCGGGACGAACAAAAGCAGAGGAACATTTGGCAGACGCAATGGTAGAATATGCAAGAGAATGCCATGAGTCGGTCGGTAAATCTCCGATGAAAGATGTTCTCGCTGCCCCACCCATCCTCAGCGTCGTCGTGTAATGAAATTAATATTACCAATCCTGAATCATTTACCTCAATTACCTTTTTACGAATAAATTGATAATTTAAAATATTATCAATTTACTATAGATGACAATTAAAGACGATTTAAATAAAGTTAAATTAGATTTAACAAATAGGCAGTCTGGTTTAGAAGACGAAATGGAACTGAGAGCAACAAAATTAGAAGGGGATATTTTAAGACTCAGACAAGCCTTGCAAATGCAAATACCTGGAGAAGAAGAAGATAATATGGATATTTTAATTGATTCGCATATGAGAGATATTACATCAGATCATAGACCTCCGATGATGCCAGCGGGTTTGGAAGGGAGCAATAAACATTTCGGCGATTTATCAAATCATGAATTACATCAGATTAAGAAAATGCACGAAAAAGACCATCAAATGAAACCTAAAACAATTTTAGATGAATCACTGGGTGATATCATGAATAAATTAGTTAATTTTTTAACTTATTCATTTGATGGATATACAAAGGCTCTCTATGAAGCTGAAATTATGGAAGATGTTTATGATAATGAAAAATCTACATATGAAATGATAAAAGTTCATTTTATCGCGATAACTTTATTTATGAGAGACGATGAAAATATCTTGTATATCGGTATCTTATTAGTATTATTATCAATAATAATCTATTTAGCAAATATAACTACCTCTTAACGTCTTGATCTGCGCTTTTTAGTTCTTCTCTTTTTAGTTCTTCTCTTTGTAGTAGATTTCCTTTTTCTACGTCTTTTAGTTTTTCTACGTCTTCTCTTTCCTCCGCCTGCAACCGCATCCGCAGTCACAACCGGTTGACTCTCTAGAAAGACCCTTCTTATAGTAATCGGGAGCGGTGGTTTCGCCCTCCTCCGCCCGGCGCTGCGGATGAACCTTTCATCATTAGGGTCTATTGTTGATATCTCTCCGTCTTGCAAATCAAGTGACCTAAAATCTCCCTGGGCGGCCAGGCGCCCAGCGAGTTCTGTATCCTCCTTCAATTTCTTATATCTTTGTTTTGACTGATCGGTCCATAGGTAGATGTCGAAGTCATTCTTGGGGTCTTCCAAGAACTCTTTAATTAATCCTGGTAAATTAAATTGTAAGGGAAAATACATTGCCTCATTTAAATATTCGGATCCGGCCGATGCGTTTGCTATTGTTTCGTTCAGTGCCGCCTCCACCGTCTGAAGATGCTCGAGCGAAGCGGCTCTTGCCTCTTCCCACTCTTCCAGTTGTGGGGGTTTCGTGAAGCAGTTGAGCACCTGCTGGATCGTTGTCTCGTCCAGCTGTATCTTCGCTTTTGTGGCCATGCGACCCAGGTCCCCCGCCGTCGTAGCTCGCACATGAGGGATGCTCTTGACGCCGCCTTGCAGGTGCTCCGTAAAGAGAACAAACCACGCACCGAGGCCAACGCGTTGGAGGTAGTCTTCAACCTCGTCTTCAACCTTGGCGAAGGGGGGGGGCGGTGGAGGGCGGGATGCCACCGCCTCCTTCGCGACCCTCAGTTCCTCCTGAATTAGCCCTATGCGCTCGGGAGTGGCTCCCATCAATTCGGCGAACTCTTCCGCCGTTCGCGCCGCCCTTATAGACGGAGGTTCTTTTAAAATTGGAACACAATTGGTGAAGTGGTCTTCAGTGAAGATTTTAATATCATCGGAAAATTTCACAACGTTTCCATAACCAAGGTTATCACCACCATCATCAGTGGAAAGATCCGACAGAATCACTCCCCGAACCATAGCACTCTTGAAATCTTGAAAATGTTCTCTTTCTTCGAAGACAGAGCCGTCGTGCAGCCGTCCTATTTTTTTGCTGAATAGGGGATTAATCGTTATCGTTATTGGGAGTGGAACGAGGAGCTCTTCATAATCTTGTATCTTATAAATAACCAATTTCTTGTCCGCGATAGACGGGGAAATGAGAACAACTACTTCTTCCAGAATAAAGGTTTCGACGGATTCCGGATCTGATCCCCGTGACATTTTTCTTATTTATAACTTAATATATAAAAATTTTACGGAATATATAATTTTCTTTTATATATATAACTACATCATGATAGACAGTATTGATATGACAAAGTTTCTGAAAACAATCATTCAGCCAAATATTAAATTTTTGGGATTAATGATTGTAATATTAATTTTAGCAGGTCAGTATTTAGAGACAAATGTTATCTTTATTATTTCAATCGTTCTTTTCGTCTTTGTCAATTACAAAGATATCCTAGGAACATTCAAAGATATCAAAGAGGGTGAAAAACGTATTGAGCGAGTCATTGAAGATAACAAAAGAGTGAAAAAAGAGATTCATTTTTCAGAAGATCTTGATAAATATCTTCGTAAATTAAGACGATTCAGAAAATATAATCCTCAATCATATGATGAAGGATATAAGTATATCAAGATGTTTATGTATCAGATTCATGATTTAGAGAAAGATGATATTGCTCATCCGAAACAATACTTTGAGAACGCACAGATGTATCTGAAGAAATCGTTGAATTTATTTCAAGCGATAACATTATCTGTTCCCGAAGAAAAAATGATTCATGCTTTGAAATACAATAAGTTTGAACAGACTAAATTATCAAATCGGATTGGTAAATTATGTAAGGGATTATATAAACACTGTTATTATCTCTTGTATAATTTATCATTGCGTTTCAATGAAGATTTCTTTAGGAAACCGGATATCTATAAAACAGAAATCAATCTGAATGCCGACCAAGTTGAGGAATCAAATACCTTCCAAGAGAAATGGGAATTATATTAAGATTATTTTAAGTTTAAGATAAGGAATCTCCTTATTAGGTCGTAAAATTAGTATGTATTGGGTTTCTTGTAGAGTCCATCGCCCAAAACTCCTGTAGCTGGATCTCGGATTTACCAGCCTTTATTACCCTTCCCTATGCGTGTGTCCGGTCCACCACCTTTTTACCGCACCGGGAATTTACACAAAGCCGGATTTCTTCCTACAAAAAGGGATTTGGACAGCATCCCTTCAATTTTCATGACCAGTCAAACAAAAAACCCTTCACCTCATTTTCTGCCGCGCCGGGGAATCTGCATAAATGCGGGTTTACCGAATGCCTGCAGTCATCAAAGCCCTCAATTCTCATTAAGGGATATCCAACCACGCCGACAGCAAAACCTAACAAATACTTTTTATTATCTTTGAGAAAGGGTGGCACCAATGACCCGCCACAATAAGTAAACAGAAGGAGAAGAAGGACACCTATAACAATGTTGTTCATTTATATACTCATGTAGAAAATAATTATATTAAAATTATTATAAGTTTAAGATGAGATTTATTTTTATCCGTATTTTTAATGAATTGTTTAAAAGTTGATCCGAATCTTCTTATCAAACGGAATGATCCTAAAATACGTGATTTTACTTACACTTGTTTGGATTTATTAGAAGAATATAATTTACCAGTCAATATTTATTATGCGTATTTTTTAGGTATCAGTGAATTTAAACTGAAGAATATATGGAATCATATGATACTGAGATGGAATAAGATGAAAAGAGACTTGAAAGATAATGAAGATTTTATTAACAGTAAGTATTCAAAAGATGATTTTCATCAGATTCATGTAAATATGAATGATTTTGAATTGAATGAATTAGTAAGTGATTTCATAGGTTCAAATCAATTCAAGGGATTATTTATTTGTAATTGTATCCAGAATTATATTGGCCCAAAATAATTTTCTAATGTATAGTATAAATAATATGTTTGGTACACAACACAACAACTGTTCTCAGATTGCTGGTGGAAAACGACGATCTACTAAGCGTTCGGGTAAGAAGCGTTCGGGTAAGAAGCGTAAGGCGTCTTCTAAATTTTTAGCTGCGGGTAATGCGTGGAGAGCCCATGTCAAGGAAACGATGAGAAAGAATCCCAATATGAAATTTGGAAAACCTCTCCTTAAATTGGCATCCAGAACCTATAAGAAAGGTTCATCGGGTCCATCAAGTCCTTCTTCCTCGTCAGGTGTGACGGTCAAAACATCCAAGTATGATATCAAGGTCAGACCAAGAAAGACTAAGGCTGCCAAGAGAAAGAAGAAGAGAACATCCAAGAGATCTAAAAAGTCTTTCTTTGGATTCTAAGTAAACTATTTAAATATTCTTTGCTAGTATTAAGTGTAATTAAACTTAATGCCGAATAAAAAAGGAGGTAAAAAATTTAAGAAGGGCAAAAAACAATCCTCCTACGATAAAGCCTTATTATATAAGGATCCTAAAGAAGACCAAGAATATGCGAAGGTTATTCGCGCCTCGGGGAATGGTCGCTTTGATGTTCAATGTTTCGACGGAAAAGACCGATTAGGAGTCCTCGCGGGAAACATGCGAAAAAAGATATGGGTCAATAAAGATGATATTGTTTTAATCTCAAAATGGGAGTTTCTAACTGATGATACAAAATGTAGTATTATTCATAAGTATGATAATGATGAGGTCAAAAAATTAAAGAGAGATGGTGAATTCCCTGAATGTATTACTCTTGAGACAGAGAGTGAATTTGCTGATTTCGGCGATCAAGATGATATGATTACGTTTGATTATAATGATCCAGATGAATCTTCTTCTGATGAAGAAATAGAAGAAATAGAAGAAATTGATTTAGATGATATTTAATTTCTAATGATATATAAAGAATGGTTGTTCAAGGTCAATATGTTAGTTTGGACTCCGTCGCCACAGGTGGAAGTAATACTGGTGTAGTAGGTGTGATGGACGGTGGTTTTGCAGACGCGGCAAGTTTTAGTTCTCAAGGTGGTGGGGGTAAACGAAGAAAGAAATTATCTACGAAAAGAAGAAAGAACAAAAAACAAACTAAGCGACTCAGAAGAAGGACTAAGGGGAGAAGGACTAAACATTGCAAGTGTGATGACTGTCGGTGTGATCCGTGTAAATGTACCAAGAAAAAATCTAAGAAAACGAGAAAGAGTAAGGGCAGAGGCAAGAGAAAGAGAAAGAATATTCATTCTTTCAGAAAATCATTACATGAAGATATCCATCGCGGGAGATTGATGAAGTATGGTGATATTACAGTCTAGCAAGAACATACGGTCTATATCCAATGATATAATCCTCATGGTAAGTCATGAGATAAGTTTGGATTAAGAAATCATGAAGTTTTTTTAAAATATTTTTTATCATTAAATTTGATATATTAATCAATATATAATTTTAAGTATAAATGTCATTAAAAGTTTTTACAGATGGAGCATGTTCAAATAATGGTAAAGTGACTGCTAAGGCAGGTTTAGGAGTTTATTTTGGTGAAAATGACCCGAGAAATGTTTCTAAGAGAATTGTAGGCAAACAAAGTAATAATACGGCTGAATTATCGGCAGTCATAGAAGTATTTTCTATCTTGAAAGATGAAATCCAATCAAATCAAGAAATTACTATTTATTCGGATTCAACCTATACTATCAGATGGTGTGGTGAATATGGGCGGAAATGTGAAAGGAATGGATTTAAATCACAAAAACCTATCCCTAATCTTGAATTAGGCAAGGAATTATATCTCTTGTGTAAAGAGAATCCTAATGTTAAATTAGAACATATTAGAGCTCATACTGGTCTAACAGATGAATTATCCTTAGGCAATGAAGGCGCTGATATGATGGCTAATCTGGCGATAGGTTTAAAATCATGTCCTCACGTAGATAAGAAACAAAAGCAAAAGTATTATTTGAGAATCCCTTATTCAGAAAAAGAAGTCGGTAAAAAATATGGAGCAAAATGGGATCCTAAAAAAAAGAAATGGTATTACGAAGGATTGGATACAGATGATAATTTCAAGAAACTAACTGATTTATTCCTTTCTAAGCAATCATTGGAGCAGTAATTTTCGGACAATATTCATAATTTTTCACAGTAAAATATTCTTCTTTGATATCATTGATATCGGTTAATTCTGTTACTGCATCAGATATGATTAATTCGGGGAATGAATAAGGAACTCTTAATAGTTGTTCTTTCACGGCATCTAAATGAGATTCATAAATATGAGTATCACCTAAGACATGGATGAGTTTGCCTACCTGGTAGCCAGTCACTTTGGCGATAATATGAGTCAAGAATGCATAAGAAGCGATATTAAATGGAACTCCTAGAAACATATCACCCGATCTTTGATACAATTGACAATCTAAAGTCCCTACTTTTGTATTCACATTAAACTGACACATTACATGACAAGGAGGCAACGCCATCTTATCTAAGTCTGATGCGTTCCACGAATTCATGATAATCCTTCTTGAATTAGGATCATTCTTGATTAAATCAATTACATTTTGCAGCTGATCAATACCCTGCCCCGAATAATCTGTATCTTTGTCTATATATTCTGCTCCGAAATGACGCCATTGAAATCCATAAACAGGACCTAAATCTCCTTCTTCATAATCCAAACCTCTGCTATCTAAGAACTCTCTTGATGAATTCGGTGTCCAAATATGAACTTTTTTATCAGTTAATTCTTTATTTGATGTGGATCCTTTAATGAACCATAGAAGTTCTCTTAATACTGTTTTATATCCAACATGCTTTGTAGTTAGTAAAGGGAATCCTTTATTGAGATCATAGACCATCTTTTCTCCGAATAATGAATAAACTTTACTATTCCGACTATCAGTTTCTAGCCCTTCATTCATTACTTTCTTCAGTAAATTTAGGTATTGATATTCTTCTTCATTAATTTTATCAACTCTTTGATAAATATCAAACGTAAATGATACAGATTTGCTTGTCTGTTCTTTAAGATATTCATCAAGGAAACTCTTTGGTGTTTCTAAGTGAGGTCTTTCACATATTTCATGATTAATTACCGATTGTTTTACTAATTTCATTTCATTAAATAATTGATTAGGAAAACTATGAGTTGTATTTCTGGGATGATAATTATCATCAAATCGTGTAACATATAATTTGTCTAAATTAACAATGAATTCTTTTTTACAGCATTCGTTGAAAATCTGTGTTCCACCAATCACAAATATTTCGCCATCTTCCTTCGATGACCAGGAGAAAGCATTTTCTAACGATTTAAATGATTTAACATTTTCAGATTCAGAAACAACATGAGATTTAGTCAAAACGATATTGATTCTATCTTTGAGAGGTCTTTTTCCTTCGGGAATACTTAGCCATGTTTTGTATCCCATAATGACGATATTCTTATCATCACTTTTACTGGTTGTAATCTGTTGAAAATTTTTAAGATCTTTTTTAGAGTGAATCAAGAGTTTATCATTTTCTCCGATCAGATTATGATTATTAAGTGAAACTACGATATTATATTTCATTATTTGTTATTTAACAATAATTCTTTAATATCAAATTTTTATATTTGGATATTATATATATATGCCAAAGAAAGGTAGAGCAACTAGAACATCCGGCAAGAGGTCCGCAGGGAATAAATCAATGCTGTCTAAAAACAAACGGAAGAAAGTAGTAGTTACAGGACAGAAAAAAGTAAAAAAGTTAGGACAAAAGATAAAGACGCAGGCAGCAAAGATATCTCGTATATCTAAATTTAATTTTATATCATTTTTAATGAGGATAGCGAAATTAAAAGAAAGTAAAGGCATATTTGTAATGAAAACTTTGACGCCCTTCCTACAAGAGAATCGGGTTATTTTATTCGGTGGATTATCTGAACCTATCACCCGAGGTCAAATTTCTGAACCTTATAATGCGGGGACAGTACAAGGTCCCGTATTATATGGAGTTGGGACAGGTATATCAAAAGCACCAAGACCAGGTGGTAATTATAGTAATTATATAGATATTATGATGGGCGGGTCACTACCTTCGCCTGCAACTATATCAAGATGTTGGGGTACAGGGATTGCATTAACATTTGGTCAAGGTGTATCTCAGTATGATCCAACAGAACCTAATGTATGGGATTGGGATAAAGCCGGTGGTGGTACAAATCATGAAATGGAACATGCGATTAAATGTATTACTCAAGCTATGTTAAATTTCTTATCTCAAAGTAATACCGAAAATGATAAAACTATACATACATTACTATATGATTTTTTTATTAGTATTCTCAGGGGACCTGGTAAAGAAGAAAAAGCAAGGAATATGACTCTGCAAATTACAAAGTTGTTAAGAAAACAACAAGTCATAGCTGGTTTGCCTTCTTGTGCTTTATTTAATCAGTTTAAATGTGCTCTGGATTTAATAAAAATAAAATTAGAACAGATACCAGGTGAGGGTTGGTTTTATGTAGAAGTAGAACCCAATGAAGACGAAATCTTAAAAGTTGCTAAAAAGATGAAAGGAGAAAAATCTCAGAGTGGGAAAATGGAAAATGGCTATTATAATGAGAAAGGTGGGTGTAATTTTTATGGAATGAGCATGCTGGACGATATAAATAAGAAAGATGGAAAAACGAGACCAAGAAGTGTATGGCTATCAGAAGAGAGATTACGCAGGTGCTATCAGACTGATGGGGGTCAAGGGCAACCAAGCGTAAGAGCGGTTATTAATGATGAACCGATGTATCAAGCTGAGTTAGCTTATGCTTACAGTTTAAAGAATATGACTGAAGAAGATTTAAAAAATCTAATTGTAGGAAGGACACAATTAGTATGTGATAAATACAATGAAATTTTAGGGTCATGTGAACAAGGTGAACAAGGTGAACAAGGTGAACAAGGTGAACAAGGTGAACAAGGTCAAATGTTAAGTGGTATTATCATTGCTTCTTCCCTAATGATGTTAAGTGTTAGTATGGGTAGAGTTTTAGAAAGTAATAAAGATTTGAAAACAAGTGGTGATCCTCAACTTTATCAACTAGGTGCTAAAGCAGCTGGATTTTTAACAAAGTTAGCACTCACGCTATCTGATAGCGATACCGCCGTAAGTAAATTAGAACAATTGTTAAATAGTTATGGAGCAGCATCTGATTATACTAATTTTCATGACATGATTACCAATCCTGCAACAAAGAGTTATTTAGAATCTGCTATGACAGTTCAAAGTCTTTTTGGTCAGGCGGGGGGGATGGACGTTGGAGATGATGTGGGTGTTGGAGAAGATGTTCAACAATCTTTTATGTTAGATCCCTTAAAACCAATCGGTGGAGTAGAATCAGAAGGAATGGATATGACTTCAACACCTCAAAACGATCCGTCAAAAGCACCGCGAGCATCGTCTGAAATGGAATATACTACCCCAAGAGAGAGACCTAAAAGAAAAGAAGATGATGTAGGATTATTAGTGGATATGAATTCACCCGAAGAAGAATATAGGGAACCGAAAAAATTTAAAATAGATCCTAAAGAATTAAGTGATACAGATGTAGGATTATTAGTGGCTATGAATTCTCCAGAAGAAGAATATAGTGAAGCGAAAAAACTATTTTTGAGTGTTGAATATCTATTAAATCAAAGATATTCTGAAGCAGGTACCATCCCTCTATTTTTAAGAATTATCAATGGTTATGATGAGGATAACGTAATTTATTATGATGAAGCATTAAAAGAAGATGAAAGAGCATTAAATGAATTTAATATTCTAAGTTCAGGATTATCTACACATGAAATTACAATTGGAGGTATTGATTTAAAATACGATGGTGAAGAATTTTTAAGTGAGTTAGGTTTTGGTATCGCGGATGAAGATGCTATAATGGATGAACCTGACCCTGACCCTGACCAAGGTAGATTAAGAAAGAGAACGCGTAGGAAGCGTAAGAAAGATACGACACGCAAAGCAGGTCAGAAAAAGAAAAGAAAGAAAACAGTAAAAAAAGATAGTCTTTATCAAAGACTTCTCAAAAGACTAGGTTATTAAAAAATTTATCTATGCTTTGCTATATGAGAAAGAATAACACTATTTTCCTTTATTTGATTATCGGATTATTATTTTTAATAATAATCTTGAGACAAGAAGAAGATGAAAAAGATATCAATATTAATATCGTAAGAGATGATCATGATGATGATTATGAACCTATTAAAGAACCAAAACGATACTATGATTCAAGATATCATCCAAGAAGAGCCATGAGAGTTAATGTCCCGACAAGAGGTGAGCCACCCGCTTATCAACAGGTCGGCATCTTGACTGATACAGGAAATCCCGAAAATATTAAACCTCTCTATGGTCGCCAAACATACAGAGGTTCTGGGCAATGGAATTATTTTAGCTCATTGGATTCACATTTGGCTACTAAAATACCGATTCAGTTAGACAATAATGATTGTACCGCTGAAAGAGGGTGCAAAGAAATTTATAAAAATGATACATTATCTATCGGTAGCCCCGATAATCAATACAAAGCAAATATCTATCAAACACATGCTCCGCGTTATATCCCTTACGTCTAATCTAGTTTATCCAACTTAGCAGTATCAGATTCATTATCGGATTCATTATCAGATTCATTATCAGATTCATTATCGGATTCATTATCGGATGATTCATTATCGGATTCATTATCATCTGATAATTCATGATAAGGATAAGGTCGGAAATATAAGTATTTTTCTGCGACTTTTAATCCGTCTATAATTTCATCAAATAAGAATAACATATATTCACAGCGCTTGTAGAGAGTTTTTTCTCTAATAAGATCACACCTTTCATCAATATCATTTATCATGGAAATGAGAAAGTAATTTTCTTCATCGTAATCTGAAATGTAATCTGTCAGATTATCAAGGGACGCAATAATTTTCTCTATTAAATATTTACGATGACAATATGATAAACTAGCATCATCTGTAATCATATTCATCAAATGATGATATGTAAAATGAATCGGATATTCTAATGATCCTAATTTCTTTAATGAATCATAATCATCCTTCTCAATGAGAGATAATTTATTCCCATCGGCGATTAAATAATGTGTCATGAATTTATCTTCATTCAGAATATTCAGATTATCGTAAGCAATCATGTTCATTGTGTTCATACTAATTAAGTATAGATATTAATTATTTTTTAAATACTAATCCTCAAGGAATTCTCTCCGAATAAATAATCCCCTCACATGAATATATTCATGAATCTTATTTTCTAAAATGATACTACTCATTTGTTCATAATTCTTTTCGGTTTCCAGAATGATAATATCAAAGGGTATATTCTTAAATAGAGACCACGCTGGTCGCCCAGAAGAATACAAAAATACATTGAATGATTTATCAATATCGGAAACCATCTTTGATAGCTTCGTCTGCTTCCACTTCTCTGTAATATTATGAGTTGACCATCTTTCATCTTTTTGAACGTTCACTAAAAATTCACTCTCTAATCCTAAGATTGATATTTTATCGGGGAACAATTCGTTGATGATATTCTTGAAAGGATGCTCAATAATTTGAATCTCCGAAATCATTTCAGGGATATTTATTTTTAATCCTTCTAGGGAAACCTGAACAGGTTGATAATGATTCATGTTATGAATACTCAGGAGTTGTATGGTATCATAATAATTATCTAATTTACGATCCTGTCCATTATTGTAGTGAAACGCTTTGCCTTCATTCATTGTATCATACCACAGGAATCCTCTCCTCTTCCAAAATTCTCGGGTATGAAATAGTGTTGATTCATAAATCTTTGATTTAGATTCGGTTTTATAGAGTTGTTTGCCATAGATATCATAACAAAGAGTCGTATCACAGTAAACACATTCGGCGCCAACTCTTTTCATAAAAGAAGTTTTTCTCTCAATACTCTTTTTCCCATAAATACAATCTGCATTCATGTGAAAGATATTTTCATGACTGGAGAGACCACACCCATAATCGCGTAAGAATCCATTTGGCAATTTCTTTCTTTTCTTTTCATAGTAGAGTAGTGATTTGTTCGGTTGTTTGTATTCTTCTTCAATTTGTTTCATAAATTCTTTGATTTCATCTTCATTCAAATGAAGATAAATACATCTATCGATATCCATGAATTCTTTCATTAAGTTTTCTTTACCATCATCAACAATAACTAATTCTAATGATTCTTGATCATTAAAATTCTGAAAATTATGCTTGATTAGAGGGATAAATTCTTTCTCACCATGAAGAATTGTAATACAAGAAGTAGTCATTTATATGTAAAATGATAATTATAACTTTAAATGAACTTATCTCTTCTTTCTTGCTCTACTTCTGAATTTAGGTTTCTTTGTCTTTCTTGGTCTCGGTTTTGTTGTTCTCGGTTTCTTTCTCAGTTTATTTTTCTTAGTGTGCTTGTGCTTCTTCTTTTTCAGTGCTCCGCGGGCGATTGTCCTTGCAGCAAAAGGAGACTTGGAACCGGTTATCCATCGCGAGGCGGCGAGTCCCATTTTACGCGCACGACCTGGTTTTCTTTCACCTAATTTTTCTTGTATTCGGTCCATGCTGTATCCCTGCTCCAGTTTATCGGCGATATAATCATCACGATCTTTTTTATCTTGGTCTTCCACATCTTTCACTTCCTTCAATTTTGAATCACTGATTTTACCCGCAAAAGTAGTAAGATCTTCATACTCATTCGATGGTTTCGGTTTTCTAGTTTCTGACCTCGGGATAAGGGGTTGCGCGGGCGCGGCGAGGCGTTCATTGGCTATCATTAATCGGGCACGACGTTTCAAGAAACTTGTCGTTGTCGTAATATTTCCTTTATTGGTTGTGAGGGCATTCACTATGTCAGTCTCACTTTCATTTGGAAAACTTATCTGAAGTTTTTTAATCTTTGGACTCCATTCTGATGGATAAGATACATCTTTTGAGAAATTTGTTCTCGCATCTTCAAATTCAGACCCATCTATAGATTCACGCGCATCTTCGTATTTTGATCCAGAACCACTCATTATATATTATAATATAATTTAATTGAGTTCATTTAATCTTTTTTCTAGTAATTGACTGATTTCAAGTAATAGTTGTTTATTTTTAATTTTTGAAATGAACACTTGAAACCTATGATAAGGTGAAAGTGGGTCAACTTTATCAAAAGGATTTAAAATATGATCCATAATAATCTATATCTTCTTTATAAATTAACTTTACTATGAATTTCTTAAAATCAGTTAAAGTTGGACAAACATACACAAAATATACGATACCTTTATCAAATTTATTTTTGATAAGATGGCATCCTAAGGCCGTAACAGAAAATCATGGTCACGATGGAAAACAATGCGATTTTATAGTCTTAAAGGGTGTTTTACATGAATGTCGTCATCTAAAGGGACCAGTTGTTCGCTATAGGTGGCAGGCGCTACATCCCTTAAAAATGAACTCAATCAATGATAATGAAGGAACTCATCAAATCTTTAATTTTGATGATAAAGAAAAATGGTCAATTCATAGGTACGTTTAGATTTATTTCTAATAAATCATTATATGGATAATTTTGTAATTCAGTGTGAGGAAATCTACCTAGATGATATGAAAAGATTACAAAAAGATAAATTATTAGCAGAAGATATCATTAGAAATGATATCTTAAACGCTAAATTAAAAGATATTACATATGAAGAATTTAAAAAAGAATATAGACCTGTAGGGGATGATAGTGCTATCAAAAAACTATGGATGACCATGGAAACTCATCATCAAGATGATTGGATCATCATATTATCTTAAGGTTTTTAAGACGTGTTTTTTTTTCACACTACGATTTTCCCATGACCTGATTTAGTTAGGAATTGTGGATCTATTTGGTCGCTACCTGGACATTTCGCTATCTTTTCTCTTAAGTAACAGACAAAAGAAATTCTCGTATATTTTTCATAGATTCCAACTGTTCCGACTTCAGGATTATCTTTGAACGCGCATTCTAATGATTCATTCGAAATCTTATCTTCTTCGGTTTCATACATCGGAGTATTACAGTGCCACTGATGAACATCCATCGCAACAAAATCATTATTTCTTAAATCAATCGCGACACCATACTGTGGAAATATCGTATATCCACCATGATATTTACCGCGTTCAATAACCGTCAGATTACCGAATCCATCTCTGAAATCACCCGCATCCCGATGCATCGCTGTTCTGAAATTACGATTGATCGTTACAGTAGAGAAAGATGTCTTCGGTATTTTTAAATGAGGTTTGGTATCTGCTCTTTGTAACTGCTTAGTATGAGCTTCAGGTATTAATCGTTGAAATAATTTATCAACATGCTGAATAAATGCCAGTCCTTCGTTATATTTTTCAAAGTTAGTTCTAGTGAAATGAGTTAATCGGCAGGGTAAATCAGCGAAGTTCTTACCTGCTTCATAGAATCCGATTGGATTTGAAGCAACCTGATTATTAACTTTCATTTTAGAGATACCTCCTTGTTTCTTAATAAGTAACATGATTAAATCATCTTTTATCACATCCTCTTTGCATTTTTGATCAAGTTCTGAATATATTTGAAATAATTCAGTGATATCCATTGGAGAATATAAATCATGTAATTCTAATCCTTTTGGATTAAGATAGCCCGTTGACCATTTCTTAGTGTCAACCAACTTACGCTTTCCCCAGTATTGTCCGGTTGTATCAATTGGACCAGCGGATGCTCCTCTACCTCTAGAAGCTTTCGCGAGATCCTTATATGAATCCCAACCTACCTGAATTAATTTATCAGGGATACAATTCCTCCTGAATTTTAATAAGAGATGTTTATTACCGTCCTCATCTACCCTGTAAACATCAGTATTTGAAGAAACAATAGGATATTTAATATCAGATTCTTCAAACCAGTGACCTTCCTTACCTTTTATTTCATCGTCAGAGTATAATTTTTCAACAATGAGAGTTTTTGGTCGGGGCATACTTTATAATCTTACGAAAGAAAAAAATTTGAAGTAAATAGAACGAAAGGAAATTGAAATTTATTGTTTAAAAAGTTTAGTCGTTATTTTTTTACGACGAATAACCCTTCTTTTGCTTTTGATCACTAGAAAATCATCCCACTGTATATATGACAAAATACATTCCATCATTTCACATGGCAGAAGATTCAGAATACAATCTGCTCTATTTTGTCCCAGAAGTAATATCATAATACATTTTTTATCATAATTAGGAAACAATTTATGAATAAGAGGTGACCATCTTGGGGGATAATTTTTATTCTGCTTCCATAATTTTCTAATTTTGTCTTCTTTAATTCTCTGTTTATGAGTAAATAACTTATTCTCTCTACAAAGTTTATTTAATAGTTTCGTTTCATCAGACTTCACTAACTTCTTAGTTTTCTTGATATTTACCTTTGCGGGTGATAAATTCCTGTTTGTATATTCTTTGATATTACATTGTAAAATGTCAATTTCCTTCCTAAGAGATTCTGATGGATTTAATTGATACTTGATTTCTTTCTTTTGCAGGAGTTTTTTTTGATTCCTTAATTGATTATCATTTTCAATGAACACATCGCTTTCTTCATTCTCAAGGAGAGAGAAGTTCCCCATATTATTTATGATTAATTATCATGATATTAATCAAATTTTTTTCTTAAGGTCATAAATTTGATTTCATTGTAGATAAGTTTCATTACTTAAAAACTAAAAGGATACCTTGAAGATGGGTTCTGGTGAGAGAATTCGGTTTCAAATGGATCGAGACGGTGGGAAGTGGGGTCCAGTGAGGGTGGGATCCGTCCCAATTGGCGAATGTTGTTTCCGATGTGAAACGACCGAGACACTCAGCGCTCTTGGCGAAGATATCCCTTCCGATGGGTATGCGATTACTATCCGCACCGAGGACAAATATCTCACACCATTTCAGAAGGCTTTGGAAATGGATAGGTTCAAACACCTGAGATTCAAAGACTACCCGAAAAAGAATGGAGGAGTGTGCTCCAAGAAGAAGTACATTTACTTGGGAACAGACGAGAACCGGACCGCAGACTATCATTTCATTATGGGACTAATGAATTTTGTCGTTGCTTTATAAATAAATAAAATCTAAACTAGTATTATAGATGCCTCGGAAAATAAGAAGGACAAAAAAAAGGACGGATCGTAAAAGCAGAGAAAATAAAAAAAAATTAGTTCATCAGATTTATGGAATTTTTGATGATGGAATACCATTAAAAGATATCCCTGTTTTTTATGGGAATGTTCAAAAAACAAAATCATTTTGTAAAAAACACAGATATTCGTATAAGATGTGGAATTTAAAATCTTGTGTCAATTTAATTCATAGACATTTTCCAAAATATCTCCCTTTATGGAAGGCGTTTACTTTGCCTATTCAGAGGGCAGATTTCATAAGATATTTAATATTATATAAATATGGTGGTATTTATGTAGATTGTGATATTCATCCTTTAAGATCATTAGATAAACTGTTTCAAAAGGATTATTTCTTTGTAACGTGGCATGATGATAAAAATAAGCTTCCTTATAATGCTGTAATGGGGTCACAAAAAGGTGAAGAATTATTTCTAGAAATCGCGGCCGAATGTCAAATTAATTTTTATGAAAAGATTAAGGATCCGATTTATAAAACATGGAAAGGTAGATTTGTCTTTCAAACAACTGGTCATAGGATGTTAGATAGAGTATTGAAGAGAAACAAAAAGAAGGACCATGTTTTAGATGTTTTGAGAGTAAAGACTAAAACTGGCAAAATAGTTCAGGGTTCAAACCCTTATTTTGAAGACGATAACGCCTCAGTATGGTTTGATAAGAAATAATTTATTTCTTGAGAATCAGATACAAGAAAGTTAAAATGATTATGAGGACGACAACCTTAAAACAGTAATCTAAGATCATTGTTTCTTCAGTGAGATACAATGAAATCCCATCTTCATATGATAATTCTTTTTTATTTAATTCTTTATTGACTTTATTATGAACATCAATAACCCATCTCACTAATGTATCGCGATTATTTAAATGATTATCTATTGGTGAGTCCAATAGATTATGTTTGTAATTCAGGGCACATTTATCACACGGCAAAACATGTTGCAATGAGTAATAGAAATTTTTAAAATTGATTTTGTCTTCATCTGTAGGATTATCCGGATATCCTAGAGAAACATAATGAAGGAACTTCCAGCCATGAGGTCCCCATATTGCGGGTTTCACAGAATTTTTCATATAATATCTTAAATATTTTTAATTTAAAAAGATAACCTGTATTTTGAATTAAGAACTCATGGATATTAAATCCGTTTACTGTAATAATTGTGGTAAAAAAGGTCACATGTATAAAGATTGTCGGTACCCTGTATTAAGTTGTGGAAATTTATTATTCAGACAAGATACAGATGAACCACAAGTTTTAATGATACAGAGGAAAGATTCATTATGCTATATTGAATTCTTGAGAGGAAAATATGATGTCTATAATTTAGATTATATCCAGATACTAATTGATAAGTGCAACGAAGAAGAAAAAAAGAACTTATTGGAAAAACCATATGAAACCTTATGGACTGATTTATGGATGATAAAGGATTCTGCTGATAAATCTAATCTCATGGAATCTAGTGATTACTGTAGAGGATATGACAAACATAATAAACTGAAAGAAGGATATCATTACAAGAAAAAGGATATTTTTATCAATCTTGAGTATTTTATTCAGAGAACTAAAACAAAGTATCCTATGACAGAATGGGAATTTCCTAAAGGAAGACGGAACAAACGAGAAACAAATCTAGAATGTGCCGAACGCGAATTTCAGGAAGAAACTAATTATATGGATCATGATTATCAATTAATACATAATGTAAATCCATTATCTGAAGAGTTTGTAGGTGAAAACAATGTGAGATATAAGTATATTTATTATTTAGGATATCTTACGAATTACGAAAAAAATGTCTATATTGATCCACAGAATAAGGATCAAGTTACGGAATTAAAAGGTATCAAATGGTTTTCACGACAGGAAGCATTGGATATCATACGTGATTATCATCATTCTCGTAGAAAGATTATTCATGATGTGTTTACATTGATAGAAAGTTTAGGTAGCGATTATATTTTAGTTGATTAATTTATCTACCTAGTAATATATATGATTGATTATTATTTGAATATATCAGAACTAAAGACTGAATCTAAAATTCAAAAATGTTATGATTACTATCTTGAGAAAGACCTAACTTTTGATGAATATTATAAAGAATATGATAGAATCTCTGAGACTAGAACATCTTGTGACACAGATGATAAAAATATATTCTTTAAAAATGAGAATCTTCTCCCTATAAAAACATGTTTCATGAAATGTTGTTTATTGGAATCTATTAAAAGATGTATCGATGAATTGACGACGAGAGAAATAAATGATTCAGAATCGTATTTAAATGAGGAAATCAGTAAATATAAAGATGACTTTGAATATTATCCCGATTCTATTGAAATGGATATCCCAGATAAGTTATTCGCCAAAGAAGAACTTAGAAGACATGTTATCTCATCTGAAGTCGGTACAATTGATGATAAATGTAATAGTAAATTTTTTGAGTTAGCTCCCCATCAGTTGCTATTAAAGAATTTGTTTTCACCGAATACTCAATATAGAGGGATTCTAATCTTTCATGGTGTCGGAGTAGGTAAAACTTGTTCAGGGATATCAATCGCTGAAAACTTCAGGGATGTTTATGGTGAAGCAGAAAATCGGATTATCATATTAGCTTCTCAGAATATTAGGATAGGATGGCGGAAGACTATTTTTGATCCTAAAAAGGGAGAGAATCAATGCACTGGAGATGAATATCTAGTAGATGAAGAGAATAAAAAAACAATGAATGATAGGCAAGCAAAAAAGAAAATCAAAAAATACTATGAATTACATGGCTATGGAGCATTCGCGAATTCAGTTCGGAAATTATTGAATTCAGAAACTAAACATATTTCGGATCCCAAGGAGAAATTTATCGGGGAAATTGCAGTCATTAAAAAAACTTATTCAAATAGAGTTTTGATTGTGGATGAGGTTCATAATATAAGAAGTGATGAATCTGAGGCTAAATCAAGAGATACAATTCGTTATATTGAGATGGTTATTAAATATTCGGATAATTTGAGATTGGTCTTATTGACCGCGAATCCGATGTATAACATGTCATCTGAAATAGTGTGGATCATTAACATGTTATTACTCAATGATAAGAAACGAACTCTATCGGATAAAGATATATTTGATGGAGAAGGGAATATCAAAAATACAGATTTATTAAAAGATAAATGTAAGGGATATATTTCTTATCTGAGAGGTGAAAATCCTGTATCTTTTCCGATACGATTGTATCCAAATCATGATAAGGATAGATTGATTAAGAAACCTGGTTTACCGAAAGATGTATTCGGAAATGATATATCAGAAGATAAAAGATTATCATTTTTAGAATTATATTCTTCTTCATTCGTAGAAAAGGGAAAGCAATATGAAATCTATAGGAATGAAGTTTCTAAATATGAGGGAAACCAGAAATTAAGAATTGAAGATGAAAGTTTATTGCTTCAGTTATCTAATATTGTTTATCCGAATGAATCGAAAGAGGCCAAGGATTGTTATGGCGAAGAAGGATTACTTAACTGTATGAAGAAAACAAATAAACCATCTTTCACAGAATATTCTTATCAGTCTTCCGTAAAAGAAAAATATGGTGAATTCTTTAGAAAGGATTTAATAGAACAGTATTCGTCAAAAATCCACAGTATTCTAAATATTATTGAGAATACAGACGGAATTGTCTTTATTTATAGTAATTGGATTGGCTCAGGCGTTGTGCCATTGGTCCTAGCACTTGAGCAGAATGGTTATGGTAAATATGATAAGAAAAAGATCTTAAAAACATCTGAAAAGATAGAACCTATTTCATATGAAGGTAAAATGATATCTGAATATGAGGATAAAACCGAATTCAAACAAGCCAAATATATGGTTATCGCTGGTTCTAATTTAACGACTCGGTTAGAAGAAGAACTGAAGGTTTTAGCCGAAAATAATTCTGATGGTTCTAGGATAAAGGTTGTAATCGGTTCTAGTGTAGCCGCCGAGGGATTAGATTTTAAGAATATTCGGAGTATTCATGTCCTAGAACCTTGGCATAATATCAACAAAATAGAGCAAGTAATCGGTCGTGGGATTCGTAATTGCTCTCACAAGGAGTTGTTAGCTAAGGAACGAAATGTTACTGTTTATTTACACTCATCTCTCATTCCAAACACAGATAAAGAGAGTGTAGATATGTATTTATATCGGTATTCAGAATTTAAGGCAAAACAAATTGGTCAGGTTGAAATTTTATTAAAAGAAGTTGCTCTGGATAAATATTTCTTCAGGGATGCCAATTATTTATCGGATAAAGATATCGGTAAATTTAAAGTAGAACCCGCTTACATATATAGTAATGGACAAACGAAAACAATTATGTATAAAGGTGGTGATCAAGAATATAGTCGTGTTTGTTCATTTACTAAGGATTGTGATTACATGAAGCATGATAAACCTAAATCGTATAAGCAGAATGATGATACCTTTCAGATACAATATTCTCAGGGATTGATTGATGTTTATAAGAAAAGAATTCATAATCTGTTTTTGAAATCTGTATCCTATTCATTAGACGAAATCATAGATGGCTTATCAGAATACAAAGAAGTATATGAGGATATTTTATTTCATTCGTTAAAAGAAATGGAAATAGAGAAATATACTCTTCATAACTGTTTCGGGGATAAAGGATATTTAACAATAAGCGACGCTCTATATAATTTCCAACCATATTTCAACAATGATAAATTATTACCCCCCTATTACAGATTAAACAAAGGAGATAATCGGAGAGTAGATTATATCATTGAACCTAAAAAGAAAAGGGAGACAGATATTACAACGGATAAACAGAATTTTAATGAAGAGATGATTCATAAGATAAAGAAGAAAGTATTGGATTATCAATTTGAGGAGTTTGAGAAGAAGGTTCTAGGATATCTCAATTTAGATACAGATAATTTCATTAAATATTCATATATCATAGACAGATTATCCTTTCAAGATAAATTAGTTATAGGATATAGCGTCTTAGTATATCTTAAGGAGGGTGGGTCAGGTGATCCTATCCTTAATTTATTCACGGAATGTTATCAGAAATTATTCATTTACTTTGATGGCTCTGCGTATGGAAGTGATCAACAACTCCGTTCTGCTCCATATGAATATAAGGACAGATATGATAGCAATGATAAGGATAATTTAGTTGGTTTCTTTTTATTTCACAATACGAATAAGAAGCCTTTTTTTTATCATTATGAAAATAGGGAAATAGAGATATTTAATAAAGTTGATGAAATTGATCTTGTTCAGATGATTAAAAAGAATAAGAATCATAAGTCGTTATCCTTTAGTGATTCATGGGGATTTACGACGTATTCCGATAGACATAAATATGATAAGAATGGGATTGTATTGAAAGTAATTAAGAAAGGTGATAAATTAAGAAAAGATTATGCATATCCTCCGGGACCGGGTGTTGTGATTCAGGATTCGGGAGGTTTAGGTTCATGGATCGGCGAAACAACTTTGAAATTTATTAAGGAGGAATTCTCATCTGATTTAGCTAGATTAAGCGAAAGAGATAAAGAAGAATTTATTTCTTCTCGTCCCGGTGCTAAGAAAGAATATGTCTTTTTCATTGAATTATGTTTACGAATGAATCATTCATTGATTCAAAGTGATTTGATATACATGAAATATTATTAAGAGTGCTAACTATTGATAATCATGAAATATTATTAGATTCGGGGGGGATTTAATGATCATGAAATATTATTAATCAGTCCTAACGTAGGGCTTCTAATCTACTTTTCAGCGCTTCTAATTCTGGGTCTGCTTCTTCCACAACAACATCAGCTTGTTGTTGGGTTACAAACTCTCTTGCGACAGTTTCAGATGATTTTAATCTATAGCGTGTTTTTCCATCATCATCATCTTGATATTCTTCAAGTTGTTCTAATATATATTTAGTTTTTTCTGAGTCTAACTCACACATAACATGTGTGAAATCTGGAAATTTTCCAGCAGTGTACATGGCGATCTGGAGAAAAAGGTGTTGCATTGTACTCCCCTTTATAAATATATTCCTAAAATTTTGAATCCAATTTTGACTAATACGGCCTCTCAAAGGACTCTCCTTCAACATATCATCTCGCATCCCAACTAAAACGTCTATTATTCCGGGATTGTTTTTTGCCGCGAAGAACATGATATCTAATGTTTTTACAACTGTACCCGCAGAAGCTTCATCTCCTGTCTGAGTTAAATAATCACTTTTAGCAAGGTCACTTATCATACTTGCGATTTGGTTTGCGTATGTTGCCGCTTGTTCCTTATCAGTAGTATCATTCATTTGCCCAGCTAAACGTAATAAATCACCTATTTGTTGCTTTTGTTCACTATATTTTCCTGTTAATTTATTTTGATCTAAAATCGTTTGCGCGGCCGATCCAACAGGTTTAGATGCCATTGTTGTTACTGGTTCTGGTTCTGGCTGAGGTGCTGCCGCTGCTGCAGCAGCTGCTGCCGCTACTTGATTAATTATAGTAACCCATTGCTGTGCTTCTTTAGCGTCAGTAGCTTGAAACCACCCAAGACCTACTTCAGAGGTCCCGAATTTACCGAAGACCTTGCTTATAAATTGAAACTCACCGGGACCGGCGAACCACGTATCCAAACCCGGGTCATAACGTCTCCCAACTATCGCCTCACTAAAATTTTCTCCTAAAAAAAATTTATGGCCATGGTGCCCGGGTAGGTCATATTCTGCGTATTCAAGGGTCCCTGATTCTTGATTTATAGTTATATGTCTTTTCTTCCAGCCGCTGCGAACCGGCATCTGCACGCCTACAAAGGAGGTGCTCTGTGTCGGAGATTTTTGTAGTATCCCTTTATAAAATCCAGAATTCGGATCTACGGTGGGTGGTGTCCCCCCCATCATCATCTTCTTATTACGCCTAGTCTTACGCCTAGTCTTACGTCTAGTCTTACGTCTAGTCTTACGTCTAGCAGTAACAGCATGTTTTCTCTTCTTAGTATATTTATTTCTCTTATGTTTGGCACGTCTCTTTTTCTTTTTCTCCTTACTATCTAAAACGATACTATCAGATAATTCTTCAAGATCAGGTTGATAAAGAGTGGTTCTCCGAACAATACTTCTAGACATATATATATATAATATTTAAAAATTTGATATTAATTAAAGATATTTAGTAATATATATCAAATGAATACTTATGAAAAAGAGGAATTAAAAACAACAACAATTCATATTCCATCTAGAGAGGTATTCAAGACAACGAATATTGATGGATTGATTAAGTATAAATTAAAAGAAAGAATTGAAGAAGTTTGTGGGAAATATGGGTATGTAAGTAAAGATTCTGTATCTTTGATAAAGAGATCGGTTGGTTCTATTATTACTCATAATGGGGAAAGTAATATCAGTTATGATTTAACATATAAGATGAAAATTATTTCTCCATGTGCAGGAGATACATGCGATTGTATTATTGATAGCATTACAAAGATGGGTATCATCTCTTTCATGATAACAAGTGATGATACGCAGAACAATGTAAAAGATAGTCCAGTTTTAGTCATAGTTCCGCAGATGTATGTTGGTGGCGAAATTTCAGATTATAGTGAAAAACAAAAAATCAGTGTTGAGGTCATGGAGAAACGCACTAAATATCGCGCGAAGCAAATACAGGTTGTCGGTAAAATCGTATAATTACTTTATACAGAATTAATAATGGATATAGAATCTCTCAAGAAAGAATTATATCAAAAAATAAATGATATTGATAGCACAATCCAATCGGATTTAATTTTTTCCTTCATTAAAGAGAAGGGTATTCTCTATTCTGAAAATAAGAATGGGATTTTTTTTAATATATCCTGTTTGACCGAAGATGATGTCAAAGAAGTACATGATTATGTCTCATCTCTTAAAAAACATACGATTGAATTACCAGAAATCGCAATAAATAAACCTTCTAGGATATATCGCAAACAAAAAGTAACGAAGGCAATAATTCACTATGAAAATCTAGATCTCAATGATTTAGAAACTTTAATCCTGAGTTATAGTTTTGAATAAATTTGATTTAAACATACATTGCTAGTAATAATTAAATATGATTTTTGATTTACTAAAAGATTTAAATCAGGATTGTTCATTTACCGAAAAAATTAATGAATCATCCTATATTCAAGAGGCAAATAATTTAACGGAGAGTCAACCTGCTCAACCGGCTCAACCGGCTCAGCAGCAGCAGCAGCAGCAGCAGCAGCAGCAGACTCATCCTGTCCAGCGACCAAACAATTCTTATCATAATTTTGTATCGTGTATCATATCTGAATATGATCCAATGTATCAGACTTTATCTGAAAATGAAAAGAAGTTATATCTGAAACAAAAGATTACCGGGATATGTTCTGAAATAGAAGAGAAGTCGGATACGTGCTATCATAATTATTGCTTCAATGAAAAGATCATGAAATTATCTATCATTCAGCATTCTCTTCAGTTATGGGAGAAGAAAGGTAACTATATTTCATCAATCTATTATCTCAATGAATACTATAAGAAACATTTTGTAATAACTCATCAAAATATCGCTTATGAAACGACCGTGAAGAATTTTCCGAAGGTTTATTTAAGTATTCATGGAAATAGGATTAAGATGATAGATGACAATAATTTTCTAAAAGGTAATCTGAATGACTTGTTTGATAAGATTCAGTTGCAAAATGATATTAAGAAAGATATGAAATCTGTTTATAAGATGTTTTTAGATCCGATTTCAAAGTGTAAAGTGGATGATTTGAAGAAGATAGCTTTAGAATGTAATCTATCGTTAAAGGATGTCGCTCTGGGTAAGAATAAAGTAAAAAGTCAATTGTATGATGAGATTAATTTGTATAAGTTGAATGAATAAATCCCCTCTATTTGTGTATTATATTGTCAATTAGTAAATTAGTAAATTTGTTTACGAATTTCTTTAGTAAATTAATCTATATAGGTGAATGAATAAGATATTTAGCATCTATACGATTATTGGTGTGTCGCTGAGCCACCCTGTGTCCGTGGCACTCGGGAGATATGACTGGATCAGCGCCGGGGGGGTGGTGTCCCGGCGCGCCGGCGCGGTGACCGAGTGCCGGCGGTCCCAGGGTGCGATGCGCGCGGGGGGTGTTTTTGGGGTGGTGTCGTGGATCTCAAGGGACCCGTGGGGGGTTGCATGAGTTTCACCCGTCTTCCCTTGGGGGATGGTGTCCCGCCTCGAGCCGGGGGGGATTGCGGACGCAGGGATCCGTGGACCCCCTCGGGAGAATCCCCCTTCGGCGACCACGGGGGAGAATGCTGCTGCGGCTCCGGCTCCATCCTCGTCAGGTCGGGCTGCTGCAGTGGCGAGAGCTCTGACGAGTCCGATCCTCTCCGCTGGCGCCTCGCAGCCTCGCGTTTCCTCAGCGTCTCCTGGTGCGCATCGTAATCCTCCTTGGTGTCAAAGTCAGTCAGCCAGCCGTTCGGATTGTAGTTTCCACGAGCGTCGTAATGGATGACGTACCGCTGGGGTCCGCAGCACCCTTTCCTGCGGGATTTATGGTTGCTCTGGCAGCTCTGCTCCCATAGTTTTGGCTGGTATGAGCCCGCTGAACCGCTGCCCGTCCCCTTTGCCGCCGCCTTGACCCTTTCCCCCCTCTGAGCCTCAAGCTCTCCAGCTTGGGCAAGATGAAACGCCGCGGCCGACGCGCGCCGCTGGGCCGCCGGGCTCCTTGTCTTGGAACTCGGTTGCCCCCCGCTCCCCCCTCTAGTTCTCCGTCTCGTCTTACGCTGCTTAACTCTTTGATTATTTCTCAGCGGCTTAGTCCGTTGCTTAGTCCACTGCTTAGTCTGCCGATTAGTCCGCTGCTTAGTTCTCCGTTGCCTAGTTCTCCGTTGCCTAGTTCTTGATCGAGCCATATTATTATACTATCAAATATATTTTTTTTCGTTTATTTGTTTACGAATTTCTTTAATAAATTAGTAAATTTGATTTTTTATGAGTTATTTAAAATAATAACTTCTATTTAATATATAATGAATATACTAACCACGAATAAAAAAGGTGGTCCTTCTGAGACGATTCAACAATACATGAAGAAATCCCTTACATCAACTGAACTTGAGTTAGAGTGGATTTATGGATCACATCCAAGAAATACATTATCAAAACCAGAATTCCTAAAGGTTTTGAATGATTTGAGACAAAATTATAAATTCATTGGCGAATCTAATAATCTTGATATTCGCTATCAGTATGTTAAATTAGAGAAGAGTGGTTTAACAAATATAAGATGCACGATACCAGGTGTTCAGAATATTAAGCAATATTGTAAGACAAACTCCATTGTTGATATTCCGGCAACTAAATTCATGAAAAAAGAGTCCAACAAAGATGATAAAAATCCATCCCTAACATTTAAACAGATTGTAAACACTGATTATAATTTCAGAATCAATCTTAAGAAAGAAGTTGATCTGAAAGATGATGATCCCGAAGTGATTAAATTCAAGGATAATCTCAAAGATGGATTGAAATATTATCGGTATAAGAAAAGATTTTCATTTGTAACGAATGATAATCTATTCAGAGTTGATTTAACCGCAGTCAAAAGTAATTCTTACAATCCGAAACGCAGAACTTATAATCTTGCTAAGAACTTAGTTGATTCTCGTATCCTAACTGGTAGAGAAATTTATGAATTAGAAGTTGAGTATATTGGATATCAAATGAAAAATGATACATATCCTATCGTAGATTTCTCTAAGAAAGCATATGCTGAATGGTCAGAAGAAGGCATGTCTGAGGAAGATTACAAAGCACAGGTGGCTCTTGTTACTCAGAAAACCAGTGATACTTTTTCACCTGATGGAGATAACTATTATGTTGATGAAGACAATTCCGGATATGATTTTATATCAGAGTATGAGGGGATAGATGAACTAGATGTTCCGGAACCTGTCGTAACAGAAACCGTTTCGTTAATGGTTACACCGTGGTCCAAGGCTGCTTCTCTGAAAGGAGAACATATTGATTTAATTTACATGAATTATTGGCACCCTGATAAGCAATGGTTATTCTGGGGAATTATGGAGAACAAGAAGGAGATATTATTTGACGGTGTTATGGAGAATTTCACTGCGGAGTATGAAGGTGCTCCTGAAAATGAAACCTATGTAAAATATGCTGTATATCCCTTCTTTTCTGAAGACGATAAAAAGAGAGAGGATTTCCCCAAAGACTTTGATAATACTTTCTATGTTCCGTTTTCACTAATTCAAGGGTTAGAGAGACCAACAGATAGTTCAATGAAAGCTGGGACCCCTGGATGGGGTCCGAAAGGCAAGCCGGCATGGGGTCCAAAAGGTGATAGCAAACTGAGTAAGGATAATCGGTTAATTGATTTAGTCAATTTGAAATTCAATGGAATCATTGCGTATTTGCTTAAGATTCTCAGTGAGAGAAACTTGCTTGTTTCGGGTCGTAAAAGAAATGATATTTTAGAGGAATATAAGACATTAACAGAACAAAACTCCGAGAGAGTTAATTTCATAGGACCACAACCTGTATCGATGGGCCTATCTATGATAGACCCTGATAATCCTCATTCTATCTTGAATGGATATGTTGTGACGGAAAAGGCGGATGGTATCCGATGTGAGTTATTTATTGACAAGAGTTCGGATGGTTATTTGATTACTCAGAAAACAGAAATCATACCGACTGGCTTAACTTTCAAAGGTAAGGGATCATGTATTCTGGATGGTGAATATATTACGCTTGATAGAAAGGGCAATCCTATCAATCTGTTCATGATATTTGATATTTACTATATGGATTCGGGTGATTATCCAAATCACCCTTATACGTTACCTTGGTTGCCAAAGAAGAAGGGTGAGCCATGCAGATCAAGTATCCTTCATGATTTTAAAACGCGTATTGAGATAAAACCGGCATCACTCTTATCATTAAGAGATGGTATTTATTCTTACTTATGGTCTAATGAGGATAAGACCGTTTCACAGAAAGATACAATAAGAATTGGATACAAACAATATTATGAAGGTCCTAAGGTTCTAAAGACGGATAAGAAAGATCCAACAAAATATACGAATTTAAATGGTATGGGTAAAGTGAGTAAGAAGATTTTGGATCTTGATAAGAAAGACAATTATGAATACTCTATTGATGGATTGATTTATATGCCGATGTATTATTCTGTCGGATCAAATAATGAGGAGATTATTAAGGATAATATTAGTGGAACATGGTATCAGAATTATAAGTGGAAACCACCCGAAGAAAATACAATTGATTTCCGAGTAAAATTTGTGAAAGAAGAAATAAAAGGTCGTAATGTGAATAAGATTTCTTCATTTACAAAGAAAGGGAAAACAATTAAATGCAAGCAGGTTGAATTATATGTTGGATACGATATTAAGAAAGATATAACGACCGATTTTACATGGAAAGTCATGGGTCATGATAATCGCAAACAGAGTGAAATCTTATTTAATCCTCCTTCAGAGAAAGATTCTATTCATATCTGTAACATTCAGACGACAAAAGATAAATTATTATGTCTCAAAGATAAGACTGAAGTCCAAGATGGTCAAATCTATGAAATGAGATATGAACCTACAAATCCGTTTGGATTTCAATGGATACCGTTAAGAGTCAGAGATGATAAGAAAAGACCCAATGATAGCTCAACTGCTGACAATGTATGGCTAACAATTCAGTATCCGGTCACCGAAGAAATGATAAAGGGTAAGTTTGATCTATCAAAGATACAAAAAACCGAAGAGATATCAGATGAGAAACCTTATGCTTACTATGTTGAGAATCCCGATTCCGATGCTGATATTGCATTGCGACAATTTCATAACTATCTGAAAGATAGATTAATCAACTCCATGACATCACTAGGTTCCAAGCCTATCTCAATCATGGATACATCAATCGGTAGAGGTGGAGATATAGGTAAGTATATGAGATCAAAAAATCCTATATCATTCCTCATGGCGGTAGATATCTCTCCTGATGTAAATAAAGCCGCCAAAAACTTCTATCTTAAGGGTGGAAATAAACCGAAAGCATTATTCTTGCAATATGATACAAGTAAATCTATATCAGGCGGTGAAGGATGTGTCGGCGATCATGTTAATAGAAACAAATTGATGATAGATATCTTGTATGATAGACAGAAGGCGTTACCTAAAGAGATGAGAACATTGGTTCCGAAATTCAAAGGTCTATGTAAGAAAGGATTTGATTTAATTTCATCGCAGTTCTCGATTCATTATTATTTTAGCGATGAACTTACTTTGAGAACATATATTCAGAATATTTCTGAGAATCTTAAGACAGGAGGTCATTTCATAGGGACATGTTATGATGGTATGAAAGTATTTCAAAGATTAAATGATTTGAAAAATGGTCATTTAGAGATGATAGATGAATTTGGGAATAAGGTTTATTCCATTACAAAGAAATATGAAATAGATGATTTCACATATGCAAAAGATGATAGAGAAAAATTATTCGGTCAAGAGATAGATGTTTATATGAATAGTATTGGCAAGGCATTCACTGAATATTTAGTGAACTTTGAATTATTCATAGATATCATGAAAGAATATGATTTAGTTTTAGCAAAACCAGACTTTAAGAAGGATTACAAAGGTCTCTTTGGTAACAGTGATTTATGTTATACAGATGGTTTCGGTGGATTTGAATCAATGATAAATCAATTAGATAAATTATACTCAAAGGATCTATCATTGAAGCAACATTTCCCCGAAGCATTTCAATTGCTCAAAGAAAAGAATAGTCTCTTAAGAGAACTAAGTGGATTCAATAATTGGTTTATCTTTGAGAAAAAGTAAATTTGATAAATCTAAGATAAGATTGCTTAGAGAATGGAAGAATTAATCAAAGAAAATACATTACTAAAAATTACGAATGAACAATTAGAGGCGAAGATAAAAATTCTGGAAAAACATATTGATATTTTAGTAAGTAAAAATCCGCCAAAAGAAAATATCAAACAAGGGTCTAACCATGGAGATGGACCTATCCGATCAAAAGAGGGAAATAAATGTTATCATGGTTGCACTACGGATGAGGCATCATGGGATAAAAATCCATCTAAATATAATCATGTGTTCTGGGTTTACAACAATGATTTTCAATGGAAAACATATCATCATCCCGATAAATGGGATATAAGAAGGAGTGATTTAACCTCATTCTGTAGCAATTGTGAATTAGATTATGAATTAAGTAAGAGAAAAAGAACTCATAAAATATATAGGTGTTTAGGTCATGAGATAGAAGGATAATCATTCTCTTCTTCTTAATTCACACGTTGTGAACTCATCTTTCACAGATTAAAAAATATGTTATTTTTCTAAAATTGTCATAATCAATAATCCATCAATATGTAAATTATTAAATTCTTCAGATTTTCGGATTTCATTTACATTCAATTTTAATATTTTTTCCCATATAAGTTTTTTTCTTTCTCTTCACCTGTCATTTTCCCAAGGGAGTTTATATGCGTTTTCCCCAATTCTTATCCAACGATCATCTGGAGGAGGATATTTATTCATTTAACATGTTTTATTTTATTTTAAACATTTAATATATATTAATATATTAATATATATTAATATATTAATATGGTAAAAAAAAGAGTTAAAGAAAAAGAACAATTGGAATTTTCTGCTGCTATATCATATGAAGAACATGTTCTCCGTATTATAGGAAATACATGTAAAGCAGAAAAACTAGATGAAAAAACTCTTTTAAACGATGAAACTGTGAAAAAATTTTTCCATGCACTTAATGAACTAAGAAATATTAAATCAAAAAAAAAAAGTGTAGGGAAAGCCAGGATGTACACACCGGTGAGATTGGACTCCAAAGCGAAGAAGCCCACCTCCCAACTAGGGGTGAATGGAAATATTAAATCAAAAAAAAAAAGTGTAGGGGGGTCAGCTGGCCAAACAGGCGGGGCTTTTGTGTGTGACAGCCCGGTGCCGGGGTGTCAGTTTACGGGCACGAGAGATGAGGTGGCGGAGCATGAGAGAGATTGCCGTTTCGTCCCCTGGCATTGTGAGAACAAATGGCTTGGGTGCCTGTTCGAAGGCACCCAGACGGAGGTGGAGTCCCACGAAACAACAGCAGCGGCACAAGGCGGCTGTGGTCACGCCTATTACAACATCGGCCCGTCTCCTTCAGATTTTAAAGATTTAATAGATTCTATTTTGACGGTAAGTGGAAGGGTCGATGATCTGCAACTGTTTATATCCCAGTTTAGGGAAAGATTAAGTGGGGTGGGAGATATCTTAGTTAGACCTCCAATATCAAAAACTTTTACTTTCAATGGAAATCAAGTACCGAATGAATTAACATTTTTCACTGCATTTGTATGGAGTGATATTTTAACGTGTGATAAAGTAGATCGCCAAGCAGCCGGCGGCGGCTGGCTCGCATGGCCCAGTTTATTTAAATTAATAACAAGCGCATATAGAAATAATAATAGGGAAACTCTCCGTCTTCTAGAACCATTCCTTTTACAATTACATGTATGTGTGATTGGATGTAGTAGTATTGCCGATGTAGAAACTGCGGACATTTACCGGGGAGAGCCGGCAATATATAATCCTAATGATATCCGTTCACCTGAATTAACTATGAACCCAATCAGAATAAATGACATTACTGTTGAGGTTGAAGGAGTAAGGGGATTAAAACCAGAAATAACTACAGGATATGAAGGTGTCCTTACATCTTTTTCAGCTTGTTCTCCTGATGTCAATCAAGCTCATAAATTCTCGATCGATCATATACGGGATGATACTGTATCTGTAATTTATACTATTAGAGGAGTAAAAGAGTGTTTTTCATTTGATCTAACTCCATTAAATTCTTTTGGGGAAACTGAATTATTATTATTACCTGGATTACGTTATCGGGTTACAGATATTAATTATGTGAGTAAAGTCAATCAACACGCACACAATTGTCATGTATTAGAAATAACAATAGAAATAACAGGAATATCCAGAGAATTTTTAGGAATTCCTAATATAGGTCATTATACAAATATATTACAAGAAATTAGAGCATATATGAATGACAAATTTCCTCTTCTTATGCGTCCGGAGGATCTTGATGATATGATATGGGATTTACAACATCAAATCGATCTGAGATTTCCAGCCGGAGCCGGAGCCGGAGCCGGAGCCGGAGCCGGAGCCGGAGCCGGAGCCGGAGCCGGAGCCGACAGAGCCCGACTGCAGCGCAGTATCGATGAGACGGAGGCGACTAAGGAGTATCTTGCAAGTACGGGAGAGAATACCGAACAACTGGACTTGGAGATCGCACAGCTGAGGTCGTTGATGGAACCACAAGGAGGAGGAGGGGGTACAGAAAAAAATATCGTTCGTGATATGATATATTTAGTAATGTCAGAGATGTTGCCTGAAATCCGTGAAAAACGCGTTTTTGAAATAGGAGTCGAACATTTATTAAAACATTTAAATATAGAATTCTCTTCTCATAAAACAAGTGATTTAGAACCAGAATATATGGTAAAAGTTAATAAATTCTGGGAAAGTCTTATTGAAGTTATCAAATTAATGAAACCAACTTTAATGGGTGGTGGAAAGAATAAAAAAAAATCTAAAAGAAAATCAAAAAGAAGTAGAAGAGATAAAAGGACTAAAAAAACTAGAAGAAGAAGAAGAAGCAGAAAACTAAAAAAAGGAAAAAAAACGAAACGAAGAAGAAATAAAATAAAATAAATCTTTTTAATATAATTTTTTTTTCCATGTTATAATAAAATGACAAGGAAATCTAAAGTCCGGAGAAATCAACGTTCAAAACGCGTTCAAAGAAATCAGAATCGTTCAAACAGAAGAAATACTAAACGTTTAACAAAGAGAGGAAGAAGGACTAACGTTAGAAAGAATAGTAAAAGAAGGAAAAATAGAACATCTAGAAAACGTGTTCAAAGAAATCGGAATAGAAACACGAAATGTTTAACAAAGAGAGGAAGAAGGACTAACGTTAGAAAGAATAGTAAAAAACTTTCAAGAAAGAAGTCTAATTTATACCCACAGTATGGTGGAACAATCCTTCACCCTATAGCTCCCTATGGCGAAGTGATGCCAGGGGTATACAAGGTAGTAAAAGAAGTCTCAATACGGCACTATGTTCCGGATCTTTACGAAGATGACTTCGTGGACGACGAGGATAGGCTCGTTTTCGACAAAGTTCGGATTTTTACATCGGGCAGGAAACCCAAGGAAATAAAAGACGCAGGAAAATATCAAGTCGGAACCCTTCTGGAAATTACAGAAGTAAAAGAAGCGTCATATGATAGGAGGTGTCTCGCGAAACACCACCCAAGTCGGTGCCGCATCGGAATTATGATGAAATCCACAACCCCTAATAGTTTTGGGCAAAGGGGATGGGTTAAGCTTGTGGGAGGACAAAAATCCAATTTCAAGACGACTTTCCCTTTTCTAGAATGGCATGGACCCCCAGGAAGTGCGAGAGCTGAGGAACAAGGGGCGGTTCCGGTGGTGAATGCGGATCCGGTGGTGCATGCTGTGGCGGCGGCGGCGGCGCCGGTTGCGATGGCGACACCGGTGCCGCCCCCAATCCCGGGATTGGGCGTCCCGGGATTGGGCGTCCCGGGATTGAGCGACGACACAATGGACCAAAAATTGAAGGAGCTGGATGATATGTATGGTCGGCCCAGGTAGTGTCAAACCGAGAGTCATGACCCCTCAAAGTAGTGTCAATTTCCCCCAAAACACACCTAAAAACAGCTCAAAACAGTGCAAAACAATATAAAAAGTGGGTCATGACAATACATTTGGGCGTCGCCGCAGTCCGCCCTATTAAGACAAACACATAAGGATTTTGCCCACAGAAACCGCAAGTTATTTTATTTTAAACATTTAATATAATTATCTTATAATTTTTTTCTATATCTATAATAAAATGCCAAGGAAATCTAAAGTCCGGAGAAATCAACGTTCAAAATGCGTTCAAAGAAATCGGAATAGAAATACCAAACGTTTAACAAAGAGAGGAAGAAGGACTAACGTTAGAAAGAATAGTAAAAAGATAAATAGTAAAAGAAGAAAGAGAAGAAAGACAAGAAAGACTAGACAAAATGTCATTATGAAGGGAGGTGTTTGGCCAAGTACAACATCGGCCAACCTTGCTCAACCGCTCTCCCAGGAGCCACTTTATTATGACTTATTCGTTGGCCCGGGAAAGGACCCACAGGTAGACACGCCATTTGTCGTGCAAAAAGAGTACCCAGGTAGGACTGGGGTGACACCTCACACAGAGGTGCGAAATGAATTATTCCCGATCACGGATGTAGGCAGCCTGCCCCGAGGCGCGGCAGTGTGGTGCAGCACCGAAACGGACACCTTTCGTGCGGAAATACTGGGCCTTGGCCGCGACCATCGCGGTCGGGACGTCGTCCAGCTCGATCTCGCCAAGCTCGATATGCGCAGGCACAGCCTAACAAAGAAAGTGAGAGAGGAGAAGAAGATGTGGGCCTTCCATAGCCAAATCAAAACCGAAAACCAGCCATTCACAACATGGAATTGTGGTGATAAGTATTTAGCCGAGGAAAGGCCGGCGCAAAGTCACGGCGGCCTGCCAACAGAACGACCTTTATATCTTAAGGTCTTAGAGGCCGGGCACCCAGAGCCTATATGGATTTATTTCTTAAGTAAATTTGTGCAGTCTGGGGCGGTTCGGCGTCGGAAGATGTTTTTATTAAGACCAGTATCTGAAAAAATGGCGGCGCGCCTCGGAGTTAACGATCTGTCTATCTGCCATGGTTGGGTGTCGGCGTCGGTGAATGATGCCGGCAAGTTGAAGGACCGCCCCTTGAGGAATTATGTTGATCACAAAATAAAAGGTATTGTTTTCAGATCTAATGGAGATAATACGTTCACTGTATCTTATAAGACCGGGAACAACCCCCGCACCGGGGCCAAAAAGACTGTGCACCATGATGTATTTACCCTACTTCCTACAAGAAATGTAAAGATATCCGATTATCAAGAAACGTATGAGGCAGCCAGCCTCGACTCAGGGATGAAAAGGTTGGAAGGCCCAGAGCACTTCGAAGAAGATAAGGAACAAGATTGGGTAGCGTTCGAGAGAAATCTTTCACAATTATGGAAAAATTATAAGGCTAGCTGGCACACACAAGAGACCCCGCACGCAAGCGGCGTAAAACCGATGTCAGGAAAGCATGGTGCTGATTCAGTCGTTGGCACTGCTCTGTCGAAGCCTGTAATGGCTTCGGCGGTGACCCCGGGGGTAATAGCGGGGTCACCGCCCCCGGGGACTGTAATGGCGGAGGCGGTGCCCCCGGAGAGACACGAGGAAACGGGGGGCGCCACCGGATTGTAATCAGTTGAGTCGGGGGATCTGACTGTAGATCCTAGATCCGAATCCCTTGTCGATATTTCTGACCAGATCTTGGGTCCTACTGTAGCACGGTTCACCACTCACATTGTCGCTGCTGAAATCTGAGTGGTTGGGAAGCTTACCCTCTGCTAAACATTCAAAAAATAAAGAGAGATATACTCAATGACTTAGAATTTGGTTCTGCTCATCTGGCACAAAAGAAAATAAATCAATTGCCCAAAAATAAGAAACATCTTAAAGATTTTTTAAATTCTATCCAAATTGAGAGGATTAGTGGTGTAGGATCTAGGGCGCAATCTACTAGTCGGTTTAAACACATTAAATGGCCCAAATCCAATAAAAAAACTCGTAAAAAAACCCGTAAAATTCGGAAAAAGAAGAAAATAAAGAAGATAATCATTAACTTTCTCTTAACCAAAGATTAAACGCCCATTTCTCACCTTGAATAACGGGCAACCCAGCATGTCTGGACTTAAGATTTAATGTTCCGTCATCATTCACATTAGTGAAGACAACCATTCTTCCTTTTTTAGCCTGAACTTGAATCGGTTCTCCGTATTCACTTAAATTATCAAATCCGGTTCCTCCTCCTTCTTCTACATCATTGAGATATACTAAGACGGTTCTTAAGCGATTACCTCTACCAAATTCACCCCCACAGAACTTTTCATATTTTTCTTTATCATTGATATCATATGCATCATAATGATATCTATATTCTTCTGATTCATTGTAATGAATCACTTGATAATTCTCAAAGTGTTTATAGTCACACTTAATTTTTTTTGCTATTTTCTTGGCGATTTTCAATGTTTCTGGAGATTTATCAATAGGCATCCAATGGGATGAATTTGTCCTGCCTTTATATTTCCCAGGTTCTAATTCTTTATCTCCATTTATTCTAGAAACACCTGCTGACTTTAGATTCCCTTTTGAAGCATTAATAATGAAGGTACATTCTTTATCAGTTAGGAAATTATCAATCGTATAGAGATAAGGATCATTACAAAGAGTATTCATTTATCAGTATCTATAGATATTTTTTTTATTTTTAACTTAAAAAGATTGTATGAATATTTTGTATGAAGTATCAGTTTGACCAGATAAGTGAAAAGGATGAGTATCTAATCCTTGAAAAGGATCATTTATTTTCAAGGATTAGTGAGAAAATTAATCGGACAAAATCCTTGATAGATGAATATCCGAAAGAATGGGAGGTAGCAAAGAAAATGATTCATGATTATGAATATATTTATACGTCATCTTATCGTAAGAATGTTAGTAAGATTTCACCAATAAGTCGGTCGTATTTTAAATTCAAAGAAATGTTTTATACCTATAATCTGGTTAATCGGGATATAAAGAATAAAATAGTTTGTTTAGCCGAGGCTCCGGGAGGATTTATTCAATCAATTAATCATTCGCTAACTAGATCAATTGAGAACATCTATGGAATAACGCTTTTATCTGAAGATAAGAGCGTTCCGAAGTGGAATAATATGTTGAAGAAATATCCTAATACTATCTTTGAGTATGGAACTAAGGGGACAGGTGATTTATATGATTTCATGAATGTGATATCAATGATTAAAAAAATAGGAAAAAGTTCAGTTCATTTAATTACAGGTGATGGAGGATTTGATTATTCTTCGGATTATTCAAAACAGGAAGAAAATTCATTGAAACTAATTTATTCAGAAATATTCCTAGCTTTGAATTTACAGATTGAAGGAGGTTCGTTTATTTGTAAATTATTTGATTTATTTCAGAGAGAGACTATCATGTTACTTAATATTCTGAGATTATCTTATAGAGAAGTTTATATTCATAAACCTAAGGTAAGTCGCTATTCTAATTCCGAGAAATACATTGTGTGTCTGGGTTATAAGGGATACAATAAAGATATCATCTCTCTGTTATGTCATCATTTCAAAGAGAATGACTTAAATATGCCGATTAAAAAGACTTTCATAAATAATATAGTTGAGATTAATAGGATCTATTGTGAAAATCAGATTAATCATATCAATCGCGGAATTGATATAATTAAGAAACGAACGTTATCATCATCTCCAACTAATAATCAATTAGAACTAGCGATGGAATGGTGTGAAGAGTATGATATACAAATTAATCAGAAATGTATTTATCTTAGATAGCACAATCACCCACCTGTGTCTGGATGGGTGAAGACCAGGATTCATTCTTTTTCAGTGACGCGTTAACTCCGTTATAAAATGAACCCCCATTCATGACTCTATCATTTACATCATCTCTTTCTCTTTTATCTTTATAGATACCAACTTCATTCAGTGCATAACACGAACGAGGATCGGTGATAAGTTTAGGGGGTATCAATTGTAACCTAGTGCTATCCTCGCAAAAGCTCCGACCCATCTTATCAATATAACATCTATCAGAAGGTAATGCCTCGGTATTTGAAGATGTTTTATCATTGTATTGATTATTTTTATCAAAGAAAGAACCGATATTAGTCAATTCGTCCTTAATAGTGGCATTATAGAATGCTGGATGTTCTGATACATTTTCATCCGTCCACGATTGTTCGGACTTATCTTTATTATCGACAAAAGGTCTTAATTCTCCTGTTCCTATATCATTCCCACCTAATCTATCTTTGCGATAAAAATCAGGTAAATACATCCGCTGTTTAGTTAGCGTATTACCCATCATAGTGTGCCGCGTATATTTAAGATTTTTATCTCCCGTAGGTAATATTTCTGATTCATTATTGAGAGGTGATGGTAATACACCTCTACTTAGCTTCTTGAATTCGCGACTGATCTGAGGATAAGGATAATCCTGAATATATTGAGTTTTATCGACATATGTTAAATCTTGAATCTCATGTTGTTCGGGTTGATAATCTTTCTGCCGCATATTAGCTTTACCCGACTGGACAACTGCTAGAAATGCGATTAGAATGATCGCGATAAGAAATAAATTATTCATATGTATAGAATATAAAATATTAAAAATCCATTTAAATTATCCGAAAGTATTTTCGGATGTATAAGTGACATATAAAAATCCATCTTTGTCGGCCATCTTTTCATATATTTCACTCAACGATTTATTGCTTGGGCACAATTGATTATTAATCATCAGGAATAAACTCTCGGAGGATTTTAATTGTATTCTCTTGCGAATAATATAAATAAATTGATTCATGTTTAGGTCTTTCGGGACTAAATATTTCTTTTTATCAATATCATTCAATAGACATCTCTTACATTTCTCAACAACTATCGGTATTCTAGATGGATATTTAGTCATTATCTTTTGTGATTCACCTGATCGCCTCTCAAAATCAAAATCATCTCTGAACCCCATTTATACTTATTAATATAACTTTTTTTATACCGATTTAAAGTTTTTATAATATATAATTTAATTAATGAAGTGTGTTCAGATTTATCGTGATGACCGAATGGAGGAAATAGAATTTCCCCGAAAGACAAAAATAACTAGTCTTACATTAGAAGAATTAACTAAATTCTTATGTAAACATACTAAGAGCCAGGGTCGTGATGAGATTAAGGAATTATATAAATGGACACATGAAGACTGTGAAATTAAATGTCTTGGATGGTATGATGGTGAAGCAGGATTTGAAAATAAACACGATTTACCTCCAGGTGGTGGTAGTTCTTTTTTAGAAGAAGATTCATCAGAAAAGATATTATTCGGTGATATATTCATCATTAAAACCAAAGAAAATAAAATAAGCAATATAAATATTTCTGATTATGGTGAGTTTTATAATGTAATTTTCGGTGGATTTGATGATTGTGATACATCAAGTGAAGAAGAATGCGTAGTAAATGATATTGATCATGAAGAAGATATACAAGGTGATACAGACGATGATTATGAAATAGTTTCAGGTTTCGATGAAACTAATAAATTAGAAAGTGATACCACAGAGTATTAATAAATTTGATTTAAATATTATCTTATTAATTATATTAAATGAATACCAGTTATCAAGATAGTTATCGCAACAATTGTGCATCTCTAATTAATAAAGTATTAGAAAATGATAAAAAATCGCGTCAAATAGAAAAGAGTATCTATAATTGTGTAATTGATTATTCCAAAGTTAATAATATTAAGCGTAATTGGGATAATACGCATTTCAAATCACTTTATCTGTCACGGATAAGGTCTGTCTATACAAATCTTAAATGTGAATCTTATCTTAAGAACAATTATTTTAAGGAACGAATTATTAGTGGTGAAATAGATTGTGAAACAATCTCGTCTCTTTCTCATTATGATATTTTTCCTGAAAAGTGGAGTGAGTTATTTGAAGAGAGAGCGCGAAAAGAAAAACTTAAGTATGAATTAAAACCAGAAGCCATGACAGATATATTTAAATGTCATCGTTGTGGTAGTAGATCTTGTACTTATTATGAAGTCCAAACTAGGTCTGCCGATGAACCTATGACACAATTTATTACATGTTTGGATTGTAATAATCATTGGAAACAGTAAATTTAATACTGAATCCCTCTCCATCTGGTTTTAAATTATAATAAATTTGATTTGTTGTTATTGTTATAACATTAATTACAATAACATGAATAACACGATCATTGAATCCTTTACACTATGCGACACGATTAAAAATAAATTCAGTGATGAAGAATATATCACGGAATTAGAGTGTGCATTCATGACAGCTCTCGAACTTAAACAACTTCGATCAAAAGGGAGGAGAATGTGGGCTGAATTATATGATAACGAAGAATATTCTAGAAAACTTATATTACGCGATATGAAATTCATTATTGAGAATCGGGCAAAATTGAAATCTGAACCTGAACCTATAAAAGTTAATACAAAACCTATTCCGTATGAAGTCCGTAAGAATGAAATGATTATCAAATTAGGTTTAAATGAATCTTAATTATGTATTAATCTCACCTACAATTAATACTGAATACCTTGTCCCAGACCATTGGGATCATTCATTTGATAATTACATCCTTCTGGGGTACAGTTGAGGATAGTCTTAACGGGTAGAACAGTGTTATCAGAGCACTTGGTGCATGCACTAATAGCTTCTTGCTCTTGGATAAATTTTTGTCTAATTTGCTCAGAATTTTCTGTTAAATAATTTCTGTATTCCCAGCTCCCTTTGCCTTGCGCTAATCCGTTATTTAATAAGCAGTTCTGGCGATAATCAGTAAACATTCTTCCGTCGGCCATTCTCGCGGGAAAATCTAATTCAACATTATCGGTAACTTTACTCATATTTATATTGTTAGGATAGAAAATAATTTAGGCGTTTATAATTTAAGGATTTTCTTTGATTCTTTCAATTAGTTTCGTTTTATTTCCAGAAACGGTTAAATTTTTATCTGTTAATATTTTTTTTAATTCTGAAACAGTCATTTTAGAATAATCTGGTTCAATAATTTTTGTATCATGTTGATTCAGAATATCCTCCATAATATCATCTATTTCTTCATTTACGTTTTGATTCAAATCATCCATGATTGTCCGTGGTTCTGCGGCCACATCACTTACGGGCAGATCAATCACATCATCAGGCAAATCAATAGCCTCATCGGGTAAATCAGTAATTTCATTCTTCAAATCGGGTGAACCACCTGCTATATCAGATGGATTATCTGTATTATTTTCTGTCTCAAAATTATTCATTAAATGATGGATTGCGTTCCATTCATCTCCACATGTATTTATATCCGGAGGGATACTTTGGTCTATCGGGGATTCTTCAAATACTTGATTTGCGATATGTCCATCAGATAAAACTTCAGTTGGATTAATTAGTTGGTTTTCATGTCCGCCAGTTAATTTGCTAGTATGAATATGAGTTAGTTCTTGATCTATCTTGTTTATCTGAACTTTAATCTTATGGATTTCATAATAAAGATATGCTCCCACTAGAATTATTAGGCCTATGATGAGGATAGATTGAATACTGCTAAAATCAAAATGAATTTCGGCGCTCATGACTTAATGTAATCATTTAATTTTTTACGTTAATTTAAACTTAAAGAATTATAATGAGAAGAAATATATCATGGAAACTAAAAAAAAGCGCGGGAGAAAACCCAAGAACAAAATGATTATCAATGAGAATCCTCAATTTGATCAAGAAAATAAAATAGATAATTTAATTGCGTCGTTACAGGTAAATAAACCTAAAACCAATCTAGAAACAGAGATAGATGTGATAGGGGGGGTTAATGATCACTCTGATGATAAGTTTAGTTTTATTGATGAAACGCCTACTAGTAAGATATGTTGGAATTGTTGTTACGATATTGAATTGATGACAAGTTTTCCTATCAAATATATGGACGGTGTATTCTATACATGTGGTAATTTTTGTTCTTACGAATGTGCCGCAAGATATATCTTCGATACTTACAATTATAAATCGTTATGGGAAAAGTATACATTATTAAATTTATTGTACAATAAGAATCATAATACTTCTGTTAAAGTAAAAATCGCCCCGAGCAGATTAAGACTAAAAAAATTTGGAGGAGATCTTACATATGAAGAATATATCAATAAATCATCACGTGATATGATACCCGATATTTATATCCCACCATATATGATGCACGTAACACATGAAGTTTCAAATGTTGAAAGTGTTAAATTAACGGATAGTGGTTCTCTTAAAATGTCTAGGAAATCGGAGATGGTAAAGGATAATATTCATCAGAAACTTAAGGATAATTCTAATGAAGAGACCAAGTAAGGAAAATTTGATTTTCTATTGTTGAAGAGTAGGTAAAGTAAATCAAATATGCCGTGTGGTATCTGTCGTCAAGCGGGTCACAATCGCTCAACATGTCCTCAAAGAAATATCACGGGTATTTCCCTCCAACGAGTCACACCGACTCCTCCTGTAATGGCTCCTGTTCGCCCTCACGCAGGCTCACTGCAACGTCGGCAACGCCGACGTTGGAAAAAGGCAATCAAGAGTGTATTGTATTTCAGGAGGTATGCGAAGATTGTTTCTCGGTGGTCTCATTTGGGATATGATGATCCGCGTATCTATTATCCTTCTTGGATGAAAGTGAAAGATTTGAAAGGTCATATGTCGGATGAGATAACGAATCATTGGAAATATAGGATTTATCACTGCATGGACGATATGATCGCCCGATATGTCGGTATTAACGTATTCCAATGCATCCGCAATGCTTGTTTGCTTCTACATCTTGAGAGAAGTCCCCCTGTCGCAACTATTCCCGACGATAACAGACATGTATGTCTTAACAATCTGCGCGAAGAAAATTATCTCGTTTATTGGGTCGTTGGCAATTATATGGTAGAGGAGATGGACGGACGAGAGAACAAAATTAACTATATGGGTCTCCTTCTGAAAGGTGGATCATTCAAAGTGAAGACATTAATCGGTCATAGATTTTATCTTGTCCCTCATCGTCTGAACACTAATCCACCCTATCATCCTCAGACAGATAAACAGTTCTTTATTGAACCATATTGTCAGATTAATATCCATGAAGGTACTGAAAGAAAGATTTATATTGACGATAAAGATTCTCTTTCAGAAATGAACAAATGGAAATTTAATGCTCTGAAACTTGATTATCTTATCAAGGAAGTAATCAAACTTGGAGGGAAAAACAATGATGTTCTGGAATCTATCCTAGACCTACATGAAGATGTGAAACTTGATTCGGTATCAGAGATGGAAAAAGATATGGCCGGCATTCCATCACTAATGACTAATATTACTTAGTTGGTCTAAGTCTTG
>Ga0209709_10000073_pt1 | contig 90586 bp, 92 predicted proteins | sample ArcticOcean_MG_C_2_FD_187435 | JGI IMG/M metagenome (GOLD analysis project Ga0209709, IMG submission 187435) | Marine microbial communities from western Arctic Ocean - ArcticOcean_MG_CB4_136 (SPAdes) (version 2) | ecosystem: Environmental > Aquatic > Marine > Oceanic | place: Arctic Ocean...
ATTATTAATCAGTAATTTAAAACATAAAAGTTAAATTTTTAATTTATCAAATATAGCGTGTATTCTTTTATCTAGTTAAAGTATTACTTTAGGTTTATTTTTGGCCCCTTATTTGCATTACGCCTAGTATGTATCGAAACAATTTGAACATAAAACCAAACTCTTTGAAAGATTTGTACCTTTGTCAAAGAACTCTGAATATGAAAAAAATATTACTCACCCTGCTCCTATTTCCTTTAATGGCAAGTTGTCAAAACAACAAAAAAGAAGCTATTAAGAGCAAAACATACGCTGTTGAAAAAACAGATGCCGTATGGAAAAATGAGCTGCCAAGAATGGCTTATCAAGTTTTGCGACATGAGGCAACAGAACCTCCTTTTAGTGGAATTTATGATAATTTTTACGAAGAAGGGGTTTATATCTGTGCTGCTTGCAACACCGAACTCTATTTTTCTAAAGATAAGTACGATTCTAAATCGGGATGGCCTTCTTTTGATCGTGGGGCAACGGAAAACATTGAATTTGATGTTGATTATAAGCTAGGTTATGCACGAACTGAGTTGAAATGCATTACCTGTGGCGGACATTTGGGTCATATGTTTAATGACGGACCTCGCAAAACAACAGGAAAAAGACACTGCATCAACTCAGCTGCCTTAACTTTTACTCCTGCAACCGGTGAATAACAAATATCCCATCCAAAAATCAGAAGAAGAATGGCGTAAGCTACTCTCGAATGAAGAATATCGTGTTTTAAGAGAGCAAGGCACAGAATATCCAAATACTGGGGAATATAACTCCCATTACGAAAACGGAACCTACATTTGCAAAGGCTGTAACCAACCTTTATACGAAAGCGCCTTTAAATTCGACAGTGGATGTGGATGGCCAAGCTATGGCCAAAGCATAGAAGGAGCTATAGAATATAGAAAAGATTCTAGCCTAGGCATGGTTCGTGTCGAAATTGCTTGCTCTAACTGTGGCGGACACCAAGGGCATGTTTTTGACGACGGGCCAACGATTTCTGGAAAACGCTACTGTGTTAATTCTGCCAGCATTACCTTTGACCCAGAAAAGGAAGTCTAAGGCATTTTTTCTTAGCTTAGTTTTTTTGTATTTTTGCAATATCTAAAAAATGAATTTATGACAACTTACGATGTACTTGTTTTAGGAAGTGGCCCAGGAGGTTACGTTACCGCTATCCGCGCTTCTCAATTAGGGCTTAAAACTGCTATAATTGAAAAAGAAAGCCTTGGCGGAGTTTGCCTGAACTGGGGATGCATTCCTACTAAAGCTTTATTGAAGTCTGCTCAAGTTTTTGACTACCTCAAACACGCATCGGATTTCGGTCTTAAAGTTATGGACTACGACAAGGATTTTGACGCCGTAGTAAACCGAAGTCGTGATGTTGCTGCAGGAATGAGCAAAGGAGTTCAGTTTTTGATGAAAAAAAATAAAATTGACGTAATCAACGGTTTTGGAAAAATTCTTCCAAATAAGCAAGTTAGCGTTACTCTGGACGATAAAGAAACCGTTTACGCTGCCAAAAACATAATCATTGCTACTGGAGCACGCTCAAGAGAGCTTCCTAGCCTTCCACAGGACGGCGTTAAGGTAATTGGATACCGGGAGGCAATGACCATGAAGAAACAGCCTAAAAAACTAATCGTAGTCGGTTCTGGAGCTATTGGAATCGAATTTGCACACTTCTATAACGCTATGGGAACAGAAGTAACCGTAGTTGAATATCAAGATCGCATTGTTCCGGTCGAAGACGAAGAAGTTTCTAAACAACTGGAGCGTTCCTTCAAAAAAGAAGGGATTACAATCCTTACAAATGCCGAAGTAACCCAGGTAGATGCCAAAGGAAAAGGCGTTACTGCAACCATAAAGACCGCCAAAGGAGAAGAAACCCTAAAAGCTGATGTTATTTTATCGGCTGTTGGAATAAAAACTAATATTGAAAACATAGGGCTACAGGATGTTGGTATTGCTGTAGACCGAGACAAAATCTTAGTAAACGATTTTTACCAAACCAACCTTCCAGGATATTTCGCTATTGGCGATGTAACTTCGGGTCAAGCACTAGCACATGTTGCTTCTGCAGAAGGAATTTTGTGTGTAGAAAAAATTGCAGGACACGATGTAGAGCCTTTGGATTATGGAAACATTCCGGGCTGTACCTATGCAACTCCAGAAATTGCTTCTGTTGGATTGACCGAAGCTCAGGCTAAAGAACAAGGATATGAACTTAAGGTTGGTAAATTTCCGTTCTCTGCCTCTGGAAAAGCACAAGCCGGTGGAACTACCGATGGTTTTGTTAAAGTTATTTTTGATGCCAAGTACGGCGAATGGCTAGGTTGCCACATGATTGGTGCCGGAGTTACCGACATGATTGCCGAAGCTGTTTTGGGCCGTAAGCTAGAAACTACTGGACATGAAGTGCTGAAAGCAGTGCACCCCCACCCGACTATGAGTGAGGCCATGATGGAAGCCGTAGCCGATGCATACGATGAGGTGATTCATTTGTAGAAAACAAAACACACAAACCACCAAAAGCCCTCATGTTGAGGGCTTTACTTTTTTTATTACATTTTAAGTACAGCAGCCCTCAAATCTGTTATACGTCATGAGAAACCTGCAGCTACTTCCAAGCACTCTCCACGATGAAATAATCGTAAAGGTAATTTTTGAATCTTATTAATCGGATGGGATTAATTAAAGGGGCGCAATGGAGTGCCTTGCTTAAAACCTGACGCTTCAATCAACGTACTTTTAATCTGAATTCTTTTTTTAAAAAATTTAAAGGAATTGCATTTGTAGACTATTCTAAACTAAACCCAACTCCCCTAGCTTTAATACAAAACCAATATTGAGAAAGCATCAAATATGAACAAAATATATACGAAAATATTAAAATTAGATGACTTCAATTTCGATAATCCTCTTCATTCAATAAATCGATGTTATTCAGAGGGAATCTAATTGATATAACCGAATGATATTAATTATTTGGTTTTATCTAACTTTCTGTTAATGATTTTTTTGCCAAATTATTTAATATCTTACGTAACTAATCATACACAAATACGTTTGCGGGCTTATAAGAAATTTCAACGCTATAACTTAAAACACTTTTATGCAATCATTTAAACTATTAGCATCCTATTTATTGATGCTTACTGCATTGATTTCTTGTGAAAAGAATCAAAACAATAATCCTGAATTTAAAGTCGAATACGAAAAAATCATACTTGACAATGGGTTACAAGTTATATTCCATATTGATCGTTCAGATCCTGTGGTTGCCGTAGGCTTAACCAGTCATGTAGGCTCTGCAAGGGAAATAGAAGGCCGAACCGGATTTGCACACTTATTTGAACACTTGTTATTCTTAGAATCTGAAAATTTAGGTAAAGGTGGTCTCGACAAAATGTCTGCTCGTATTGGTGGCTCTGGAGCTAATGGCTCTACAAATAGAGACAGAACAAACTATCTACAAACGGTTCCAAAAGACGCCTTAGAAAAAATGATTTGGGCTGAAGCTGACAAATTAGGGTACTTTATTAATACGGTTACTAACCAAGTGCTATCCAAAGAAAAGCAAGTCGTGAAAAATGAAAAAAGGCAAAGCGTAGACAACCGTCCTTATGGTCATACTTTTAAAGTTATAGGAGATAATTTATATCCCAAAGGACATCCCTATAGCTGGTCCGTTATAGGCTCTTTAGAGGATTTACAAAATGCAACTTTACAAGACGTGAAAGATTTTTTTAACAGATGGTATGTACCAAACAATGTAACATTAACCATTGCAGGAGATTTTGATACTGCACAAGCTAAGCAATGGGTTGAAAAGTATTTTAATGACATAAAACGTGGGGAAGATATTCCAGAAATGCAAAAACAACCTGTTGTTTTAAGTGAAACAAAAAAAGTATATTATGAAGATAATTTTGCGCGTTTACCTCAATTAAACTTAACGTGGCCTTCTGTTTATCAGTACCATAAAGACTCTTATGCACTAAAAGTTTTAGCAACTTATTTGTCTAAAGGTAAAAAAGCACCTCTATATAAAACACTTGTAGAGCAGGAGCAACTAACAGCTAGTGTAAGCATGTTTCAATCCGGTTCTGAAATTGCAGGAGAGTTTATGCTTCGAACGACAGCGTTTTCTAATACTGATCTTGATGAAGTAGAAAAAGCCATTTTTAAAGCACTTCTAGACTTTGAAGCCAATGGTATTTCAGAAACAGATTTAAGCCGAATTAAAGCGGGTCAAGAAACAGGTTTTTATAATAGTTTATCAAGTGTTTTAGGAAAAGGTGCAAAATTAGCGCAATATGAAATATTTGCTGGTGATGCAGCATTTATAAATCAGGATGTTAAAAATATTCTTGCAGTTACACCAGAAGATGTGATAAGTGTATACAACACATACATTAAAGGTAAACACTATGTAGCGACAAGTTTTGTTCCTAAAAATCAAGCGAATTTAGCATTACAAAACTCAACATTAGCAGACGTTGTAGAAGAAAAAATTATTAAAGGTGCTGAAGAACAATTTGACGCAAGTATTGCGGCAACTTACAAAAAAACACCTTCTAGTTTCGATAGAAGTATTGAACCTCCTTACGGAGAAAATCCTGATGTAAAAGTGCCTAGTGTTTGGAAAGAAGAGTTATCATCTGGTATAGGTGTATTTGGTATAGAAAATAATGAAGTCCCTTTAGTACAGTTTCAAATGCAAATAAAAGGTGGCTTATTATCAGAAGATGCTAATAAAGTTGGAGTCTCTAATCTTCTAGCTGGTTTATTAACTAAAGGCACAAAAAACAAAACACCTGAACAATTAGAAAATGCCATCGAAAGTCTTGGTGCTTCAATAAACGCATATGCAACAAACGAATCTGTTGTTATTTCAGGAAACACTTTAGCAAAGAACTACGCAAAAACAATGGCATTGGTAAAAGAAATTTTATTAGAACCTCGTTGGGAAGAAAAAGAATTTGATTTAATAAAACAAAGTACCTTAAGTCAAATCGAGCGACAGAAAGCAAATCCAAACAGCATTGCTGCTAATGCTTATGCAAAACTTATTTATGGGGAGAATCATATATTGTCAAACAATCTTAGTGGTACAGAAAAGTCTGTAAACTCAATTTCTATTGATGATTTAAAACAGAACTACAACACAAATATGTCGCCTTCTATTACAAAGTTTCATGTTGTTGGTGCTGTTACCGCATCTGAAGTAACCGCATCATTATCTGATATAAATGATGATTGGGAATCAAAGGATGTTACTTTTTCAGTACTGCCAGAATTAAAAACACCTGAGAACTCTCAAGTATATTTTTACAATGTACCCGGTGCTAAGCAATCCGTATTACGTTTTGGCTATCCAGCTTTAGCAGCTACTGATACCGATTATTATCCTGCAACTATTATGAATTACCGTCTAGGTGGCGGTGGTTTTGCTTCTCAATTAACACAACAATTACGGGAAGGAAAAGGCTATACTTATGGTGTCAGGTCTGGTTTTTCAGGATCTAGTATGAAAGGAACTTTTACTATTGAAAGTGGCGTGCGATCTAATATTACTTTTGAGGCTGCTAGTTTAGTGAAAGATATACTAGATGATTTTGGTAAAAACTATACCGAAAATGATCTAGAAATTACAAAAGGTTTTATGATTAAAAGTAATGCTAGAGCTTTTGAAACATTACGTTCTAAACTTAGTATGCTTAATAATATTAGTAATTATGGTTTTGATGATGATTACGCAAAACAACGTGAAGCGATCGTAAAAACAATGACTGTTGAAGACATAAAAACCTTGGCAAAAAAATATTTGAACACAAATAAAATGATTTATCTTGTAGTTGGTGACGCAGAAACTCAAATGGAAAAACTAGAAGACCTTGGCTTTGGGAAAGCAATACTTTTAAATAAGGAATAATTAGTTGGTAACACTATATTGAGCAATGCAAGTAACCGAAAAACACAACCAAAAAGTAGCCCAAATTACCTTTACTTCTGTTTACCCGCACTACCTTAGCAAGGTCGAAAAGAAAGGAAGAACAGCAGCGGAACTGCATCAGGTTATATCTTGGCTAACGGGTTACAATGAAATACAAATACAGGGATTTATCGAAAATAAAATAACCTTCGAAGCCTTCTTTAAAACGCAAAACTAAACTCCAATGCCGTTCTGATTAAAGGGGTTATATGCGGCTATCGCATAGAAGATATTGATTACACCCCAACCCGACAAGTGCGCTATTTAGACAAATTAGTAGCTGAATTAGCTAAAGGTCGGAAGATGGAAAAAGTATTACGAACAGTATGAAATTTTAGAGAATAAAAAAGTAGATAATTGGCTGCTTTTATTTGTTTAAACTAAACTACTTACTAAAAATTAACAAAGGTGATTAGATTGATCTGATCCCTCCCACCCGACTCGAAAAACTGGTTCATATAACCTGCTTCCAGGCGAACGTTTTTATTCAGCTGGTATCCCAAACCACCATACACTCGGTTTCGATCAAAAACTGAAGATTTGGTGTTTAAAAAAATCTCGTTATATGCCGATAGATAACACTTTGAAGGAGCTTCTTCTGTTCCTTTAAAGGGTAACTTAAACGCTAAAAAATAACGGAATCGTGCCTTAAAATCATCTTCTACAAAACGCTGTTCAAAACGGTAGCGGTGGGTTAAGGACAACTTCCCGACTTTTTGTTTTGAGGTGAACTGCTGAAAAATTCTATGTTCGTTTACGGTTATCTTATCTAAACCATTTGCAGCGTAGTTTTCGGACTTTATAAACCCATATCCTAAAAGTAGATTGTTGTTGTTCTTCGAAAGGTTATAGCCTATCCCGGTTCTTAACAACAACTGTTCTAGATCGCCGATAGCATCGTAGTTTCGATATTGAATTTCATTGTGCAGGTTCCATTTACCTTCCAGTTTTTTACTACCAATATAAATTAGCCAATTACCCAAATCATTTTCTTGAGCTTTAGATAATGAAGGCAGCAGTAACATAAAAGATAATGCAGCCATTAAAAAATGCTTCTTATTCATAGTAAGCAACTTTGCCTGTAGCGATATCATACATACCCCCAACAATTTTAATTTCACCGTTTGCTTCCATTTCTGATAAAACGGAACTTCTTGTTCGGATATTATCGATCGTCATTTCAATATTTTTAGCAGCTACATCGTTAACAAAATCAATGTTCGATGAGTTACGTAAGTCCGCATCAGCTGGAGTTTTTACTGCATCTACAGCGGGCTCTATTTTGTTGATTAGCGCAGTTAAATTACCTAGTCGCGCATGATCGCAAGCCCCTTTTACTGCTCCACAGGCTGTATGTCCAAGAACAACAAGAACTCTGGTTCCAGCTAACTTACATGCAAATTCCATGCTTCCAAGAATGTCTTCGTTTACAAAGTTTCCGGCAATACGGATACTGAATAAATCTCCAATCCCTTGATCAAAAACATGCTCTGCAGATACTCTCGAGTCGATGCAGTGCAATACGGTTGCAAAAGGATATTGACCTGTACTGGTTTCTTCTACTTGTGCAATTAAATTTCTTGCTTCTTGTGTTCCGTTTACAAATCTATCATTCCCCTGTTTTAGGGCGTCTAGAGATGATTGTGGTGTCATTGAATTTTGTGTTTCTTTTGTTTGTGCTTTCATTATTATTTAAAGATTAGGCTGTTATGGTTTTTAATTAAATATGTTCTAGTTGACTTTCTAATTTGTAATCGTTTTAAAAACAACATCGGTATAAAAGCGTTCGATGTTATTACTACCCTTTTGATCATCCGTTAAAGAGGGTAAATGTTTTGAGAAATAACGCTGCTGATGTGCACCTTCAATAACTGTAGAAATTAGCATATGAGGATATTCATAGGATAGATTTATTTCTAAAACAAAGTTGCTAACTCGCTCTACAACATCTTTATAAATTTTGTAATATCCTTTTTTATTTTCTTTATCCACAGCCTTTGTGTGATATGCCTTAGAGGACTCTGAAATTATAATCTTGGTCAAAATAATTTCGTTGATGTAAGAAAAAGAGTTGTCTTCACTCACCTCTTCTGTTAAAATCACAATTGCTTTTTCAAGTTTCTCAAGTGGAGAATTAACGTTTAGGGTTGCAAACACAAGCTTATAATCAATCCAACTCCAGTACCAGTTTATCAAGTAAACCAACAAAGCGTGTTTGCTTTCGAAGTAGCGATACACGGAACTTTCGTTTGAACCTATTTCAATTCCCAACTTTTTAAAAGTAAAATCCTCAAAACCTAAAGCATCGATCATTTGAATACTTTTAGACATAATTTTCTTCCCAAGGTCAGATGATTCAGGATTCTTAGTGTAAAGCTCTGGGCTTATTACAATCTGTAATTGCAAGTTTTTCATACTATTATTTTCAAATATAATAGTATTACTATTACTATTGAATGGTTTTACTATATTTCTTTATTAAAAGATTAACAAAACAGTAATTTACATTTGATTTTTAGTTTTTAGTATCTTTAAAAAAACATTAATCAACAAAAGGTTTATTATTTGACACGTATGCGAACATTAAATTTTGAAATTCGAACGGCTGTTCTCGAAGATCTAGAAACATTAAAAGAGTTTGAACAAGACATCATAAGCTACGAGCGGCCCTTTGCTCCTAACCTAAAAAAAAATCCGATAATATACTACGACATAAAAGATTTAATAATACGTGCAGACGCCGAAGTATTAGTCGTTGTAGTTGACAAGCTATTGGTTGGTTCGGGTTATGCTTTAATTAAAAAATCGCCACCCTACAAAGACCCTAAACATTATGCCTACCTAGGTTTTATGTATGTAGCTCCAGACCATCGCGGCAAAGGACTAAACGGTGCTCTTTGTACTAAACTAATTGATTGGACAAAAGACCGGAACATAACCGAAGTTCAACTTGACGTATATGCACAAAACAAAAGTGCACTTGATGCCTATACCAAAATTGGGTTTAAGCCTGATTTATTGAAAATGCGGTTATAATTTAAAATACTTCTCATGAAAAAAATGATTTGTAAACAACTCGGGGTGCTTGTGATAAAGTTTTTAGCGGAAATACGTTCGAAGAGTTAGCCAATCAGAGCAAAGCTCCCGGAAAAGAAATGTTTGACTAAAAAGATGCAGCTCATTTGAAAGCTATGGCTGCAATGCAAGAATTAATGCAAAAGCCAAATGCAATGCAGGAATGGTTTATGCAAAAAATGCAAGAATTTGTTGCGCTACCATAAGAATAGTCAATTTGTTGGAGATTTATTTCAAAAAGCTTTCTATTGCCAAACGGTAAGAATCCAATCCAAAACCTAGGATTAAACCTTTTGCATTAGGTGTTATATAAGAAGTATGTCTAAAGTCTTCTCGTGAAAATGTATTTGAAATATGCACCTCTATAACAGCCGTTTCTATCGCCTTAATTGCATCTCCCAAACCAACTGAAGTATGAGTATATGCCGCAGCATTAAATATAATACCGTCCGAAGAGAAACCAACACGTTGAATTTCATCGATTAACTCCCCTTCTATGTTCGATTGAAAATAGTTCAATTCAACTTGTGGGAATTTAGATTTTAATTCAGCAAAAAACTGCTCAAAGGTTTGATTCCCATATATACCCTGCTCCCGTTGACCAAGAAGATTTAGATTTGGACCGTTGATGATGCTTATTTTCATTTGCTAAATTTTAGACAAAAATAGTTAAAGTTTTTTTTAGAATAGCTTTCCATATACCAAAACAGAAAAAATGAATGCTAAAAAGCTTAATTTTGTCTATGCAGTGGAAGGAAGCACTAAAATATTACGAGCAATATCTTAAGATTGAGCGAGGCTTATCTCTAAATTCCATAAGCAGTTATTGTCTCGATGTTCAGGCTTTAGAATCGTTCCACTCAGAAAATGATTCTTGCACCCCACTAAACTGCTCTAAAGAAGACGTACAGCGCTTTTTGTACGAAGAAGCTAAAGAAGTGGAGGCACGTTCGCAAGCTAGGCGAATATCGGGCTTAAAAAGCTTTTTTAATTTTCTGGTTTTCGAAAACTACATCAAAATATCGCCTATAGATTTGATCGAAAGCCCAAAATTAGGCAGGAAACTCCCAACTGTGCTTTCGCTTAAAGAAATTGAACAACTTTTAGATGGTATTGATTTGGGGCATCCCCAGGGTCATAGAAATAGAGCTATATTAGAAACCCTTTACGGATGTGGTTTGCGTGTTAGTGAATTGGTTGATCTTAAAATATCCGATTTATATTTTGATGAAAATATGATGCTCATTACCGGAAAAGGAGACAAACAACGTTTAGTTCCTTTAGGTGCTTTCGCCAAAAAATTCATTCAAATTTACATACAAGACGTACGTGTTATTAATAAAATAGGAAAAGAAGATCGAGACACCTTGTTTTTGAATAGAAACGGTAAAAAATTGACTCGAGCTATGATTTTTACAATCGTTAGATTGTTAGCAAAAACAGTTGGGATTGAAAAGAAAATAAGTCCGCATACATTCCGACACTCTTTTGCAACCCATCTTTTAGAAAATGGAGCTGACTTAAGAACCATTCAAACCTTAATGGGTCATGAAAGTATTACTACTACTGAAGTTTACATACATCTAGATACGCAGCATTTAAGTCAAGTCCTTGAGGATTTCCATCCCAGAAATAATAGCTAGGAGCTACTCAACAGCTACATTAACTACCAAACGAAAACCTTCTCCATGAATATTTAAAATTTCAACATTCGGGTCGGTTCTTAGATATTTTCTCAATTTAGCAATATATACATCCATACTCCTGGAAGTAAAATAATTATCGTCGTGCCAAATTTTATTCAGAGCCGTTTCTCTAGATAAGAGGTCGTTTATATGCAACGCTAATAAGCGTAACAATTGATTTTCTTTTGGAGAGAGCTTTATGGGTGCAGTATCATTAAAAGTAAGTATTCTTAGTTTTGAATTAAACTCAAAAGCTCCAATTGTGAAATAAATTTCTTCAGATTCAATTGAGGGTTGAACTACCCTTCTAGAAAGAATGGATTTAATTTTAGCGAGTAATACTTCAGAATCAAAGGGCTTTGAAATATAATCATCTGCACCTAATTTAAATCCTTTTAAGACATCTTCTTTCAGCGTCTTTGCGGTTATAAAAATCAAAGGCACTGCTTCATTCTTTTCTCTAATTTCTTTAGCCAGAGTAAAACCATCTTTATACGGCATCATAACATCCAATAGACAAAGATCAAACATGTCCTTTTTGAATTTCTCAAAACCTTCTATTCCGTTTTTAGCGAGGGTAACATCATATCCGTTAATGGATAAATACTCTTTAAGTATGCTTCCAAAGTTTGGGTCATCTTCAACTAATAATATTTTTTTACTTTCTAATTTCATTTTACTTTTTTATTAATTCAAATTAAAGATTGATATTAGGGGTGGTGATTGGCAAACGAATTTGAAACGTTGAACCCACCTTCTTTTTACTAATTACATTAATCGTGCCGTTATGCAATTCTATTATTTTTTTTACATAGGAAAGACCAAGTCCATGTCCCTTTATGTTGTGAATATTACCTCCCTCTTGTCTGTAAAATTTCTTAAAAATAAGCTTTGTAGTATCTGGATCCATCCCCATACCATAATCTTGGATTTCAAAAATCCAAAAGTTCTTTTCATTAAAGGATCGGATTTCTATCAAGGGAGCTTTAAATGAATATTTAATTGCATTATCCAATAAATTCACAAACACATTCGTAAAATGATTTTTATCTACAAAAACACTTTGCTCGCTGGCCTTTAAAGCACTCTTAATGGTTCCTTTTTCGCTTTGAATAATCAGTGCAACATGACTTATAGCCTCTTCAACAAGCAGGTTCATAGCTGTGTGCTGTAAGTCTAAGGGGGTAGCTCCACGATCCAATTGAGAAATCATCAAAACATTTTCTACCTGATCTTGCATTCTTTTGTTTTCTTCTCTAAGCATATTCAAATAGCGGTCTACTTTACTGCTATCATTTTTTACGCTTTTATTTTGCAACGCATCAATGGCAAGGTTAATGGTTGCAATGGGTGTTTTGAATTCATGAGACATGTTGTTTATAAAGTCAGATTTAATTTCCGAGATTTTCTTTTGTTGAACAATCTCATAAATAGAATATGCACAAACCACAATAATCAATAAAGTAAGTACAAAGGATAAAATGGTAATGCCAACAAACGAAGATCGTAAGTACGTGTTTTTTTCAGGGAACGAAACCACCAAATCATAGGTGTTAACGCCTTCACTCTCTAGAAATAACGGAATAGAATACTTTGGCCCTTTTTGACTTTCTACGTAATTATTTGAAGTTACTTTGGTTGCCAGTCCATCACTGAAGATTCCAAACTCAAAGGGAGTTATTATATCTCTTCCAATTAGAGCACGACGAAGAATAACTTCGACTTCATAAGAATTAAGACGTTTATGAATTGGAAAGGCATTGGCTATACTTGAGAAAAAAGATTTGTATGTTGCTTGATCAAAAGCATTAATGCGTTCGATATCTTTAAACTTATCTATTGTTAAAGAAACTCTATTTTCTCGATCGAAATTTTCAGTTAAAATAGTTTTTGTGCGAACTCCCTTATAATCAGAAACTTTAGTGAATGTCTCCGACTCATTGTTTATCCCGCCATTTGTAGGGATATTATATTCATTCTTAACCATCCCAAAAGCATGAAGAGCAGAAAGACTAGAAGGAGCGTCGTTGTCATAAAATAAAAATACATCTCTAAATTCTGAGGTTTCTGGAGAGCCAGCAGAATCTATAAGGGTTTCAAAGCGATCAAAATAATAACGTAATTCTCTTTCTTGAACTTCTTCAGCAACCGAGCTAAGTGCCTGACGAACTGTAAGTGAAAACTCTTCTTCAATGTTATTCATTGACGAATATATCCAGTACCCTTGAATGAATATTACCCCTGAAAGAGATAAAAGCATAAAAATTACCAGTGATATAAATTGTTTCTTCTTCATAAATAAAACTCGAATTGATCTACAAATTTCATTATTTAATATTTAAAATAATGCTAAAACATTGTTAATTCAATTAATTTAACTGATCTGGTTCAACTTTTGATGGAGAACCTCTATTTGCTTCGAAGTTTCTTTCCACTCGATGTTTTCTATTATGTAATCTGCAAGGGGTTTCTTTTTAGCATCACTCCACTGTTTTGACATTCTTTCAAGAACATCTTCTTTAGTGCATTTGTCACGGTCTATTACTCGTTGCACACGAATCTCTTTTGGAGCTGTTACAAGAATAACCTGATCACAAAGTTTAGCTCCTCCGTTTTCAAATAAAATTGCTGCTTCCTTAATTACATAAATTGAATTTTGCTCTAATAACCAAGATCTAAAATCACTAGCAATAGCTGGGTGAACAATAGCATTTAGGGTTGCTAAAAGAACGGTGTCTTTAAAAACAATAGAAGCTAAAAAGGGACGGTTTAGATTTCCGTTAATATAACTTTCTGCACCAAATTTATTTATTATCGCCTGTTGTATGGTCATACTAGATGTCATGAGTTCTTTAGCACGATCATCTGCGATATAACAAGGTATTCCTAACTCAGAAAAATACGCTGCAGCCTTCGATTTTCCACTTCCTATACCTCCCGCTAATCCAACAATTTTAGGCATCCTTATTTACGAATTAAATATTCAACTTGTTTGGGTGACCAGCGCAAATTCTGCAGGTTATTTGGGTATCTAATGAGCTTGAGTTTCAGATTTTCGTCTCCAAGTTTTAATGAATTATAATCACATGAGATTATAAAACTAGATTCATTTATTACTTTAATATTCGTTAAACTTGCTGCAAAAGTAAGTTTAATGTTACTTGGAAATAATTTTAGGGCAATAGAATCTGGAACATTGATAAGACTTATAGGGATTTCAATGCTTTTCTCAGAAAACCGATCAATTACTACTTTCAGTGAAACACTAGATTCAGAAAATTTGATTTGGTCGGGAATTGGATTGTATAATATTAATTGTTCTTTAAAGGATTTCTTCACTTCAGAAATCTGATCAGAATTTATGTAAACAGCTTTTAATGTATCTAGGATATTTGAAGTCCCTATCACATTAATACTATCAGGTTCGAAAACAAGTTGTTCGGAAATTCCAAAACCAGAAACTACATCCAGAACCGATTGTAATTTTACAGGGATACGTTTATTATCAAGTTGTGAATACTGAAAATTAACAGTATTCGGGAAAAGAGCTCTCACTTCTGTGACTCCAATAAGTTGGTCTTGTATGTCTTTAATACTCTGTTCTAAAGACATTGAAGCAATACCCCCTTCAAAAGTCCCTTTATCTGAGTCCAAAACAATTTCATTTACAAAAAACTTATAAAAAAGAAATTGAAAACCTGAAGCAGATAAGGTCACTTGAACCTCAGAAGTATTACTGGATATGGGGACAACTCCCAAAGGAAAATTTTCAAAAGCAACATCAAAGGTCAAAACCTCTGTATATTGATTTGAAAATTTAGTGATCGTCCAAAATAAAAAAGAAAGGGCTAAGAATATTAAAAATGAACGTGACTTCCCTCTTTCCAGAGAAATATCTTGTAAAGAGTGGAGAAAAGGAAAACGTTGTTCCATAGATTATACTATTCTTTTTGAAGCATGTCTATAACTTCTTGACTTACACCTGTATTCGAAAATCCACCATCATGAAATAGGTTTTGTAAAGTAACTTTTCTTGTAAAATCAGAAAACATCATTACGGTATAATCTGCGCATTCTTTAGCAGATGCATTACCTAAAGGAGACATTTTTTCGGCGTAGTTCAAAAAGCCATCTAAACCTTCAACACCCTGACCTGCAGTCGTTAATGTTGGTGACTGTGAAATGGTATTAACACGAACTTGCTTGTCTTTCCCCATAAAATAACCAAAGCTTCGAGCGATAGACTCTAAATAAGCTTTATTATCTGCCATATCGTTATAATTTGGAAATACGCGTTGGGCTGCAACGTAAGTGAGTGCAACAATACTCCCGCCGGGCTTCATTGCATCTTTTTTATATAAAGTTTGAAGTAGTTTGTGAAATGAAACCGCTGAAACATCCCATCCTTTAGTCATCCAATCATGATTTAAGTCGGTATAGTGCTTTCCTTTGCGAACATTAACAGACATTCCAATAGAGTGTAGAACAAAATCTAGTGGGCCTGCTAGATGCGCTACAGCTTTGTCTATTAGGTTTTCTAAATCTTTAATCGAAGTAGCATCAGCAGGTATTACTGGGGCATTGACTTGGGCTGCCAATTCATTTATAGTTCCCATGCGAAGTGCAACAGGAGCATTGGTCAAAACAATTTGACCTCCTTGTTCGTGAACACTTTCTGCAGTTTTCCATGCAATAGATTGATTGTCAAGTGCTCCAAAAATAATTCCTTTTTTCCCAGCTAAAAGTTGATGAGACATATGTTTATAATTAAATTAATAAATGCCAAAGATACATTAATTCAATAATTCTTTTGCGTGCTGAACAGCTGTTTCAGAAATTTCTTCTCCTCCAAGCATCTGAGCAATTTCTTGAATACGGTCTTCAGGATTTAACTTTTTGAGTTGTGTATAAGTACTTTGACCTATAGTTTCTTTATAAACTTTAAAGTGATGCGCTCCTTTAGCTGCTACTTGTGGTAGATGAGAAATTGTGATTACTTGCATGTATCTACTCATACGGTGCATTACCTCTCCAATCTTATAAGAAACTTCCCCTGAGACTCCCGTGTCAATTTCATCAAAAATAATGGTGGGCAATGTTTTAAAGCGAGATAAAATTGCTTTAATAGAAAGCATTATACGAGATAATTCTCCTCCAGAAGCAACCTTTTTTAGGGATCCAAAATTAGATCCTTTGTTCGCAGAAAATTCAAAAACCAACTCGTCTTTTCCATTAAGTAACATGCGTTCACTCGGCAATAAGTCTATATTGAACCTTGCATTTGGCATCCCTAAGACACCCAAAAGAGATTCTAGTTCTTCTTTTAAAGAAGGGATTGTATTCTTCCTTTTATGCGATATGTTTTGCGCCAACTCCAAAAGCTCAGCGTTCAAGACTTCTCGTTCCTTTGCCAATTTAATTAGATCCTCCCCTATAGTCGCCGTTGATTGAACTTTTTCGTCTAAAGATTCACGAATAGCAATCAATTCTTTAACAGATTGACATTTGTGTTTAGCTTGCAAATCATATATTTTCTGAAGTGCTATTTTAACAACTTCGAGGTGTTGTGGGTTGGCTTCAATTTGCTCAGCCTGTAACTGAATTTCTTGGTTTAAATCAAGTAATTCTATTTTTAAGCTTTCCACACGATTAAAAAGTGGGGAGTATTTTTCTGATAGCAAAGAAACTTTTTGTAGGGCAGATCGAATTTCATTGAGCTGTTCTTCTACGCCCATTTGTTCTTCACTGATAATTTGCGATGCCTTAAGAAGGCTAAATCCGATTTCTTCGGCATGAATCAACTCCTGCTCTTCTTCTTCTAAAGGAATTAGCATTCCTGAAACCAAATTAGCTTCAATAAGTTCTTCTAAAAGAAAAGTGGAGTACTCTAAATCTTGCTTTTGAGAGTCTTGAAGCGCGGTTAACTTATTTAGTTTATCATCCAAGCTTTTGAAAACCACAAGATTATTTTGATATTCAATCAACAACTCCTTGCTCGATGCAAGAGCATCAAGAACTTCTAATTGATATTCTGTTTGAGTTAATGAAAGTGTTTGGTGTTGTGAATGAACATCAATTAATTCCTGACCTAAACGTTGAAGTGTATTTAAATTTACAGGAGTGTCATTAACAAAGGCCCTAGATTTTCCGGTGGGCAATATCTCTCTTCGGATTAGGGTAATTGAATCATAATCCAAATCAAGCTCTTCGAACAGGTCCTTGAGTTTATAGTCTTGAATAGAAAAGGTTGCTTCAACAAAACATTTTTGATTGAGATCTTTAAGAGTTGATAGATCTGCTCTATTGCCTAGAACCAATCCCAAACCACCTAAAAGGATTGACTTACCTGCTCCTGTTTCACCAGTAATACTTGTCATTCCACTTGAGAAATTAACTTCCAAGTGATCTATTAGAGCAAAATTTTTAATAATTAATCCTGTAAGCACGACAAATAAGGTTTATGAAACTCAAAGATAAATCACAAGCGAGCTAATTTCAAGGAAAATGATTAGTATTTAATACGTTTCCATTTTGGCCCAAAGAAAGGTGCGATTTTATTGAGTAAATTAAGCGTATTTTGAAATTCAACTTCTGGGCCATCAGAAAATATATCTACAATTTCATCGGCTTTAGCATCGAAAAATATTTGATTTAAAAAAGCGTTAGGTCGTCTAGAATACATACGATTCAAGCTATTAATTGATGTCATTATGTTTTGCTTTGCCTTTAGAGGATCTTGAGTCATTAGATCAAGTCCGTTGCGATGATATTGATACATTACCGTTCTGTATTCTTTAAAAGTATTTGAACGAAGTGTTTCTATCAACCAATATCTATTGCGGTTACCATCAGCTTGGTTCCAGCCTTTTTTCTGATTTTGATTTGTTAGGTTGAGTATTTGTTGCGCAACTGCATAATAAGGGTTACCGCCATTTTCTTTAAAAGTATCTGCTTCCATTCCTAAACTTATAAAGGCATAGAAACTTAAAAGGGACACTAAGTTAGACTCGTAGGTAGAAGTGTTGTAAAAAAGCGGCTGAAACTCCTGATAATTGAAGCTAATATCTTTGTCCAAGTGATTTAGAATCGGTGATTTAAAATTGGTATTGAATACTGGACGTTGAATTTGAACTTGGAGGGTTCCTTGAAACTTAGATCCGTTATATGCCGTTAGGTTAAGAACCATACTGCAATCTAGCTTTTCTTCTGCATCGAGTTCTTGGTTGGTCCACGCTTTATTATTCATGAACTCATTAATACTTTTCTCTAATGTTTTAAAAATCTGTTGATTGGTTTGATTTACTAAATCAGAATTGATTGTGATTTCGAAATCTATTTCTTGGGCATTACCATGGTTAAAAAGAAAAGTAAATAACAATAGGCTAAGATAATTTTTCATATTTGAGTAAAATTTGATCAAAAACATCAACAGCTACTTCTTGTTTAGTTTTTAATTCAAAAGAAATTGGATTTACATTAGGTTGAAGGTAGGTGATTTTATTTTGATTGCCACCAAAACCTGCTTGCTCGTCGTTAAGTGAATTTAATACAATGGCATCTAAATTTTTGCTCTCCAGTTTTCCTTTCGCATTTTCTAGTTCATTTTCGGTTTCTAAAGCAAAGCCAACAAGAAATTGATCCTTTTTAATTTTACCCAAATAAGCTAGAATATCTGGTGTTGGAAGAAGGTTGATTTGATCAAAGCCTGTTCCTTTTTTTATTTTTTGTGTAGCATTATTATCGGGCTTAAAGTCAGCTACGGCAGCAGATGCAATAAAAACAGAAGCATCCACATAGTGTTTCTTAGAACTTTCAAACATTTGATCTGCAGTAACAACCTGTTCTAATTTAATGTTAACATGCTTAATAGATAAATTAGTAGGGCCACTGATTAAGATAACCTCAGCGCCAAGATCTGCAGCTCTTTTGGCAAGTTCAAATCCCATTTTGCCAGAAGAATTGTTTCCTATAAAGCGAACTGGATCAATAGCTTCGTGCGTAGGGCCAGCAGTTATAACAATTTTTTTATTTTTAAGAGGTAATGTTTTGTAGAGGTCTTTCTCCATAAAAGCAACAATACTTTCGGGTTCCATCATTCTTCCTTTTCCGTGTAAGCCACTGGCTAAAAAGCCTTCTTCTGTTGGAAGTACAACAACTCCAAAATCAGATAGAGTTTCTAAGTTTTTTTGATTTGCTGGATGTGAATACATATCCAAGTCCATCGCTGGAGCAACAAAAACCTTACATTGAGACGATAAATAGGCTGCTAACAATAAATTAGTGCAACGTGCTTGCGCCATTGAAGACAAGGTGTTCGAAGTGGCTGGAGCAATCAGCATATAATCTGCCCAAAGCGCCATTTCTACATGATTATTCCAAAGTGGATTATCTTGGTCTTCTGAAATAAAAGATGAAAATACAGGGTTTTGTGAAACTGTTGATAAAGAAAGTGGGGTAACAAAGTCTTTGGAAGAGGGTGTCATAATAACACGAACCTCTGCTCCTTGTTTGATAAATGCTCGAACAAGCGTAGGTGTCTTATAAGAAGCTATTCCTCCTGAGATTCCCAGGAGAATTTTTTTACCAGTGAACAAGGACATATCCTTTTATTCTTCTGTTTTGCGGTGATAAACTTTATTCTGAAGCCATTCTTCTACTGCAAGTGCATGCGGCTTTGGAAGGCTTTCATAGAATTTAGATACTTCGATTTGCTCTTTGTTTTCGAAAATCTCTTCTAAGCTATCGTTGTGCGTAGCAAACTCTTCAAGTTTTTCGTGCAATTCTTTTTTAATATCTAAATTGATTTGCATGGAACGTTTAGCAATAATAGATAACGCTTCGTAAATATTATTCGTTTCACCTTCGACTTTATTCTTATCGTAAGTCGTTGTTGTTATTGGGGCTTTTGATTCTCTATACTTTGTCATCCTAGTTATTTTGTGTTTGTTATTGGTTGATCAAAACTGGTTAACTCTTTTTCTATATTCTTAAATTTCTTTTCTATATCCTCAAGAAATAACGATTCAGGAAAATAATCAAGAAGTGAATCTCCTAATTCTTTTGCTTCAACAAGACGTTCTTCCTTTTTGGCAAAGATACTGTTTATTGCTAACTCATAGTTTGAAAGAAATTTATAATATAAAGCCTCTTCCTTAAATGGCGTTCCTGGAAAGTCACTTATAAAACTGTCAAATGCATTAATAGAAGCTTTATAGTCTCTAATAGTGTAATACTTTTTTGATATTTCAAAAAACTTTTTCTCCAACTTAACTTGAAGTTCTGCTATTAACGTATTGGCATCATCGCTAAATTCTCCGTCAGGATAGTTGTCTAAAAATATCTGTAGTTTATCAATTGCCTTGTATGTGTCTTGTTGATCTAGACTAGAACGAGGAGAAAGCATATAGTATGACTTTGCTGCCATAAAATAAGCTTCTTGAGCACGATCACTCTTTGGATATGATTTTACAAAACTTTCAAATTGATAAGCGGATAAATTATAGTCTCTGATTTGAAAATAACTGTTGGCATAAAAATAAATAATTCTTTGCGCTTGGGGTTTTCCTCTGTAGGTAGGGACTATTTGGTCAAAAATACGATTTGCTTTTTTGTACTCGCCTTCTTTATAATAAACTTCAGCAGCCTTGTACTTTAGATTAGAATCCGGATTATTAAGCATTTTTTGATATTCGCTACAGCTTACAAATGAAAGAATTAGCGTAAAAAATACTATAGATTTGATGGTTTTTAAAATCATGATGCAAAACTACTAAAATATAATCAATGTGGGGTATTAAAATTCAAATGTAAGTTGTAAAAAAAGTAGCTTAAACATATTTATCAAAATTTTAACTGTAATCTTTATTAAATCTGTCTGTAAGCACTTAGAATAGAGCTACTTAATTCGTCTGTTGCCGCTACTAAAGGTAAACGCACATTAGACTCGCATAAGCCTATATGCTCGGATAGATTCTTAATTCCCGTTGGGTTTCCTTCCTTAAAAATTAAATCAATCATTTCAAGCATTTGATTATGATATTCAGAAGCCTGATCAATCTTATCTTCTAGACCTAAGTGAATCATTTGAGAAACTTGAGTAGGCAGTCCACCTCCTATTACTGAGATTACTCCAGAACCCCCTGCCAAAACTATCGGAAGAGCGAGTAAATCATCTCCAGAAATAACATGAAAGCCATCGGGAACAGTTCCTAAGAGCTCTAATACAGACTCTAAATCGCCTGAAGCATCCTTGGTTCCGATGATGTTAGAAAAATCATTTGCCAATCGAACTGTAGTCTCATTTTCTATAGAAACTCCAGAACGTGAAGGAACATTATATAAAATTAAAGGAATTGAGGAAGCGTTTGCTATATTTTTGTAATGTTGGTAAATCCCTTCTTGGCTGGGTTTTGTGTAGTAAGGACAAACTGATAATATTGCTTTAAAGGAAGATAAATCTGTCAACTTTATTTTTGAAACAACCGAAGCGGTATTGTTTCCTCCTATACCCAAAACTAAAGGAACTCTATTGTTTGTCGTTTCAACGATTAAAGAAACAACCTTTGAGCGTTCTTCTTCGAATAGAGTAGCCGTTTCGGCTGTTGTTCCCATAACAACAATATAATCAATGCCACCTGAAATAATATGGTCGACAACCTTAACCACGGCATCGTAGTCTACCTCACCTTCCTTATTAAATGGCGTTATCATTGCAACTCCAGAGCCTCTTAAAAACTTCACTTATATTTTATTTAAAATTTTCATATACTTAAGCAATTCATTTTTAAATGTTCGCTTGTCTTTAGGGTCAAAATCAAAAATCAGATCATTAACTCTTGGATCTGCTCCCATAAATCCAACACTTAACTTATGATTTGTTCTTGTACTTATTAGGGAATAAATTGAGTTTGCTTTATTGTAATAGTTAATTAAAAGGTCATAATCACCTTCGCAAAAGTTCAATAAATCTCCCTTGAAACTACTCCAAAAATTTACTTCATCTTTATCAAAAAAATGCTGGTATTGGGTTCCCAATTTCAAATCTTTATTCAATAACATAAGATCAATTTGAACCTCTAATATTTTAAAATCTTTGGCTAGATCCAAGAAAAAGCGACTTTCAACTTCAGTTTTAGGATCAACTATAATTGCAACTTTCCTTATTTTAAAAGATGAATCAAGCTTTTTACTCGATAACCTTTTACCCAGTTCTTTCTCTAAAACCCTATTAAGCCAAAAATTACGAATCAAACCTAGTTATATTTTGATTTTACAAAAATACCAAAACCCATGAAGCAAAATAATAAATTATAGTTTTTGTTTAAAAATACATAAAAGTGTTACAAACTTAACATTGATAAAAAAGAAGATTCAGATTGTATTGGAATTCCAAGCTTTTCAGCTTTTACCTTTTTAATAGGCCCCATACCCTCTCCAGCAACTATGAAGGACGTTTTTGAGGATATTGAACTAGAAACTTTCCCCCCGTGTTGTTCAATCAATTCCTTAAGTTCATTTCTAGAAAGTGTTTCAAAAACTCCACTGACCACGATATTTTTACCTTCAAGAGTTGTTGATGTTAATGGTATTGATTCATTTTCCATTTGAACTCCTGTTTGAGTCAGACGTTCTATTAAATCTATATTACTTGGCTCTTCAAAGAAGTGAATTAAACTTTGTGCAATACGCTGACCGATATCATCTACACCAACTAATTCTTCCATATTGGCTCGCATAAGGTTACTCATTGAAACAAAATGAGTTGCAAGACGCTTGGCTACAGTTGCTCCTACAAATCGAATTCCTAGACCAAACAATACCTTTGGAAAAGGTTGTTTTTTTGATGCCTCTACACCTATCAGTAAATTTTCGACAGACTTCTCTGCCATTCGATCTAAGGGCAAAAGATCAGAACCACGAAGTGAATATAAATCAGCTATATTATTGATTAAGTCTTTATGAAATAATAAAGCAACTGTTTCGCCTCCTAATCCTTCTATATCCATTGCAGTTCTACCTATGAAGTGTTGGATTTTTCCTATTATTTGTGTTGAGCAGCCACTGATGTTTGGGCAATAATGTTGAGCTTCTCCTTCAATACGAACAAGGGGTGTTTCACAGTCAGGACAACTGTTAATATAAGTAACGAAATCCTCAACCAAACCTCTATTAGCGTTGTTTACTCCTACAATTTTAGGGATAATCTCACCGCCTTTCTCAACATAAACCTGATCGCCTAGTCGCAAATCTAATTTATCAATTTGATCAGCGTTGTGCAAGGAAGCACGCTTAACAACAGTTCCTGAAAGTAATACAGGTGTCAAATTTGCCACAGGGGTAATCGCTCCAGTTCTTCCCACTTGATAAGAAACCGCCTCTAGGACCGTAGCTACTTGCTCAGCTTTATATTTGTATGAAATAGCCCATCTTGGTGATTTTGCTGTAAAACCTAAAAGCTCTTGATCTCTCAAATCATTGACTTTAATTACAATACCATCGATTTCAAAAGGAAGTTCATTCCTTTTATTCTGCCAACTATTGATGTACTTTAAAATATCTTCAATGGTATCTGCTTTAACCAATGTGTTTGGAACGGTGAATCCCCATGACCTGGCTTGAACCAGTGCCTGGTAATGATCTTTAAATCCTAAATTCTTTCCTACCAATGCATATAACAGACAACTTAATGGTCGCTGAGCTGTTTCTTTACTGTCTTGTAATTTTAAGGATCCTGAAGCTGTATTTCTTGGATTCATATAAGGCTCTTCTCCTGCAGCAACACGGCTTTCATTCAAAGCGGAAAAACCAGACAAAGGCATTACAATTTCTCCACGAATCTCAAATTCATCAGGGTAATTTCCCTGTAATTTAAGTGGAATATTAGGGATGGTTTTTACATTTGCGGTAACCTCATCTCCTTGAGTTCCATCCCCTCGAGTCACAGCCTTAAGTAAATATCCATTCTTATAAGTCAAATTAATTGAAGCACCGTCGTACTTAAGTTCACAAGTAAAGCTAGGAACTTTTCCATCTAGATTTTTAACTATTCGGTCTACCCATTCTCTTATTTCGTCTTCAGAATAGGTGTTGCCTAGAGAATACATACGTTCAGCATGAGCAATAGTTTTAAAATTTTTAGTGACTTGTCCCCCAACTCTTTGGGTGGGTGAGTTTAAATCATTGAATTCAGAGTTTTTTTCCTCCAAGACCTGAAGCTCTTTCATTAAATGGTCAAAGTCAAAGTCGCTGATTAGACTTTTATCATTTACATAATATTCAAAATTATAGTAATGTAGTTTTGACCTTAGGGCTTCTATTTTATCTTTAATATCGTTCATGTTTATGTTGTGCTTTTTACAGCCTTAATCATTCGCGGTTTTTTAAGAAAATCTTTTCTAACCTCAATTGATTCAAAATTATGGTTTTTTAAAAAAGAGGAAAGTTCTTTAACAAAAATAGGATTAATTTCAAAATATAAGGCTCCTCCTTGATTCAGGTTTTTTTGGCCAAATTCAATTATTCTCTTATAAAAAAGTAAAGGGTCGTTTTCTGGAACAAAAAGAGCTAGGTCTGGCTCATAAGCCAAAACATTATTTTTCATTTTACCTTTTTCTGAGGGAAGAACATAAGGGGGGTTGGATACAATGATGTCTAAACCAATAGGCCAGGATGGTTCATCAAGAATGTCTTCAAGATAAAACTCAACGACCAGTTCGTTGTTCTTCGCATTTTTCTTAGCAACCAGTAATGCCTTTTCAGAAACATCAACAGCAGAAATTTTCCATTTTGGAGCACCTTGCTTTAAGGCTATTGCAATGCAGCCACTTCCGGTCCCAATGTCTAAAATAGTTTTTGGGCTCGCATCATTTTCATTTTTCAAAATCCATTCAACCAATTCTTCTGTTTCGGGTCTTGGTATTAATACAAAACTGTTTACTTCAAAATCTAAATTCATGAAATGAGAAGTCCCCAATATATATTGGAGAGGCTTTTCTCTCTCTAAATCACGGAGCGCTATACTTAATTTACTTAGCTCAAAATCAGACAATTGATAGTCCGGTTCTAAACCAAATTTCACTGCATCCCAACCAAAATAATTTTGAGTAATTCTTTTTAAAAAATCATCACTTTGTTCAACTGAAGAAACTTCTTTTAGTTGAGAACGGAAATATGATCTGAATTCAATTAATTTCATTTAAAGTCTTTTTGTTAACCAAACATTACATGAAGTATGGCCTGTTGTGCCCATTGGCCCATCGATGTATTCAAAGCCTTTTTTGATATATAGTTTTTGTGCAGCTTTCATATAAGGAAGGGTTTCTATATAACACAACTCAAAGCCCGATTTTCTTGCGAAGTCTAGACAATGATCTATCATTTTTTCCCCTAATCCTTTTCCTCTGGCTTCTTCTAAAAAATACATTTTCTGCAATTCACAAACAGTTGGTTCTCCGCCTTGCAAGGGAGCAATACCTGCTCCACCTATGATAATACCTTTTTCCTCTAAGACAAAATATACTGCCTTTTCTTTTAAATATGTTTTGTACACATAATCGAGCTCTGGATCAGCATAAGCCGTTCCGACTTTTGGAACTCCTATATCAACAAGCACTCGACGGATCACAGCAGCTAAAGCTGTATTGTCTTTTTCTAAAACTTCTCTAATTATTGTACTCTTCATTCAATTCTTTAGTATTTTTATACTTTATAAAAATAATACTATTTCATTTCTTAACATGGATAAAAAAGATCCGATTCATATAAAGTTCATGCAAAGATGTTTAGATCTAGCTAATAAAGGTTTGGGGCAAACCTATCCCAACCCATTGGTAGGAAGTGTTCTTGTGTATAATGAAAAAATTGTAAGCGAGGGATGGCACCAAAAAAAAGGGGAAGCTCATGCCGAAGTTCATGCAATTAACAATTTAAAAAACAAAAGCATATTAAAACAATGCACTTTATATGTTAATCTAGAGCCTTGCAGTCATCATGGCTCAACTCCCCCATGCAGTGATTTAATTATTTTATCTGAAATTCCATGCGTAGTTATCGGCTGTTCTGATCCTTTTGAATTGGTAAATGGTAAAGGGATTCAAAAACTAAAAAAATCAGGGTGTGAGGTCATTTTGGGAGTTTTAGAGGAAGAAGCAAAAGCAATAAACAAGCGGTTTTTTACATATCACAGAAAGAAAAGACCGTATATAATCTTAAAATGGGCGCAAAGCTCAGATGGATTTATTGCACCTACTAAAGAATCTAGATTATCAGAAGATCCGTTTTGGCTAACAAACGAAGCTTCCCAAACACTTTCGCATCTCTGGAGATCCCAAGAACAAAGTATCTTGGTTGGAGTACAAACTGTTGTTGACGATAATCCTAGTCTTACTACCCGAAAAGTACACGGAAATTCGCCACTAAGAATTGTTATAGATCCTAAGGGTCGTATTCCTAAAGAAGCAGCTCTTTTGAATGACAAAACCAATACATTAGTCATTTCATCACAAAAAAATGATACTATAGAAGAGGTTGTCGTATTAGATTTTAATTTAATTCTAGAAAAGCTTTGCTCTTTATTATATGACAGAAATATTCAGTCTGTAATAATTGAGGGGGGGAGTATAACTCTTCAGGCTTTTATTGACTCGAATTTGTGGGATGAAGCTAGAGTATTTGTAACTCCAAGTATTCTTAAAGATGGAATTAAAAAACCGAAACTAGAAGGTACTGCTCAAGAATCTATTTTGATAGAAGAAGATCGACTTGATGTTTTCTATTCTAAGTGCTAAATAATGCACCAAACTCCTCCGGACAGCGAACCGGTTTTCTTGTTTTAGCATTTAAAAACGCTAAAGTGGTTTCTCCGTTACACACAATTTCATCTTTTTGGTTTTTTATTTTATAAGAAAAAATAATTTTTACCCTAGGAAGCTCACTTAAAAAAATATAAATTGTTAATGAATCATCGAACAGAGCAGGAGTTTTGTATGTTACTTTTACATCTATCACTGGCATTATCAAACCTTCTTTTTCCATTGAAGTATAAGATACGCCAAGGGCACTAAGCCACTCTAACCTAGCAACTTCAAAATACCTAAGATAATTACTGTGATGCACTACGCCCATCTGGTCAGTTTCTCCATATCGTACAAGTAAGGGTTTAGATGTAAATTGCTTCATAATGTATATAATAAATAAGATTATTAAATATCCTATAATCTGCGAAAAAAAAACTTAAAAATCAATAGCAATATGACTTTTTTTTTAAAAAAAAAGTGTTAATATTTGTAATCCAATTCAACTAATATAATTTGTTTGAATTTAAAATAAGTTTGGTTTACTATTAATGCAAAAAACTGCTCAATCTTCCTGGGAAAAATGTCTTGAATTTATCCAAGACAACATTCAACCACAAGCATATAAAACTTGGTTTGAACCAATTGTTCCTGTCAAGTTAACTGATAAGGCATTAAGTATTCAGGTACCTAGTAAGTTTTTTTACGAGTGGCTAGAAGAGCACTACGTGAAATTGCTTAAAATAGCATTAACTAATGAATTAGGTGAAGATGCCCGTCTAGTGTATATCATCAAGATGGAAAACACTCTTGGAAGTAAACAGCCTTTCACTGAAAGTATTCCAAGTTCTCAACAGTCACAAGTTCTCGCTCAAAATGTAGAAGCTCCATTGAGTTCTCTTAATGCGGAATTAAAAAATCCTTTTGTTATTCCAGGGATTAGAAATTTACAAATCGAGTCTCAGTTAAATCCAAATTATAATTTTCAAAATTTCCTAGAAGGAGATTCAAATCGTTTAGCTCGCTCAGCAGGTTATGCTGTTGCGAATAAGCCAGGTGGAACTTCATTTAACCCCTTACTTATTTTTGGAAATGTAGGGTTAGGGAAAACTCATTTAGCTCATGCGATTGGAGTTCAAATTAAAGAGAAATATACCGATAAGACTGTTTTGTACATTTCTGCTGAAAAATTCACTCAACAGTATATAGAATCGGTTAAAAAGAATACTCGAAATGACTTCATTCATTTCTATCAAATTATTGATGTCTTAATTATCGATGACGTTCAATTCTTATCTGGAAAAACAGGAACCCAAGATGTGTTCTTTCATATATTCAACCACCTGCATCAAAACGGAAAGCAAGTAATCCTGACATCGGATAAAGCGCCTGTTGACATGCAAGATATTGAGCAACGTTTATTGTCTCGTTTCAAATGGGGACTTTCTGCTGAATTACAACAACCTGATTTTGAAACTAGAATTTCTATTTTAAAAAACAAACTCTATCGCGATGGTGTAGTAATCGAAGAACCGATTATTGAATATGTTGCTAAAAACATCAAATCAAACATAAGAGAATTAGAAGGTGCAATCATTTCATTGATAGCTCAGTCTTCATTCAATAAAGTCGAAATTACAATCGAATTAGCCAAAGAGATTGTTGAAAAATTCGTGAAACATACCAAACGAGAGGTTTCTATAGACTACATCCAAAAAGTAGTTTCAGAATACTTCCAAATGGATGTAGAAACACTTCAGTCCAAAACAAGAAAACGTCATATTGTTCAGGCAAGACAATTGGCAATGTATTTTGCTAAAAAATACACCAAAGCTTCATTAGCAAGTATCGGAAGTCAAATCGGTAAACGTGACCATGCAACTGTTCTTCATGCATGCAAAACAGTTGATAACTTAACCTTTACAGACAAACAATTTAGAAAGTATGTCGAAGACCTCAATCAAAAGTTAACTTTATAGTTATCTAATTGATTAAAAAAGGAAATGTACTTATGGTTTGCCTTGGGAACATTTGCAGATCACCACTAGCCCAGGGTATTTTCGAGCACTACTCTAACCATTTATCAATCAAAGTTGATTCTGCAGGGACAGCAAATTATCATTCAGGAAATGCTCCAGACCCTAGAAGTATTAAAACTGCTGCAATACACGGAATAGACATCTCCCATCAGCAAGCCAGACAGTTCATTGCAACTGACTTTAGATTATTTGATTACATCTATGTAATGGATCAAGAAAACATGCAAAATGTTTTAAAACTTGCACAATCAGAAGCAGACAAGAATAAAGTCAAACTTCTATTGGGTTCCGCAGAAGTTGAAGACCCTTATTATGGCGGTGAGCAAGGGTTTGAGTTAGTTTTTGATAAAATAGAAAAAGCCTGTAAACAAATCTTAGCATCATGGAAACACTAGAACTACCTACAAAAAAAGGTGTTTTGTACTTAATACCTTCTCCGTTAGGAGGAAACGCGCCTATGGAGGTGCTCCCGCTTACTGTAAGGAGGGTAATTGAAGAAGTAACACACTTTATCGTCGAGAACGAAAAGGACGCGCGTAGCTTCATTAAAAGAATAAATCCAAAGAAAGACCAAAACAGTCTAACCTTGTACCCTTTAAACAAATTCACTTTGCCCGAAGAGATACTAACCTACCTCGACCCTATTCAAGAAGGTGTTTCCATGGGAGTTATATCAGACGCTGGTTGCCCGGGGGTTGCTGATCCTGGAGCAGAAATTGTCAAGATGGCACATCGTAAGAACATAACCATCCGCCCTCTAGTTGGCCCTTCATCTATTTTAATGGCTGTAATGAGTTCTGGTTTAAATGGTCAAAATTTCGCCTTCAACGGATATATTCCTATTGATAAGTCCAAAAGAAAAAAAGAAATTAAAAAACTAGAAAAAAAATCTTTTGACTACAATCAGTCTCAAATTTTTATAGAAACTCCCTATCGAAATGACCAAATGCTTCAAGATCTTATTAATTCTTTAGATAGAAATACTGAGTTATGTGTTGCCTGCGACATTACTCTTTCCACGGAATTCATAAAGACATACTCAATAAAACAATGGAAGAAAATGAAAGTATCTCTTCACAAACGACCTGCAATTTTTATAATCCATAAGGATCCGCTATCTATATAGTTTTTGGCTATTTATCCAACGGTAATAAGCTTTGCTGTTTCGAAGATGTTGCCAATAAGTCTTTGAAAAAGTATGGTAACCGGGTTGCTTTGGGTTTGCAACAAAATACAGGAATTTGTGAGAGTCTGGATTTAAAACCGCATCTATAGAGCTGGTGTCTGGCATTGTAATTGGCCCAGGAGGTACTCCTTTATTTTTATAAGTATTGTAATGAGATTCTATTCTTAAGTCATTTTTCAAAACCCTTCTTATGATTGTATCAAAATTTTGAAAACTAATTTTTAAAGCATAAATAACCGTAGGGTCTGCCTCTAATCGCATTCGTTTTTTTAATCGATTTAAGTATACAGCGGCAACCTTAGGCCGTTCGTCAATCTTAACAGTTTCTTTTTGAACTATAGCCGCCAAAGAACTTACTTGCAATGGACTAAGACTAATCTTTTTTGCTTGCTCTAAGCGAGTGGGATTCCAAAATAGATTGTACTCTTTTAACATTCTATTTCTAAAACCTTCAGCAGTAGTGTTCCAAAAGAACTCATAAGAATTAGGAAGATACATGGACAAAGCATTTTCTTTGGTGAAATTATTCAACTCAAGAAACTCATTTTCTCTAAAAGCAGTAATTAAAGTTAAGCTATCGGCATCAATTTGTTTCGATATTCTTCCGGCTAGATTCTCAAGACGCTCTTGGTTATTGAACACAACTTTTATAGGGGTGTTTTTCCCTCTAAGAACATTAACTATTTCGTGATTATTTAGCCCGTTAGATATGATATACTTCCCTCCTTTCACCCGCTCTGAATAACCTTTTTTAATTGCAGCTAACTTGAAATCATCAACAGACAATAAGATGTTTTCTAAATCAGAAACCACCTCTGTAAAACTAGCGTCGTTACTTATAAAAACATAAGATTCTGAATTTGAAAACGCTGTGTTGGGCATAAAAAAAACACGATAAAAGCTATAGGTGAAGTAAATTCCAACTAACATTCCGAGAAGGACTATTGTTTTTAATATTTTTCTTTTATGCATGTAATGTTTTTTGAACCATAATTTCATCATGGAATTCGTTTTTATAAAAATTCCAATCTATTTTAACACCCGTCTCTAGGTATCCTACTGATTTAAACAACTTAAGGCTGGGCTTATTATCAAATGAAATTCCAGCATAAAGCTGATGTAAATGTATATTTTCAAATGCTATTTTCTCTACTAATTGCAAACCTTTTTTAGCATAACCATTTCTTCTCCATTTATCTAATATCACAATCCCTATCGCTGCACGCGAATGATTTTTCTCATAATCAAAAAGATCTACTAAACCCAATCTATTCATTTTGGAGTCGATTAACACAAAACGAACTTGACCTGCAGTAGTTATATCTTCTTTAGCGTTTTTAATGTATTCTATCAAAACTTTTTTAGAATATGGTTCCGTTGTATTTGAATATCTCCACAAGGTAGAATCGTTTTCTATCAGATCTAAGAATTCAAGGTCCGATGAATCTATATAACGCAAACTAAGAGTCGTATTCACAATTAAATTTTAATAGTTCCACTAAAAACTTGCTTTGCTGGGCCTGACAAAAACACCTGAGAATATAGCTCCTCAGTCACATTAAATGTAACCCGAAGAATACCTCCAGCTACTTTTATCTCAATATTATTCGAATCTGTTTTCTTGTTTTTATGCATCGCTATCGCAACAGCTGTAGCACCTGTTCCACAAGATAGAGTTTCGTCTTCAACACCACGCTCATATGATCTAATAGCAAATTGGTTATTACTTATTTGCTCAACAAAGTTAACATTGGTTCCCGTCTTGTTATAAGGAGCACCCTCTCGAATTTTTTTTCCAATAGCAAAAACATCAAAAGTCTTCAAGTCTTCAACCATTTGGACATGATGTGGAGAGCCTGTGTCCAAAAAGGAGTGCTTATCAAAGGTTTCTATTTTATTTACATCATGCATTTGTAAATAAATAATTTCGTTTGCTATAATAGCAGTGTGTATACCATCCGATGCTTCAAAAGTTGTTTTATTGTCTATAAGTTTAAGAAAATCTGCAAAAGCTACGGTACATCGAGCTCCGTTTCCACACAAAGAGCCTTCCTTTCCATCTGCGTTATAATAACACATTTTGAAGTCAGAAATTTCTGAATTTTCAAGTAATATTAAGCCATCACAACCTATACCAAAGCGGCGGTCACAAAGTTGTGAAATGAATGTTGTATTATCTTTTGGAAATACTTTAAAACGATTATCAATTAAGACAAAGTCATTTCCAGTTCCTTGATATTTATAAAAATCTTGTTCCATACAAATGCAAATTTACACATTATTTTTTGTTAGATAGAGATGTTAAAAGCACGTTAAACCAACAAAAAACTAAGAAACTGTTTTATAATTTAGAGGAATAAATAAAATCTTATGAAAACTATATTAAAAATCTGTTTAGTCTCTATCATTAGCTCAGGGCTCACTTTTATGTTCATGATTTCGTTTTATAGTCCTGAATATAAAGATACTATCGAGAATTCGAATTCAATCATTCCTATAAATTATACACCTAATAATATAAATAACATTGGAACTCCATCTGATTTTGTTCTAATAGCAAACAGAAGTATTGATGCGGTTGTACATGTAAAGAACATTGCGAATAGTTCAGATGAGGGTAGTTATATGGATTACTTTTTAGGTCAAGGAAGAAGATCTAAAATAGGTACAGGCTCTGGAGTTATTGTTTCTCCAGACGGTTATATTATGACAAATAATCATGTCATCGAAGGGGCAAAAACCCTGGAAGTGACAACAAACGACAATAAAAGATATATTGCAACTCTTGTAGCCACCGACCCAGTTACCGATATAGCAGTTCTAAAAGTAGATACAGATAAACCGCTTCCTTATCTTTTTTTTGGAGATTCTAATGAATCTAAAATTGGAGAATGGGTATTGGCTATTGGCAATCCTTTTAATCTTAACTCAACTGTAACCGCTGGAATTATTAGTGCTAAATCCAGAGACTTAAATAAACGTGATTCTAAAAACCAATCCTATATCCAAACGGATGCTGCTGTTAATATGGGAAATAGCGGAGGGGCATTGGTTAATACTTCTGGTGAATTAATCGGGATTAATACTGCAATAACATCGATGAGTGGGGGGTTCGAAGGATACTCATTTGCTATTCCAAGTAATATTGCTCGCAAAGTTTTTGAAGATCTTGTTGAGTTTGGGAGTGTTAAAAAAGGTTTAATAGGGATTTATGGTACTCCTGTGACTCCAGACTTAGTCGCTTCTGAGCGCTTAGGCCTTTTGGAAGGTGTTTATATTATTGATATCCAAAAAGGAATGGGAGCAGAAAAAGCCGGTTTGTTAGAAAAAGACATCATTACGCAAATAGACAACATCAAGATTAAGACATTTTCGGACCTCACAGGATACATAGAAAGTAAACACCCCGGCGATAAAGTGAATGTAAAATATTACAGAAACGGCAAAGCAAAATCTACGGATGTAACCCTAGAAGTAATTAAGCAAACTAATTTTTTAAAAATGTCACTGGAGAATTTTTCAACTGAAGAAAAAAATGAAATGAATTTGAGTTATGGTCTAAAAGTCATGGAGTCCGGAGCTTATCTTTATGAAATTGAAGCAAATTCAGTTTTACTTAAAGTAAATGATCAACCACTTTATACCATTGACGACCTCAGACAATTTAGTCTTACCAACATTCGTAATCTAGAATACCTAAGCCCCCTCGGAGAAAAAGAGCGCATTTCATTTAGACAAAGATAGATTCTCTTCGAATAACATTCTAAGATTACAAAGTCTCGGTTAATTTAAAAAAACTGCATCTTTGTACTTTAAAGATTTTTCATGCGCATAGACATTATCACCTTATTTCCAGAACTCCTTAGAAGTCCTTTCGAAGCTTCGATTGTAAAACGTGCAATTGAAGGAAAAAAAGTAGATGTTGTTTTTCATAATCTTCGTGACTATACAGTATCCAAACACAAACAAGTTGATGATGCACCCTTTGGAGGTGGTGCAGGAATGGTAATGATGATTGAACCTATAGATAAGTGTATTACCAAACTTAAAGCAGAACGTAGTTATGATGAAATAATCTATATGACCCCTGATGGAGAACAATTGAATCAAAAAATTTCTAATGAATGTTCCCTGATGCAAAATATCATCCTTTTATGTGGACATTATAAAGGAGTTGATCAGCGGGTTCGTGATCATTTTATAACTCGAGAAATTTCTATTGGAGATTTTGTGTTATCCGGAGGTGAACTTGCGGCAGCTGTTTTTTGTGACAGTATTATTCGTTTAATCCCTGGTGTTTTAGGAAATGAATCCTCAGCATTAAGTGATAGTTATCAAGACAATTTACTCGCTCCGCCTATATATACGCGCCCAGCAAACTATAACGGATGGGAAGTTCCCGAAATCTTAACTTCAGGAAACACACCGGCTGTGGACCTTTGGAGAGAAGAGCAGGCTTTTGAAAGAACTCAAAAATTAAGACCCGACTTATTGGAGGATTAAAAATAAATTCCAAAATTTACCTTTCTTATCTTCATAGAAGAAACAACTCAAATAGCTGTTCATTTTTTAGACGATTACTACAGTATTCACATCGAATTTTAAATTAAAAAAAAGTTTTATTAATTTTTTTTACAAAAAAGGGAAAACAAAAATAAAATTATTGGTACTTTTGCACTCGCAATGTAACCTCTGACGAAAATCGTGCATGTTGCTTGTTACAATTATTTAAGAATATCTAATGGAGTCATTAATTAATTTTGTTCAGGACCAATTCATCGAAAAGAAAGAATTCCCTGAATTTTCAGCTGGAGACACAATCACAATTTATTACGAAATCCGAGAAGGAGAAAAAGTAAGAACTCAGTTTTATAGAGGTGTTGTTATTCAAATTAAAGGTACTGGTTTATCTAAAACCTTTACAATTAGAAAAATGTCTGGAGAAATTGGAGTTGAACGTATCTTCCCAATCAATCTCCCTGCACTTCAAAAAATCGAAGTTAACAAACGTGGAACTGTAAGAAGAGCACGTATCTATTACTTCAGAGAATTACGCGGTAAAAAAGCTCGTATTAAAGAGCGTCAATACAAATAAAAATATAAAGGTCGCTATAGCGACCTTTTTTATGAACTAAAGTTAAACTCTATACCTTAATATTATTATTGAAGTATAATTTAAAAATATAAAAATGTCTAAAATAAAAGTTGCTAATCCAGTAGTTGAAATCGATGGTGATGAAATGACTCGTATCATCTGGAAGTTCATCAAAGAACAATTGATTTTACCTTACCTTGATGTTGAATTACTTTATTATGATCTTGGAATCGAAAAACGTGATGAAACGAATGATCAAATTACGGTTGATGCTGCCGAAGCAATAAAAAAATATAATGTTGGAATTAAATGTGCTACCATAACTCCAGATGAGGATCGTGTTGTAGAGTTTGATTTGAACAGGATGTATCGTTCTCCAAATGGAACCATCCGTAACATTGTTGGTGGAACTGTTTTTAGAGAACCTATTATCATGAATAACGTGCCTCGCTATGTTCAGGGATGGACGAAGCCTATTTGTATTGGTCGACATGCTTTTGGAGATCAATATAAAGCCACAGATACTGTCATTACAGGTAAGGGTAAACTTACTATGACATTTACTCCAGAAGACGGTAGTGAAGCTCAATCATGGGAAGTATATGACTTCCAAGAGAACGGAGTTGCTATGTCTATGTATAACATCGACAGTTCTATCTTTGGTTTTGCTCGTTCTTGTATGACACGAGCTCTAGACAAAGGATGGCCACTTTACTTGTCTACAAAAAACACCATTATGAAAGCTTACGACGGTCGTTTTAAAGATATTTTTCAAGAAGTTTTTGATGCAGAATTCAAATACAAATTTGAAGAAGCAGGTATTACGTATGAGCACCGTTTAATTGACGATATGGTTGCTGCATGTATGAAATGGAGCGGAGGTTTCGTTTGGGCTTGTAAAAACTATGATGGGGATGTACAATCTGATACTGTAGCACAAGGATTTGGTTCATTAGGTCTTATGACTTCCACTTTGGTAACTCCCGATGGAATTACAATGGAAGCAGAAGCTGCTCACGGAACAGTTACTCGTCATTTCAGACAACACCAAAAAGGAAAAGAAACTTCTACCAACCCAATTGCATCAATTTTTGCTTGGACTCGTGGTTTAGCGCACCGAGGGAAACTTGACGAAAACCAAGAACTAATTGACTTCTGTGCTGCACTAGAAGAAGTTTGTGTTGAAACTGTTGAAAGTGGAAAAATGACTAAAGATTTAGCTGTTTTAATTCATGGAAAAGAAATGAACGAATCTAATTACCTTACAACTCAAGGCTTTTTAGCCGCACTAAAAGAAAATCTGGACAAGAAACTTTCTTAATACATTAAAAAAACTCCACAATTGTGGAGTTTTTTTTTGCTTTGTTTTGAAAAAATCCACTATTTTTAAAAATGGTATTTACAAAAATAACGGAGCAAGACTCTTTACACAACAACTTAGAACAAAAATCGGTTCAAGAGTTACTGCAAGGGATTCATCAAGAAGACCAAAAAGTAATTGGTGCTGTAGAACTTGTTTTGCCTGAAATAGAAATATTAATTTCTAGAGTAGTTGCTCAACTTAAAAAAGGAGGGCGCTTATTTTACATTGGCGCTGGAACAAGTGGCCGATTAGGAATTTTAGATGCTTCGGAATGCCCCCCTACTTTTGGAAGTGATCCAGACCAAGTTATTGGAATTATTGCTGGAGGAAAAACTGCAGTATATAAGGCGGTTGAAAATGCAGAGGATAATATTAATCAAGGATGGATAGACCTTCAGGGATATGGAATTTCATCCAATGACATGGCTATTGGAATAGCAGCTTCCGGAACAACTCCTTATGTAATAGAGGCGCTTCGAAACGCCCAGGGACATCAAATTCCTACAGGAAGTATTTGTTGTAACCCAAACAGTCCATTGTCTGCAGTGTCCGATTTTCCAATCGAAGTAATTGTAGGACCTGAATTTGTAACAGGTAGCTCAAGAATGAAAGCAGGAACTGCTCAGAAGTTAATTTTAAACATGATATCCACTGCTTCCATGACTCAACTGGGGCATATCAGAGGAAATAAAATGGTCGATATGCAAATGACCAATGAAAAACTAAAAAAGAGAGCTATTAAAATAGTACAAGAACAGCTTTCAATTTCAAAGAAAGAAGCTAAAGCACTAATTTTAAAACATAAAAGCATTCGCATAGCACTAGATCAATATACTTCTGATGAATAAAGAAAAGATTTCAAAAGGGTTTAATAAGGTGTTCTGGACAATTGTTTTATGTTTTATTGCGCCCGTTATTGTCTCTCAAGCATTTAAAAACGAAGGACACTCTTTGTACTGGCCTGTGTTAATTATTGGAGTTGTCCTGTTATTACTAACGATATGGCTAGGTTACAAAGGAGTTTCCACCCTTGTTGATGGCCTTTTAGATGACAAGAAAAAAAAACAGGATTAATCATACAGGTTATTGTCTGACTAACAACAAGGTATTATCTTTACAACTTATTAAATAAAAGTATGATCGCAATTACTCTTCCAGACGGATCCGTTCGTGAATTTGAAAACGAACTAACTGTTTTAGATGTAGCTAAAGATATTAGTGAAGGTTTGGCTCGTAATGTCCTTTCTGCTCGTTTTAACGACACCATAATTGAAGCTTCTACTGTTATTACCTCAAGTGGTGAATTGAGACTATATACATGGAATGATGATGAAGGGAAAGCGGCTTTTTGGCACTCCTCTGCTCATGTTCTAGCGCAGTCTATTTTAGCACTTTATCCAGAAGCTAAATTAACGATTGGGCCTGCTATTGAAAACGGGTTTTATTACGATGTAGATTTTGGAGATGTTGCGTTTTCCGAAAATGATCTTCAAAAACTAGAACAGCAATTTCTAACATTTGCGCGCCAGAAGTTTGAATTCAAAATGCGTGACTCTTCTAAAGCAGATGCTTTAGCGTTTTATAAGAATGAAAACAACCCTTTTAAGGTTGAATTGATAGAAAATCTTGAAGACGGAACAATCACTTTTTGTGATCATTCTGATTTCACCGATTTATGTCGAGGAGGTCATCTTCCTAATACGGGGTTCATAAAAGCAATTAAATTATTAAGTGTTGCCGGAGCATACTGGCGAGGAGATGAAAAAAAACCACAACTTACAAGAATATATGGAATTTCATTTCCAAAACAAAAAGAACTTACTGCCTATTTAGAACTTTTAGAAGAGGCTAAAAAAAGAGACCACAGAAAACTAGGGAAAGAACTTGATTTATTTACTTTTTCTAAAAAAGTAGGTCAAGGTCTTCCACTATGGCTTCCTAAGGGGGCCGCGCTAAGAGAACGATTAGAGAGCTTCCTCAAATCTGCCCAAAAGAAAGCTGGATATGAGCAAGTAATTTCTCCTCATATCGGTAGTAAAGAACTTTACATGACTTCAGGTCATTATGAAAAATATGGTGCCGACAGCTTTCAACCAATAGAAACTCCTCACGAGGGAGAGACTTTCTTACTAAAACCAATGAATTGCCCTCACCATTGTGAGATTTACAACTCACGTCAATGGAGCTATAAGGACCTTCCTAAGCGTTATGCGGAGTTTGGCACTGTATATCGTTACGAGCAAAGTGGTGAGCTTCACGGCCTTACACGTGTTCGTGGATTCACTCAAGACGATGCTCATATTTTCTGTATGCCTAGTCAGTTGGATGAAGAGTTTAAAAAAGTTATCGATCTGGTTCTTTATGTTTTCAGCTCTTTAGGTTTTGAAAACTTTACAGCTCAGGTATCTTTGCGTGATCCAGAAAAAGCAGAAAAATATATTGGTTCTGATACAAATTGGGAATTAGCAGAAAGTGCAATCATCAATGCGGCAAAAGAAAAAAATTTAAATTACGTTATTGAATATGGTGAAGCTGCTTTTTATGGTCCAAAACTTGACTTTATGGTCAAAGATGCATTGGGAAGAAAATGGCAATTAGGCACGATACAGGTAGACTATAACCTGCCTGAGCGATTTGAACTTACCTACAAAGGAAGTGACAATGAACTTCATCGTCCAGTAATGATTCATCGAGCCCCTTTTGGAAGTTTAGAACGATTTGTAGCAATTTTACTAGAGCATACAGGTGGAAATTTCCCACTTTGGTTAACCCCAGAACAGGTAATTATACTTTCTGTAAGTGAGAAATATGAAAAATACGCTGAAAAAGTTTCAAATGAGCTGGAAAATCACGAAATTCGCGCCCTTGTCGACAATAGAAATGAGACTATTGGAAAGAAAATTCGCGATGCTCAATTGAGCAAGTTCCCTTACATGCTCATTGTAGGAGAAAAAGAGGTAACAGACGGAGCCGTTTCTGTACGAGAACGTAAACAAGGAGATATAGGTAGCATTAGCATTGCTACCTTCATAGATAATATAAAAATTGAAATAGGTAAGACTGTTTCGAAGTTTGAAGTTTAACTAAAAAAATAGAGTCATAGCAATACGGAGAAAAAGGAGCAATCGTCCAGGTCGTGTAATCAAAGTTGATCCCCATAAGATCAATCAAAAAATTACCGCACAAGAAATTCGCTTGGTTGGAGATAATGTAGAAATAGGTGTTTACAACTTACCTAAGGCACTTGCGTTAGCACGTGAGCTTGAATTAGATTTAGTGGAGATATCTCCTAACGCAACCCCTCCTGTTTGTAAAATTCTTGAGTACAAAAAGTTTTTATACGAGCAAAAGAAAAGAGATAAAGCGCTTAAATCTAAAGCAACTAAAGTAATCATAAAAGAAATTCGATTCGGTCCACAAACCGATGAACATGATTATGAGTTTAAGAAAAAGCACGCAATTAAATTCTTGACCGAAGGAGCAAAGCTTAAGGCTTTTGTGTTTTTTAAGGGAAGGTCAATTGTTTTTAAAGAACAAGGACAAATTCTTTTACTTCGATTAGCTCAAGACCTAGAAGATTTAGGAAAAGTAGAACAGCTTCCTAGATTAGAAGGAAAAAGAATGACAATGTTCATCAGTCCGAAGAAAAAATAATGAGTACTAATTTAATACCAATAGAATGCCTAAAATGAAAACTAAATCCAGTGCCAAAAAGCGATTCAAGCTTACAGGAACTGGTAAAATCAAAAGAAAGCATGCGTTTAAGAGCCACATCTTAACGAAGAAGTCAAAAAAGCGTAAGCTTAAACTGACCCATTCAGGATTAGTTCATGAAAGCGATGTAAAAAGTATCAAGATGCAATTACGTTTACAATAAACGTAATTCAACTTAGGTTCAATCAAATTTAACCCTGTTATGGGCAACTAAAAACAGAAAGCGTAGTGTAACTACCGCCTATAACAAAACAAAAAAAATATGCCAAGATCAGTAAACGCAGTTGCCAAAAGAGCACGTAGAAAAAAAGTCCTTAAACAAGCAAAAGGATATTTCGGTCGCCGTAAAAATGTATGGACGGTAGCCAAAAACGCAGTAGACAAAGCAATGCTTTATGCTTACCGCGATAGAAAAACCAACAAAAGAAACTTCAGAGCCCTTTGGATTACTCGTATTAACGCTGCAGCTCGTCTTCACGGATTGTCTTACAGTCAGTTTATGGGGAAAGTGAAAGCTAATGAAATTCAATTGAACCGAAAGGTTTTAGCAGATTTAGCAATGAATCATCCAGACGCTTTTAAAGCTGTTATTGACAAAATAAAATAAACACTCACACTATTAGTACTCAAAAAAAATCAGCCTGATGGCTGATTTTTTTGTTTAAAAAGTAAGCATCTTTTTAAAAAGGCATATCGTCGTCGTCGCTTCCAAAAGCATCATTAGGATTAGGAAGGGAATCAGAGTTGATAGGAGATTCATTCATTTTGGACTGAAATTCAAAGGAAGGATCAAAACTTTCTAAGTTATCGAACTTCCCTAAATGACCGATGAATTTTAAACGAATGTTATCTAATCCACCATTTCTGTGTTTAGCTACAATAAACTCTGCTTGACCTTCAGAGGGAGTACGTTCATCGTCATCCCATTCATCTATTCCATAATATTCTGGTCGATAGATAAAAGAAACAATATCTGCATCTTGCTCGATTGCTCCAGACTCACGAAGATCGGAAAGTAATGGGCGCTTGGTCCCTCCCCTCGTTTCCACAGCACGAGAAAGCTGAGAAAGTGCAATTACTGGAATATCTAATTCTTTTGCGAGTGCCTTCAAGTTTCTTGAAATAGTTGAAATTTCTTGTTCTCTGTTTCCTGCTTTGTTTGACGTTCCTGCAGTCATTAGTTGAAGGTAGTCCACTACAATTAGTTTAATGCCATGTTGAGATGACAAACGCCTTGCCTTAGCACGTAGATCAAAAATTGATAAGGAAGGAGTGTCATCTATAAATAGAGGGGCTCGTTCCAAATCTCCAACTTTAACATTAAGTTGTTCCCATTCATGACTCGCTAACTTACCTGTTCTCAATTTCTCTGAAGAAAGTCCAGTTTCTGCAGAAATTAGTCGAGTAATTAACTGAACCGAAGACATTTCAAGAGAGAAAAAAGCAACAGGAGTTTGTTGTGTTACGGCTATGTTTCTAGCCATAGAAAGCGTTAATGCAGTTTTACCCATACCCGGACGTGCCGCTATAATAATTAAATCAGAAGGCTGCCAGCCCGAAGTTAAAGCATCTAACTTTTCAAAGCCTGTTGCTACACCACTTAAACCATCCCGCTTTGCAATCTCTTCAATACGCTTTTTTGCTTGTATTACAAGGTTTTGAGCCGTTTCGGAAGATTTCTTGATGTTTCCTTGAGTAATGTCATATAACTTTGATTCTGCAACATCTAAGAGGTCAAATACGTCTATTGATTCTTTAAAAGCATCATCAATAATTTCATTTGAAATCTTAATTAAGCTTCGTTGGATGAATTTTTGTAAAATTATACGAGCGTGAAATTCAATATGTGCAGAAGTAGATACTTTTTTGGATAACTGAACAAGGTAAAAATCTCCTCCTATTTTATCAAGTAATCCCATTTTACGTAACTGTGCAGAAACGGTAAGTAGATCGATCGGCTCGGAAGTTTCGAATAGGGAATGTATTGCCTCGAAAATTTGTTGGTTTGCCTCTTTATAGAATGCCTCAGGCTGAAGAATATCAATTACCTCATCAACCCCTTTTTTATCAATCAGCATAGCACCAATAACGGCTTCTTCTAGATCAACAGCTTGTGGAGGAATCTTGCCTCTTTCAAGACTAACAACGTTTCCAGCAGAAATGGCTGGAGCTATAATTGGCTTTCTGTTTTCCATTGATCGAAAGTAAATATAATAAAATAAAAGTCACTTATTAAATCGAAACGAGATATAACCCAAGTTTAAACAAAGAGTCGTTTATAACTATTTTATTTTGTTGATAAGCGAAATTTATTCGTCAAAAACCCCCATTTCAGTGAATTTCAATCGTCTTGATTTTATTAATTCAGTAGACTCTAATAAGTCTAAAACTTTAAAAGATTTTAGAATTTCATCTTGAACAGATTTAAAAGTTTGTTCACGATCATAATGTGCCCCTCCTAATGGTTCTTTAATGATTTTGTCTATGAGCTTTGACTTTTTCATATCGGTAGCAGTAAGTTTTAGGGAATCAGCTGCCTGCTGTTTATACTCCCAGCTTCTCCACAAAATGGAGGAGCATGATTCCGGGGAAATCACAGAATACCATGTGTTTTCAAGCATAAAAACACGATCACCTACTCCAATCCCTAAAGCACCACCAGAAGCACCTTCACCTATAATCACAGTAATAATAGGTACTTTAATTGATAGCATTTCGAATATGTTCCGAGCAATGGCCTCACCTTGTCCGCGCTCTTCTGCTTCAAGTCCAGGATACGCACCGGGTGTATCAATTAGTGTTACAATTGGAATTCCAAATTTTTCAGCAGACTTCATCAAGCGTAAAGCTTTTCTGTAGCCTTCTGGATTTGCCATTCCAAAGTTTCTGTATTTTCGGGTAGTTGTATTGTATCCTTTTTGAGTTCCTATAAACATGAATGATTGGTTCCCTATTTTTCCGAGTCCACCAATCATTGCTTTGTCGTCTTTTATATTTCGGTCTCCATGAAGCTCCAAAAAAGTATCTCCACAGATGGCTTTAATATAATCGAGCGTATAGGGTCTTGAAGGGTGTCTAGATAATTGCACACGCTGCCAAGCAGATAAATTTTGATAAATTTCTTTTTTAGTTTCAATTAACTTTTTTTCTAGCTGATCACAAGTATCAGTTACGTCAATTTCACTTTCATTTCCAATAATTTTACATTTATCGAGTTGTTCAATAATGTCTTTTACTGGAAGTTCAAAATCTAAATATTCCATAATAATTTTCTTAGGGGCTAAAGTATAAATTTTTAGTAATTGGAACTAGTTTTTTTTAATTTGCGTGCTTTATAAATTCCATTTCCTAAAACAGAAATAAGAATAATCAAAACTCCTACATAAAAATTGAAACTCATAATTTCTTTTTCTCCAAAAATATAAATAGAAAATAGAATTGCATATACCGGTTCCATATTTAAAGATATCATAATAGTATAGGGCGAAAGTTCTTTCATTATTTCTACTGAGGCAATAAAAGCATAGGCAGTACAAATAGAAGCCAAAATAAACATCCAAAGTGAATCATTTAGACTCCAAACGAAGAAATTTTCTGGAATATCCATTGTAAAAATAAGCCATAACGAAAGAGATACACCCCCCATCAATAATTGATAAAATGAAATCGAAGTAGCTTCGTAGTGTTTTATTAATTTTCCGTTAAGCAAGGTGAATAATACGGAAAGTAAGGTCGATAATAAAGCTATATAAATTCCTAGGGAGGAATTTTGCTCTGCCTTAAAAATCAAACTCAGACCCAAGACTACAAAAATCCCAAAGAATACTTCATAAGGTCTAATTCTTCTTTTATAAAAAATTGGTTCTAAAATCGAAGTCATCAAGGAGGCAGAAGACATAACAGATAAAGTAATCGATACCGAAGAAATCTTAATTGCATGAAAAAATAAAATCCAGTGGACGGAAATAAGCAATCCGCCTAAAAAAAAAGATAACATTGCTTTTGGGGTTACTTTAAACAAACTTGGTTTAAGAAATATAAAATACAAAGCAATTAAAATAGTAGCAATAACAACTCTAAACCAAACTATCTCAAAAGAACTTTTCTGAATCAAAGCTCCTAGAATAGAAGTAAACCCCCATATAAATACCAAGAAATGAAGATGAATAAGACTTTTGGATCTAGCGTTTAGCATAGGCTAATAATACAATTGCAAGAAGACCAAACACCCCTAAAGGCAGCCAAGCTCCTATAGCAGGAGATAAATCTGTTTTATCAACTAAAACACCAAATATTTTATCAAAAAAGATAAAGGTAAACCCAGTAATAATTCCGAAGGCAAGATTAACTCCCATCCCCCCCCTTCTTTTAAAAGATGATACGGCAACAGCAATAATGGTTAATATAAAAACGGACAAAGGAATAGCATATCTTTTATGACGAACCAAAAGGTGAACATCAATTAAAGGGGAACCACTTCGCTTCTCTTCGGCTATAAATTTATTCAATTCACCTAAAGAAAGTGTCTCTGCTAAATAGTTAAGTGGTGCTAAATCTTGAATTTCAAATCCGAAAATTGTGTCCTTACGATTTTCTTGTTCATAGAGTTCATCGTTAGCTCTGAAGGTACGTTTGCGGTAATTAATGAGTCTAAAATTAGAGTCTTTTTCGACCCATCGTATGGTTTGAGCAAAAATTTTAAATTTCAAATCTTCTCCCTTGAAATGTTCTAAAGTAAAGTTGTTTCCTCTTTTTCGTTTGGGGTCGTAACTGCTTACGTAAATAAATTCTTTATCATTAATTTGCTTATACAAATTGGAGGTCGTTCTGTCGTTTTTTTTCCTACTAATGTATTTATATTTGAACTCTTTAAATCCTCTGCTGGCCTCGGGTACTATAAACATTCCTGCCAGAAAAGCAAAAAAAGCAACAACAGAAGCTGCAATTAGGAAGGGTCTTAAATATCGATAAAACGAAACTCCAGAACTCAAAATAGCTATAATTTCAGAGTTGTTTGCCAACTTGGAAGTAAACCAAATGATCGCTAAGAATATAAAAACGGGATATAATAAATTCCCAAAATACCAAGTGAAATTAATATAGTATTCTATAATGGCGTCCAATGGAATTTCTTTCTCTTTGAACTTATCAATTTTCTCAGCAACATCTACCATAATACCAATAGGTATAAACATGAGTAACATTACTGCGAATGTTCCTAGGTAGTGTTTAATTATGTAGAGATCAATTTTTTTTAACAAAGCTATAGACGTTTATCCATGTTTTTAACCATTTGTTCTTTCCAGCTGAAAAAGTCTCCTGCAATGATTCTTTTTCTTGCTTCTCGCATCAACCACAAATAAAAACCTAAATTATGAATGGTTGCAATTTGCTTTCCGAGCATTTCATTAACCTTAAATAGATGTCTAAGATACGCTTTTGAATAATCTGTATCAACAAAAGTATATCTAGCTTCGTCGATTACAGAAAAATTGTCTTCCCACTTCTTGTTTTTGATATTTATCGAACCGTCTGCTGTAAAAAGCATGCCGTTTCTCGCATTTCTTGTTGGCATTACACAATCAAACATATCAACACCCAGAGCTACATTTTCGAGTAAATTTATTGGTGTTCCTACTCCCATTAAGTAACGGGGTTTATCTTCAGGCAAAACACTACAAACTACTTCAGTCATGGCATACATTTCTTCAGCAGGCTCTCCAACCGAAAGGCCTCCAATTGCATTTCCTGCAGCACCCTTACTCGCTATATATTCTGCAGATTGCAGACGCAAGTCTTTGTAAACACTTCCCTGTACAATGGGGAAAAATGTTTGTGTATAATCATATAAAAAAGGACTTTTTTCGTTTTGAATTAAGCAGCGTTCCAACCAGCGATGGGTCATGTGCATAGACCTTTTCGCATAACTGTAATCACAAGGATATGGGGTACATTCATCAAAAGCCATGATGATGTCAGCTCCAATTTTTCTTTGAATGTCAATTACATTTTCTGGAGTAAATAAGTGCATAGACCCGTCTACATGAGACTTGAATTTAACTCCCTCTTCTTTAATTTTTCTGTTTGCAGAAAGAGAATATACTTGATACCCTCCTGAATCTGTTAGAATTGGTCGTTTCCAATTCATGAATTTATGAATACCTCCAGCTTGTTGGATAATGTCTGTCTTGGGTCTTAGATATAAATGATATGTATTCCCTAGAATAATATCTGGGTTTACCTCGTTTTCTAGATCTCTTTGGTGCACCCCTTTAACGGTTGCAGCAGTTCCAACAGGCATGAAAATTGGTGTTTCAATAACACCGTGATCGGTGGTAATTAAACCAGCCCGGGCTTTACTGTTTGGATCGCTTGCAATACGTTCGAATTTCATAAATAAAAATATTGCCAAAGATAACGAACTTGCCCCTACTGAAGGAGCACTTTTTGAATTTTAGCAAAATGTTAAAGAAGACGTTAATAAGTATTTCAGATAAGCTTGTACACGCTTCTCAAAAATGTATTTTTGTAATAAATATCATTTAAATTCATGCAAACACAAACAATACTAGAACAAACCGTTTCACAAGTTCGAAGAGATATCTTAAGAATGGTTCACAAAGTAAATTCAGGTCACCCTGGAGGTTCTTTAGGCTGTACAGAGTTTTTAGTAAGTCTATATAACGAAGTAATGGACATTAAAGAAGGGTTTGATATGAACGGAGAAAACGAAGATGTATTCTTCCTTTCTAACGGTCATATTTCTCCTGTTTTTTATAGTGTTTTGGCACATAAAGGATACTTTCCAGTTAAAGAACTTAGTACCTTTAGATTAATAAACTCAAGATTACAAGGCCATCCAACGACTCATGAAGGTCTTCCAGGTATTCGAATTGCATCTGGATCACTTGGTCAAGGTCTTTCGGTAGCTCTTGGTGCTGCGCAGGCAAAAAAGCTTAATAACGACAGTCATTTAGTTTATACCCTTTTAGGAGATGGAGAACTTCAAGAAGGCCAAAACTGGGAAGCAATCATGTATGCAGCCGGTAAAAAGGTTGATAACCTAATCGCTACAATTGACCTCAACGAAAAACAAATTGATGGTCCAACAGACGTTGTTATGCCAATGGGAGATATTTCAGCTAAATTCATCGCTTTTGGATGGGACGTTCTAATAGTTAAAGATGGAAATAATCTATCGCAAATTATAGCTACGCTTAAAAAAGCTAAATCAATGACCGGAAAAGGAAAACCCATCTGTATTTTATTAAAAACAGAAATGGGTAATGGTGTTGATTTTATGATGAATACGCACGCCTGGCATGGAAAGGCCCCGAATGATGAGCAATTAGAAATTGCTTTAGCACAAAACCCAGAAACTTTAGGAGATTATTAAATAACTGCATTGCAGGAATACGAAATAAAATATTATGATAGAATACATTAATCAAGGATCTCAAGATACACGTTCAGGTTTTGGAGCTGGTCTTACAGAACTAGGAAGAACTAATCCTAATGTTGTCGCACTGTGTGCAGATTTAATTGGATCACTCAAAATGGATCAGTTCATCGAAGAAAATCCTAATCGCTTTTTTCAAGTTGGAATTGCTGAGGCCAATATGATCGGAATTGCAGCAGGTTTAACTATTGGAGGTAAAATACCATTTACAGGTACTTTTGCTAACTTTTCTACTGGAAGAGTTTACGATCAAATTCGTCAATCTATAGCCTACTCCGATAAGAACGTCAAAATATGTGCTTCTCATGCAGGAGTTACTTTAGGAGAAGACGGAGCAACACATCAGATATTGGAAGACATCGGTTTAATGAAAATGCTTCCAGGAATGACTGTAATCAATACCTGTGATTATAACCAAACCAAAGCTGCCACAATTGCTATAGCTGATTTTGAGGGACCTGTTTATCTCCGTTTTGGAAGACCTAAAGTTGCTAATTTCACCCCTGTTGACCAGACTTTTGAAGTTGGAAAAGGCTTGTTGCTTCAGGAAGGAGCAGATGTAACTATAGTTGCTACAGGTCATTTGGTTTGGGAAGCGTTAGGAGCTGCCAAAATTCTTAAGGAACAAGGAATAAGCGCTGAAGTTATTAATATTCATACCATCAAACCATTAGACGATGCAATTATTCTAAAATCTGTTGGTAAAACAGGTTGTATTGTAACTGCTGAAGAACATAATTTTATGGGAGGATTAGGAGAAAGTGTTGCTAGAGTACTTTCTTTGAATCATCCAACACCACAAGAATTTGTTGCAACACAGGACACCTTTGGTGAGTCTGGAACTCCGGCTCAATTAATGGATAAATATGGCTTAAACAAAGAGGCTATTGTTGCTGCAATACAAAAAGTAGTTAAACGTAAAAAATAAAAATCATGTCTATTAAATTTTTACAAAACTTAACCTTAATTGCTTTTTTATCTACTTCACTTCTTCAGGCTCAATTTGAGTTTGGTGTTAAGGCTGGATTAAACTACGACTCGCTAGGGGACGTGAATTATACCGATATCTCTGCGACCCAACTATCTGCAGGTTCTAAAACTGGATTTCATGTAGGTGTTTATGGAAAATTAGACTTGCTTCTTTTTTATCTAAGACCTGAACTTCAATTCACTAAGATTAACAGTGGTTTTCAAAATACAGATATTGGACTGAGTAAAATAGAAGCTCCGATTCTCTTGGGGTATAAAGTACTTGGCCCTTTAAGTGCTTTTGCAGGACCTAGTTTTCAATATATTTTAGATGAAAATATTGAAGGAACAACGCTTACTGACATAGAAGAAAATTTCACTGTGGGATTACAAATAGGTACTCGCCTTTCTTTAGGACGTTTTGGTTTAGGTATTCGATACGAGCGAGGATTTACTGATAACGACATTCTTATTCTTGGCATGAATGGTGTTCCAATTGATGGGAATAGAATTGACGCGCGTCCCAATCAGTTTATTGTTAGTGCTTCCTATGAATTAAAAAACAAGTCTAACGACGACTAAATAATTTATTACTCTGAAGGCTCAATGTCTTCAAAAAATCCAAGGGTTTTGTTTTTTTGAACTTCATTCCAGTTAAACAACATCCCGTTCATTGCGATATAGACTCCTGGTTCAAGTATTCGAACGTATGCCATCGCCGAGCCTAAATTAAAGAAACCATCAGATGAACTACCAAATGTATATGGAATCATTGCACCTGTTAGAATAATAATCTTATCCTCCATATTCTTTGCTTCTGTTGCTATTTTTATGGCAGTATCTACCATACAATCAGTACCATGGGTAATAACAATTTGTTTACGGGTAGAAGTCTCACAAGCTTCAATTATGGCATCAAAATGGTCTGAAGTCATTTCTAAACTATCTATAAGCATTAAGGTTTTTACTTGAATATTGAGCCTACATCGGCTTCGATCGAGCATTTGAGGTAAATGAGTTTCTTTAAAGTTTAAAGTACCCTTGATATAATCATAGGTTTTGTCAAAGGTTCCTCCTGTAACAAAAACTTGAATGCCTAGGTCTTTTCGCATAATACTCTAATTAAAAGTAGAAGGGTAGATTTAGCTGTCTGAATCCAAATAATCGGGAATTCCGTCACCATCGGAGTCATCTATAACTCCGTCTCCGTCTACGTCTAACTCTAAAGAGGTTAAGATTCCATCTCCATCGTCATCTGTATCGCTAAAATTGGCAATCCCATCGTTATCTGTATCATCGTTGAATGGGTTACCGTCTCCGTCAGGATCTTCATTAACAGACAAAACACCATCTAAATCGTGATCGTTTTGTTTGGTAGTAATAATCCCAACATTAAAAACTAAAGGGGAATATTCAGGAAGTGACCCTAAACTTGATCCAAAATATCCAATTCCAGAAGGCATGAGTATAATACCCTGGCCTTTATTCAAAAAAGTGTCTATTCCATCCTCACTTCGAGTAGATGTACCTGGAGCAAAAAACTGAAGTCCGTATCTGAATCCTGAAATAACAGCAATATTATCAAACCAAATAGGAGCATTAATTCGTCTATCAAATACAGTTCCGTCTAGTAAGGTTCCTGTATAAGTAAGATAAACAGAGTCAACTATTGAGGGTCTGTCTTCCAGACGTGAGCCTTGTTTTGCTATTAAATAATATAGTGTATGATCGATTTCAACACCCTCAGTATCTGTAACTGGAACATAAATTTGCTGTACTTGATTAATCATTGGAGTTTTGTTAGCGTTATCGCCAGCAATTGTATCTATAACGATGGTAATTTCTTCTTCTCCAGCTTCAACAAAATCTTCATAATTATAAAAATGGGTTGTTAAGTACTCCACTAACAAAGCATCATCTTCAGCAAATTGCTCTGCATAATCTCTTAATTCAACAGCAGTTTGTGTTGGATTGTCGTTTGAATCACAAGAGCTTAACAAAGCAATTAGTGATAATAGAGGTGCATAAGATTTAATAAAACGTAGCATAAGGATATTTTACATGCCCAAGATACAATTTTACTTTATTTTTGAAAGAAAATTAACGTAGTTTTAAAGAATGAGAATCGATCAATATTTGTGGGCCGTTCGTTACTTCAAATCCAGAAGCATTGCAACCAAAGCATGCAAAAAAGGTCAGGTGAAAGTAAACGATCAAGTTGCTAAACCATCCAGAGAAGTTTTTCCTACAGATAAAATCATTGTTAGAAAAGAGCAAGTAAACCTTAGTCTTGATGTCTTGGATATTCCTAAAAGTAGAATTGGAGCAAAACTAGTCGACATTTACCGAGTCAATACAACCCCTAAGGATGCTTTTAAGCAGAATGAACTTCAAAGTTTAGCCCAAGACTATTATCGAGGAAAAGGAGAAGGAAGACCTACCAAAAAAGACCGAAGAGAACTGGATGATTATGCAGAAGAACCCGATCAAAAAGATGACTGATTTTTTTCAAGGCTTGACTAGTATTTCAAAGTAGAATGCCCTACTCCAAAGTGACTCCCAACCAAATCCGAGAGGTTTAATTTTTTTAGACCAACTTTAATTTAAGCTTGGTGATGAATTGAATGATCTAAACAGTACAGTAATTATCTATTGACATAGGTTTCAAAGAGCTCATCAGATGAAGTCTGATTTGTAAATAAGTTTAACGAATGATCATGCAAATGCATTTTTAATTGATCCTATAAATAGCTGAGAATCTTAAAAGCATACAACCGATCTATTTCTATTCGCTTCTAACGTTGTCTGTTATGATAATTAACAGTTCGTGAGGGAATCACTTGTATTAAACAAAGATAAAACTCAACGCTATGTCGCAAATATTTTTCAATAGTTGCTTGATTCAATAATTTACTTTTAAGCAATTCTGAAGACTGTTAAGATTTAAATATAGATTTTTAAGATCCTCAAAAAAAATGATGTAGATTTTTCATTTTATAGATTAAAGAGTTACAATACGGATAATACCGTTAACAAATTTTTTTACTTGAACTGTTTCATACCCATGTGACTTATTTATTTTACTGATTTCATAAATAAGATCCATATGATAAAAAATATCGTGGTAAGCTTTCCAAAGCCCATAAAAAGACTGATAAATATGAGTAGGCTCTGAATTTAATCCGTTAACTTCTATGATCTAAAAATTCCTACCCTTTTTCTAAAGCATCCCAACTATTGAATTAAATATCAAATCTGCCGTAATAAAAACCAGGCAATTGATCGGACCATTCTTTAAGGGTTTTAGTAAGTCGTGGAGTGATTTTGAATCTAGCATCTCGAAACTCAGTGCCTAGGTTGTGACTTTCTATAAGCCACAATAACAAATTTTTGCCTAAAGGGAGTATATCATTCCATTAATTTTGAAATTTTTTTTCTAAGAAGACTATGCAATGTTTTAATCGAATGTTACTTCTAATTAAATACCCTAAAGTCTTTTATCCGTTACCCGGACACAACAAAACACCCACTTCGTTACCTTAGGCACAGAATTCTTGAATCAGAAGTTTTTCAAAATGTGAGTTTCTAAAGTAAGCATCGAGCTCATCTATCGAATTTAGAATACGTACCTCTTTGCCTCGCTCTGAACTATCAGGTTTAGCTAAAATCGGAAAACTAATTTGATGTGATTGTATTAATTGATGTAATTCCCTTTTGAAGTCTCTTTGTTTGCTTTAAATGTTTTTGTAATCCAGTCTTCAGAAAATTTAGACAGGTAGGACCATTTTGAAACTTCGAAAGTACCACTGTTATTCATAGGTGGATTCAAGGTGGTGAAGTAGGTGGAATTTTAGCACTATTGGCTTGATACATCCAGTAAAAATAAGCTGGAATACAACGTCCAAAAGGGCCAAAACTAATAACTAAGTATTCGTTTGTTAAGAATCATAAATAATGTATTGGTAAATTCATTTATTGATTCCTATTTACATCTGCTTTTTCCAAAAAAATTCAGGTTGAGCTTGCCACTTTGTTTGTGTATTTATAAAATATGTTTTATAAAATAAATATTAACTGTCGTTTTGAATTAAATATGCTTCTGGATTAACTTCAACCTGCTCCCCTTTTGCCATTACATAGGCAAACCAGCCTCCATATTTGGGAATATAGCGCTTTGAGTTTTTATCAAAAAGAGTTTTGTTTTGTTCTAAAGAAAAATAATAAACAACACCAAAACCACAGATTTTATATACTCACGACCTTATGTTGGAGTTCCTGAAAAATAGGAAACTACATCATAATCCTGAACCGCAACGTTTGAACTCGATAAATTTAAGTTTTTGGATCCCTTGTTTTGAGCTAAATTGACATTTGAAATAAAAAGAAAGATAAGAGCTGCTGTTATTTTCGTAAGTAAATTGAGGTTAAATTGATTTAGGAGGTTAAACTTTATAACTTTGTGAAAATACAATTCAATTTGTATGCCAAAAAAAATGCTATGATAAAAGATGCTACATTGATCGTTGATGGTTTAACCATAAAACATAGTACCCGAAGAATCGCCTATCAGATTTATGAAGCAAACTTTAATAACAAAGCAATATATATTATAGGAGTCGCTAAGAGCGGAGTGCTCTTTGCTAAAAGCATCATTACGGTATTGAAAAAAATTTCTGACCTTGACATTTATTTCATTCAACTTGAAATTAATAAAAAAGACCCTCATTTCTCCATAAAAACATCTGAAGACCTCAGCGTTTTAAAAAATCAATCTGTAGTTTTAGTAGACGATGTACTCAACACAGGAAGCACCCTTATCTATGCGGTAAAGCACCTACTCGAAGTACCTCTAAAGCAATTAAAAACGGCTGTTTTAGTTAATCGAAACCACAAAAACTATCCTATAAAAGCTGACTTCAAAGGCATTTCTTTGTCGACATCCATCAACGAACATATAGAAGTCAATCTAAATCCAAAATCTGAAGGGGTTTACCTAAAGTAAGTGCTTTATACTTATGGCTATTTCTTCAGGTATAGCGTTGTCTACAGAAACTATATGAGATGCCTTTCCATAGAAAGGAAGTCTTTCGAACAAATGTTTTCCAATATATTCTAACAAATTTTCTTTAGTTTGAAGGTGACTGATTAAAGGCCGCTTATGACGCTCTGTAAATAAACGATCAACTAAAGTTACTAAACTGGCTTTTAAATAAAAGCTAACTGCGTTTGAATTCAAAATATAATCCATTGAGTCATAATAACAAGGCGTTCCTCCACCTAAAGATAAAACTATAGGCTCTTTTTGAGTTAGAAGTTGCTCTAAATACTGTCTTTCTTTTTTTCTAAAATAAAGCTCTCCTTCAACATCAAATATATTTTTAATGTTCATTTTCTCTTGTTCTTCTATGTAAGAATCTAAGTCAACATGTGGAATATCAATAGATTGGGCAAGAGGTATTCCAACTCTAGATTTTCCACATCCCATATAGCCTAAAAGTACAATTGTATTAGTCAAAAGATCATTTTAAAATTCAGTTGTAAATTTAGCAAATAAGAATATGAAATATTAATATTTGCACGTATATTTGCAGCCTTAAAATACCAAAAAAGATCTGGTAGCTCAGCTGGTAGAGCATCTCCCTTTTAAGGAGAGGGTCCTGGGTTCGAACCCCAGCCAGATCACTTTTATTGTTATTGTTTTAAGATCTGGTAGCTCAGCTGGTAGAGCATCTCCCTTTTAAGGAGAGGGTCCTGGGTTCGAACCCCAGCCAGATCACTACAGCGCACGTGGCGGAATTGGTAGACGCGCTAGCTTGAGGGGCTAGTGGGATTTTTCCCGTGGAAGTTCGAGTCTTCTCGTGCGCACTAGATATTTTGCCTCTATTCCAATTCCATTGCTTTTTAATTTCGTATTTTTGTTTAAGTTTTTTTAAAGAAACCTAAACCAATGGACCGGATTAAAAATAGTTTTAGCATAAAGAACCTTGAGAATATTTCGGGGATCAAAGCACACACTATAAGAATTTGGGAAAAACGCTATAACCTATTATCTCCCGAAAGAACTAATACCAATATTCGTAAGTACTCTTTAGACAGTCTTCGGAAATTGCTTAACATTACTCTTTTATACAACAACGGTATTAAGATTTCGAAAATAGCGAAACTCAGTGAAACTGAAATTCCTGTCTTAGTTAGCGATCTTTCGCTTAAGTCTAAATCAGAACAAACATCAATTAATGCTTTGAAACTTTCTATGGTTAATTTCGATTCCTTATTATTTGATCTTACATTTAATGAACTTATAAAAGTAAAGGATTTTGAATTTGTTTACATGAAGATATTTGTACCTTTAATGGCAGAACTCGGTATTTTGTGGCAAACAGGAGCAATAAGCCTTTCCCACGAGCATTTCATAACCAACCTTATAAAAGAAAAAATATACGTTCTGACGGATCTTGTTAAGTCTAAAATTAAACATCCCAAAAATGAGCCTTGCTTTGTTTTGTTTTTACCCGAAAATGAAATTCATGAATTGAATTTGTTGTTTTTAAACCAGCTGATTTTGTCAAAAGGGTGTAAAACTATTTTTCTAGGTCAATCATTGCCAACCAATAGCTTAAAAACTCTTTTCAACTGTGCTTCTAAACTCCATTTTGTAACCTTTTGCACTGTAGAGCCTGAACCTTTTAAAATAGATGCTTTTTTAAAGGATTTTAATGAGCAAGTTTTATTAAGCGACAAGTATACTTTGTCCGTATTCGGCAATAGGATTAAAGATGTAACCCTGAACACATTGCCTGAAAAGATACATTTAATAAAAGAACTTGATGAATTTAAAACTGAATTTTTAGAACCAAGTGTGAATGTATAATTTTTAATTTAAATTTGCTTAATAATTGAACTCGAAATCAATGAAAACTATATTTGACGATATTTCTTACGAATGCAGTAAACTGGTTACTAAATCATACAGCACCTCGTTTTCGTTAGCTACCAAAATTTTGAATGTATCCATAAGAAAAGACATCTACAATATTTATGGTTTTGTTCGTTTTGCAGACGAAATTGTCGATAGTTTTCATTCCTACAATAAAGAAGATTTATTTAATCGTTTTGAAAGTGATTTATTTCATGCTTTAGATCATAAAATAAGTCTCAACCCAATTTTAAACTCATTTCAACATACCTACCATCAGTATAATCTAGATTTAGAGCATATCAAGGCTTTTCTTAAAAGTATGCGGTGGGATTTACACAAAAAGAAGTACCTCTCACATGACGACTACAAAGAATATATTTATGGTTCAGCAGATGTCGTGGGTTTGATGTGTCTAAAAGTATTTGTTAAGGGTGATATAGCCCTCTACAACAACCTCAAGGACTCTGCAATGGCTCTAGGTTCAGGATTTCAAAAGGTAAACTTCTTAAGAGATTTAAAAGCAGATCATGAAGGATTGGAACGCTCCTATTTTCCGGGCACTAACTTGAAAAATTTTGATGAGAAATCCAAAGCAATCATTATTCATGAAATTGAAATGGATTTTAAATTAGGATTAAAAGGTATTTTAAGACTGCCTAAAGAAGCTCAGTTTGGAGTCTATACAGCTTATAAATACTACTACAAGTTACTCCTAAAACTAAAGAAAATACCCTCGAGTGACATTAAAGAAACACGCGTACGTGTTCCCAACTATCAGAAATTTAGTGTTCTGGCTCGGTCTTATTTCAATTACCGTTTTAATACTTTATAAATGACTACTTTTTTTTGGATCTTAATTTATATTTCTACTTTTATCTTCATGGAATTCATGGCTTGGTTTTCTCATAAATACATCATGCATGGTTTTCTATGGCATTTACACAAAGATCACCACAAAAAAGATCACGGCTCCTGGTTTGAACGTAACGATTTATTTTTTATATTTTATGCAGTTGTCAGTATGACTCTTGTAATATTATGGGGAGAATTTGGATTTTGGGCTGGCTTACCAATGGCGCTCGGAATTTTTACTTACGGAATGAGTTATTTTGTTGTGCATGATATTTTCATACATCAGCGCTTCAAAATATTCAAGAAAACAAATTCGAAATATGCAAAAGGATTAAGGAGAGCGCATAAAATACATCATAAAAACATCCATAAAGAAGATGGAGAATGTTTTGGTATGCTTTGGATTCCTTTAAAGTATTTTAAATAGGAATATTAATTCTTAGACCAATTATTGGTAAAGTCACAATACTTGTAATCTTTACTAATACTGACATAAGTATCTGCAATTTTTTCTTTAGTCCATTTTTCAATAGCACGCAATTGCTTGTCTTTTAGAGCGAGTTCTTTGATCCTAATAAAATCTTTAGAATAGTCTGCTATATGCTCCTCAAAACGATTGTTTATCTTAATGATCTTGTATTTTTTTAATCCAGAACGATCTTCATCTAATAAAGGGAGAGAAATTTCTCCTTCTTCTAAATTACTTACTTGATTGTAGAGCTTAGGGTCCATTTTAGTAAGTTCAAATCGCGTATCCCCCGTAACAGGGTTAATTAGAGTTCCACCGCTATTTTTAGTTTCTTTCTCACTTGAAAAGTTGAAGGCCGCAACTTCAAAGGTTATTTCTTCGTTAAGAATGTGCTTTCGAAGAGAATCTAAAACTACTCTTGATTCTTCTAGTTGATCTGGTGCAACTTTAGGAGTCAATAATATGTGTCTTACATCTACTTGTTGACCTCTAATTTTATCTACCGTCAGAATATGCCATCCAAAATCTGACTTAAACGGCTTGGATATCTGACCTTCTTCTAGTCTAAAGGCTGCATCTCTGAACTCTTTTACCATTCTTGGGCGTTTTCTGTGCAGGGTATACTTGCCTCCGGTAGAACGAGATCCAGGATCTTGAGAATAAAGAATAGCTTTGGATGCAAAGCTTAGACCTTTTTCTTCTACATCATTTTTAAAATCTTTTAGTCGATCTATCACTCGTTGAGTCTCTTCATCTTTAATCTTAGGTTCAACAACAATTTGAGCCAATTCTATTTCGGTACTAAAAACAGGAAGCTCATCAACAGAAATCGCATCAAAAAAATTCCTAACCTCTTCTGGAGTAATTTCTATTTTAGAAACAATTTCGGACTGCATTAAAGAAGCTAGTTTTTGAAGCTTATTGATTTCAAAAAGTTGTTCTCTAAAAGAAAGCTCATCGGGTTTATTATAAAATTCAAGAACTTTTTCCATGCTCCCCAATTCTTCCGTAAAATATTCGATACTCTGATCTACGTAACTATAAACCTCTGAATCGCTAATTACAAGACTGTCCTGTACGGCGTGATGCGCATAAAGCTTATCTTCCATTAACTTACCTAACAATTGACAGCGTTCAATACCATCTGTAGGGATTCCTTGTGACCTCATGTCAACTAAGGTCTTATCAATATCTGAATCCAGGATAACATAATCTCCTACAACAGCTGAAACACCATCAATTTTAACTCGCTTTGAAGTGCTATCCGATCCAAGTGGCCCTTGAGCGAAACCTTCAAAACTAATAACAAAAGCAGTTAAAAGGAGTAAGGTGTTTTTAACGGTAAAGTTGAAATTTCTTTGTACGTATTGCATCTTGTAATATTTCTTTATCAAATTGTCTTATAAAATCAAGTTTCCTTTTGTTAAAAACAATTTTACGAATTGTATTTTCTATTGAGACTAAAGGAGCTTTCTCATTTCGTTGCATATAATCATTAACAAAAAGCAAATATACCTCGAAAGCATCCTCTACAAGAAAAAATTGTGATTTTTTTAAGTACTCGTCAAAGTTTTTTTCATCAATAATAGAAAGGGATCGAATCACTTCTCTTTTTGAAAGCCATAAAGAATCTCTTAATTCAAATGAATTGAATTGAAAAGAAAGCGAGTCTAAAAACCTAATATCCTCTTCTTGAAAACGAATCAGTTTTTCTTTTATCTCCAGTATGTCAATGTTCTCCTCAGGTAAAGCAATATATCTGAAGCTAATCAAAACATCATTCAATCTAAAATTGTTTTGGTTTTTGAAATAATAGGCTTGAATTTCTTCTTTGCTTATTAAAGTGTCTATACTCGATTTAACTATAGACTCCTTGTATGTTCGACTCCAAAGATCAGAGCGATAAGAATTTACCAATTCATCTAATCCTTGCTGTTTTTCTATATCTAAATTAATTATTGCTTGATCAAAAAGCAACTGCTTCCTTGCCCATCCATCAATATAATTTTCTGCTTGTAAAATACTATCGTTCTGAGAGGAAAATGTTGTAATGTTGTCACTTAGTTCTGACTGATATAAGTATGAATTTCCTGCTCGCGCAATTACTGGATCATTCGCTACATTATACAACTGGTCACAGCTTGCAAAAAGAAGTATCAGAAACAATAAATAGTAATTGCCAGTCCGAAACAGCTTAAGAAGTCTAATTGTACTAACTCGGAATGATTTTTGCATATAATGGTTTTAATTTTAACGAAAAAAAAGACTTTTATTGTACAAATCGACGTCTTTTTTATTATAAATTCTTAATAACTTTGTTAATATACTTAAAATCAATACATTAATTGTTTATAAATATTTTTTTATTAACAACTATCTGTCTAACTTGCATGTAGATTAAAAGGAATGAAACAAAGTACTTATTTTTTTTTACTATTCTTATTCCTCGCTTACTCAAAAGCGTATACAAATCCACCCCTTTTATTTTCTGCAGACCGTGTTCATTTGAATCAAGATATTGTAAAATTATTTTATAGCAATGGTGAAATTCAAATAGATGGTTTAACAGGCGTAGGATCTATTCAAATATATAGTATCATCGGCAACGAAATATCAAGATTCAATTCAGAATCACTTGAGAATTTCAAAAAATACATTTCTTTGGATTCTGGAAGCATGTATATCGTTCGTATAGAAACTGAAACGACTGTCAAAACATACAAGCTAATTGCAAATTAGTTTTACCCTTTTCAAACAAACACACTTTACATTATTGATATAGGGTAGCCGTTTTAAAAAATTATGGGCTGTAGTTTGGTGCTTCTTTGGTTATCTGAACGTTATGAGGATGACTTTCTCTAATTCCTGAGGCAGTTAATTGCACAAACTTTCCTTTTTCCTTGAGAACTTCAATATCCGAAGCCCCACAATACCCCATTCCTGCTTTCAGCCCACCTATAAATTGATGAATACTCTCGACCAATTCCCCTTTATAAGGGACACGTCCAACAATTCCTTCAGGCACTAATTTTTTAATGTCGTCTTCAATATCCTGAAAGTAGCGATCTTTACTTCCTTTATTCATGGCTTCAACTGAACCCATTCCTCTATAAGATTTAAACTTTCTTCCTTCAAATATAATAGTTTCACCAGGTGATTCTTTGGTTCCAGCTAATAGACTTCCGAGCATTACGGAGGATGCCCCAGCGGCTATAGCTTTAGGTATATCTCCGGTGTACCGTATTCCACCATCAGCAATAATCGGGATTCCACTTCCCTTGATAGCTTCGGCGACTTGAAGCACAGCTGATAATTGAGGATAACCAACACCTGCTATGATTCGAGTAGTACATATTGAACCTGGTCCAATTCCAACTTTAACAGCATCGGCTCCTAGATCTACTAGATACTTAGCTGCAGCTCCTGTTGCTATATTTCCAACAACAACATCAAGATCAGGGAAACTAGCTTTTACTTCTTTTAAAACAGACGCAACACCTTTGGTATGTCCGTGTGCAGTGTCAATAACAATGGCATCAACCCCAGCATTAAATAAGGCTGTTGTACGACCAACAGCATCAGCTGTAACGCCAACTGCTGCCGCTACACGCAGTCTTCCGAAGGTATCCTTATTAGCAATAGGTTTAGTCGTATGCTTAGTGATATCTCGAAAAGTAATTAACCCTACCAAGTTTTGATTTTTATCAATTACAGGTAGTTTTTCGATTTTGTGTTTTTGTAATATTTCTTCTGCATCTGAAAGAGAAGTTCCTTCTTTTACCGTGATGAGATTTTTAGAAGTCATTACTTCTGTAATAGGTCGTTGGTCGTTTTTCTCAAAACGCAAATCTCTATTAGTAACAATACCACTTAGCTTACCTTGTTCATTCACAATTGGAATACCTCCAATTTTATATTGTTGCATATTGCGGTTTGCATCGGCAACAATGGCTGTTAGCGGAAGAACTACAGGGTCTAAAATCATTCCTGATTCAGATCGTTTCACAATCCTGACTTTAGCAGCCTGCTCTTCAATGGTCATGTTCTTGTGTAAAACTCCAATCCCACCCTCACGAGCCATGGCAATTGCCATTTGACTTTCCGTTACGGTATCCATTGCTGCGGATACAATAGGGATATTTAACGGAATGTTTTTTGAAAAATAGGAGTTGATTTTTACATCACGGGGCAAAACATCAGAATAGGCAGGTACCAAAAGTACATCATCGTATGTTAGGCCTTGTTCAACAAATTTTGTGTTGTCTTGAATCATAGCAACTATTTAGAAATTAGTTGCAAGCAAAATTATGGAATTATAAGCGTTTAACGACTAAAATATGAGAGTTTTATTTAAAAAGGTCTTTTGAAACTATATAAACATCCACTAAATAGCTCAATATCATTATGATTCCAGAGAAAATATCCAAGCCAAAGCATATATATACTTCCAAAAGTCAGTAATACCGACATAAATGGTTCGATAGTTAAAAATAATTTTAGATTAGTTGATTGATCTGTTCCCCAAACCAAAATACCCAGCATAAAAAAGATAAATGAAAGAGATAAAATATGGGTACGTATGATCGTTAGCATCTCACGTTTCCCTTTTTTAAATTTCATGGTCTCAGAAGCACAATTCACTTCGTTCCCATTATAGTTTTCAATTACTCCTGTTGGAGTTACACTATCGGTTTGTCTTACAAAGTTGAGGCCTGTAAAATAAACTACAGATAGCGTAATCAAAAAAAGAAAACAGAAATAGCTTAATTGGTTTAAGAAGGTGCTCGATGTAATTTGTAACTAACATTAAGGGTTGGTTTCTATTTCAAATCCATGTAAGGACTGAAGTAAGTGATTGATGGATGAGGTCATTGATTTTCAGAAATTGTAGCACCCTATATTGGAATAATTTCTTTTCCATAGCCTAAAATCGAAAATCTATCTTTGGATATAAATTGAGACAACCAGCGCTTGCTTCCTTTTCTACCACCATAATCTTCACGATAAATTAACACCTTCGCTTTAACTATAATGAGGTCTTTATTCAATAGCACTAAATACTCAAAACTATCTGTCTTACTAGGCGCAGTTCCAAAAGAAGCATACCCTTGAAGCGTTTCTTGTGTTCTTATCTCTAAAAATGTACTGGACTGGAGGAAACTGTTGTTTGGAATTTTGAACGTATTTTCTTCCAGATTAAAGATTTCATCATCAAAGGTTTTTCTGATTTATTTCTGAACTTGCTTCTCAATATTTTTGGAAAAAAGATCATTCTTGGGCAAGAACAGAGAGCTCATAAAAGAGCTATTGAAAGACTGAAAAAAGTTAAAAAACGAATCATTAGTGCAAATATATTTTAGTTCTTAAAAGAAAACAATTTTATTTAGAATTAATTTAAATGAAAATATTAAATGATTGATTATATGCATATTCAAACTTAATAGGGTCGATGTTGAGTGGGATTTTTTGCTGATTGAAATACGATATTAATTTTTCGGATGGCATATTACCTGTTAAATTATCAGTGGCCATAGGGCATCCACCAAAACCTTTAATTGCTCCATCAAAGCGATTACATCCCGCTTCATGAGCTGCCTTAATCTTACTAAAAGCCTTCTCAGGTTGGGTATGGAAATGAGCTCCTATTTCTATCTCAGAATACTGATTAATAGCTGCTTTAAATATCTTGGAAATATCATTAGTTTTAGCTGAACCCACCGTATCGGAAAGTGAGATAATTTGAATCCCTTTTTGAACCAAAAGATCTATCCAATTCGTGACAATTTTGATCGACCAAGGATCTCCATAGGGATTACCAAATCCCATGGATAAGTAAACAACCAATTTTTTGCCTGAATTATTGCAAACTTCTATCAACTGATCTAATAAAAAGAGAGCTTCTTCTTGGGTTTTATGGGTGTTTCTCATTTGAAAATTTTCAGATACAGAAAGAGGAAAGCCGATATAAGTAATAGCATCATACTTGACAGCCTCAAGTGCACCACGCAGGTTTGCAACAATAACCAAAAGTTCTGACTTACTTTCAGAAAAGTCAATGTTTTCGAGAACAGCTGTTGTATCCTTCATTTGAGGAATTGCTTTTGGTGAAACAAAGCTTCCAACATCCAACACATCAAAACCTACAGAGAGCAAAGACTGAATGTACTTGATTTTTGCTTCCGTTGGAATCCAATTCTTAATGCCTTGCATAGCATCTCTAGAGCATTCAATAAGAATGGGCGTTTTCATGCTTTAAAGATACACTTTTGTCTAAAACAGAAGATACAAAGCGATGCATATCAAAATAATTCCTTGAATAAAATTCATCCAATACCTAACCGTTGGTTTTTTTAATAAGGAAGATGCAATGAATGCAGATGTTAGGGATACAATTGAAAATATAACTAAGGCTTGGAGTATAAAAATAGTTCCTAAAACAGCATACTGGTATGCATCTGAAAATGTATCATGAAATAAGAACCCAGGGAAAAACAGCCAAAAGAACAAGGTCACTTTTGGATTAAGTAGGTTCATCATAAAACCTTTTTTGAAAATTCTAAGCGAATTTTGTTCTTTTAAAACTTCTGGTGAATTTTCAATAGATAAATTACGGAATGTTTGAACAGCTAAAAAAGCAAAATAAAGTGCTCCTGCGATTTTAACCACATAAATTAAGTTGGGATACACTTCAATAAACTGGCCCCAGCCAAATACTAAAACCAGGGTATGAAAAGGCAAACCACAAACTAAACCAGCAGCTAGTAACAAACCCGACTTTACCCCTTTTAAAACACTCTCACTAAGCACCAAAAGAATATCTGGTCCAGGAGAAAGCGTCAAAGCAATTGAGACAAGGACAAATGAATAAAGTGTTTCCATATAAAAATAAATTCAAAGTTCGATATTTTTTTCAAATAACAGGATTCCAAGTATATTTACAAAAAAAATAAAAGAGCAATATGATCGACAGAATTGAAAATGAAATTGAGACTCTAAAGTTACAGCTAATTGAGCACCCTTTGTACAAAATGATGAAAAGTAAAAAAGACATAAAAGTCTTTATGGAGCATCATATATTCGCTGTTTGGGATTTTATGTCTTTAGTGAAAAAACTCCAATTAGATTTAACAACCACAACACTACCGTGGATTCCAAACAAGATGCCTTTTGCGGGTAGACTAATCAATGAGATTGTTTGGGGCGAAGAAACCGACATCAATAAAGATGGTGTGGCTATGAGCCATTTCGAAATGTACCTTCAAGCGATGGATCAAGTGGGTGCTGAGATGAATCCTATAAAGGAATTTTTAAACGGAATTGAAAAGTCTGACTCAATTGAAAGCCATATTAATTCGGTTGATTTACCCCTGTTTTTAAAAAACTTCCTCCTTTTCACTTTTAGAGTAATTGAATCTAATAAAACACATGTAGTTGCTGCAGTTTTTACTTTTGGACGTGAAAATTTAATACCAGACATGTTTATTGAAATGGTTAAAACCATTAATAATGAATCAAATTTAGATTTAAGTCACTTGATTTATTATCTTGAGCGTCATATTGAAGTTGATGCTGGCGAACATGGCCCAATGGCTTTGAAGATGATTGAAGAATTGTGCGGTAAAGATCCTGTTAAATGGGAAGAAGTGCTTGAAGCTTCAAAAACTGCCCTCCGCCATAGAATTGCCTTGTGGAATGGAATCGCTTCTTTAATTTTAAAACCAATAACCAATTGAATATTATGAAAATACTTTATTTATTTACCTTCCTTTTTTGTGCAACACTAAGTTTTGCTCAAACAAATGCTTCTGACCCTTTCGCTGAGACCATTCAATCAGAAGATTTACGCCAATTATTATATGTATATGCTTCTGATTTTTTTCAGGGAAGAGAAACTGGAACATTAGGACAGAAAAGAGCCGTTACATTTTTAAAAGAATTTTATAAAACTCGCGGAATAAAAGCCGGAGCAGGAAGTGAGGATTACTTTCAAAAGATGACCCTAAATATTAGAGACAAAGAAGTTAAAACAGAAAACGTAATTGCAATCATAGAGGGTTCTGAAAAACCAGATGAGTATCTTGTTCTTTCGTCTCACCTAGACCACATTGGAATTCGTAAAGGCTTAATAAATAATGGAGCTGATGATGATGGTTCTGGAACCGTAAGTCTGTTAGAGATTGCAGAAGCTTTCCAAAAAGCTGTAGAAGCGGGTAATGGCCCTAAAAGATCTGTTATATTTTTACATGTAACAGGAGAAGAAAAAGGCTTACTTGGCTCTAAATACTACACGGACAACCCACTCTACCCTTTAGCTAACACCATCGCTAATTTAAATATTGATATGGTTGGACGTACAGACCCTAAGCGTGTAAATGATAACCCGAATTACATTTACCTAATCGGCTCTGATCGTTTGAGTACTGAATTACATGAGCTATCTGAAGAAGTAAATAAAGCTACCGTGAACATTGATTTAGATTATACTTTCAATGCCCACGATGATAAAAATAGATTCTACTTTAGAAGTGATCACTACAACTTTGCTAAGAACAATATTCCGGTTATTTTCTACTTCAACGGAACACATGCAGATTACCATAGACCTACCGATACGGTTGATAAAATTGAATTTGACCTCATGGAAACAAGAGCTAGATTGATTTTTGCTACTGCCTGGGAATTGACTAATCGCGAAGAACGTATTAAATTAATTGAAGAATAAACTATTAGATTTTCTTAATAAAAACAACCTGGTATACATGAAAAATATACTTATAATTTCATTTACCTTACTGTGCTTTGTTTCCTATGGTCAAGAGCTAGAAGAAGAGGTTTCGAATGAGATTACCGCTACTTCTTTTCAGGAAATAGATTCACTAGAAGTTTATAAAATCAAGAGAGTCTCTTTAGGAATTAAATTAGGGATTCCAATCATTGCTGGTTTTTCTGCAGAAGCAATCACGCCCATTCTTAGAAATAGAATTGCTCCCTACATTGACTTTAGCTCATTTCCTGTAAACACAGACGAAACTGATTTAGACCTAAAATATATTGAGTTTGGTTCAAATTTTTATTTTGGAGATAATGGACAAGGTTTTTATGTTGGTGTTGGTTTTGGAACCCTTAATACAGACATTGTTTTCAAAAACATAAAGTTTGAGGAAAATGGTAATCGAGGAAGAGGAACTGGGAGGATTAATACAAAAATTAACACCACCAACCTTAAACTGGGAATAAAAACAGGAGGCCGTGTATACTTTCGTCTTGAAGTTGGTTATGGAATTGGAACAATCCCTAAAGAGATAACTGTTAACGGAAGGTTTAGCTATGAAGACAGTAACGGAGTTACTCAAGAATCTAATGGAACCGAAACCGAAGAATTCCCTTCTATTCCTGGAGTAAACGACAAGGGGGTATTGATTGGTAATTTTGGATTCGGAATTTCTTTCTAAAGAAAAAATCAATATGGTTTTTTATCATAGTATAATGAATTATTATGCATTTAAGCTTATTCATGATCTTCACCATGGCCTTGGTCATCCGCATCTTCAACTTGTAAAGAATCAATTAAACCATCGGCATCAAAATAGTAACCCCTGCAATGACAAGTCCGTCTTGAAAGTCGAAAGTATGATATGAAATAAGTTCCCATGATTTGCTAGTTTCAGTACGATTTCCGGGACTTTTTCCATAAGTTCTTACACTTTCATCAGGCAAACCCGTGGCGGCAGAAACTCTAGGCAACCAATTAATAGGTGTAAACACAACATCATCCATAAGATCATGCCATGGCTTAAGATAAGATCCAAATGCCTCTTTATTAAGGAGTACAGCTCCATGGAGTGCAGCTTGCCATTCAAGATCTGGATGTGCCAATGCAACTTGCTTGTCTAAATCAGCTTTTGTTCCTTGAAGTTACTTAAAAGTGTAATTTTTTTTGTTTACTGTTATAAAATCAACTACTTCATCTAAGAGATAATTATATGGGAATCAGTAATGAGAAGGACGTCTATTACAGGTGTTATTTGTTTCCTTTTCTTTTTTATTATAATACACTATACCTTAAGTTGGATGTCGAATATGATAAAAAAATATTTGTGGCTATTGAATTAAGATCAGAAATTACTTTTCCAGAATGTAGTTTTAAAAAAACAGAGCAAATACCAACAAATGCTTGTCAGTTTTTTTTATGAGTGTAGCAATTATAAAAAAAATACTTAAGCCAAACACAGGCGACTACTGTTTTTACTGATCTTAAGGAGTAATTTCCTGCCCTCCTATTTAGGAAAATAAAAATTGTTGCTAGCTGTTTTTAAATTTTAAAAAAAAACTACACAAACAACCAATCACTTATTAATGAATATGTTTAAGTACGATTTAGTGCAGAAATATTTTATCTTATTTCAACCCAAAGTGCGCTTAATTATCTTAAAATTAGTACATTAGGTAAAAACTACAATGTCATGACTGAAATTTTGTATACTTTAATATTCACTTCTGTACTCATGGGAGGTGTTTATGCTTATGCTGTTTATGCAACAAGAAGCGGAATAGAAGAAGATGAAAATAATAACTTCATACCCGATTCCTGGGAAAAGACATTTAAGTGGGTGTTTACAGGTAAAGTCTTAATTATGTTTGGATTAGGGTTTGCTGTTGGCTTTTTAGTTAGTAAGTTATTTTTCTAATTTCCAAAAGAACCATTTATAAAGCATTGGAGCAAATTACTTATTCTTATTTAGGTAATATTCTTTTCCTTTTTGATTCTGATTATTAGCTTGTTAACTGCTTTCAAGTGAATTTGGATTAAATCAAATTGTACTGTATATCTATCTATGTTGAAACAATCAACAGATGGGTTAAATACTTGATTTTGTTTGTTACATAAAACAGTTTTGTATCTTGTTTGTATCTTGCAATGAATATAACTATTTTATGAAAAAGTTACTCCTTCTGTTACTGATAGCTCCTCTGGTCTCTTTCGGTCAAAATATTGAATATATAAACAGTAAAGAGCACAAATCTTCTGGCATGCCATTTTCACAGGCAACTGTTGTTAATGGTATTATTTATCTATCGGGACAGATAGGAGATGTTAATAATGTTGTTGTAGATGGTGGTATTGGTTCTGAAACAAAACAAGCCCTAAATAATCTCAAAAGCGTTTTAGAGTCAATGAACCATTCAATAAATGATATATTTAAATGCACCTGTATGCTTTCTGACATCAAAGACTGGCCAGAAATGTCAAAAGCATATGTGCAATTTTTTAATCGAAAAAATCTTCCGGCAAGAAGTGCTTTTGCCGGGAGTGGTTTAGCTTTAGATGCAAAAATAGAAATAGAATGTTTGGCAGTGTATAAAGGAAATAAAAATACTACACCACTTCAAATAATAGAGATTGTTGAAGATTTACAAGAAGTTGAGGAAACAGCAATTGAAACTACCAAAAAGGTTCAAAAAGAAATTATTGATGTAGAAGATGATTTTGAAGATTTAGATGTTCCTTTTGCGAATATTGAAGATGTTCCTTTGTTTCCTGGATGTGAGAGCGTAGCTAAGTCAGAGCGAAGAAATTGTTTTCAAAATCAAATGAATATACACATCCGTAACAATTTTCATTACCCCGAAGTTGCTCACAAGATGGGAATCCAAGGAAGAGTTTATGTGAATTTTATTATTTCTAAAGATGGAAGTATCACTAACATTAGAACACGGGGTCCGGATAAAAACTTAGAGAAAGAAGCAAAACGAATTATATCAAAGCTTCCTAAAATGATTCCAGGAAAGCAAAAAGGTAGCCCAGTAATAGTGCCCTATTCAATACCAATAAGTTTTAGATTATAATGAAAAGATTAATTGTATTTATATTTCTTATTTTATTGTACTGTTCAAAGGATAGTCCATTACCGGATGCACCTACCCCAACACCAATTGTAAAATATACTTTATCAGTTACAGCTTCTGAAGGAGGGACTGTAAACAATACGGGTGGTACTCACAACGAAAACACTAGTGTTTCAATAACAGCTACTGCTGATGATGGGTATGAGTTTACTAGTTGGTCTGGAGATGCTTCTGGCACAGACAATCCATTAACTGTTTCAATGAATAGCAATAAGACTATTACTGCTAACTTTATAAGAACACAGTATACTCTTAGTTTAGGTAAGATAGGAGAAGGTACAATAACACAAGAAGTAATCAGTTCGGATAAAACCTCTGAAGAATATAATTCAGGAGACGTAGTTCGTTTAAATGCAACCGCTTCTAGTGGTTCTATATTTAATAGTTGGTCTGGGTCTTCAACTGAAACGACAAACCAGATTGATGTTACTATTGATGGAACAAAATCAGTTACTGCAACATTTGAAGAAACTATAAGCCAAGTCCTATCTGATAATAATGAATTTCTAGGGGTTGGAAAGTGGAAGATTAGGAAAAAAACAGGTGGAACTGATACTAGTAAGTTTACAGATTGTGAACTATCAGAAATAATATTCAGAACAGATGGTACATTTACAATAGCCACTGGAACTAATACAGTTACAGGTCAGTTTAACGTAGACTCAAATACAACAATAAGCCTAACTCAAGAAGAATCTCCTTTTGGAACAATCACAAACCTTGTGCTTACCAATGGCTTTATTAGCTTCTCTATTGAATTAAATAGTGGATGTTCAGAAGATGCAGATGGAGATAGAGATGATACTTATGATGAAGCTACTGACCCTAATGCGTCAAAGATTTATTTTCAAAACAATGCCTGTGTATGTCCCTATGCAGAGGTGGGGGATACAGCTGTTATTGATGAAATAACATATACTGTAGTTAATGATTCAACTATAGCAGGTCAGATTGCAAATAATAATCCTAATCTATGTACAACGAAGGTTACTGATATGTCACAACTAATCAAGGATAACAGTGCCTTTAATTTTGTTTTAACACATTGGGATACATCTAATGTTACCGATATGTCCGAAATGTTCGATGGAGCATCATCATTTAATCAAGATATTGGAGGCTGGGATACTTCTAGTGTGACTAATATGCAACAGATGTTTTATGTTGCGAGAGCTTTCAATCAAGATATAAGCAGCTGGGATACTTCTAATGTGACTAAAATGATTGCTATGTTTGATGGAGCATCATCATTTAATCAAGATATAGATAATTGGGATACTTCTAATGTATGGAATATGTTAGCTATGTTTCAGGATGCTTCAGTATTCAATCAAGACATCGGAAACTGGGACACTTCAAGTGTCACTGATATGAGTTATATGTTTAATCGTGCAACAGCATTTAATCAGAATATAGGAAATTGGGATACTTCTAACGTGACTAATATGAGTCAAATGTTTCAGCTAGCTAGGTCCTTTAATCAAGACATTGGAAATTGGAATACTTCAAATGTAACTAATATGAATCAAATGTTTTGGGGATGGGAACAGGCTAATAATGAACAAGGGGTTGATTTTAATCAAGATATAGGTGGATGGGACACTTCAAAAGTTACTTCTATGAGAGGAATGTTTCGAAGCGCTAAAGCTTTTAATCAAGACATAGGAAACTGGAATACTTCAAGCGTGACTGATATGTTCATAATGTTCTTAGCAGCAGATTCATTCAACAAAGACATAGGAAGCTGGGATACTTCAAATGTTACTAATATGGATGGAATGTTTAATTCAGCAATTGTCTTTAACCAAAATATCGGAAGCTGGGATACTTCTAAAGTAACTGATATGCAGTATATGTTTAGTGGCAGTGCATTCAATCAAGATATTGGTAGTTGGAATACTTCTAAAGTAACTAATATGGAGTATATGTTTTTTCAAGTATCAGCGTTTAATCAAGATATAGGAAGTTGGAATACTTCTAGTGTTACTGATATGTCCGGTATGTTTTTTAGAGCATCAGTATTCAATCAAAATATAGGAGGTTGGTGTGTTAGTAATATTTCAAGTGAACCAACTAATTTTGCAACTACTTCAGCTCTAACAGAAGCCAACAAACCCATTTGGGGAACTTGTCCTTAGTAAATAAAATACTAAAGCAATTGTATCAGTGAGGGCTACAAGGCATCATTACCACTTGACCTTATTTATTCAATAACGTCAATATCTAATTGCTTAAATATTGGCTGTTCTGCATCTGTATGTAACACACCCTATTGATTAAAGTCCGATTCATGTTTGCTCCTAAAACATCAAATCTGATAAAACCTGACACTACAAAAAAGGGAATGTTTGATCTCTATCCTAAGGTTAAAAAATAAATTATTGTAGGAATAAATAGAACTACACATAAGGTGTCAAATGATTTTGTGGTTTCTGTCTTAGAGTGCCAATATGCTAAAAGTATTAAAGGGACTTGAAACGGTAGCCTAATTAATGCATCCTGTCTTGAAATTCCAAATGTGTTTTGGGCTATCTCAGAAGTAAATAAATAAATGTTTGCAGGAAAAACTGCAACCAATAAAACAAGCAACCCCAAAGCTCCATATTTACGAGTCTTCCTTGGGACTAACAAAACACCCAAAACAATTTCAAATAGCCCTGATAAATAAACCATTAATTCTGGATATGGGATGTAGGGCGGAACGATAACAAGGAAAAAATCTATGTCAGTAAAATGTTTAAAACCCACCCCTATATAAAAAAGGCTCAGGGAATATACCGTTATGTTTTTTAGTGTTTCTCTCATCATGCCAAAGATAACTAAATCTATCTGTGTTATTTTAATCTGACAAAATCTGACACTATAAAAAAGAGTTCGAATCCAATTAACTCCCGAACTTTATTCAAGATTTATATAACACATATACAGTAGTATGCATCCGGTTATAAATTTATATACACAAGGTGAGTCTTTGAACATATACACTAAGCCATACTAACAGCTATTAGTTAATTAAACATTAATCTTATTAGCATAGTTGTTTATAAAAGATTCTCAATAAATAATTCAATAATTGAAATAGAATTTAAATTTGAGTATGATTTCACTTTATACCTCTGAATATTTTAAATCAATACTCCCTGAGCAATTAGCCAGAATAATAACTGAAAGAAGAGAGTATCTAAATATATCCCAAATAGATTTTGCAGTTAGGTGTCATTTATCTGAGCATATGATAAAAAAAACGTAGAAAGGAAAACATGATTTCAGAGTAACGGAGCTTGAAAAGTTAAGTTTTGGTTTAGAAACTAGTGTTAAATATTTTTTTGCTGTTTAATAATCTAAAAAACACGAAAAATGGCTAAAATCACTCAAAATTGATCAAAAAAAGCTAAAAATCGATCAAAAATGACCAAAAAACAAGTTTTTTATGAAATTACAATTACTGAAGAGGATATGTCTGTAGTGTAAAAAAAAACCTCTTAAAACTAATTAAGAGGTTAATAAATATTTAAATGATTTGTGTATTATTTAGGCATAACAACCGAATCGATAACATGAATTACACCATTACTTCCCATAATGTCTGTTGACGTTATTTCGCTATAATTTTCATTTGAATCTTTTAGCCAAATTTTACCATCTTTTTCAATTACTGATATAACTTGACCATTCAAAGCTGTTAATTCAACTAAACCATTCCCTTTCTTTAATGCAGCAACAACATCAGAAGCAACAATTTTTCCTGAAATAACATGATAGGTTAGTATGTTTGCCAATGATTTTTTGTTTTCTACCTCAAGTAATGAGTTTAAAGTTTTTGAATCAATCTTAGCAAATGCATCATTTGTTGGTGCAAAAACAGTAAAAGGACCTTCTGAATTTAATGCACCAACTAAATCTGCAGCTTTCAAAGCTGTAACTAAGGTTGAAAAATCTTCATTTCCGACAGCAATATCCACTACAGTATCTTGTGCTACAACATTTCCGGAAAATATCATAAATAATACTGTTGTGATAATAAACATTGATTTTTTCATAATTTAAATTGTTTTTAAAATTCATGTAAATGTACAACATGTAAGTCATCCCTGTTTATCCTTTCATCTTAAATATTAAACAAAATAGATATTTAATCAATTAAACTATTGTAAGAAACTATCATACAAACAAAGGCAAGTCTTCAATTACTTCATTATTAGCTTGTTTCACTCTTGGTAAAGTGTATTGTAGAACTTACTGAAGAGGATATGCCTATGATTTAAATGAAAACGCCACTAAAGTTTATTAGTGGCGTTAGTATTTAGTAAGAAATGGTTTTATTACTAATAAAATTTATATTTAGTGTTATTAAAGTATGCTGTAAATCCTTCTTGACCACCAATAACATAAGGCCAAACTTTATCAGTAAACTTTGAAGGGTCCTTATTGAATCTCCAATCAAGGTATGTCTCATATTTCTCAAAAGACTCCCAATATTCAATAATAAAATATGTGCTTGACTCTTTATTGTAAAATGTTTCTAGATGAGAACAACCATCATAATTTCTAGTAACAGAAAGTCCACCTTCAGAATCCATTAATTCTTGAAATTTATCTATGTTATCCTTGTTTACTTTTGCAGTGGCAACAACTACATTTCTTTGGTTAGGCCCAACAGAATTAACCATTCCAGTTGCATCAAAATATTCTCCAGTTGAGACTATCTTCCCGTCTTTAAAATCAAAATTATGATAGGAGACCATTGAAAAGTTTCTACCTGTTGATTTACTTTTACCAGTCCAATTACCATATGCTCTAACACTTCCATCAGGTTTCATCGTAAGTGTATCTATTCCAGGTAACCATACTTGGTTTTTAAATTTTACATTTGAATAGTTTTGCACATAAAATTCAGCAACTTGTAGTGATGAGTTATAATCTACTTCTCCCATTCCATAAATAGGCGCAACATCAACTAAATCTTCAGAGACTACATCTTTCCAAAGGTCAATATTGCCAGTTTCAAAAGCCTCAATCCACTTTTTAGCAAGGGTCAAGTTTTCCTCGTAATTAGGATTATTGGTAGAACAAGAAAATATTAATAGCACTAATGTTAATGTTAAAATTTTTTTCATTTTAATTAATTTATTATTAATAATACTCAAACATAAAGTTTTTTATTATAAATCACAAATCCCAGAACTAACTGAAGAGGATATGCCTGTAGATTAAAAGAAAAACGCCACTAAAAATAATAGTGGCGTTGTTATTGAAAATAAGATTAATATGAAAAATAATTCTTTTTAAACAAACATTCTTAAAGTGCACTAATGGTATAAACCTTTTTGTTGGCTAAATCTTCTCCTAATGAAAGTGCAAATTTCTCAAATGCAGGATCAGTCATCATTTCTCCTAATTTTGACATATCAACATCATATAAATAAACAGAAACTTTGTTCGGATCTTTTACATCTCTATGGACAAGTGTTCTAGAATCATCACAAAACTGTTCTCTATTCGTATTATCTTTTGTAAAGCCTTTATACCATGTGCTATAACCTTTAGTTAATGGAATTATAGCAACAACATCTACCAAAGAGTTTTGGTCTAAATCAGCTGCATTATACCATTCGCTTTGGTGATAAATTTTGCCTTCGTCATTAAAGAACAATACAGCATAATAATCCATTAATACTGGTTTTTTTGTGACAGAATTTAACGATTCCCAAGTTCCATAAACTCTTACATCTCCATTGGGTTTTTGATTGTCATCTAAGCCAGCAAAATAAAGTTGTTTAGTGAAATTAATTTCTTTGAATCCAGCATTAAAACCTTTCATGGTATTATGCCAAGTATTAATATCAAGCGAGTCAACTCCAGTTGGTGGGGGTGACCACGTAAAGTCCTCGGTTACATAGCTTTTCATTTCATCAAGTTTTTCATCAGAAAATGCTTGGAAATATTCCTTTGATGTTTCTACGTTTTCCTCAAAATTGATCATCTCAGCTGAGTTTGAATCACAATTAATGAACAAAAAAGAACAGAATAAAATAGTTATAATTTTTTTCATTTTAAATAAGATTTAATTTATGAATGCAATATACAAAACTGTTTTTAAAGCTTGTTTTTTAGAGTTGCTAAGCTAATTTTGGGCTTAGAGAGAAGGGTTAGTTAATATACCCATTTGAGCAGCACATTCCCAAAAGGAAAACAGATTTAAATTCAGAGGATGGGGATAATATTGAAACTTTTAGGCTGGACTTTTTAGGCTTTATAATGCTGGCCGTACAATAATCGTACAAATATATATATAAAAAACCCTAATATATTGATTATAAGTATATTAGGGAATCGTTTTGCGGAGAAAGAGGGATTCGAACCCCCGGAGGTGTGACCCTCAACAGTTTTCAAGACTGCCGCATTCGACCACTCTGCCATTTCTCCTGTGCGGTTGCAAATATACATTCCTTTTTGAACTAATAAAATTTTTAAAACTTTATATTGATCTTTTTTTAATACTAAAATTAATATCTTCATTTAAAACTTGACAATGAACGATATACTTCAATATGGACTTCTAATTATTGTTGGAATGTTGGCCGGAGTAATTAATACTTTAGCAGGCGGAGGCTCTTTATTAACACTACCGGTTCTTATTTTTATGGGTCTTCCTCCTAATGTTGCAAATGCTACTAATCGAATTGGAATTGCTTTTCAAGCTTTAATAGGAACTGCGGGTTATCGGTCAAAAGGAGTTTCAAATTTCCCGTTTAATATTTACTTAGGCATTTCTGCTTTAATTGGATCATTAATTGGGGCTCAAATTGCAGTTGACATAAAAGGAGAAACCTTCAATAAATTGCTTGCTATTATCATGTTGTTTGTTGTTACTATTATTGTTTTTAAACCCAAAGTATCTTCATTGCAATTAGCAGAACGACTAACAGGTAAGTATTTGTTTTATGCAATTATAGGCTTTTTTTTTATTGGTGTTTATGGCGGGTTTATAAATGCTGGTATTGGCTTTGTTATAATTTTATTTTTAAATAATGTAAATCGGTTGTCTCTCATAAAAACAAATGCAACCAAAGTCTCTTTGGTCTTTATTTACACCTGTGGTGCCTTAGCACTATTTGCTTACAACGGTAAAGTAGATTGGTCTACTGGTTTTATTTTAGCAATAGGAACATCATTAGGGGCATGGTGGTCCAGTCGATGGTCTGTCGATAAAGGGGAGGGGGTTATTAAAATAGCCATGGTTATAATGGTTAGTTTAATGTCAATAAAGTTATGGTTCTTTTAGTTTAGTAGTTAATATACTCCATAATTTCTAGTCCATAGCCTGTAATTCCTACCCGTGGTCCCTGATTCGAGTTTGTGATTACTTTGAGTTTACTGATTCTTAAATCATGAAGTATTTGGGCGCCGATGCCAAAATCTTTGTAATCCATTTTCATTGGAGGTACTTTGTGATGTTCTCCTTGAAGTTGAATGGCAGTCAATTCGGTTATTCTTGCGAGTAAGTTTTCTGATTGTTGCGCTTGATTTATAAAAATAACAGCGCCTTTACCTTCCGAATTTATTAATCCAAAAATATCATCTAAATAAGATTGTAAGTAATTTTTACCGTTGTTAGATCCGGCTAACATACTCAAAATATCATTATTGATCTGAGAAGAGTTAATACGCGTAAGAACACCTTCGCTTTCATCCCATGTTCCTTTGGTTAGGGCTACATGAACTTGGCTGTTTGTGGTTTGTTGGTATGCTCTTAATCTAAATTCTCCAAAACGAGTTTGAATTTCTGTATCAGCTCGCTTTAGAATTAAACTATCATGCTGCATTCTGTAAGAAACTAAATCTTCGATAGAAACCAATTTCAGATTAAATTTATCAGCAACTTCTAGCAATTGTGGAAGCCTAGCCATGGTTCCATCTTCATTCATTATTTCGACAATTACTCCAGCGGGTTTCATTCCTGCTAAACGAGCAAAGTCAATAGCAGCTTCTGTATGTCCTGTTCTTCTAAGTACGCCGCCTTCTTTAGCAATTAACGGAAAGATATGTCCAGGTCTAGATAGTTGGTGTGGTTGGGTAGCGGCGTCTGTTAAAGCAGATACAGTTTTGGATCGATCGCTTGCCGATATTCCAGTTGTAACTCCATTTCCTTTTAAGTCTACAGAAACTGTAAACGCTGTTTCTAATGGATCTGTGTTGTTATCTACCATGCGATGAAGATTCAATTCGGCACAACGCTTTTCGGTCAATGGAGCGCAGATTAAACCCCGACCATGGGTAGCCATGAAATTAATCATTTCGGGAGTTATTTTTTCTGCAGCTGCTACGAAATCTCCCTCATTTTCTCTATTGTCATCATCAACTACAATGATAATTTCACCATTTTTAATGGCTTCTATGGCATCTGCAATAGCATCTAATTTATCTTTTGACATTCCTTTATGATTTCTTGAAATATTTATTTTCTTTAATTCTATTAATTAACTTAAGTAGTGGCAGCTGTATTCGATCAAAGTTAGCGATACCTCGGTCAATAGAAGCTTGTTTAGTTAGGTGTAATGCAAAAACACCAATTATCACAATTGATATCCAACTACCTGCAAAAGGGCTTATGCTGCTGTCTTCCGCTGCATTCTTACCAAAGAGACTGATGTAGTGATAGGAGAGGAATATAAGTATCGCTAAAACTACCGGAAGTCCCAATCCACCTTTTCTAATAATTGCTCCAAGAGCTGCTCCGATTAAGAATAAGAAAAATACACCAAACCCCATTGTGTATTTATCATGGAAAGAGCTCTTGTGCAGGTTGATTAATTTTTGGTGAATAAAAAACACCTTTTTTTTACTCTCAATACTTTGATTGATTCCTTTAACATTCATCAATGTAGTGTAGAGAACTTGTTTGTGTCTAAAATACTTTTCTGCAGTCAGGAAGTTCAACGGATTATTGAAATGATTTACTATTGAATCGTTAACAATGCTGTCTCTTTTTTCGTAATTTAATATGTTTATGCCATTTGTTTTCACAAAGTTATTGGCAAATGACTTTCTAATATCAACATACTTTATTTCTAAAGAATCAATACTAACATCCAGTTCATCTACTTTTTGCATTCTAAAAGTACTTTTATAATCTTCCTTTGTTAGGTCAATATTATTAAATTGAGACAAATCAATATTCATTACATAACGTTTAAAGCTTACTTTACTGTGCGGAATTCTCTTTTTATCTTCTTGCTTTTTAGGATCAACCTCTTCATATCGATTTCCATCGAAAAGAACCAGTTGAAGCTGATCACTAATTTCGGCACTTTTTAATTCCCCTGATTCAGCTTTAATTACTATGTTGTTTTTTAAACTTGGAGTTTTTTCATGGATCAGAACATTTTTTAAAAACCGATCTTCATTTCCATATTTGTCGCTCACCTTAATATTTATCTGTCCTAAATCATTGAATATTCCTTCGGTTATAGCTAAGGCGGGTTTCAATTTGGCTAAATTCCTTCTTAGGTTGAATGATTTTACTTCAGTAAAGGGTATTATGTAATTGGAGAAATAAAAGCTTCCTATTCCTAAGAAAAAGTGAAAAATCACTAGTCCAAGCATCGCCCTTTGTAAAGAAATCCCAGTAGATTTCATAGCGGCAAACTCATAATTTTCCGCAAATGTTCCATAGGTCATTATGGAAGCGAGTAAAACAGATAATGGAAGTACCAATGGAACAAGCTTAGGGGAGTAGTACAATAAGAATTTTAAAATAGTCCCTATGTCAATTCCTTTTCCAGCAAATTCATCTATAAATAACCAAATTGTCTGAATGATAAAGATCAACATTAGAATCACAAAAACACTCAATAAGCGCTGAATGTAGGATACTAAAATATAGCGATCTAAAATTTTCATTTGTTAATTATTGATATAGAAATTAGGGTATTCAGAACTGTTAAATTCAAAATAATCTTCAGGAAGACTTATGTTTTCTTCCTGGTTAATTATCGTTAAGGTAGTCGTTGTTTTATTATTTCCAATTTCAATTAATCTGTAAATAGAGTTTTTAGCGACATCAATCCCTAGTAATAGGTATTGAATGTCTTCGTTTTCTTCTGATGGGATCAATTTAACAAATTGAATATTCCTTCCCATAACTCGTTGACTTATATCCCAATGGTAATCGTAACCTTCTTCATAGAAGCTTAACAATTTAGACGGATTAACACTTATTGTTTCTTCTTCATCTGGAATACTGACCGTGACTTCTTCGTTTTCAGGAACAATTGTATATGTTTTTTTACCATCAAAAAGTTGAATAACTTCCAAAAACTCTAATTTATATTGGTCTCCAGCAAGTGTAACTTTTCCTTCAGTTTCTTGTTTTATCTGCTCTTCTTTATTTTCCAAAACATATTGAAATTCTAAACGAAGATTTTTTTGTTTTTTGATTTCAACGGAAACCTGATTTAATAAATACTTTGCCTGTTCAGGACCTTGAGCTAATGCTACGGTATAGCATCCTAATAAAAGTAAAATAAAACGCATGCGTTGTTGTTTTTGATTATTCATTATTCAATAACTGTTCCAAAGAAGTCAAATCGGGAACTAAAACCTGTCTTGCTTTACTTCCTTCAAAGGGTCCAACTATTCCTGCTGCTTCCATCTGATCTACGATTCGTCCAGCTCTGTTATAACCTAATTTCAGTTTACGTTGAAGTAAAGAAGCGGAACCTTGTTGCGCGGTAACGATTACTTCTGCTGCATCTCTAAATAATGCATCTCGGTCGTTAATGTCAATATCAAAACCTTTAGTTTCTTCACCAATAAATTCAGGAAGTAAATGTGGATTAGCGTAGGCTTTTTGCCCACCTATATATTCTACAATACGCTCTACCTCAGGGGTGTCAACAAAAGCACACTGAATCCTAGTAAGATCATTTCCCTGAGTATAAAGCATGTCCCCTCGACCGATTAATTGATCAGCTCCACCGCTGTCTAAAATAGTTCTAGAGTCGATTTTAGAGGTTACTCGAAAAGCAATTCGAGCAGGAAAATTGGCTTTTATAAGTCCTGTAATTACATTTACAGAAGGACGTTGTGTTGCAATGATTAAGTGAATTCCGATTGCTCTTGCTAACTGCGCTAATCGAGCGATTGGTGTTTCTACTTCTTTTCCAGCAGTCATTATTAAATCGGCAAACTCATCTACTACCAAAACAATGTATGGAAGAAAGGCATGTCCATCATCAGGGTTTAATTTGCGTGCCTTAAACTTGGTGTTATATTCTTTTATATTGCGACACATTCCATTTTTAAGCATCTCATATCGGTTATCCATCTCAATGCAAAGTGAGTTTAGTGTATTGATAACTTTAGTGTTGTCTGTAATTATTGCATCTTCCGAATCGGGAAGTTTTGCTAAATAATGACGTTCAATTTTATTGTAAATATTCAATTCAACTTTCTTTGGATCAACCAATACAAATTTCACTTCAGCAGGATGCTTTTTGTAAAGAAGTGAAGTTAAAACTGCATTAAGCCCTACAGACTTACCTTGTCCGGTAGCACCTGCCATCAAAAGGTGAGGCATTTTAGCTAAATCAACTACAAAAGTTTCATTACTTATTGTTTTTCCAATGGCAATAGGAAGTTCCATTTCTGCATCTTGAAATTTTTTGGAAGCTATTACAGAACGCATCGATACAATACTTGGATTTTGATTTGGTACTTCAATTCCAATAGTTCCTTTTCCAGGAATAGGGGCAATTATTCGAATCCCTAATGCCGCAAGCGACAAAGCAATATCGTCTTCTAGATTTTTTATTTTTGAAATACGAATTCCAGCTTCAGGTACAATTTCATATAAAGTAACTGTGGGACCTATATTTGCCTTTATTTTTGCAATTTCAATTTTGTAGTTCTTGAGGGTATCTACAATTTTTATTTTATTGGCCTCTAACTCATCTTGGTTTATGGTAATACTTCCATCTCCGTAGTCTTTGAGTAAGTCTAAAGTTGGGAATACAAATTTACTGAGTTCTAAAGTTGGATCATAAGATCCGTATTTATCAACGAGATGCTGCGAAAGATTTTTTTCAGCCAAATCTTCTTCAAAAGTATTGATTTCAATTTCCAAAGTAGATACACCTTTTACTGTTTCTTCAACCTTTTCTTCAGGTGGTGAAAGCGTTTCTTCTTCAATTTTCGTTTCATCAACTAACGTTAGCTCACGGTCATTTTGCTTACTATTCATTTCTATAACGTCTTCAAAGTTATTTTGAATAGGTGCATCTAGATTTTCTTCTACTTTTGTTCTTTCTTTATCAAATAAGGGTTTGATTTTTAGTATGATAGATTCTGGAGTGATTTTCCAGTGAAGTACTAAAAAAGCTAAACTCCCAAAAATTAGAATTATGCCCATACCAATAGAACCTACATAGTCCGATATGAAATCAGTAATTTCATAACCCATTACCCCACTTAACAAAGGGAATGCTTTTGAATAATATCCAAAAAGTAAGGCAAACCAAAGGGTGTAGTATAATCCCCAGGTCCATTGTCTTAATAAACGCTCTTTGTTGATGTTAAAAAAATACACTAATCCTGTTATACAGAATAAGTAAGTTAATATGAAAGCAGAAAAGCCAAACAGCTGAAAAATAAAGAAATCACTAACCGATGCGCCTAGCTTAGAAAGTATATTCACAGATTGAACCGAACGATCTCCCAGGGCACCTAAAGTACTTTGGTCTTGTTCCCAACTAAAAAAGTAGGAGGTAAAGGCTATAAACAGAAGTAAACTTAAAAGAATTAAAAATCCGCCAAACAAAATTTGACGGGTACGTTTAGTTTCTTCCGAAGCAGCCGAAAACTTAGGAACTCTTGGTGAAGTTGATTTTTTTGCAGTCATAAATAAAACCTTCCTACAAACTTACAAATAATGCTCGTAATAACGGTTTGAATATTTAGGAACGCACTTAAAAAAATAATTTCCCACGAGGGAAAATTATTTAATTCAAAATGAGTCTAAAAAAAACCTTAAAAGCACTTCATTTATGCTAAATCAAAGCGATCAAGGTGCATTACTTTTGTCCAAGCGGCAACAAAGTCATGAATGAATTTGTCTCCTGCATCTTCACAAGCGTAAACTTCTCCTATAGCACGAAGTTGTGAATTTGATCCAAAAATCAAATCAACACGTGTTCCTATCCATTTGACTTCTCCAGAAGAACGATCTCTTCCTTCAAAAGTTACTTTATCTTCTGACGTTGGAACCCATTGTGTATCCATGTCATATAAATTAACAAAGAAGTCGTTTGATAAGGTTTCGGCACGTTTGGTGAATACTCCATGAGCAGCACCTTTATAATTTGTGTTAAGCACTCGAAGCCCACCGACTAAAACAGTCATTTCAGGAGCATTTAAACTCAATAAATGAGCCTTGTCAAGTAAAAGCTCTTCTGCGTGACGATCGTTTCCAGCTGCCAGGTAATTTCTAAAACCGTCGGCTTTTGATTCTAATACTGCTAGTGCATCAGCATCTGTGTTTTCTTGAGTAGCATCTGTTCTTCCTGCATGAAAAGGAATAGACACATCCTGTCCTGCTTTCTTAGCTGCAGATTCAACAGCGGCATCACCAGCTAAAACAATTAAATCAGCTAGAGATATCTTCTTAGACCCGTTGTTCGCATTAAACTTAGCTTGAATTCCTTCCAAAACCGAAATAGTCTTTGCAAGGTGAGCCGGATCGTTTCCAGTCCAATTTTTTTGTGGTGCTAGACGAATCCGTCCTCCATTAGCTCCTCCGCGTTTGTCTGTACCTCTGAAAGTCGAAGCGGAAGCCCAAGCGGTTTTTATCAATTGAGAAACACTTAATTCAGAAGCCAATACTTCGGCCTTAAGGGAAGAAACATCAACAGCGTTTACTAATTCATGATCAACAGCAGGAACTGGATCTTGCCAAATTAAAGCTTCCGCAGGAACTTCTGTTCCTAAAAAACGAGATATAGGGCCCATGTCACGGTGTGTTAATTTATACCAAGCGCGTGCAAAAACATCTGCAAATTCTGTTGGGTTTTCGTGAAAGCGTTTAGAGATTGCTAAATAAGCAGGATCTTTAATTAACGCTATATCGGTAGTCGCCATCATTGGTGCATGTGTTTTATTTGGATCATGAGCATCAGGAACTGTGTCAGAACCTCCTCCATCTTTAGGAGCCCATTGTTGCGCACCAGCAGGACTGTGAGTCAATTCCCATTCGTATCCAAACAGGGTGTCAAAATAACTGTTATCCCATGCAATAGGAGTAGGAGTCCAAGCACCTTCTAGTCCACTAGTAATTGTATCTCCACCTTTACCTGACCCAAAACTGTTAATCCAACCAAAACCTTGATTTTCAATACCAGCACCTTCGGGTTCTGGTCCTACGTGATCTGGATCTCCAGCTCCGTGAGTTTTACCAAAAGTATGTCCTCCAGCTACTAGAGCTACTGTTTCTTCGTCATTCATTGCCATACGTGCAAATGTTTCGCGTATGTCACGAGCAGATGCAATAGGATCGGGTTTTCCATTTGGCCCTTCAGGATTAACATAAATCAATCCCATCTGAACCGCACCTAATGGATCTGCAAGTTCACGATCACCAGAATAACGTTGGTCGCCCAACCATTCAGTTTCTGGTCCCCAAAAAATATCTCCTTCTGGTTCCCATACGTCTATTCGTCCGCCTCCAAAACCAAAGGTTTCAAAGCCCATTGATTCTAAGGCAACATTCCCTGTTAAGATCATTAAATCTGCCCAAGAAAGCTTTTTGCCATATTTTTTCTTAATTGGCCACAACAAACGTCTTGCTTTATCAAGATTTCCGTTATCAGGCCAGCTATTTAAGGGTGCAAAACGTAAAGTACCAGCAGAAGCTCCTCCACGTCCGTCAGAAACTCGATAGGTTCCAGCACTGTGCCATGCCATACGTATAAAAAATGGTCCATAGTGACCATAATCTGCAGGCCACCAATCTTGTGAATCGGTCATCAAATTATTCAGATCTTTTTTGACAGTAGCCAAATTAAGACTGCTAAATTCTTTAGCATAATCAAAACCAGGACCCATTGGATTGGTTACCGGAGAGTTTTGATGTAATATTTTTAAGTTTAATTGCTCTGGCCACCAGTCTGAATTTGATAAAGCTGCGGCTGTTGTATGTCTTTGTTCTGCAGGAGCAAAAGGACATTTCCCTTCTCTATTATCTAAATGTTCCATGATATGATTTTAAAGTTTAAAATAACAAAATATATATGAGTTCATTCCTCTATTTATATTTAATATAATTACTGATGCATAAGAAAATCTTATGCTGTCTGAATCTGTTTTAAATAACTAATCAATTTAAAGGACTTGAGCTCATTTAACAGCACTTAGTTTTCTAATTTTAATCCCAAAATACCCATAAATTAAGGTCATGATCGGACTTAGCCAATTAAATATTGCATAAATGAAATATTCTCCAACGCCAACTCCTAGAACTCCAGACTGATATGCTCCGCAAGTATTCCAAGGAATCAATACAGAAGTTACTGTACCGGCATCTTCAAGTGTTCTACTTAAATTTTCTGGGGCTAAATCTTTATCAGCAAATGCTTTATTGAACATCTTTCCGGGCAGTACAATCGAAAGATATTGATCCGAAGCTGTTAAATTAATTACGACACAAGAAGCTGCTGTACTTGCAAAAAGTTGAAAGGTAGATTGTGCAATCGAAAGCATTGAGTTACTTAGTTTTTTTAATCCGCCTATAGCATCCATAATCCCTCCAAAAACCATGGCACATATAATGAGCCATATGGTTCCAAGCATGCCTTTCATTCCTCCAGAACTAAACAACTCGTTTAATAAGTCGTTACTCGTGGTTATACTAATGTCACTAATGATGGCATTCATAACGCCTTGATAAGCAGTGGTTGGGGATAGGATGTTTGCGCCTGCAATTTTTGCTACTATATCGGGTTGAAATATTAAAGCAAAAAGTCCACCCAAAAGAGTTCCTGCTAGGAGGGCAGCCAATGGGGGAGTTTTTTTTATAATTAAAAAGATTACAAGAATAGGGACAACAAACAACCACAGATTTATCGTAAAACTTCCTTTTATGCTGGTTAATAAAACATCGGTATCTGCTGCACCCGAAGTATTTTGAAAAAACCCAAGAATTAGAAATACGATCATGGTAATTATAATACTAGGCACTGTAGTGTGCATCATGTATTTGATGTGTGTAAACAAATCCGAACCTGCCATTGCTGGTGCAAGATTTGTTGTATCGCTTAGCGGAGAGAGTTTATCTCCAAAATATGCACCTGATATTACAGCACCAGCTACCATTCCAACGGGAATGTCTAGTGCACGTCCAATTCCTATTAAAGCAATACCAACAGTAGCTGATGTTGTCCAACTACTTCCGGTAGCAATCGAAATTATAGCACAAATAATAATACATGCAGGTAAGAAAATACTTGGGTGCAAAATCTGAAGACCATAATAAATCATAGCAGGAATAATACCGCTTAACAGCCACGTCCCAGCTAAGGCACCAACAAATAATAAAATAAGAATAGCACCCGTTGTAGATTTAAGATTCGAACCAATTGCATCAAGCATGTAGTCATAACTGACTTTATTTCTAAAACCAACTACCGCCGCTACCGCCGCTCCAATTAATAATATAAATTGATTGGACCCACCCAATGCATCATCTCCGTAGATGGTAACATTGAATGATAAAAGAATAACTAAAATGATGACGGGAATTAAAGCTCCCCATAAGGATATGGTAGGTTTTTTTTGTTGCTGCATTGAAAGTATTATTAAGTGTAATAATACAATTTTATTTGAAGGAAGGCAAGAAACAAATTCAACTATAGTTTGATTGATATTAAACTTTTTAAAAGATCAAAATTCAAATACTAGGGTAGTGAACGAAACATTTGTATTTTTGTATTGCAATTTTTTAAAAAATAAATGATGAGTAAATTTGATGTTGCTGTAATTGGATCTGGACCTGGGGGTTATGTAGCTGCAATTCGTTGTTCTCAATTGGGAATGAAAACAGCTTTAATAGAAAAGTATAGTACCCTAGGAGGCACCTGTTTGAATGTTGGATGTATTCCTTCTAAAACCCTTTTAGACTCTTCACATCATTACGAAGATGCTGTTAAGCACTTCGATACCCATGGAATTGAAATTTCTGGAGACATTAATATCAATTTCGAAAAAATGATTGGGCGTAAGCGTTCGGTTGTTGAGCAAACTACAAAAGGAATTGAGTTCTTAATGGATAAAAACAAGATTACCGTTTTTCAAGGATTAGGAAGTTTTGTAGATGCAACTCATATAGAAATTGATGGAGACAAAAAAGAAACCATCGAAGCTAAAAACATCATCATTGCAACGGGTTCTAAACCAAGTACACTTCCATTCATCAAAGTAGATAAAGAGCGTGTAATCACTTCTACAGAGGCTTTGGAGTTAAAAGAAATCCCAAAACACCTTGTGGTTATAGGTGGTGGAGTTATCGGATTAGAATTGGGGCAAGTATATAGAAGATTAGGATCAAATGTTTCTGTAATCGAATATGCGGATCGAATTACACCCGCTATGGATAGCGCATGTTCTCGTGAGTTAACTAAAGTATTAAAAAAACAAGGGGTTAAGTTTTATCTTTCCCATGGCGTAAATAAAGTAGAACGAACTGGAGATACTGTTCAAATTACCGCTACAGACAAAAAAGGGGCAGAAGTTTCCTTTGAAGGAGATTACTGCTTAGTATCTGTAGGTAGAAAACCCTACACAGCAGGTCTAAATACTGCAGCCGCAGGTGTTCAGTTGAATGAGCGTGGACAAGTAGAAGTAAATGATCATTTACAAACAACGGCTTCAAATATTTATGCAATTGGTGATGTTGTTCGAGGAACCATGCTAGCACATAAGGCAGAAGAAGAAGGCGTTATGGTGGCTGAGTTTTTAGCAGGCCAGAAGCCACATATCGATTATAACCTTATTCCCAATGTAATTTACACATGGCCAGAGGTTGCCTCTGTAGGTAAAACAGAAGAACAACTCAAAGAGGCAGGCGTTCAATACAAAAGTGGACAATTCCCAATGCGTGCTCTAGGTCGCGCGCGCGCAAGTATGGATACCGATGGCTTTGTAAAAATCCTAGCTGATGCAGCAACCGATGAAGTTTTAGGAGTTCATATGGTAGGCGCACGAGTAGCAGATTTAATTTCCGAAGCAGTTACTGCAATGGAATTTAGAGCATCTGCAGAGGATATTGCTCGAATGAGTCATGCACACCCAACCTATGCCGAAGCAGTTAAAGAGGCAGCCCTAGCTGCTACTGAAAACCGTCCGCTGCATATCTAAATCAAAAGGGTTAAAATTATTTAAATTTATTTTTAAGGTAGAATCTCACCATATGTTCCGCTATTTCTGGTCCTGCATCTTCTTGCAGAAAATGTCCCCCCAAAATGGTATGATGCTCTTGGTCTTTTGCTCCAGGCATTAACTTTTGAAACACTTGGTCACCACCTTTTGTAATTGGATCTTGATCACTAAACAAGGTTAAGAAAGGTTTTTTCCATTGTGTTAAAACACCCCATGCTTTTTTATTATTCTCACTTTCTGGATCTTGTTCAGAAGTTGGAACTAGGGCAGGAAAAACACGTGCTCCGGCTTTATAACTGTCGTCCGGAAAAGGCGCATTATATGCCGCTATAACATCTGCTGTAAGGTTTGTAGTGGTTGCCATTTGGATAACCGTAGCCACATCAAACTTTGGGCTTGTGGCAGCAAAATTTTGCCAATCCAAAAAGGCTTTAGGTGGTGTAACACTTCCTGTGGGGAGCATTGTGTTTGCAGCAACCACAGAAGCAAAATTATCAGGGTTTGCAGTTAGTAATCGTAATCCGATTAAACCACCCCAGTCTTGAATGAACATGTGAATTTCATTTAATTTTAGATGATTGAGTACGGCCTGTATCCAATCGATGTGCTTGGCATATGTGTAGTCAGATTGTTCAGCTGGTTTATCGGATTTCCCAAAACCAATTAAATCAGGTGCAACTACTCTGAAACCATTAGAGACTAGAGAAGGTATCATGGTTCTGTAGAGATAAGACCAACTTGGTTCGCCATGTAAAAGTAGAATTACAGGATCATTTGTATTCCCTTCATCCAGATAATGTATTCTTAAATCAGAATTAATTTGATGATAATTAGCTTTAAAAGGATAATCTTTTATGTTTTCAAATACAGTTTCAGTGGTTCTTAGTACGTTCATTAATTACATTTTATTTTTGGGTTTCCTGCCCAATTAATAGCTTCAGTGAAAAGTTGATGGTAGTTTGGACTTTTATAATAATACCCTTTATGTCCAAGTGCAGAGTAAAAAGCTTTTCCTTTACCAACACAATTATACCAAACAATAGGATGGTCTTCTGGCATACCAAAAGTCTTGTCTTCTAGGGTTCCATCTTCCAAAACACCACTCATAACTGTATTGGTTTCATCGAGGGTGTAGAGTATATGTGCTCCTTTATTTCGGGGACTATCATAAAAAACATACCATTCTTCTTCTTGATCCCATCGAATAGGAAGCTCTTTACACGTTGGAAAATTTTCTGGACATTCTTTATTTAAAGTTCCTACTTGAAACTGAGGAACCATCGGGTGATGCGAAAACCTAGCTCGAATAACTTCATCGTAATACCAGTCCCAAGATCCAGAGCTGTCTCCAGAACCATGAAACCCTACAAAGCCTCCTCCGTTTTCGAGGTAGTTTTTAAAAGCAAGACGCTGATTAGTGTTTAGCGTGTTCCCCGTTACATTATTCCAAATTACAACATCAAAAAGCGCCAATTGATTTGGATTATATATTGAAGCTTCGTCTGAAATTGTCAAATTCCAATCGTTCTGCTCCGAAAGTAGATTAATCATTTCTATAGCGGCTGGAATTGCATCTTCATGGACCCATTCGTTTGCTTGAGAATATACCAGAACATTAAAATCTTTTTTATCCAGATTTAAAGAAACCTGGTTAGCATTTACAGCGTATTTTTTTGCAATGGAATTCGAAAGTTGCATTTTAGCTAAAAAGTATAACAATAGGATTCCAATTATCGCAATGTATCTTTTTTTCATGACCAGCTAATTATAGGGTGGAGTTTGTTTAATTTTAAATTTACTCCAAAGTATAAAAAATATCCTACTTCTGTATTGATGAACAAAATAGGTTATTACCAAACATAGTGACATAAAAGATAATGCTCCCACTGCACTCTGTAATATAGATCCGGAATATTTGAAGTACTGGTATATGCCCAATCCAAAAATACTACCGTAAAGAATAAAATAATGCACAATATAAATACTCAGTGTTTTTTGGCCGATCCATATCCAAAAGCCTTTTGAGAAGAAGTTGTTGAGAATCATAAATCCAGCAACTAACAAAAATACATCACCCAATCGGATGAACAAAAAGTTGTTGTATGCTACCTGATTAAAAATAATCCAACCTGTTTGATCATAAATCCAAACCAAGAAGCCAGAGGACTTATAAGCTAAGAGAATTCCTAGAACTGCGAAAACTAAGCTCTTAATTAAAAATCGCCTAGGTTGAGGTCCAAAAATAACTGCAATAAATGCACCAAAACTTACATAGCCTAACCAAGGAAAAATGTAAAAAACTGCTCCATTGGCTTTGGTCAAATAAGCTGCTAAAAAGGAAGGAAGTTGATTAAAAGTAACGTCGAAGTACAGCGGTTGCATTAGAAATATAAGTAAGCTAATTCCTAAAAACAGCACTGCAATTCCCTTTTTCAAAAAATAAAATAAGGCATACATACTTACAGTAAAAATTAGTCCTAAGCCGATTATTTGTAATACATCGGGCTTTAGAAAAGAATTGTTTATTTGCCTGAGCAGCAACAAAGGAAGATTCAGTCGAAGAAGATACCCCCATAAAATTAATTCAACCCCACGTTTCAAACCTTTTTTGATTCTTGGGTTTCGTAATCCTTGTGTTGTGTTTTTGAGTAATAAAAAGTAAACTATCCAGCCGGTAATAGTGAAAAATATGGGAGCAGTAAAGCCACGACAATACAGCCAAAAAGAGTAGAAGTTGTTCTGTGGATCTTTAAGAACAGGGTCAAGAATACCACTAATAAAATGCCCTTGAAGCATCATCAAAATAGCAAATGCTCGTAATGCATCCAGAAAATAAAGACGTTGACTTTCTTTCATAGTATGTAAGGCTACAGCAAATAAAATAAAATGAACTCGTACTTCCTAATGAGAAGCGATTCAAATGATTTAGATATTATGAGCGGATTAGAATTTCCAAAATTCATTATTGGGAGCATCAGTTTGGTAGGATCTAACCTCTTTAGTTCCTAAAACTTGATAACTTATCTTTTGAGCATGAAGACAAATCGATAAGTGAAGGTATTTTTGGTCAGAACCATACTTTTCATCTCCAATAATGGGTAAACCTATGTGGGCTAATTGAGCTCTGATTTGGTGAAAACGTCCTGTTTTAGGTTTTATTTTTAGGAGATATCCAAAGTTATTTTTGCCCATTACTTCATAAGTAAGAATGGCTTCTTGAGCCCCTTTCTTTGATAATTTAAAAATATCTGCTTTTTTCTTTAGGTTGTTTTTAAACAGAAAATGGACTAATTTCTCTTTCTCTTTGGTTGGTTTGTTTTTAACAACCGCCCAGTAGGTTTTTTTAACCTTACGTTTACTGAACAGTTCGTTGAAGGATACCAAAACACTTTTTTTCTTAGCGAAAATTAAAACACCGCTGGTCACTCGATCCAACCTATGGATTATTCCAATAAAGGGTTTCCGCTTTTTCTTTGTGAGGTACTTATTTACTTGGTCTTCGACTGTCCAGTCTTCGAACGGGCTTTTTTCACTGATTAAACCACCTGTCTTGTTTACTACTAAATACTCTTCGTTTTCGTGTATTACTTCTAACTTCATCAGTAGTTTTTTGTG
>Ga0209709_10000076_pt1 | contig 88823 bp, 98 predicted proteins | sample ArcticOcean_MG_C_2_FD_187435 | JGI IMG/M metagenome (GOLD analysis project Ga0209709, IMG submission 187435) | Marine microbial communities from western Arctic Ocean - ArcticOcean_MG_CB4_136 (SPAdes) (version 2) | ecosystem: Environmental > Aquatic > Marine > Oceanic | place: Arctic Ocean...
TTGTTTTATTTTTTGAGTCATATACACTAATAGGAAACCAATTGTAAGTACCATCATCAAATGAACTGTAGTTTTCTTGATGTTCACCTAGTTCACCAGCCAACACACGGTTCTGAGTTCCAGATAGAGAATGTTCTGTATCTGCCGTGACATCACATTTGTGTGAAATATAATCCTTTATACCTTCTATTACCTTAGAGTTCTTTGTTAGTTCTTCATTGATAAGTTTAATATCAAAAACGTAAGGCTGTGGCATCTCTACGATATATGGTAAAATTTTTCTACCTTTTCTCATTTATCCAACCCTCCATCAGTCCTGCTATATATTTATGTCCATTTGCGTTTGGGTGGTAATCCATCTTAGATATGATATGTTCATCCTTAAAGAAAGTAGAAAGATCATATCCACCCAGAGATTCTATAATGGGATATCCAATAAAATTCTTTAGTTTATTATAATAGGGAGATTCTAAAATCCATTCTGGTTTTGCAACTGGAGGTAATGCTTGCATCTGTAAATAGGGAACATCAAGACTCTCACATACACTTTGATAACAAAACATCATTCTCATAGATTTCTGGAACGAAGCATCCTTCATTCCAATACCCATTTTTCGCATAAGAGTAGATAATTGATCGTAAGGTAAGTCCTTCATGGCCTGAATGGCCCTATCGTGCCATTTTGAAACAGGCTTATTGTTTCTAAACTGCCTGCGAGGTCTTACCCGAATCCATCCAGAAGTTGATTCTATGTCTATTCTTACATATTCACTCCACATTGCTAGAACCAACCCAACCTCTCCTGGCTCAGTCTCCATAAGAGAGTCCATTATAGAACTAAGTATATACTCATTTCCAGAGGCGGGAACTGAAAGATTTATAAGCTCCATACCAAGTTTGTCTGCCAACAGTTCTGGCCATATAGGAAATGGTTCAATGTCTATGTCTGGGTCATAACATACATTTGCAGGATTCTTTAGTTGCATCCTAACGTAGTCACTAGAAAAACTGTCACCCGAAATTATTAGTTTCTTCATAATTAAACTGTATCCTCCATAAAATTCTTTCTCCCTCAAATGCATCTCTTCTGTGCATCATTCTTAAATTATCATATAAGAATATACCATTCTCCTCCCAATACATAGGGAATGCAAACTGTTCACAGTGTTCTATAAGTTCCTGTATATCTACATATTTGTTTGTTTCAACAAGAGAACCTGGCGAGAAGTACAACATTTTATCTTTTGTAATAGGATGTTCTATAATAAAGGGCCTCTGTGTTTTATTCTTTCTAAGATAACGCAATTGCATTTCAGTGAAACACTTGTTCTGTAGATGGTATGGTGGAAAATATGTCCCTACGATATCTTCATATTTTTCCTTATCTGGTAGATTATCATATGCAACCTTCATATCAACAAACCATGTTGGGGCTAAATGTCCACCAAAAAAATTATACAATGCAGTTCCATGAAATGCACCAACACCATAACTCCAATCGTTATGCCAAGGAACACTAGCTCTTTCAAACAAACCATCAGAACTTACTAACTGAACAAACCCTTCATCATCAAGAACATGTTTTTCGGTACTGAAGAATGTCCCATAATCCATAACAATATCCTTAAAACTATCTGCGGTCAAATCAGCTGAGTTCAACTTCTCAATACCATCATTAATTAACACAATAAAATCTCTCCTTATATGCTTTTACTGAAAGAGATGGTGTTTGTAGTTTACCATCCTTTTTAAATTTATAATACAAAATGGATTGCCAGTTCTGTTTAAATCTCTTAGGCATAGCAACTAAATGCATTTTAGGACTAAAAATCCATCCCTTCCTATCAGGAAAGTAGTTTTTAAATCTGTTTAGTGCAGTAGAATTAAGATTAACTAAATTGTTGTCTTTCAATTCTCTGCTTATAAACGCAACATCAAAACCCCCTTCTTTGGCATAGAGCATTTGCTGTTGTATCATCTCATAAGTATACTCTCGTATTCTTCTTTGATGTCCCCAGTTCATTCTTCTGTATTTTGGATTTTTAAAATGTCTATTTAATATACGAACAGAATTTCCGAATATTTCACGATGTAAAATAGTACTAAAAGCAACTAGAGTTTCATCTTCCTTAACTACTGTTACAGCCAATGAATCTACAAAGTCCAAATTGTCACCATAATTTTGTGATAATCTGTCATCTATATTTGTAGTTAAATCTACTATTTCCTCTAAGATTAGTGGATATGATTTTACGGGATATGTATCAATAACCAAATTCATTTTGTTTTAAGTGTTCAAAGAACGGGGCGACTTTCCAATTCTGTGTAACTCTTCCTCTATATTCATTATCAGAATCGGGGATGCCATCGTCATCTATTTCCCAATCTATCAATCTCACAAACATATCATCCAACTCATAGAAGTTAGCTAAAACAGCATGATTGGGGGATACGATATCATCTACCTTGGTTGCATCATGTACATAATACTTAAATGCTTCTTCTAGTTCTGGAAGGGTGTATGTGGCATCTTTCATATATCTACCTATATGACCAACACTCTTAAACCTTAGAATAGGTTTAATTCTTACTCTGTAGTTAGTTTCTTTCATAGTCTTACGTACTAAGTCTACTTGATCTCTTAGAGTGAACTCATTACTACCCTTTGCTATAATGGTTCCTGTATTGATAATCATTCTAGATTTCATAGAATTTACCAACGCCTTATGTTTCATATCGGCATATTCTCTACCGTTATCCAGAATTTCATATACTTCTGGATCAGCTGCCCCGTTCATAGAAATAAGAACCATCCGTAAACCAGACTTTTTAAGTTCCTGTACATACTTCTTAGAAGATAGTTTAAGACCATTTGTAGTTAAACTGACTTGATGGCCGCACTTCTTCACATTCCGAATGATGTCAGGTAAATCTTTTCGGATTGTGGGTTCTGCACCAATCAATCTAACAATGATTCTATGGGGTAATTTTCGTAGGAATTCGTACAGTTTTGTTACATCCATATCTGGGATATCCCGATTAGGTAAGTAACAATTTGCACATTCCATATTACATCTATGGGTCAAGTCAACCATAAGAAGATTAAAGGAGTTCTCCTCTGGGTTTAATTCTTTCATACTATTACTTATGCTCTTTCTATTTCCTGTGTTACAGACCAACCTTTATTTGTATAATAGGATGCGGTATTGTCATCATATTTTGTTGCTCTCTTATTTAGATACTCTTCACAATCATACCAATCAGGCCATGTCCTAACAGTTTTAAAAGTTTCTGCATCAACAAGGGTTTTTGTTTCACTATATAAATCTTTATTGAGGGGAAGGGTGGCACTAGGCTTTGAAAATGAGCTCCGTTTGGCAAAATCGGCAATTGCTGCATCAACCGAAGTAAAATTAGCACCAGACTTTCTCATTATTAGTGTTTGTATTACTGCTATACCATCACTGCCTTCAAATGTTATGGCCATTAGAGATTCTCCTTTAAACTATTTATACGATAATTAGAGAGAGCTTTCTTATAAGGGACATCAAATATACTAAATTTTAATAAAACTCTTTCCTCTGGAAAAGCTGGTACTGCATGTCTTTTTTCTAAATTCAATAGAGCACAATTATAACTAACTGGGCCCAATTCTCCAAAGATCAAAGGGCCATAGTTATCACTCAATATTATATTGATAGCACACAAAGTACCTCTATCTGGGTGCATAGGCACTTCTGTATCTTTTTCTTGTTTATAATATCTAGGACGAATATCCTTACACTCTAATAACTCACAAATTTGAGATTGTACTTTACTAACTTCTGGACACTCATTTATAACGTGGCCCTGTAACCATGTAGAGGGATTATAAAACCAACTTTTGCGATGAATTTTACTTTGGCGATCTACACCTTGTATGGGCAGGCCGGCATCATTAAAGGGCGTAAAATCTACATTGTTCATTTCATCTAACAGTTTTGTCTTATCGTAAGACAAGTCTATATCATAAAGAAAATCAGCCGGGGCTTTAATAGTAGTCATACCACCTTACACCTAAATGCAATTTTCTGAGACATTTCTGGCGCATCAGTTTTAGGAGATAATGTCATATGAGTTTTATCATGTGGAAAAACAATAACACGATTTGGTCTATTTCCTACAATATCACTGGGCCATCCTAAATTCCAACCATGTTTCCAATGAGTAGAACCTGTTTCTTGGTCATCATAATATACAAGTTCCCCTCCCCATTCTGGCAACCATTCTTGATTGGTTATGTATAAGACTGTATAATATTCTCCATTGTATGTACCATCTGTATCCCTATGGATTTGTCCACCTTTTTTTGATTGCCGTGTAGGAGGTCTTTCATGACATCTACCATTCAAGAAACAAGTCCACTGATTTTGGGTTTCTGGAACATCATATTTTTGATAGAAATTTTCTTTATCTACGTAAAATATTTGAGGGCCTTTTAGTCCACTTATGGTTTCTGGTACACCATCAAGGGTTCCTTTACCATCAAAAAAATGTTTGTTTATTAATGTCCATAAATTCCAAATTAAAGGATTACGTTCCTGTACAGATTCATCACTCCACCCAATTGGATGGCGATATAAACTGAACTTCATAACATCTTCCCAAGAAAAAGCTACTCCTGTAAGATGCATATTTTCAGACATTGCTCCTAATAGATGACGAGCATTTATTTTTCCATGTATAGAAGGATTATATTCACTAATAGAAGGAACCATTTTTTGTTGTGGATAGTGTTTGGAATAATTCACCCCTATCCAATGTTGATACCAAGAAACACTTTGCCCCCATTCATAAACTTCTTTATGTAGATCTGGGGATATTAATTCGTCAGCCACAATTATATCACTCATAGAACACCTCACATAATAATATATAGTCATCCGAAAAAAGTCAATGATTTCAAGCCCTTACGTGATAGTAAGAACAAAACGTGAACAGTATGTTTTAAAAAAAAGGACTCCAATCGGAGTCCCCAAGTTTATGACTAAAGAGTCTAGAAAGCGTTTTCTTCTTCATCAGAAGTATCTTCTATCGGAGAATCTTCTTCAGTTGAAAGATCTACACCGGCATCAATTTTGGTGTATAAATCCATGAAGGAAGCTTTTGTATCATCATCAAATCGTGCAACACACAATTCTATGGATTTCATTTTATCTCCAAAGATAGCAAATGCTTTTACGATGTGATCTAATCGGCGGGTAGAGATAACTTCATCAACTCCACCATCATAGAAAGTTTTACGAATAACATCAGCCCAAGTGACTAAGTTTGCTGCAAACTCATTATCTACAGCACCATACTTTTTCATGGCACCTTTAATAATTTTAGTTTCAGTTAGAACTGAAGCATAAGGCTGTTCAATCGTAATCGCAAATCGTTCTAGAAAAGCTTCATTGAGAATATTGGTTCCGATAAAACGTCCATCTTCAGAACCTTTACCTTTAGTATTGGCGGTTGCCATTACGTTAAAACCAGGCTTCGCAGAAATCCATTTGTTGATCTTTTTCAAGAAAACACCCTGACCTTCAAGAACAGGCTGTAATGCAAGCAACTTATTAGAACCTAAATCACACTCATCTAGAAGAAGAGTACATCCACGTTCCATGGCATCAATTACAGGGCCGGGAACAAACTTAGTTTCACCATTAACGAGTCGGAAACCACCAAGTAAATCATCCTCATCAGTTTCTATTGTGATGTTCACCCGTATGAGTTCTTTTTTCATTTTGGCGTGAACCTGTTCAATCATAAGAGTCTTACCATTACCAGAAAGACCAGTAACAAAGATGGGATAGAACATCCCAGATTTTACAATCTTCTCTATGGTAGGGAAATTACCCCATGCAACAAATCCATCAAATGTAGCAGGAACTAAATTCTGTTTTTCCATATTAGTCGCAACTAAATTTACAGTAGAAACCTCAGAACTAGGTTCAGAAATAGTAGGAGCAACAGCGGCAACAGAACCACCTTCAGAGGGCAGTTTGTAAACACCATAACCTACTTTAAACTCTGGTTTCATAAACCAAGTAGGAAACGGAACCTTTGCTTTTTTGGCAGCTTCCCGTACATTTTCTTTAGAAATATCTGCACCATTACCAAACAACTCGGCAGCAGTATCTACAAATAATTTCTTTCGTGGAGACAAATACATAATTTAACTTTCCTTTTTCAATTTTAAAACTTTTTGATTTCTCATCATATATACAGAATAACATACTGGATAAGAATAGTCAATAGCCGATTGACCGGCTAATGACGATTTATTGTTTTTAGGTATAAACTGTGACATTTTTATCACTAAGCTACCATTGCAATAAATTTATTAAGTAACTGGCGGCTGTCAATCTTACTCTTCATAGATTTTCCAAATGCAGACTTGAGTTTTGCTTTTGTGGCACCAATTAGTTCATCACCGAGCATAGCATTCTCAACTGAGAGAGCGTTTCCACCTGGCAATATATATGCAACATCAAAACCAACAGACTCTATTGCAAGATACTTATTCTTGTTAATGAATTTAACTTTATCCATTATCTCAAGGATAGAATCATTTGGAAGCAAATAACCAAGAGTTCTTTTATCAACCCTACCAGATTTACCAGAACCAGCGATAAAGAAGTTTACTAAATTTCCAAAAGAACCAGTGCGTGATTTTAATATTTTTAAAAGAACAGCAGTTTGTCCAACACGACCACCACTGCATTTATAACTTTTTCCAGTAATAGGGTCTTTGAACAAAGTTATACTTCGGTCTGTCCAATGTCCACCGCAAGGGGTAGTGGTTTCCTGATGTGTACCTTTTTCTGGACCATCAAGTATCAATTTATAATCATACATTTGATTTAAACTATGTGAGGCACCATCAGTTAAGAATATAGTATTAACCTTTTGAACACCAGAATCTTTTTTGAACTGTGGGACATATTCCATCATGGCGATAATCGCATCATTTAATGGGGTTCCACCCAGCTGATACTGAGAAGGCGGAGAGAGGGGATATCCATCTCTATTCCAATCCCGATATCCAGTATAACGATTTGCGTACATCAACATAGTATGCATCATTTTCATTTCATCAGAAGTATTCATGTTTGAAGTAAACAATTCTAAAAGAGCAAACTTATTAAGTCTAAGATCACCCATCTTAAATCCATTAGCAAATTCTTCATCTCCACGGCAACCACGTTGACCATAACTTCTATAAGCATCACTAAATGCAAGAACAGTAAAGGGGATTTTAACCTTACGGCAGAACCAAATTAGATTGAATAACTGAGCAAGTGTACCTTTAAGATTATCAGCCATTGAACCAGACCAATCAAGAACCATAACCATACCGTGATTAGTTGCACCAGGCATAGTAGTTACTTTTCTGAATATATCATCATTATATTTGTAAGTGTGTAATTTAGACATATCTAAAGAACCTGTTTTAGAAGTGGCGGCACGAGCATACTGATCTGCGGCTTTCTTCATTTCAAATTCTTTAACCATGTAACCAACAGTCTTTTTTGAATCTTCCTTCAAAGACTCTACTTCTTCTAGACACTTATCCCAATACAGAGAGCTGTCAAGACCTTTCTGTTTAACAAAACCACCGTAGAACTCTTCAATAACTGTTTTATTAGAAACAACAATTTTACTCATATCTAATTTAGGAATATTTACATAAGTCCTTTGAGAAGCATGTTTGTCTCGCAACTCATCCATAGCTTTTCCGAAAGCAGAATCAGTGGTTGCTTTTGGAACTCCACCACCAGATTTTTTACCTTCTTTTCCAAGACCACCTTCGGTAGAATTATTCTTACCTTCTCCAGAATCTTCCCCAGAATCTTCCTTATCGTCTACTTCATCTTCATCGGAAGAGTCACTAGAACCATCTTCGGCATCATCATCATCAGACTTATCACCAGAAGTCCCATTATCAGAATCTCCATTTTCTTCTCCTTCACTTTTTTCTCCAGAGGAAGAACCTTCTCCCTCTTCAGAAGTTTCACCAGAAGAAGAACCTTCACCGTCAGAACCACTTTCTGACATTTCTGGGTGATCATCTGTTTCACCAGAGTCACCATCTTCTGGCATATTTTCTTCCATCCACTTATATAATTCTTCAGCAAGATCAAGAACTTCATCAGGCGTTTCAGTATTTGCAGTCCGATCAACCCAGACTTTTTCTTCATCAGTAAATACTATTTCAGAATTACCTTTGAAATACATATTGATTCTATCAATTAAATTCATCTTAGAGATATCTTTACCGGCAGTACCAAAGAAATCTTTAGAAATCAACTCAGAATATCCACGATTCATAACATTGACTAAGCCGGGATACTTACGTTTACCTTTTTTCTCAATACGGGCATCTTCTATGATGTTAACAAAAGAATGATTTATCTTACGTACAGCTGCATTCTCTAACATATCCAAAGGAGTCCACAGTGCGTGACCAATCTCATGACCAACCATTAGGTCATAAATGGCAGGAGTCATATCATCATCTTTCCAAATAGGAAGACCCAACTCTCGTTTCTTAGAATCAAAGTAAGCAGTCTCCATTTGTTTATGGACTACATTAACATCTTCTTCTGAAAGCAACTTTGCAAGGGTTGATTTGTTATTCATTGGGATAACCTCTTTATTTCTCATCATATATACAGAATACACTATAGGATAAGAATTGTCAAGGGCCGAATGCACTTTGAGTGCATTTTGGATACGATTTATTGAATTTTAGTTAAAAGTGTGACATTTATGCAACATTACTATCACGCCGAGCTCGTACCAGATCCTTAGATTTGATTTCTTGTTTCTTTCTTCGTTTAATTGCCATCTGTAGTCTTAGTTTACTGACAAGATCCATGAAGTTTTTACCCTCCATATGATCATATTCGTGTTGGGCGATTCGTGATTCTAATCCACGAAATGGACGTTCTGTAACCTTACCATCCTCATCTTCATATTTGAGAACGATTGATTCTGGTCTTTTGATCTTCAACCACAGGCCTGGATTAGATAAACAACCTTCATCTTCAAAAACGTGTTCTACACTATATTCTAATATCTCTGGATTAAAACAAACCAATTTTTCTCTTTTTTGAAAATCTGAAAACATTATAAAGGCTCTTTCCATGATTCCCATTTGATTCGCAGATAATCCCAGACCATGAAAATTTTCCATAGTTTCGTTTAAATCTTCTGCTAATTGTTTCCTGTCACACTTCTCTGATACTCCAGATAGTGGGACTTGCATTATTGGATTATCGTTTCCTATTATTTTAAATATGGCCATATAAAATGTCCTCCTTGTATTTATCTAACAATTTTAATTTACGTTTTTTTACTTCGTTTCTAAATTCCGTACCTTTAAAAATGCCAATATTAACTTCTTCTCTTGAAAATCCAAGATTTAACATAGGGAACATGTGTGGTAGATAATCATGCGTCAATAGCCCATCAGCATTGTCTTTGATTCTCTTGAAGGCATCAGCTGCATAGGCGGAGGCTTCCTTATAATCCCAATGTTCATTCTTCCATTGATGTATCTTACTACCCCGTTCATACCCATATTTCTCTGCATTCCGATCAAACTCACTTAAAAATACTTTACTGTCTCTATATTTCCCTCTCATCCACTTCTTTGATAGAGATGAGAGAGTTAATGGATTAAAAGAGACACTATCTAATGAAATCTCTTTATTTATTAATATCTGTACCCATTCCTCTGCTGTTTCTGCTGTTTCGTGTGGTAGTCCTATAATAAATGATCCATGTAAGTCTGTATCTCTTCCCCATGATTCCTTTACCTTTTCTAATACTCTACTTATTTTCTCTCTACCTAGTCCCTTACCTATTATCTTCGCCGATGGGTCATGTAGACTTTCAATTCCGAAAAAGGCTGACTTTTGTCCCATGTCCCTAAGAATAGATATTTGTTCTGGAAATGCATTTAAAAGTTCTATTCTGGTATAAGCCCAGAAGTTAATACTTATTCCTGTACGTTCTATAGCTCTCTGTACTGCCCTCAATTTTTCTGTTGTTTCGTTGAAGGTATCATCCATTATTTGGTAATTAGTTACACCCCAAGTATCATAATTATGTTTTAATTCGTTGTATATACTGTCTTCACTTCTAATCCATTTAGGAGATGGTTTTCTACCTAATAATGGAAAGGAACAAAATTTACATTTAAATCTACACCCCCTACTAATTTCTATAGGTAAAGATTCATAAGAATATATTATATCCGATTTATCAAATGTGGGCTTATGATTATGAAAATCATAACCACTTGAATCCGATTCTAAAATTTTTGGATGACCATCCCATTCCCAATTTTTAAGAAAAGTTAACAAGATATCTTCTGATAATCCTTTAAACCAATGATCAATTATTGAATCATACAGTCTTACAGTTGCTGCCGTTTGTTGTCCCTGGCCGCCCACTATAATTTTCATTGGTTGTTTAGTTTTCCACTCATTCAATTTTCTTAGATATTTATCAAAAAGTGGACGGACATCTTTACTACTAAACTTAACCCCAAGTTGACTCCTTATTTTGCGGTTCCTGTTAGTAACACTTAATGGCTGAAGAAAGGTTGTACTAAACCCAATCAGTTTAACTCCTTCAATATTTTCATCTGTCCAACGAAAGAACTCTTCAGTATAATTTTCAAGAATCCATATAAAGTTATCAATAACTTTAACTTTTAACCCAGTATCTCTTAGTACACTAGCAATTTGATATCCACCTAAAGATTTTATAGGTGCAGGATAATTCCCAGAGTGAGATTCTGTAAAATCTGTAAAAATTATAACATCATACATTATACTCTTCCATAAAACTCTGTTGCGATTAGGGGTGTATATTCATCATTAAACAAGTACCAGGCACAGTTATCTTTCCCTGTCATATCACCAAACCACTTAATTCGGCCTATAGAAACTATTTTTCTACAGTTCTGCATATAAGGTTTACTCTGAATAGTGTGCATCCAATCTGCATCAAACAATAGCCATGTAGGACGTTTAACACGAAAATAATCTATCATGGGGTGTAGGATTTTTCTGTTCCAAGGAGGATTCGTTATTATATATTCAGATTCAATCATCTCTGGTTCACCAATTTCATTATAGTTGTTTGGATGTATACCTTCATGTTGTGGTTCTATATCACTAGCCCACATGCAAGTTCCTCCATAATGTTCTAGGTGTCCACATAATGCACCATCACCAGCACATGGTTCTGTAAATGTGAATTTTCTAGGTAGATGTTCAATTAAAGGTGCAACGGCCTCAAAAGGCGTTGGGTAGAAATCCCTTGGTTTTCTCTCAAAGTCACTACGTTTGCCCATTATAAATCTCTACTTCTTTTATTAATGACTGTATCATTTCAACAGATTCGTATGGATACTGACCAATAGCAGTTTCGGCTGCTAAGACTAATCCATCGGCTCCCATTAACAGTGTACTAACCACATCATTCACCTCTGCCCTTGTGGGTGAAGATTTAACGGTCATAGATTCTAATAAGTTAGTGGCGACACTAACAGGAATATTTTTCTCATTTGCTTCTTTAATAATATTCCTTTGGTACATAGGAATTTTTTGTATAGGAACCTGTCTTGATAAATCCCCCCTATCTATAAGGATTTCATCTGTTTCACCTAATATATCATTTAGGTTTTTCACTCCCATTTTACTTTCAATTTTACATATGATATTTGATTTACCACATAGTTCTCTCATCTCTTGAACATCTTCTTTTTTGTTGGCAAAAGATAATGCGAAATTTTCCACACCATGAACACGACCAATCTTGATAGCCTCTTTATCTTTATTGGTTATAGATTCAAACGGTAATTCACGATTAACATCTGACGCCTTATTACTACCAATTACGCCAGAACTTATCACTAATGCTAAACAATGGTCATCTTCTACATCAATAATTTTAAATTTAACACCATCATCATCTACGTTAATTTCATCACCTATTTGAAAATGTTTTACTATTCCTGGCGGATTAAATGATATATTATCATAATCACCAATGATATCATCAAAATGTACTTTGAATACATGTTCGGGGTAAAGAATCTTAATAAATGACATCTTACCATTACGCAATTGTGCGCCTTCACTGTCAATACAAATAGGAACATCTGTCCATTTTTGAATCTTCTTAATAGTGGGTTCAATGTCTGGGATATCGGTATGTGATAAGTTAATTCTAAATAAATCAACCTTATCAGACATACGTGTTACCATTTCTTCGTTTAGTGAAGATGGTCCTAATGTTACAAATAATTTTGTCATGATTCTTTTATGTGACTAAAGTTTTTAATTTTCTCAAATCTAACTGTACTTCTAAATTTATCCACTAACATATCTTGTTTATGACTAATAACAAATACATTTTCTCCGTCAAGAGTATTTAATATTTTTAGAAACTCATCTGTTCCAGCACCATCTAGAGAACTGTCAAAGATTTCATCTAATATCAACAAGTTCGTATTCGTACTGTTCTTCATCTTTGCAATAGCTCTCCAAGTAAAAAGTAAGGCAAGGTCTATACGCATTTTCTCACCTTCACTAAAAGATGCATATATAAATTCATCACGATATCGTGACTTGATGGTCTCGTTAAAGTTCTCATCTAATGTAAAATTAACATAAAACTCCATTGCGTTTAGGTAAGTATTTATTAATTTATTCATGATCGGTAGATATTGTTTAATGATCTTAGTTTTGATACCAGTGTCCATTAACATATTACGAGAAGCTTCTGAATAGGTTTGATCTTCCTTTAACTTTATTCTCTGTTCCTTTAAACTTATTAAGTGTTTCTCCAGTTTGACCAATTCCACCAAATCTGACTGTGCAACTTCCCCACCCTCTAGTTGTGTAATCTCTGCAAGTAGAGTTGTATTAAACTTTTCTAGTTGGAGTATAGAACTATTCTCTGTTGCAATCCTAACCTCATTCTCTCTAATCTTTTCTGCAAAGTTTTGAATCTCAGAAATTCTTCGTTCAGATTTTTTTATCGCAATTTCTAGTTCCTCTAAGGCCTTAGTAAATTTATCCACCTCTTTCTGTTTGGTGGGTATCATTTTATCTGCGTTATCCAATTCTTGTTCACATGTGGGACAAAAATCATTATCTTCAAAGAAACGTAACATCTTTGAATTGGAACTCTTCTTCTCTGTTAAAGTAGATTTAATATCTTTTAGTTTAGAATAATCATTATTTACTTTACTATTATCAGTAATTTCATCCAATAGCATTGTATTACTAGACGTATGCATAGAAACTGTAGAGTTCTTCTTAAAGATTTCTTCCTCATTATTTGTCATAAGTATGGACTTTTCTTTAAGAATATTATCCTTATTATTTTTAACATCCTCTATATACTTCTTCTTCAAATCAACCTTTTCTTCAGTTAATTCAGAATTATATTGAACATCTCTTTGATCTTCTTGTATGGATTTGAGTTTTTGTTTTAACAACATATTCATTAATGAGAATATCTGAATATCAAGAATATCCTCAACAACTTCTCTACGTTGTTTTGACTTTAATTGCATAAAGGGAATGAAGGTAGAACTACCCAGAATAACAACCTGAGTAAAACTACGATAGTTCAACTTTAGGATTTGTTGTTCAAGATATTTTTGGTAATCCCTTGCATTTGCATCTTGGTTATAGAGCTTTTTATTAATATAGATCTCAAATATATTCGGTTTAATACCACGAATAACTTTGACATTCTTAGTACCAATCTTAAACTCTACTTCCACAAGAGAGCCTCCATTATTGATACTATTAATTAATTGACCTTTATTAACATTACGAAAGGGTTTACCAAACAAACCAAAGCACAATGCATCAAGAACAGTAGACTTCCCTGCTCCATTCTCACCTATAATAAGTGTTGTTGAATTTCTGGCTAATTGAATTTCGGTAAAGTTATTACCAGTTGAGAGAAAATTCTTCCACCTCACAGTCTCAAAATGTATCACTGACTATAAACCTTCCTTAACCTTGTTGCAGAAATACGTTCTATCTCAGGATCAAGTCTTTCTTCTTCTATCTTATAACCTACATCTCTACCATAGGTAATGTTCACGATATTTGGAACATCCATAACTTCAAAATCTGTACCGTGTACAAAACCAGCAACCAATAGTTTTTCAATCATATCATTTCTGTCGTGATGACCCTCATTAGTATCACGAACCATTATTATAACTTGTCCAGTTTTTGCATGAGCTCGTTTGAAAAGCTCTGTGTGTCCATCGTGCCAAGGCTGATATCTTCCAAGCATTTGTACAGTAGGTTTTCGTCTATCCATTTTGTTATCCTTAAATCATATTTTTCTGGGGGTTGAAATAGTTTATTTGTATCATCAAATCTCCCCTCTTCTATAGTATCCATCCAAATAATTTTGTCTGGAAAAAAGAAACTTCTAAATCCTGGCAATGGGCATATAAATGCAGAAATGCTTATAGGATCAAGTTCTGATAATTTACGCATACGTGCAGTTTGATGCTCTCTCCTTGGAACAGAAAAATCCCAATCATTATATATGGTTCTTACTACATCAGCATCCCAAAAAGGTATACTAAACTGTTTTCCTATTCTTTCACCCAACCAAGTCTTACCAGAACCAGGCAATCCCATGATTAAAATTTTATGACTCATTGTGCGAACTTCCTTCTCTTGTTTTTCATCACTCCAAGTGGATAACATTATGCAAACTTCTCTTGTAGTTCTGATGCGTCCCAAGTAGATAGACGTATTCTTCCTACTTGCGAACAGAATTTATTACAATCAGACAGGCAACTATCACGGCCCCATGATGATTGTAATTTCTCGTAAAATTCGTCTTTCATTATATCGTCAAAAGTTTTAGTAACCAAAGAATTATTACTTCTTTCTATATTATACTTATGATACCAATTCTGTTCTTTACCATTTTTTGGTTTATTTGGGATATAACAACAAGGCCAGACCCTCTTTAGGAAATCAATATAGAATATATTTCTTTCCTGATATCTACAAGATATCTCATAAGTATCTGGTTTCTTTATATGTTTTTTTGTTTCTGAGGGTTCTAGGATTCCATCTTTCCCTCTATATGACCACTGTTCTCCCATATTATATTTTCTATTACTCTCCACCTCAATAAATTGCCAAAACCCCATGTGCATTGCAAGTTCTCTAGCTTCTGCTACTTGGTGTTCATTGTGTTTGAATTTAATCATTCTCCACATTGCTTTACCACCAGAATCAATGAAGGCCTTTGCGTTGTCTATAATCTTATTATAATCTGCACCCACCCTATAATTCTGTAATGACTTATTACCTACGCCATCTAATGAGAAGAATATCATACTTCTCCTATCTCCCGAAAAGATCTTACCCAATTCACTCCAGTACTTTGGAGTTTTCATGGAACCATTTGTATCTACATGTATTGAGGTGTCAGTGTCTTTTCTCAACCACTTACATATTTCAGAAAACTCTTTTGATGCAAGAGGTTCTGATACATTACCACTAAACCGAATAAGTCTTACAGGATGTTTTATATTCCTATAGGCAACCTTAAAGGTCATTAGAGAAGTATCTATTGTATTGAGAGCTGGTATCTTATGTTGTAGTTTACCATTCTTAATCTCATTCCTAACGCACTGGGGGCACATAAGATTACAGATATTATTGAGTTCCCAATTAACATCTAAAGGTTTTGTAGTATCAAACATTATAATTCTAAGTCTTGAGCCTCATTATATAAAGACTTCATTGTATTTTTTAGTCTATCCTTACTAAGTTTTATATCTAATTCATCAATATATTTCTCAAGAAGACTTAGAGTATCCTCTGTATTTTCTACAATATCATCTGATACATTGTCTGGATCAAATTCTGAGAAATCCTCTATTATTTTTACTTCATGAGTATCTGCACTCAAAAGCCGGTCTACAAATTGATCAAACCCATACAAGTCTTTTTTATTGACAACAATAAGTTTTACATAATGATTTTCATATTGAGATACATCTTCCTTGATATAATCCTTTTCAGTGTCATCATAATATATCTTCTTAAATATAGAGAAAGGATTGATTATTCTTTCTATTTCCCTAGTTGCGGTATCAAATATGTGAAACCCTTTAGGGTCATCACAATCATTCCAATAAATCTCATATGGTGTGCCTAGATAAAATATCTGACCATCATCATTTTTGTGGTGGAAGTGTCCACTGTATACAGTTTCAAATCTCTTGAAGTGTTCCTTTTCCCAACCCTCCATAGAAACTATGTTTCCGGCGTTCATTGCGAAACCAGTAATCTCTAGGTGTCCCATGAGAGTAGTAGCTTCAGCTGTTTTAAGAGCATCCATTGATAAACCATAATTGTTAGCATTTATCCAAGGCATGAATAAAATAGGAAAATCATCAAACTTGACAACTTCGGGTTTAATGTAGACTTTGAATCTGTTACCTACAAGTTCTTCCATAGAATTAACTTCACTCGTATTCTTATAATACGTATCATGATTTCCTATTATAATATGAAAGTCTAATTTAAGTTCCTCAATCCTATCCAGAAATTTCTGTCTAAAATCAGTAGCAGTCTTATATGAAACATACTTACGCCTATCCATTACATCACCCAAATGTATAACTGTGGTGATCTTCTCTTCTATTATTTTTGGAAAGAATACTTCATCATAGAATTTAAAAAAGTAATCACTAAAAAATTGATTATCATTTCTTGCACCAAAATGCGTATCTGTTACTAAGGCAATCTTCAATCTACACCCCGATCTGCTACCTTATCAATATCAGCTTCCATGAAAGTTTCTAGGCCTTTCTTTGGTTTAACATTTTCTTTCTTCTTCGGTTTGTAAACATCCTCATCAGGTAACATAATTAATGGATCAAATCCACCAACCTGATATGTACGATGATCACCTTCCATCACAGTATAAGAAGAAAATTCATTCTTCTCTATCATTTTGTTTTTAACATGAGTTTGTTTCTTTTCCTTTGCTATCCTTCTTAGGAATGCATAATAGATTATTTGAGTAAAGTATGCAAAAGGGTTACTAGATTTCTCAGGATTGAAATTGTTAACATATTGTAAACAGTTTTCAATACCATCAGATATCATTTCTTCACGGTATGTGTAATTAATGAAATTTGGGCGATAAGATAGATGATTTGCTATTTTAAGAAAACACTCACCAATATAATTTGTGGTGGGCTGTTGTTCACCCTTTTCGTCATTTATTGCACGCCACTCTTCTAAAGCTTTAAGAAATGCTTTGTTGTCTACGTAGTGTACACTTTTCTTCCTTGCCATGTATATCTCCTTATACTATTATCTAATATAGTACATATAGAACAAAAAGTCAAGGGACTATACCCATCCGTGGGGTAGTTTTATTATTAATAAGTAAAGGTACTTGACAATCCCCCCAAAACTCTATACACTCAACTATGTTGAGGGGTTAATGAGTTAGCTTTAAGTTAGTGAATAGTATCAGATATCTCTAGTTCATCTAATATATCATCGTATATTTCTTCATCAGTGGGTTCATCATGATGTTCTATACGGTGGCGAACCTCTTCATACTTTACCTCTTGGTCATATACGGGCTGACTGTCTACTTTTTTTAACACATATTTATAATATTTACTTAAACCAATTGATGCCGTTGCAATCGTAATGACTTGAGCTGTATCTATTTCAAATTCATTTTGTTCACTAAAAGGTTGCATCCATCTAGATAAGTTTAAGGACTCTGCTATTCCCCTAGGGGTCATGTGCGTCACCAAATCCATTTTTAAAGGAGAAGAAACTTTAATAGAAAAGTCATCTTCTTGAATAATTCCAATAACACTTTCCCCGTTACTGAGTTTAACTATTCTTATACTTGGATTTGTCATAATTTTACCTTTGTTATTTCGTAATTAAATTCTTCCTGATTGTATATATTTATTCGTTCTGTAAAGTGGGTAAGTGTAAAATTCTGCATATTATTATAAGTCATATCATCTGCTATATCATATATTAAAATGGAATCTTTAGTTGATGATGTACGTAAACCTCTGCCGATTGATTGGAGTACTCTGATTTTTGATTTACTTGGACTAGCGAGCACGATGTTGTTGATATTACGAATATTAATACCAGTGCTAAAAACCCCAAAGCTTGCAACAATGACCGAATTGCTTCCCATGTCAACGAGTTCTCTGATTCTTTCTCTTTCAGATGTAGCTGTTCCTCCATACACAAAGTAGTTATTTCGTTCTCTTCCGTCATTATTTATCCTTTCAAATAGTGGTTTACCATGCTTCTCTACTAACTGAAACAAACATAGAGTATTGCCCCTAAGATGCCGTAGTAAATTACATACGAAATCAAGTCGTTTTTTATTACTGACAATGTAATCCAACTCTCTCGCATAATCCATTCTCCCTCTTATATTAGAATGTTTTAATATTATACATTTAATCTTTAATTGTGCTAAGGTGTTTTTATCAATTAACTCCTTAGTACTTACTACTTTTTCAACTGCACCGAATAGACCTTCTAGTACCAATTTATGTGTATGTGTACCGTCTAGTGTCCCCGTGAGACCAAAGCGATATTTAGTTTGATGCATCTTAGTCATAATACCAGTAAGTGATTTAGCTTTAAACATATGAGCTTCATCACCGATTACGCACCCAAACTGATCAAAATACTTTCTAGGCATCTTGTATATTGATTGCCATGTAGATATTACAACGTCCTTTGTAACCTTGCGATCATGACCCTGATAAACCTTTTGACAATATGTACCAGAACTCCAACCATAATCTTCAAAGTCTGTGTACATCTGTTCTACTAATGATGTAGTGGGAACAAGAATTAATGTTGTTTCCCCCATCATTTGATAATAACGAACTAATGAATATATTACTAACGACTTCCCAGAAGCAGTAGGACTAACAAGAAGAGCCCGATTTCTGGAAATAGCATGGTGTACGGCATTAATTTGGTAATCCCTCGCCTTAATGCTTTTTCCTTTGGTTTTTGGTTTGAGTGATTTGATGAATCCTCTAACCACCTCACGAACAACATTCCGCTCATTTTCTACTCCTTCATCCAAGGTATATTTGTAATCGTTTCTTTCACAAAATTTCTTGATATATGGTAATAGTCCTACATATATCTCACCAGTAGCTGGTGAAAACAATCGTATCTTACCATCCCATATACGATTTCTATAGGTTGGCATAAATTTGAAGCCAGGAACTTCAAAGGTAAAGAACTCTGATAGATCCTGTGAGACAGAGGGATCGGATTCTATCTTTAAGTAAACTTCATTTTTCTTTGATATATGCATTTTGTAATGTATGTGGTTCACCGTAATGACCATTCACCTGTATATTCCATGATACACTCATTCTTTCTTTATCATTAGTTCTAACCCAATGTTGTAACCAAGAAGGAAATATAAACCCAACTTCAGTTACAGAATCAAATTGAATCATACTAGAATTATATATATTGTTTGTCTTACGTCTAGGAACTAATATAGAGGATTGCACTCTAGGGTCAAAGAATTGAATAGGTGCAGTATCACCTTCTGCTTTTAAATAGTATACACCAGATAGAAAATTACTACTATGAGTATGTGGAGGATGATTAGCACCAGCCCGCATTATATTACCCCACATATTAGTGATACAAATCCCCTCATAGTCATAACCAAGGTCATCCAATATACCTTTAGTGATTTTAAGTATACCATCTCTAAAAGGCTGAAAAAAGGACAGTACATGCAAATCATCAGATGTCTGATAGAGGTCTTTATCCTCTTTATTTGTTTCTATATACATTTTCATTTGCAGTAGGTCATGATCATTTAACCCGTCAACTGAGAACTCATGAACTAGTGTTGGAAACATTTCATGTCTTTTTACATTATCCAAGATATTATACTCCATCTGATGCCCTTGGTAACTTTACTTGCTTCATGAGGAAACATAAAGTTAGAAGGGAACATAATTGCCGAACCCTTCTTGGGGGTAAATAATTTGTCTGCTACGTAGAATTCACCACCCTCATAATCATCATTCAAATATAGAAGGGCAGATACTTGAGGATATCCATATTGTTGGCCATGACTGTGATGAATGTTGTCTACGTGTTTAGACATAAATCCGCCTTCGGAGTATTTATTAAGACGGAAATCTGTCATTCTTTGTGCAGAAAAGAGAGGAAAAGTTGAGGAGTATTGTTTGATACAATATTCAAAGGCTGCTTTTAAATGTTCATAGTGGAAGTGATGTTTAGACCGAATCCAAACTTCATCCATTTGGACACGTTTTTCAGAGGTATCAGTTCGTCCTTTATGACTTGAATATGAAGATGGTTCAAAAGTCCAAGGATGATTTATCACATCATCACACAATACATGAGGTACTACATCTTCATAATACCCAATGTATTCACCAACATCCATTTAAAACCAACCCATAATCATTTTACCTTCTTCTGATACCATGTCCATAGAAAAAGGTGGATCAAATATTAGATTTCGTTCAACAGAAGTTACACCCTCTACACTTTCAATTGCATCAGTAATACTTTTACAGATTTCTTCTGCAAATGGACACATCATACTTGTAAGTGAATGTTCACATAATACTGACCCATCTTCTTTAACTTCTAGTGTGTAGATTAATCCTAGATCGTAAATGTTGACACTAGGCATCTCTGGGTCAAACACACATTTTAGTTCAGCTATAACTTGTTCTTCTAATGACATTAAACCATTCCTGCTTCAAACTTCTTCCACTCAGTTGCGTTACGAATATCCCATCCACGATTATCAATAGATTTAATAACACCCTCACAATATTTTATTAACATTTCATAATAACTAATCTTGGTTTGTAATTCTAGAATTTCATCATCAGATTGTATATACATCATTAGGTCATTTTTTAGGACTCTAATATCAAATGGTTTTGCAGCATACACCTTTGCATCTGCTTTACCACCATAGTATTCCCATTTCTCACGATACATCCTTTGATGTTCTGCTTTTCGCATCATGAGAAGTTGTTCATATTTTGTTCTATGGTCTAGCCATTTTGATTTTATTTTTTGATTTTTGAAAGATTCTTGATCAAGTCTCTCATGATTCGTGATAGTAAGGTCTGTTCTTGCTTCGTTTTGTAGTTCTTCTAATTTCATTATATACTCTTCAAAAGTGTGCAAAGGGAGGAGGTTTGCTCTCGTATCTTATATATTGTCTCTAAGACAAAAAATTGATAGACTTGTTAAAGCTTAACCTACCTGTCTGCACTAATGTATTTATAAATTCCTAAATTCATAAATTTGATATTGGAATGTTGCACTCGTACTAATATATGTAACATCAGTAGCATCTTGGGTATATCCTAGTCCACCCAATGAAACAGGATATGCATCATGAAAATCTAGTTCTAGGATAGGGTTATTTTTATTGGATAATATTGTTACATACATATCTGAGAATAACGCATTGGCAGGTGTTGGTGCTTTTACATCACCAATATCAGAACTAACACCCCTTGTGTTTGTTGGAGTATTTGACGTATTAGATCTAAAGTCACTAAACTGTTGTCTAGATTTAGGAAATCCTATTGCAGTCATCCATTCATGTAATGAACGATAATTCTCCAGATACTCATCTACTATGAATTCTATAGTAAGAGTATCATAAGTTATAGTATCACCCATAACTGGAATAGATTTGAATGGGGTAGGAAATATGGCATCTCCTAGATTAATTCCAGGCAAGTTTACAGCTGTAGTAAAAAACTCTACCTTCGGTAATTGGTGTACACCAAATTTGAATTGTGTTGGACTTGCATAGTCTAACTTAGTTGGTTGTCTGTCATGTGCGCCTGCCATGTATATCTCCTAGCATTACTATTTATAACAAAAAAAAGGGAGAGCAAAAAGCTCTCCCTAAGTTCTCGTAATTCCCTTATTTTACATAAGGTTAGCGACCTTAACTCGGCGATACCAAGAGTTGGTATTTGCATCCAGTGAAGCATCGGTATTAACCGTGTCACCAGCTGCAACTGCACCAGCAGCTGCGAACGGATTAGCAGCAAGACCATAACGGGTCTTAAATCCGATTTTTGGTTGAAAGGAACTTTCACCAACCGCACGTACCATTTGAAGAGGCACATATGGGCAATAAAAGAAACCTGCGTCATAAGGTGAAGTACCTTTATAACCACAAACATAATACTGACTAGCAGAAATGTTAGCGGCATATGGGTCAACATAAACCTTAAAGCGACCGTTCATAACACCAGCAAATGTCGTTGAAGTATCATCAACATTCAAGTTGTTGTTAAGAGCAGGAGTGTAATCAAGTACACCAGCCATTTGTAGTGCAGACGCAACGTCGGCGGAACAAATGATCATGTTACCTTTACCCCTACGAGTCCGTTGACCAATAGCATTGGCATCACGTTCAATTGCGAACATAAGACCTTTGAATTTTTCAACTGACCAACGACCATTAGAGTCGGTGTCTAAATCAAAAATACCGGCAGTTGTCGTATTGATCTGAGCACCAGCTTCTGCGGTGATGTACAGGGAACGAACAACTTCACGATTGATTTCTGCAAGAATTTCAGAACTAAGAATATTAGCAAGTTCTGTTTCTGCGTCAAGACCATGAATTGCTTTCAAGTCTTGAGCAAGTTCCATTGTGTACTCTGCTTTTAGAGCACGGGAAACCGCAGTAACCGTGGATTTCTCAATTGAGAATGCCATTTCTGAGAAGGCGTTAGCCGCAGAGTCACCCAATGCTTCTGCTTGTGCAGTAGTCATACCAGTTGCAGAAACATAAGTTCCAGCAGATGGACTGTCATTTAGGACAGCAGGGTTAGTCTCGGTTGCACCAACATCACCACCACCGATAGTACCGGCTTTATTTTGGTTAGAGATATCGGGCATTGACTCATCAACAAGTGCTTCTGCACCGTCTTGAGAGATGAATGAGGAACGCATAGCAAAGATAAGACCAGTTGGTCCTGTCATTGGTTGCACACCGCAAACGTCATATGCAATGAGATTAGGCATTGCACGGCGAACTAATGAAATTAGGATTGGATCCCAAGTGTCCATTTGTCCACCAGACATAGCGTTGACAGGAGCAGTTTCACTAAGATACTGATGATCCTCCCGCATGGCTTTTTCTTGGTTTTCCAAGATAATAGTAGTAACAGCTCGCTTGTATGAATCCTCAATCTTTGGTAGATCGGGGTGTTCAAGGACTGGCTGCCACTTTTCCTGTAGATGTTCTGTCTGAAACATTGTTGTTTCTCCTTTACTTTTATTACATCTATTTATAAAATGTTAACTAGCACGAGCCTTTGACTGACTAATAGCATTCAAATAACTTGACATACTTTTAGAGGTGTCTACGTCCTGTGCGGAGCCGTCAGCATCATTATCTAGGTCATCACTTGCGGATGGTTGAGTTTTTGGGAAGTAACTTTCTTTAAGAGTGTTTAATTTCTCTTTGAAAGATTCTTCGTTAGAAAATTCTACATCTTGAGTTAGTGACTTAAATTTTTCAACTTCAGTATCGGCTAAATCTTCGGAAACCTCGGAAATAACCTGTTCACGAACCAATGAATTATTGGATTCTTTGACTTCCATACTTTTGGAAATCTCAGTATTCAATTTTTCTTCTAGTTCGGAAATTTTCTCAGATTGAGCTTCCAGAACATCGTACTTTTCGTCTGGAACATCAATGTAGTGATCTTCAAATAATTGTTTTAGACCAGAAATGAAATCTTCTGCGATTTCACCTTTAAGACCACGTTCTATTGCTAGTTCGTTTTCTTTAGTCCACTCTTCAACAACATAGTTGAGATACGTGTCTACTTTCTCAGTAAGTTCGTCTTTGAAAGTATCCATTTCTGTTAGTTTTTCAGAAGCAACTTCTTCTATAATTCGTTCTACTTCAGAACGAACTTTAGATTTAACTGCAGCTTCAAAGATCGTTGCGGCTTTTTCTTTGAATTCTTCGGAGAGAGAATCATCGGAACTCATCAAAGCATCAACGTCTTCTTTAACGTCAATCTCTTTAATTCGTTTTTCAACTTCTTCTTTCTTCGCAGCTTCAATAGCCTCTTGATCCCGAATTTCTTCTTCGTCATCATCTTCATCTTCTTCTGAAACATCAACAGCACTGTGAGAAGAATACATTTTCTTAATCTCAGTAGCAGTCATTTTTTCAAATACAGCGAGATGTTCCGCTTTAGTTCTTGGGGACTCAGAAAGGTCTTCACCGTCATGATCAACCTCATCACCAGCTGCGATATGATCGGCAGTGGTATTAGAGGCTTTCTTACGAGGATGAACATTTTTACCCTGAGCAGGAGCACCTTTAATATTGGTATCTCCTGTAGAGCGTTTTGAATTCATCTTCTCATCTTTTTCGGCATCTTTCTGTTGTGCGTCTCCAGAAACTTCCTTTGCTTTAGCAGCAACGGATTTAGCGGGAGCGGAAGACTGTTCACCATCTACCACAGCGGCACCAGTGTCTTGTCTCTCACCCTCTATTTTAGAACCTTTTTCAGAAGGTAAACTTCCCTTTTTGGGAGCATCTGCACCAGCTTCAGCTAGTTCGTCATTTGCTTCCTCAAGTTCAGCAATTACTTCTGCCTCAAGTTCCTCTATAGTCTTGTCTAATTCATTTGCGTCAGACATAGGGGGATCTCCTTTTTTATTCTAACTTCCTTATTTGTTTATTTATAAATTACAACATTTTGAGGAATTTGGCGAACTCCAAAGCTTCGTTATTCGCCTCTTTATGACGCTTTTTAACGTCAATTCGTTTTTTCATATCCGCAAGTTGAGCTTCTACGATATTTCCATGATCCCAGACCCACTCTTTTCCCTCCATAATACCTTCTACAAAGGCATTAGGAGCAGATGGATCTGCAACTATGTCAGCTGCTGTTGCGAGATAGAAATCATCTCTTACATAATTCGCACCGTTTTTTGATTCTAAACTACCCATTCCTCTTGAAGAAACACCTAGTTTTGCACCCTCGTCCATTAAACTTTTAACTATCTTACCCATAGGTGTGTCCATTATCTTAGCTTCACCAACAAAATTCTTACCATTAGGGGTTAAACTTGTAATCATGTGGGAAACTCTCTCCAGATTGACCGTTGGGCCGTCTGGATGTCCAAGTTCACCAAATGCACGTTTCTCTTTAATAAAATTCTTATTATACTTATCAACCTCAGTTTCAAGTATTTCCATAGGATATACACGACCATTACGGTTCTTAATGTCCGCTTGCATGAAAATACCTTTAATCTTATAACTTTTCTTTCCGTTTTCCTTTTCTTCTACTAAATATTCGCAGCTTTCTACGGATTCGGATATTAATTTTAGTGTTTGCATGACTTTAATCCCATATTTCGTACTTAATTGGTTGTTTCCTCTTAGAGTTAAAGATGAAATCCCTTAAATGGTGTTTTTTACGATTAACACCCTCTTGGTTGTACCCTATACCCATTAACAATAACGGTTTTTCCTCTAAGTTTGCAATTTGTTTAATTGCTTGTGCATCAAAACATTGACAACACCCTGTTCGGTATCCCAATAAAGAGGCAGTTAAGTTTAAATAACCAGTTGCAATACCTACTGCGACCTGTCTATCTCTCTCTAACTCTTTTAATTTCTTTTCATCCCACTTACCTGTCTTAATATAACTTAGTGTAGCGGCATTTCTGTGCAAATCATCTGTTAAATCATTAGTAAAATCATAATTTTCAAAAATTACCAAGAGGTTTGCGAGTGTTTGAGGATTTGTTTCGTATCCTACAGGGTCACCTTTCTTTCTCTTAGTACTAAATCCTTCTGTGTGAGTATGAATTTCTTCAATAACATCACGGTCTTGTATAAAATGTACCTTATAAAACGCAATATTTTGTTTACTAGGACAGTTTGTTACCGAATGTAGTAGAGTTTTTACATCATCCTTCGGTATTTCTTTAGTCAAATCCCAATTTCGTTGGGTATGTTGACTTTTAATTACTGCCTTTTCTATTTCAGTGTGCGTATACATTATATTTAGTCTATCCTATACTTCTAATATCTTCTACTACATGGCGCATATCACCATCTATTGTTGCTTCATACTGTATTGGAGCAGACTGTTTTAATCTCTTTGTATCTTCTTCTGAGATATCTACAATAGTACATCCATTAGCTACCGCATCGTCTTCATATTTCTTACAATCTTCCAGTGACCATTTTCGTTCTATCTTTGCAACCTTCTTAGCTGCAATAGTAAATGCTTCTTGTTGTTCAGAAGTCAAACTGTCAAATAGTGGTTGTCCTATCAAGATGGTAGTAAGAAACATACTATGATTAGATTTAAGTATATTCTTACCAGAGAATCTAAGATACGTTGTTTCTACTGCACCTCCATTAGAAGCTGATTCTTTAATTTCCTGAATTTTTTGATTCATTCGTGGTTTTGCTACAGCTCCAACATCACTAAATAATCTATCGGTATTAGGAGTTGTAACTAAATCTAATCCTTTAAGGTCATCCAAAGATGTTATTGGATGGTCAGACCCGATAATACGGTATCCACCACTATAGGTAAATCCTAATCCCCTAACTCCACTGGTATCCCGACCATCTTTCTTATGGGTTGTAGAAGCCCATTCTCCCAGATGTAAGGTATCCAATAATTTCTGTCCTATAGAACCATCTAATGATTTTGTTACATGGTCATGGTCTTTAAATAAGAAGGGCAAATCTAAAAGAGAAAATCGTCTGTCAAGATGTCTACCAATAACAGTAACTTGAGTTTGACTCATATGAAATTTTTGTTCTCTAAGTCCTTGCCAAAATGCCGACCATTTCTTTCTGACATCCTTCCATTCAGAAGGAATAAACAACTTCTTTCTACCTTGGGGCATTTCCCAAGTTTCAAGAGATGTCTCTGCTGGTTTTAATCCTAATTCGGGAATATCACCATATTTCTGGATATACTGTCCCATCATTAAAACCTCAACCTCAAACTGCCCAGGAAGTAACTTATCTAATTCCTTGGCAAATGCTTTTGCAGTTCGTACAAAGAGGTATGCCGGTTGGTGGGCAATTAACCATCTTAAAACAACAGGATTACTCATTCTAACATCCTAAGTTATATTATCCCATCCAGATACTTTTTTCATACGTAACCAGACTGTTCCTACAGATGCAGAACCATTTGTCAGTTGTACATCTCCTGTGACACCACTTCCTCCATTATTGGGAATAGACGGCATACCATCTCCGAAACCTACTTTACCACTTCCATTTAAGGACAGTGCAGCAACATTTGTTGTTGCGTCCCATTCTATATCTGTTGTTGATGAAACTGACCATGCAATACCAGTAATAGTAGTACGTGGATCGGTTGCGGCACCAGCTGCATCCGAAGCATCAAAAACACTAGCAGAACTGTTAGTTCCACTAGTAGTAATTTTTAAAAAGTATTCAAAATCGCTATCCACGATCTCTTGTAATACTACGGCCATTGTTTAACTCCTATATTGATAACATCTCTTTCTCAAAATAACCCAGAAGTTTCTTCTCAGGAACCTTGTGTTTTTTAGATACTTCTTTTATTGTTTTTTCAAAACTATTTAGGAAATCTGTAGGTTTAGATTCCATCTTTTTAAAGATATCATCAACGGCGTTCCGCATCTTAGGAGATAATCGCTTATACTCCTTAGATTTACGATGTTCGTCCTTCTCTACAACTGAATTTTCATATAATTCTAAAAAATCAATCATTCCTGTTCTTTCTCTGTATCAGGAGCATCCCTCATATCCTGTGCTTGTTGAACAAAGGTTTTTGCGACATCTCCTCTTTTAAGTTCTAAAGTAGCACCTACTTTTGTTACTATAGCTGTTGTAAATGCATCTTTAGCACCTATATTATCTCCATCAGAAACTTTATCTACAAATTCTCTACTCATTGTCATCTTCCTTTTCATCATTATTCTTTTTCTTTGCGAATGGATTTCCTCCACCATTTGCTGGAGCAGCTGGTTCGGGTTCTTCATAATCCGGCATATCAGGTGGTTTGATAACTTTTCCATCACCATCCTGTGGATAACGAGTAACACCATCACCACCGTCTGGCATGTCAATTCCACCATCTTCAACATCCATATCAGCTTCTTTCTTGATTTGGTCTTGCATCTTAGAAACATCACCATCATTCATACGTAATACTTTCTCCCAAACAAATTGTTTACTGAAGAATGTACCCATATATGATTGTATAACGTCCATAGTTTCCAATCTTTCCTTTAGAAGTTCTGCTTCTTTTAACTCTGTAAAGTGACCATCCATTAAGAAATCATACTGTAGATGTTCTTTAATACTAGTCCAATCCTCGTTTGCAATGATACCCTTCAACAATAACTGGGTCATAAGAATATCAGTGAATAGAGGTACGAATTTCTTACGTATTCTCTGCACAAACTTAGTGAATTTTAGTTCATCTCTGGTAATTTCAGTAGATCGTCCAAGGTTAAATCCCGATTCAGATTCTAATCTGGATATAGGTACATTCAAGGAACGGTATAGTTTCCTTTGAAAATACATAATATCATCTATTTCACCTAAATTCTGTCCACCAGGCAGAGTAGTTATCTCAGTTCCTCTACCACCTTCTCTTCGTGGTAACCAGAAATCTTCAAGCATTGACATATGATTTCTGTCATCTCGTATTTCACCAGTTGTTGCATCATACACCAACTTATTACGATATCGGTTCATAACATCTTTTAGATACTGTTCTGCTTTAGCTTTTGGTAGATTACCAACGTCAATGTAGAAGATACGTCTTTCTGGAGCTCGGGAGATACGATAGATAACTAACGCATCTTCAATCATACGTAACTGATTGACAGATTTTATAGCTTTATGTAAATATGAACGAACTGCGCCATTATTCCCATCAATCACACCAGATGGAACATAGGTAATAGAATCCTTTGCAATTTTAATACCCTCTGAGGTAGGTGAACCAGATTGTATTGAAAGTCCCTTTTCATTGTAGATATAGTATTCAGTAATCTTTCGTACCATATCAACACCAGTTTTAGCATCAACTTTCTTATCTAACTCTCTAACTTTTCTAATTTTCATAGAATCTATCCAACGTAATTCGGTAATACCCTTACGTGGATCATTAATGTCTATAACTTTGTGATAGTAGACCCTACCATCTACATACCATCTACGGAACACATCATGGCCTCTAGTATCAAAATCTAAAAGTCTTAATACCTCACCAAATTCGTGTCTAATTTTTCTCTTAATTTTCTCAGGATACGGTAATCCATCTAAAACTATGGATACAGCTTGATCGTTTTCATTTGCAACGATAGATTCATTTACTATATCTTCAATTGCAGCATCACACTCAGGTTGTCCTGCAATATCCCTGTACCGTTTAATAAGGTCAATATCAGACCGCTCACGCCCATCAGTGTCTAGGACTTGACCCCAGAAACCACCTCCGGCAACATCAATAGTGCCATCTTGAGGATCAGGAGCAGTAAACGTCTGCTCCTTCTCCTGTTCTTTTACCTTAGATAAACGGAACCCAAAAAGTTCTGCCATTATATATTACTCCTACTGTCTATATCTATTTAGTAGGTCTAGAAGTTCACACCAGAAGCTTCAAAGTGTTGATATCTCCAACTTACATCAAATGTTTCTATCGTATCCGCTGTAGCGTTACTCAATTCAATAACAGTAATTGCCGTTGGCCAGGCACTCTTGAAAATATAACTTTTCAAAACAGTGTCATCCCTGTCCAATTGTTCTACTGTTAGATCTGATTGATAATCAGCAGGAGATATTACACCAGTATTGTTAGCAAGATCATTAATACCGTTAGACCACCGTTCCATAGCGTTACGGATCATAAAGTCCGTATCGTTGTAGAAAGTAGTAGTCCAAGTTTCATCAAATGTCCTGTCTCCAGCAATATAGATATTCCGTCCACGAAACGGAATAGGAATCTCTGCTAAAGATTGTGCAGGAAGATTAGATGTCGTACATAGAAAAGAAGTTCTACGGACATCTAGTCCTATTGCAATACCAGGCGGTGGTGTAACTGTTACTCTAAACTGATTAGCACGAGCACCACCACCAATTAGATTTGCTTTAAAGTCATCTATATTAGCCATGGTTATCCTCCTACTTCACTAAATGCAACACCAGTTCGTGTGGCGATGAAATTTAGTGTGATAAAGTTAATTGCACGAGCTGGTTTGATGTAAATATCACCAATAAACTCGTTGCGGTCAATAACTTCACCTGTGTTGTTTGTTGCATCAGCGACTACCTTAAAATCATAGATACCTCTGCGACCTTGAACGTCCCTCAAGAAAGGTTCTACCATGTTTCTAAACTGAGCTCTGGTGAATTCATCGTTGAATTCAAAGAGTTGATATTTAGAAGCAGTTGAGATTGCTTTCTCTAGTACCAAGAACAATCTACGCACGTTAATGCGATCAAATGCACTAGGTTTGGCTAGAGCAGTTTTATCTCCAAAGAGAACCACACCTTGGCCTGGGAAGTTAGTTACTGGATTAATCCTTGAACGATAAAGTTGGTCTCTTTCACTGTTCTTAGGATTATATGCAAGTTTAATTGCACCTCTTATATTTCCACGATTAAATCCAGCTGGGGAATACCAAGGATCGGCAACCTTATCTGCATTTGCACAAAGACCGGCGATATCACCGTTCAAAGGAACATAACGATAAACATCTGCATATTTGTCGTACATGTATTTGTATCCACTGTCATATACGATATATGAAGAGGATGGCAAAGTATCAAAACCGTTGATAACATTTGCGGTCTGTGAGATGGAACTAGAAACATTAACTACTGCGGCACGATATGGTGAAATAAATCCTACACAATCTTTGCGGTCTTCGCAAAGGTCAGTAACCATTGTTCCATGTGTGTCCATACCAGCTTGAGTATCAGCTACACCACCAGAGGGTCCAGATAATACCAAGTTAATATCTAAGGTTTCAGTATCTTTAAATAAATCATAACCAGCACGAAGTTCACCATTAGTAACAGAATAATCATCCGTACCACCAGTAAGAGTACCAGCGTCTACTAGTGTTACAGCAGTATAGTCAGCAGTAACATCAGTTCCCCAATTGGAACCAGCAGAAATATGATCTGTCCAGTAAATCCACTGAGATTGTCTAAAAATTATATCTGGGTAGTAATTAGAACCACCCTGAGCAGTTTTAGAAATTGGGTTTTTTGACGTATTATCATATGTTTCAATTACTGAACTAGTTCTCTGTCCAGCAACATCATTCTGATAACCAGTGATATCACCTGTAGCGTCATAAACTGCAACATGCAGTTCATCGTTACTTCCACGACCATTATTAGTTGCCCACTGGGAAGTCCCAGGCGCACCGGCGAAGAGATCATAAAATCTCCAACGTCTGCGTATAAACGAATTATCGGGAATTGCAACTTTCAAACCTTGACCATTTGGATCGTCTTTAAGACGAATGGTTAAGGCATCGGTAGCAATCGCAGTAACTTCATATTCATTACCTTCATCACCAGAGATATGTGCAAAAGCAGTGATATCAGAAGATGAATCGGCACTTGAGAATGAAATTAAATCACCAACATTAAACGCATAACCAACAGAATCAGCATCGTCCACAGTGACCGTAGTGTCACCAAGGGTTGCAGCTGCATCATCAACGAGGTTACTTGTTCCCATGTGCTGTTCATATGAAGTAGCACTAGGACATAAGGAAACTCCAATAGAGTTACCCCAAGTACCAGCACTACGTGCAGCCCATTCACCATGAGAACCTTGTCCCCCAGAAAATGAACCATTATAGTGGTCATCATCACGAATGAGAATACCACTATTTGCACCAGCATTTAATATTGCACACTCGGTACGAACAACTTTCAATTGATCGGAGTATGTTAAAAAGTTTGCAGCAGTAAACCACCACTCAAAGTTTGAACCTTGAGGTTTACCAAATATCTGCACTAAGTCCTGTTCACTACCGATTGTCGTAACTGACGAAACTGGACCTCTTTCAAATGGTCCTGCTATTGCACCAACGGTGGTGGCAACAGCCGGGACTATGTTTGTGAGGTCAATTTCACGGACATGAACGCCAGGAGAAGATAGAAATGACATGTTATTACTCCTTTAAATTGCGAGTCTTTTGTATTGTTCATTGATATTTATAAAAATAAAGTTCTTAAAACCCACTTTTATAAGTGTTAAAACATATAAATAAACGTATGGTAAATGCTCATTATGAAAAATATAAAGACACTATTAAGAAGTGTGCGAGAAGAAACTACCGCAAAAGGATAGTATTACTTAATGAGTTCTTAGCCGATAAACACTGTAAACATTGTGGAGAAATGGAGACTGTGTGTCTCAAATTTTACCCACATGACTCAGAAATCCGAAAAATTACAAAGAGAGTTGGAATTAGTGATGAAAGTCGTACTGAAATCACTAAATTAATGAGCGATTCCATCATTCTTTGTTCAAATTGTTGGATTAAATTAGATAATGATCTAATTGAATTTATATAGAAAGAGAGAGGAAAGACATGAATATATTAAAAGGGCTTATCTTCGTCCTAGCACTAATGATTCCCAATACATTGTATGCCTTAGAACTTGGTACTACAAAAGGTACTGCAAATTACCAAACGGGTATCGCATTGTCAAAAGTAATCACACAACATGGAGTAAAAATACACCCTGTACCACATAGAGGAACTAATATCTACACAGAACGAGTAAATGTTGGTAAATTAGATTTTGCTATTGCGGGTGCATATCATCTATATTGGGCAAGGACAGGGACAGGCCCAGTTAAATATCCCCATAAAAATCTTCGTTTTGTAGCTAATCTACAAAACTTTAGAACCACATATGCAGTTAGAAATAATTCTAACATTAAGACTTATGAAGATTTAGAGGGTAAAAGAGTACCTTCGGGATTTGCAGGAGCACCATCCTTTCATTGGATGATGGAAGCAAATCTAGCAAACGGTGGGTTAACTTGGGACGATGTAACTCCTGTGCCTGTTACTTCATTACCAAAATGTTGGGCTGGTCTTCAAATTGGTACTATTGATGTTTGCACCTTTGCAATAGGTTCTGGTTCTGCGAAGAAATTTAATATCCTAACTCCAGGCGGTCTGAGAGGTTTAAGTTCAAATATCGGTCAAAAAGAACAGGATATGTTCAGAAATTGGAAGGGAGTAAGTATTGTTACTCAAAATCCTTCTGATAACTTATCTCTAATAAGGGGTAAAACTAGAGTCACGCAGTTTTCATATCAGCTTTTCACAAATAAAGATGTGCCTGTTGATGTTGTAAAGGATGTTGTTCTTGCACTATACGAGGGAGGAGAAGACTTTCAAAAGTCCTCTGGTTTCACTAAGTCCTTTAAAAAGGAAAACATGAACAAGAATGTTACAATTCCTATGCACTCAGGTGCAAAGAAGGCTTATAATGAACTTGGACTTTCTGAATAAGCTACTAACTGTACTACTTCTTATTGGGGTATCTAACATAGATTTCTATGTTGGGTATCCCTTTATGGATGAACAGTTATACTTTTTATTACTTCTTGTTAGTTTAAGCTGTATATTTAATAATATACTACTAATTCTAGGAGGAATTATATTATTCTTTGCATATCCCTACTTATCTGAATATGCTCTTTCAGAAGTAACGACCTTACGATTACTCGCAATACCTTTACTATCACTTATTTTCTGGAGTTTGTATAGAACCAGTGGTAGGGGGTTTGCAATTATTTTTGGTCTATTCTTATTATACCCATTTTTAGTATATAATCCAATAAAGGCACTTGACATTTTATCATTCATCGTAATTGATAATACTGCTATGTTAGGTATCGCAATGTATATAATATGTGGTATAGTGTTTATGTTTGTTATATTTGGACAATTAATGGTGCATATTGGTCTGATTGATAAGTTAATGTATTATATTACCAGACACATAAAATCCCCTGCTAGGGTTGCAATTATGTCCTCTGCCGTGTTTGGTAGTGTATCTGGTGCAGCAGTATCTAATGTTATGAGTACAGGACAACTTACAATCCCTCTCATGATAAAATGCGGTTATTCTAAAGTTAAAGCAGCTGCATATGAAGCAGTCGCATCTACTGGAGGACAACTCATGCCTCCAATTATGGGTGCAGCTGCATTTCTTATGGCAGAAACTCTATCTATATCATATTGGGAGGTTGTTAGGGTTGCGATAATACCTTCACTCTTATTCTATTCTATATTACTTTTAACAGTACCCAAGGAAGAAAAAAAACACAGCCCGAGGATTATAAAAAAACGACTTCGGTATCCCCCCCTTGGTCAATTGGTGCTTGACACGGGTAATATAATGTCTGGACTAATAATTTTAGGCGCAGCTATAGGTTTAATCATAGGAATAATGGATCAAACTGGACTATCTTTCCATATTTCAACTTATATTATAGAATTATCGGGGGGAAACTCCTTTTTATTACTTTTACTCACTGCAGCTCTCTGTATAGTCCTTGGAATGGGTATGCCAACGGTATCAACCTATCTTATTGTTAGTGTTGTCGCAGCCCCTGCATTAGTAGAATCAGGATTTACTGAAATATACGCACATCTTTTTGTATTATATTATGGGTGTTTATCTTTAATAACTCCACCAGTTGCAATATGTTCTTTTGCAGCTGCAAAGTTAAGTGGTGCAAATCCTATGGCAGTCTCATTAGAATCTGTATATATTGGGTGGCCGTTATTTCTAGTTCCATTCCTCTTTATAATGATGTAAGAAACCTCTCCAATCGTATTGTTCTATATTGTCTTTGGTTAGTATAGAACCATCATCCAGTATACCCCAAATTCTGTATGAAGATTTATCTACAACTCTATTTACAAGGTGTTGTCCTCTCAGAAGACTTATCACTTTACCATGACCATATGCATATTCTTTATCCTTAGTGAATTTGTATATATGGTCACGTAAAGGCATTTTGTAAGTTAAATAATGTTCGTGTTTCATATCATTAACGCAAATGTAAGTATCTGGGTTGTTTTCATCCATATTCCCAAATATAGTTCCACATGCTTCACGCCATCCTTTTCTATGTTGATTGACCGCCCACTTCTCCATAGGGGGTTGGACATAAATCGGCAAATGATTACTCATATCCATTTTATCTCCCTCCCATTCGTAAATATATCTCAGACTTCCTACACACCACTTCTGTTTTCTTTTCGCTTCCCAAGTTTCATAGATTTGTTGGGGCGAAGTTACATATATGTTTGCAGATTTTCCATTACCGTTAGAACCAAACACTTCATCTGCTGTACCACAGGGACATAGTATATGTTTATCTGGTGATGCTTCTTTAAATACATCGTGTGTTGTGTTGATTGTATGGTCTAAATGTTTTACTACTTTATCGTAATAGTCCTGATATTCCGTACTATGTCCAATAATAACATGAAGTTGTTCGGGACATACCTCATTTAACGCAATAAGAGCTGCCGTAGAATCTATACCACCAGACCAAAAGAAATCTATAGTCTTTCCTGTTGATGCAAGAATTTCAGCAGATGCTATCAAAACATCTGTTATATCTAAATTTTCTACTTCGGGGTAATGTTTGTATTCTAACCACGGCATGTTCAGAGATTTAACAGAACTATTAAATGTATATTGTTGTTCAGTATCTCTGTTTAGAAGTACACCACCATCAAATCCCATTTCATGTAAGGTAACTCGCTCTTTTCTCCAATCCTGCCATAAATGTTTTATTTCGGGATGTCCTTTGAAAAAAAGGTTATGGGATTTATTGAAGTTATAATAGGCATTAGGGCCTGTCCAACTTTCTTTGATGTTGTCTTTAGATACTCCAAAATGAGAATAACTTTTTTCTCTCATATATTTAATAAATGGCCGTCCATAGAAAACCAACCGATACTTATCCATTACGATTCTGTTTCAGATCTCTCTAAGTCAATGTTATTTGATACGTTGTGCGTGTCTCTTGCATTTAACATAGACTGTACAGTTTCATCCTCAACCCAATCATTCTTTGCATCTTGGTTAAGAAATGAGTAGGTAACAGTTTTAACCAAACCATCATCTGATATGGATTCTCCAAGACCACCTATTTTATAGACTCTTTTACCAGTGTCTATAAAATTAGTTTTAAGATATGCTGTAACATCATCTGTCAGAGAATGCCAAGCTGTATCGGTGTTTGGTCTAGTGAGTTTTATTGTTCCATTTATTGCCATTTTAATTCTCCTACCAATCGTTTTTGTAGCTTCTAACTACTGGTGACCACTTAGTTCCATATTCGTCTACCATTAATCCTATATTTTCATCTTCTAAACCAGTAACAACGAAACCAAATGGTGCCATGTCCTGTTCCATTGCATATTGGTTTTCTGCAATCATTTTCATTCGGACATCTAAATTAGTTAATTCCTTAAAGTACGTTTGGTCTGTAGCCCATGCAAATAGAAAACCACATGAAACTAAATCATCAGTACAACCATCGTCAGCTTCCCACGATTGTCCTTTCACTATAAAGGTAGATAATTCATTAACAAAGTCGTAATCCTCTATAATTAATTTATCATCCTCTACCATTTGTTTTAGATTGGAACAACCAATCTTCTTTGTTGCCTTTGTAGTTCGTACACCTAATTGAGCTTTACCCCCACTGAAACCTCCACCAAGTACCTGTCCTGACCTTCCACGCATACTTGTCATGCATAGGTTGTCATATTCCAAGTCAAACTGCATAGTGTTTGCAACACCTTCTCCTATATCATTTATCTCTATCAATACATATGCTTGATTATATGCCCGTGCGAGATCGTATATCTTCTGTGGATACACAAGGGGTTTAATCTCATTGTCTCTGTACTTTGCGACTACTGTGTATGGCATTTGTGAGATATCAAATATAATAAATGCAGAGTAATCGTTAGATGTTCCTCTAGAAACATCACAAGTAATAAAATAAGTGTGGTCTTCTTCTGGGTTCTTATATACCTCTAATCCAGCATTTGACATTATCGGATCTATAAAGGACAGTGTTCTAAGTTTCCTTGCAGATATAAGAGTATCAATAGAACCTAAGAATTCACAACCAAACTCAGTATTAAACTGTTGTTCACTTGTATTCTTAATTGTTTCGGCTTTCCAGGCGTCATCTCTTCCAGGCACTTCACTCCAATGAACTTCTATGGGAATATATGAGTTTCTCTCATGTTCAGCATCAGTCCACATCTTGTAAAACATATTCATACCGTGTGGAGTAGAAACGATCATTACTTTACTTGTTTTACCAGAGGAAATAGTAGGATACACTGAACTAAAGAATTGTTCTGCTACATTAGCTGGTACATAAGCAAACTCGTCAAGGAAAATAATGTTATATGAACCACCACGAACCGCACTAGCACTAGTTGAACTCGCAAGTATTTTAGAACCATTTTCTAACTCCAGACTACCCTTGTTCCAAGACATAACGCCTTGTTGTAACCATTTGGGTAAATGTTCATATGCTAACTGCAACCTTCCCAACAAATCTCTAGCAGTCGCAGCCTTATTCGCAAGAATGGCAACATTTACAGTCTCATTAAACAAAACATAATGCAGTAAGTAGGCGATGATAGTAGTAGATTTTCCAGACTGTCTAGGAAGTTTACAAATGGTGAAACGATTGTTGTGAAATGTTCCTATCATCTCCTTCTGAAAATCATACAGTTTAAAAGGAACAAGACCCTCATCAATATTAACAATCTTAATATATTCTTGTATAAAATATATTGGATCTTTCATACATTTAGTATATTCCTCTAGCTCTTCCTTTGTCCAATTCTGTTGGACATTTGCTTTTTTGAGGTTAGGATTGCCGAGGTAGACTGAATCAGACATTATTATACTCCAAAACTTTCACCACATCCACAACTACTCGTAGATGTTGGATTTTTCACTGTTAGAAAACTACCACCGAGCTCGGTTATATAATCAATCTCACTACCCAAAACGTACATCTCAGCAAGTGGGTCAACCACAAGAACATCCTCTATAGGCTCAGACCATTCAACATCAGGCAGATTGCTCTTCAGATTCCAGACATACTGGAAACCAGAACATCCTCCACCGACAACAGCCAGTGTTACAAAGTCTCCCTTAGATACAGACTTTAAGTAGTCTCTTGCAGATTGTGTTAATGTTACCATATCGTTATTTATGTCTTTTCTTTCATTAATTTTTGTAACTCTGCTGTAGAACCAACAAATAAGGCGTTAGTTACATTCTTAGGTGCAGTATTAGGAACGTCCTGTAATCTTTTCATCTTCTCTTGTAAGTCACCTAGTTTTTCGGTAACTTCTGCGACCTGTTTGATAAGATTTCCAGCAACCTCATATCCTCTTGGATGTTCGCCTTCCTTTGCGAGTTCAAGTATTCCGTCAATCGCAACTGAACCCTTTTCAACAAGTTCATGAAATTTTTGCCTTTGATATTCATAGTCTGTTTCAATATCCTGTTCCTTATCTGCGACAATTAGTTTTGTTACAGGAGTCTCTGTAACCTCTAATTCTTTTCCAATAACACCCAAGGCACTATCTATAGTTTTAGTATCCATTTAGTTCACCTCTACTATCTCTTGGACTGATGTGGAATGAGAGTTATATGCTTCGCCAAATTCTTCTCTTAATTTGGTACTTATTGTAGTCGCACAATATTTTTTACATACCCTAGGAGCATTTTGTGGATCTTTTATTAAACCTTCATAAAATTCTGTCCATTCTTTAGAATTAATTATATCGTCAATAGTCTCTACATTACTTAGTTTTAAATGTTCTTTAAAGAATATTTCTTCAATACCTATATGGTATGTTGGTGTTTGTCCATCAACAGTTTGATAGGGGTCTGTCCAACAACAAGGAATTAAATATCCCCTTGCAGAATAACCATAACCTTTACCAGATAAACATCTGGGCTCTAATTTTCTTTTTACTGGCATAATGAACTCCTCCTCAACCACTGTTCTTCATTCCAAGGAAGTTTATCATCCACATCCTTTACTCTATTATTAACTTCAGTAGTAGTAAATGGTTTGCTACTAATAAAATTTTTTGTATTTTTTGGTTTAAATTCATCATCATCTCCTCTCCATCTAGAAGAGTATAATTTTAAAAACCTAATACCAGCATCTGTTGCACGTTTCTGAACCTCATCTATGTGATCTTCATTATAACTAAAAACTATGCATTGTTGTTCAACCTGTAACCCCATATATTTAGCTATCATCGCCATTTTCCAAAGTTTTTCACCGTCCTGATTAACTCTATACTTATGACTTTCTTCTGGTAATCCATCTATACCAAATCTCCACACTGCTAGGGGATGTATTTCAAATGCCTTTTTATACCACTTCTCTGACCTATGTGAAGCTGCGGTTGCAATACATGTATAGACTTTTTCTTCATAACATCTACGTAAAATATCGTGGAACTTAGGATGGGCGGTTGGATCTGAAATTTGACCACAAAAAAGAATATTAGTAAAATGCATAAGAATCTTATCAAAATCTTCAAGGGACATATCGTGACCAGGCGGTTTCATGCCAGAGGCGGCATAATCCTGTCTCCTACATCTTGGACAGGCTAGAGGACATCTTGGAGATAAATCTATATTAATTTTAGTACGATACTTCGCTTTATATATTAATTCATCATTAGATAATTTATCGTTTGATCCCTTTGTCCAATGATCTCGTTGAGTGAGTATTGGTTTTTTTAAAGACCTTTTAGCTATCTGAGTTCTAAGATCTAGTTCTTTTAACTCACCTTTAGTGTATTCTACAGGCATAGTTTATTCATCGTCACCTGTTACTGGATTAAATGTTTTAGCATCTTCAAAGAAAGAGGTTGCTTCATTAAATCCAAAATTATCATCAGCTTCAGCTGTCATGGGAGACGGTGTAACCACCAACCTTTGTTCTCTCTTAGGTGATGCATCTGGCATATCTGTATATTGATCTGCTTGCACTGTTTTAATAACTTTACTAGAGCTAACTGGACCGTAGAGATAAAATTTACAAGTGAAAGCTAGTGTATATACTATTGCTCGTCTCGCAGTAAAGTCACCTTCATAACTATCTTCATATGAAACACTATTAAGAATTAAAGGAATGTCCCTTTTAATTCCCATATCTGCCATATCATTTATCGTCACCGTATAGTCTGGTTGAAAGTATGGTAGAATTTGTTCTACGATCTGTAATGCGTCCTCAGATTGTTTAGCCATTATGTAAAGCTCAAATGAGAGATTATAAGGAACAGGCATATATTGTGTATCTAGTTGAGTTGAATTTGCACCTTTAACTTTTTTGAATTTCTGTACACGATTAAGTTTACGAGCTGCATCGTATTCTAGATTCTTAATTTCAAATCCTATACGTGGAAGTGTAACTGCAACCTGTTTTGTAAGGTCTGCATCTTCACGTAATCGGACTAGAAATTTTTCTTTCGGGCCGTATGCAAGAGGAACTTTCATAGTTTGTACTACGGTTCCACTGCTATCTTTACGAACCAAGTGTATGTTGTTGAATATTGATCCAAACGCAACAACCACCTTTCTCATGGTTTCGTGGTAAAATTGTTGTCCTAACATTATAATCCTCCAGCATCACCGAAAGGATTTCTTTCGGAGAAGTCTAATACGTCATCATCAAGGGAATCAAACAGTTCATTTTGTGTAGTCTTGTCTTGCGACATATCACCCACTACGTAATCTTCATTGAGTAAGTAAGAATCGTCACCACTGTCTGCTGGGTTCTCTAATATAATACTTTCACCAACACCACTTGTATCATTCTCACCTATGAGATTATCTCCACTAGTCTCTTCTAATAGGAGTCCTTGATCTCCATTAGTACTTATACCGATTTCTAATCGTATATTCTCATTGACAAAGGCAGTTTGTTCTAAGGTCATCTGATAACCAAGAGCATCCATTGTATGTTCTGTTTCTATTGCATCTATAGCTGCAATGTCTGTGTCAATAACCTCAGAGCTGTAGTCAAATAATCTACATTGTAGTTTATATACTGGGTTATTATCCAGTTGATAAAAAGGTTCGTCATGGTCTACAAAATTTATTTGGAATATTTTATCCAGAACTGGATGGTATATTAAATCACCTTCCAATGGTCTATCTGCATCTGTAGAGGTAGCTTCTGAAATTAAATAACCCCCATCATAAGAACTACTAATATCTACAACGGTACTATCTAAAGAGGCTGCTTCTAATTGAATAGAACCACTTAGAGTGGATGTACCACTTTCTATTGTCATTTGTTTTGTTAAATCTTGAAACCTTGTTTTACTTACAGTAAATGTAACCTGACTTAGATTTTGTAAACCAAACTGAGTCATCAGTTCTCGTTCACCAGCAAAACCTCCATCGCCGTTATCAATATACATCTCTATTTTATTTTGGGTAGTAAATTTTGCGAGGTTGTCTTCACCAAAAAGAGTGTCTTCATTAGTTAAAGTGCGATCAAGATAGTAGACATCATGACCGAAAATTTGAATGGCTTCAGTAAGTAAATTTGAATACAGATTCTTCTCTGCGGTAATAGCATGAGAATTACTAGTATGAAAGAATGAATTGACTGACATAGTTTATCCTACATGAAACATTATTGGGGGTTCATTACTTAATATCGTTGTTTCTATTTCTCTAATTTCTTCCTGAGCTTGTGTAAAGATAGCTGCACCATCCATACTAACACCCCCCAGCATCGTAACTCCATTGAACTTAGAAAGATTTGCACCCCATTGACGTTTAATTAAAGCTGTTGCATATCTTTTTAGATGGATGTCATCATAAATGTCTGTGTAAACTGAGGGATCTAATTTACGGAAACACTCTATAACAACATAGTCCTCTCCACCCACAAAGTCTGTAGACCAATCGGCGTCAATATATAAACGATTTTGATGTTCCTTAAAACGAATAGGAGCTTCACCAACAAGAATATGTTCTAGTAAATCTAAATTATTCATCATCATCTGGTAATGGATAACAGAAGTGGAAGTCAGATCAAACAAATCGTTTAGATGTAACTGATAACGAGCATCAAACATATTTGCACCAGTTCCAGTTCCAGTTAAAGGAAATACCTGTACTACAGAGATAACTGAACTAGGTAATGGTATATAATTATTACCCTCAGACCAATCTGCGGTAATAGTATCATCTACTGTATCTGTTCCTGTAGTGGTTGTATTTGTTTTAGCTCTAGTAACTTCTGCTTCAGTAACCAAATGTTTGAGATACATTCTTTCAACACCATCATAATGATACTGTGCAAAATACTGTAGTGCTTCGTCAATACGGTCATCTGTTTGGTCATCTGACACATTAATGTCAATCACTCCATAACCCAATGCTCGTAGACAATAAGTCTTAAATGTTGCTTTTGTTGTTGGTACTGCCATAATTCCCTACCTTTTACTATATTTATAAAAGAAGAGGTCTGGTTACTACGCAATTATCATCATCAAAGTAACTCTGTTTGACGAAATTTACCCCAGTATATGCGTATAAAGCACTCAATTTTGGATATGACCATATAATTTCACATCCTCTTTTTCTTCCATAATCCATAGTCTCATTTAATAACCAAGTTGATAGACCTAATCCTCTATGTTTAGGATGTACCCATAACCCCCTAGACCTATAAATTTTAAGTCCACATTGAGATCCTGAGTTAACACCCACTATTTCTTCATATGATTCTCCATAATGACTAACGTATTTTATTGCTATAAAGACAGAAGTTTTGAGATACCTTTTAATATCTAACTGTCTTATAACTTTATTTCCCTCCAAAGCCCATGTACTATGGGGATAAATGGTTTTCTTATTTTTCCATAAGTCCGACTTCCATACCTTATATATCTCCTCAAACGACACGGGTTCTAGATAGTACAGCTTATTTTCCCCAGTAATAATCTGCGGCATAATTATAAGGAGTAAATGCTTTGTTCTTATAAGGAACTACTTTACTTGCCCATTTCTTTTGACTCGCAAGAACTTTCCGAAACCATTTGTTCTTTTTGGATTCTTCTTTAAACATAATATCTATGGTTTTCAATTCTGCAACAAGAATATCAGGTGGTGTCTTCATGATACGCACCCCATGCTTTTCAACCATTCTTGATAACGCTCTTGCGTTTTCGGATTGTATCCAAGTGAGCCACCACAGATAGGACTCATATGCAGCAGAACGCACTGAGGCACGTTGAGAGTCAGATAGACTCCTCCAGATACCACCATTAATAAGAAGGTCACCAGTATTACTATGTTCATGTAAACTATTTAGATAGTAATATTTCCAGATAGTTGGAAACCCTAGTCTTTCATCTTCTAATCCACCGACAAATTCTGCACAGTTGATTACACCTTTCTGTCCAGCAGCAAGAATCTCTCCACCAGGCATACCAATAGTCTGCATACCCATACGAGCATATAGTTCTACATTAATGCCTGTCTGTCTGCACTTAAAGTTTTTAAGGTCTGCAAGGTTTTCAATTGGACGATGGAACCACCCCAAAGGTTGATTCTGAGTAGGCATAACAGGGAAAGGGACTACATCCAGTTTCAACACTTCTTGATAAAATGTACGATACATCTCTAGTCCACCACCGTGAAACATCCATCCAAGAAAATCAATACCATCCATTCCATATGGGCCTCCTAAAGGAGAGTTAAATAGTCCTAGAGTTTTATCCTTACCCACCCAATAATAACTCTGTGTCCATGCACCTCCCACAGCACCAGATGCTGTTGCATCAAGAACTTGAAAGGCTGGGACTAAAGCACCAGCAGGTTTAATCTCCATCAGAACTTTACCATCAGTTAGAACTTTAACTTTATCTGCAATGAACTTTGCTTGTTCATTGAAAGTACTAACAGCAGGATAAGAACTTGCGATTAAGATTTTTGTGCCCGCAGATGCAGGGGAAAAGGTTAATAGGATGGCAGCCGCAGCCATATAAATATATTTCATGATTACTCCTTATTCAAATCACTTCTCTAGTTATTTAGGTACGTTGGTAACCACGTTGCTATACTAGGAATCATAAAAATAATTATCACAGCAAGTACCTGTATCCACATAAACGGCATCATACCTTTAAATATCATACCCAAATCCCATTCTGGAACGACCTGTTTTATATAATATGATGTTAACGCAACGGGTGGTGTTAAGTAGGCAGTCTGTATAACTATCCCTAAACAAACTGCAAACCATAACATATCCACACCAGAACTAATAAGAACTGGTAAGAATATGGGAACAAATACCAACACTACCACAGGCCATTCAAACGGCCATCCCAATAGATGACATAGTACTAGTATACAACCGACTAATGCCCAAGGGGGTATTGGTAAAGAATTTAAGGTGTCCACTATCACGTTATCGCCGCCTAGTGCAGTAAAGACCGCACCAAATATTGTGGAGGAGATTGCGAGTAGCATAACCACAGCAGAAGTGTCTGTAGTTTTTAATAGAGTTTCTTTCAGTTCTAACTTACCGTTTAACAATGCAAGAACTAATGCACCGAAAGCACCAAACGCACCAGCTTCTGTAGACGTTGCAAGTCCAAATAACATAGAACCTAACACAGTAGATATAAGAACTGCTAGAGGGATAACATCTATTAAAACTCTACGATAGTCTGGTGTCTCTTGTTGTTTGGGTACAGAATGAAATAGACAGTATATCGCATACATTGATGCAATCATTAATCCTGGCACTAATGCTCCAGCATAAAGATCAATAATACTAAGGTTCATAGTAGGAGCCATAACTATAAGAGGAACGGATGGTGGTATCATAATAAGAGAACCACCACCAGCAATAACTCCTGCCGTCAATTTCGGATTGTAACCTAGTTTCATCATATGAGGAGCTGCCATAATACCAAGTAATGTTACAGACGCACCAACTACTCCTGTCGCAAGACTTATCAATACTGCAATAACAATAACAACTAAGTTAAGATTACCAACTATAGTTTTCATACTATAGAATAGTTTCTCAACTAATCCTGCCTTTTCGCAAATATAACCCATGAATATAAACATAGGTATAGCCATGAATACTTCGTTTGATAATGCGCCGACTAAGTTATAGTACGCAAGATCAAATACATTCTCCCCCATAGAGAGAAATCCAAAACCTAATGCTAGAAATATAAGAGTGAAAGCTACAGGTAAACCCAAAAATATACCTATAATCATAGTCACTAACATCACAATCGCAAGCAACACTTCCTCACTTCCTGTACACCATATATCAATAACAAAATTAATCCTAAAGTAATAGAAAATTTATATGGCCATATTATTAATTGCGTCATTGTATTGGAACTCTTTTCCCATATAGAAATGCTTCTAAAACTATCCATTGCAGAATAGTACGTGAGAATACCAATAGAGGGAAAGAATAGACAGTAACCTAGAAGATCTATGATTGATTTTGTTCTATCTGAAAAGTTCTTCCAGTAGATATCTGTTCGTATGTGAGTTCCTTTGGAAAGACTATAACTAGCACCTAATATAATTAATGCGCCATATAATTGTGGTACGATATCAACAGCAAAGTCAAATCTTAAATCAAAAAAAAATCTACCTAGAACATTGGTAACAGTTAGTAAAACGATTCCCAAAACAAACCATGAATATATTTTAATCATCTACTTCTTAATTTGCATATGAGCATTAAAACTCATACTCCTTCTTTCACCTTTAACATGAAATGGATAGACAAAGTGTTTTAAATAGGACGGAAAAACTAATAACTTTCCAACCTCTGGTTTAAATTTTACACCATCACTTCGCATATCACAAGCCTCTCCATACATAAATTCAATCAAACCATTCGCAGGGTAATGGTCTTCACCATCCTCTTGATATTCTCCTTCCATCTCATCAGGTAATTTTAAATAGATGACGGCTGAAAAGTCACCACTATGTTTATGCCAAGGATTATACTCCCCAGCATATTGACTGACTATCCAGCTCTGTGTTAAATGGATGTTATCTAATTGGGGAACAGTACTATGTCCTGACATCTTGTACCAATTATATGCTCTATTCTTGTCTCTTATATAATTTAGGTAGTCCAGACATCCCCTCTTCATAGTATCAGAGAGATACTTCTTATCATCATCAGAGGAAATTGGTATCTGAATTTCCTTATGAACCTTGCCTACCAGATTATCAGACCAATCCCATTGAGCACTTTGTTGCTCACTACTTAGTATCTTGTCTCCAACCTTATTTACAATTTTAACGAACGTCTCTGGTACAGAGGTTTCTAAAATCGTAGGACTGAATACTTCATGCCAAATCTTATCCCCTCTTATCTTAGTCATCTATTTCTTCATTTGCGGCAGATGCGGTTATCTCATTTTCAATACAGTAAATATCTCTTGCATTAAAAAACTCTTGGGCATCTGCTTCTTCGTTAAAATTAAATCTACTTTCATAAGTATCAAATAATGCTATTGCCGTCATTACCAAACCATCGTCTGAAATTATCTTAGAGACAATTCGCCGTTTTCCTGACTTATCATATTTCCAACTAAGTGTATGAAATTTTTCTGACATTGGATACCATTCAACATCTGTGTTCGGACGGGTTAAAGTATACGTTTGTTTAACACTCATTTAAATTGTTCTCCTTTACTGGGCTTCGTCTATTATAAAATACTTTTCCTTCAGAACTTATTCCATAGACACACCCCTGTTCATATTTATATGTTCTAATCATATGATTACTCATCTGGGGGCCTCTCTCTATGTATTTGTTGTTTGCCCAACCCTCAAATGATGGATGCAGATAAAATGGTTGAAAATTTTCTATAGGAAAAGAATCCCCTTGAAAATTACTAAGAACATTCCAAGATTGTGTTAAAAGGAAATATCTAACTCTCTCTTTCCACCGTCTATCCACAAAGGTAAACAGAGTACTGTATTCATGGGGAGTAACAACTACCCGTGTCAGTATACGAGGATTATTTATATTAAATTTAAATAATTGATCTGAAGGACATACTTCTTTAAGATATTTTGAGACAACATCATCCTCATACACCTCTATCTCCTTGTCCATATCTCTTAACTTACAGGCCCTTTCGTAACATAATTGTGTAAATCCTTTATCATCTAGATCATTATTATATTCATATGGTGGAGATTTGTAGTATGTACCATCCATTTCAAATGGGGTATCAATAAACTCACCCTCTTTGTCATTCACATAACTGTAGGACGGTTGACCATACTTAATAATCAAGTCATGTTCTTTTATACTCTTCGCAGATTTGACATTGCGTAGCTCTGGTGTAACATAAACAAATTTCATATCAATATATATAAGGGTATGGAACCACCTTATAGATTAGGTCTTGTTGCCACCAGTAGAAGTGGAAGTACATATTTTCGTAGATATCTTTGCGATAAATATGGTCTACACGATTCGGCCTCATGGTTAAAACACAATCCCTATGAAAAGATAAATGAAGCCCCCTTTGCAAAGAAACATCATATTCTAAAAATTCTAACACACTATGTTCCTGATGATGAAATAGATGAAGTTATATCAGAATCAGAAACAGTATGGTTATATAGAAAGAATACGTTTAAGCAGTTTCTCTCTCATGTCTACCGACTAATAACCAAGATAAATTTGGTATATAAGAAGGAAGAAATAGAGTTTTTAAAAAATAGTATTCCAAACAATAGTATTGTAGCCACAACAGAACAATACGATACTTTCATGAGAAGACTTGAAAAATTTTGGGATTTATTTTATAGTAGAAATAAAGGAACACTAGTAGAATATGAAAAATTTGTTTCTGATCCAAAAGAAGTTGGTTGGGAAATTATGGAAGACTATAATTTAGAATGGATAACGTGGGAATCTATGGAGCCGGAATCACATGGATGGCCTGATATTAAAATACCATTGAAAATGTCCATAGATTATGAAAATAAATTTAAAAATATAGAGGAAATTAGGAAATGGTTTAATGGGTAGATATTGTTTAATTTGCACTCCACGGTCTGGTTCATTTTATGTTCAAAATTATATATCCAAAATTTTTGACTTAGAATTTGGTAGTGAATGGTTTGGTAGAGTTAAGCATGTTGGATATAAAGGTATGGAGACTTCTTCAGTAGATATAGACCACAGTGTTAATGAAGACTTATTAACTAATGAAGAAATAAGTAAGAGATTAGTATATTTAAAAAACTACGAAACCTCATTTATTATTAAATGTATGCCGTTCCAATTATCAAATACAATAGAGAGAAAAGACTTACCCGATAAAGAAAAAATGGAAGTTGCAACAAAAATTATGAAGAATTTTGATTTGATTTATATGGAAACTAAAGATAAAGTATCCCAGTTTTGTTTTGATGTTATATCTAAGAATCAAGATATTGGTAAAAGAAATTTCACCCACTACAATCCTGATATAAGACAAATACCCCTAGAAAACTCAATGACTGCAACTAGAGAAAACTACGAGAGTTTTTGTGAACGTCAAGACTTCGTTACTAGGTTTCAAGAAAAAAATTGGAAAGGTGAGCCCATAATAGTATGGGAAGATTTTATAAATAGTCCTAATATTGAAATGACAAAAATTAAAGATTGGTATAAAATTGATGAAAAAAATATTACAGTGAATAGACCCATCATCTCACATGCAGCTTATAAATTGGTCTTTAGTAATTATGGAGAAATTGAAAAATGGTTTGGATAGACGGAAAAAATATGCCTAAATGGCACAGGAATGATGATTTTCTACATGACCTTGCTATATCATTGGTAGAAGTTCATACCAGAGAACCTCAGAACGAACCAGAAACAAATATGTTTAAGATAGCAGATGGTCTTGATACCTCTGATCCATTTGTTAAGGAAGCAGTAAGGCACTTCAATGTAATAAGAGAAGACTTAGCATGTAAGAGTGCAGTTCTACATGGTGATTTGTGGAACGAGAATATAATCATAAAAGAAAATGGTAGATTATCAGGACTGATTGATTGGGAACACACTCAAATAGGCGACCCTCATTGGGACTTCCGTATGATTAGAAGATTTATAGGCTGGGACGATTTACATTGGCTTATCACTTTGTATAATGCTAAGGCTCAATATAAAATTAATTCTGCTACTATTTACATCTTAGATAAACTAGCACTTTGCCATCAGTATCAATATAGACTAAGAAAAAATGATAGCCCTCTTTGGAACGACACCGCATTATTTAAAGAGTATATGGAAAGATGGCCAGTGTGCGTTAATGAAATATCCGACTAGAACATATAACTTTTATAATAAGCCTATTAATCTAGATATAGTTCCCAGATGCACCCTCCTTTGTTCCAAGTGTATGAGACAATCAGATTTTTATAAGTTTGTAGATAAAAGTAAATTAGAAGAGATAAGTATAAAAGACTACGAAAAGATTCTCAACTGTTTTTCATATGTTGAATGGTGTGGTCAAACTGGTGACCCCATATTTCATACTAAATTCTTTACTCTTCTTGAGATGAGCAGGGGTACTAAATTAGACATCCATACTGCCGCCTCACATAAACCTAAAGAATGGTATAAGAAAGCATTTAAAACTAATAAAGATGCAAAGTGGATATTTGGGGTAGATGGGTTACCAAAGGACAGCCATATCTATAGAATAAATCAAGATGGTGAATTCCTATTTGAAGTTATGAAAATGGGATCAGATATGGGTTTAGAGATTCAGTGGCAGATGATAAAGTTTAAGTATAATCAAAATAACATAGATGAAGTAATGCAGCTCTGTAGAGATAATTCTATCAGTTTTAAATTAATAAGATCCTCAAGGTTCGTATCAGATGACCCACTCAGACCAATTTAAACCAAGATGTATATCAGGACAATGTTTAGGGCATTCTAATAAGGGGTACTTAGTTCCTTGTTGTTTTGTAGATGCATTTTATGATAATATTGAGAAAAAGAAACTCATACATCATGATAACGATAAACTTAATGCATTGTGGGATACATCCTTAAAAATTTCCAATAATAACCATATACATGATATAACAATGAGTGATATATGGATGGATTTTTATACCATGTTACAGGATAAAGATCAAGAGAAACCTTTAATGTGTATTAAGTGTTGTGACCCTGTATATACTAAGGAGTTAAAAGAAGGTGAAATAGCTCCAACACGATTTAGCCAGAAGACTAATCCAGTACATGCTGTCAGCAGAAGAAGTACAGAAGTAACTCATGTGATAAAGATTAATAGTATGTCAGTAAATGATGAACTTTTGGTGATGACCTCATCTGGCCGACCTAAGCCAAAAGATTATAAACAAAGAGAATGACGGTCAAGATAATCCATGATGTTATCCTTATGAACTATCGTTCCATCATTAACAATCGCCTTCACCCTAAAATCATTAGGTAATGGTGAGTAGAACTCTTTCTGAGCTCTTCCTTCCATCAATCTAGTTTTTCCTATACCATATGCAAATTCCCTATCATATAATGCAATGAAGTCTCTCAACATCATCTTTGCTTTCTGGAATCTTTCTGGGTCACTCCTAGGACTGTGATTATACCAAAACATATTTCTATTATAATGTTGATTAATTGACCACTTGTGTATATCTGGATCTCTAAAGAACGGCTGATAATTTTCTAGGTCAATCTCATCTGCTTTTATATTTTGTAAGAAACGGAATGACTGTGTGATGAATGTATACCGTGTTATTGTCCACCACATTTCATAATTCCATTCCTCATTTTCTGGGTCATCTAGATTTGGTTTCTTTCTTGGGTCTATTGCATACCCCAATGGTTTGTTGGGATCACGAACTGCGTCATCTACTTGTGGGGGGTAACCGACACTACCAAACAATCTATCAGCTTCGCACCCACTAGTATAAACATTAATATCTGGATTCGCCATACCATAAATGTTTCCTGTCATATCTAAACGATGCGGGCCTTTAATAACATAATCTTCCCATAACTTGGGATAATGTTTAATAACTGCGTCACCTCCAGCAATGATATGCAGCTGTTCTCTAGGACAAACTTCTTTCAGTGCGTATAACATAGCAGTACTATCTACACCACCAGAATAGAATACCTCAATATGTTTACCCATATCTCTTAATTCTTCTGCACGTTTAATCATAAGGTCATTAAAGTCTGCGTTCTCTACCTCTGGATAATATTTGTAATCCAAAACAGGATAATACTTTTCCATATTATCCATATTAAACACATATTCATCTACACCCAAAGAATCACTTATGTATGAACTCTTAGGACGATGGCAATATTGAGTCATAAATTCTTCACGTTGTCTCGCTTCCTTATACTCTTCAAAGAACTCTTTCTCAAATTCAGGCCATCCGTACTGTCCCTTTCTAGGCGCACCTTTAACAACCTTATCCATAGCCCTTCTGAAGTCATCAGAAATATATACATACTTAATTGTGCTTTTCATAGTCACTCCAATTATGTGGTTTGTTTGCAGAATGCGTAAAGTGAACTAGTTTTATGTCTGGATGAAATTCTTCTCCTAGATATATGTACTCGTTACCTGTTACTTCCCTGTACTTCCTAGTAATCTGAACTTGCCAAGTAGACATCTTCTTACCGTAGTTAATACCAGAATCAACTACCCACCTAGTAAACCATTCATTGGGTAGGGTAATTAATTCTAATCTCTCTTTAACCGAATCCTCTACAAAATACTGTTCACCATTTACGGGGCCTTTGGTCACACCATTTTCAATGTAGTGTCTCTGCCATCCGTTTATGTCTTTCATAAACTTATCGTAGATATATTTGCAGTCCTTCGGATAGTACTTAAAGAATCCACCGTTGATAGAGTATCCTTCTTTCTTTGTGTCTCTCCACCACCCAGGCATTGCAAGGAACTGTCCACGCATAATAGGGTAGTCAAATATCCTTTCATAGTCTCCCATAAGAAGAACGTCTATATCCATGACACAAATAGGTGTATCCTGATCTAGCTGCATACCCCACATCTTATTCCATTGCAACAGCACCTCTGGATGATATGGTTCATGTATCCAATGCAGATCATAATTTGATAATTTACTTTCAAGATAATCTTCATATTCTTGTCCATACTTATCACCAATTCTTATTAATATAACTTTCATTTTTTAGTTTTCATGCAACGGGATTTCAGAGGATTAGTTCCAATCCAATAATAGAAATTTGCTTCATCTAACGCCTCAAAAAATTTATAATATGACTTCCATATAATATCTAAGGGGTACTTTAATAAGACTTTATGATAACTGAAAATATTACTTGTGTTAACAAATACATTTTTTCCCTTGACTTTTTCAGCAAGTATGTTATAATCCATATTCAATAAGTCCCACTCATTATATGTAATAACAAACTTCTCTGTCATTTCTTTCTGTGCCTGTCTAACTTCTTCCCAAGTCCCGTACTCTACAAACCGTTCTTGTTGTCTAATTTCATGATTCCACACGAAATAAACATTGGAATAAACACGACCTAACATTTCAATCTCATCTTTATCCATATTGAATTCTACAATTCTCCTTTTGACTCGTAGTATATCTTTATGTAGATCATAAAATGCAACTTCACCATCAAAATCTAATTTCTGTGCATACACTTCGGTGCTATAACCAGCACAAGGCGACAGTATGAGATCAAATTTAAAATCCAACCAGTTAGTTATAAGTTTACTATTAATTTTTAGATGTTCATTGTTCTCTACATAAAAATTAGATCTATTAGTGGTGTTTTGTTGAAGTGTACGAAAATAAGAATCTCTATTTGGAGGCCCATCATATAAGAACTTACCTCGTTCTATTGAATTCCAGATATCATTCTGTAATAGCCGTCTATTACTACCATATGAATAAGCCTTACTGCTTCTCTCTTCCTTATTAAAATTCACTATCTTTATTAAGCCCTTTGGTTTAATCCAAGGCGGAGTATAGTCATCGTGATAGTTATCTGAAGACCGAATATATTTGGGCCATCTTTCAAATAGGTTTGGTGACCCTACCGATCTCCATATATCTAAATTTACTTCTAAGTGCTGTCGGTGTAAATACGCCTCTTTGTTTGGGTGGGATATTATGTGACCTCTACAATAAAGTTGAGTTTTAGTGAATTCTTCAAAGGAAGTAAGAGGAGTCGTTGCCTTCCCATCAATAACTTCTGTTACACGAAATATCATACCAACAGAACATATCATTGCATGGGTGTACCGGCGATTTTTCTTTAATGTCTTATCTAGTTCACTTTCCAAACATAATACAACATTGTGATTACTACCACCTCCAGTTGGTCCACCAGATATTTGCATATAAGTCATCTGTGTTTGTCTATAAACACCATGATCCCATTCTAATTTATCTGGATAAGTCACAACATATAAATGTGGTTTGCCCTGTAATCTACGTGTCAAGTCTCCCTTCTGCACTTCTTTATGTAGAAGTTTTTTAAAATCATCTAAAGAATTAACCACGGGTAATTTCTTTCAGAGCATCTGGACCAAATTGTTTAACAATAGACTTTTTCATTAACAATTCTCTTTCCTTATTACCACCGCCATGAATTATAAAGTGAAATCTATTTTCATTTGAACTGTTTAAGGCTTCATGATTAACACCATTATCAAACCAAAACCCTGTACAATTTTCAAAAGGAAGTTCTTCTTTTGTAGAAGCACGTCTTAGGTAACAATTGTCTGGTTGATAAAACGCAAGGTTAATAGCAGAAGAAATGTTACGTTTTCTACCTTCGGCTGTTCTTTTTTGATTGGAATCATTATGAGATTCTATACTACCGCCTGGTTTAAGTAACATAAACCTACAACGTCTGTATTGTTTGTGTGGGAAATCTTCTAACCATCTCTTAGTCTCAGGTGCTATTTCTTGTAATTCTGTCCAACCCCAATCAACAGCATCTTCTTCTAGATTATATGCAGAAGGGTTTTTGGTATGATGCCATCCCACAGAAATGTCCTTACCTTTCTCAACAAAACCATGTAGTGCAGAAGAACACCAACCATCACCTGTTCCATAACGATGGTCTACAAAGAACCCTTCGTCATAAACCTGTTGAGCTTCTTTGATACATGCCTCTGGTATTTCCAAATCAATTTTAAGATACCATATGTCATTTGCTCTGCACCATTCTACTGCATTCATTTTCCTATTACCATGAATCTTTCAAAACCGTTAAGTAATTTTTTACTACCAGAGTACCAAACATCCATCATTCGTGCCTGTTCTATTAACTCATCTACACTCTCTACAGTATTGATATGGTCTGGACAGTTTTCTTTTTGACTTGTTGATTGTAGAACAAAAAGTGAATTTTCTAATTGTGGATTTATTTCTCTAAACTTCCACATAGGAAACATGTGTTCACAAGAAGTATTCACCACCACATCATAGACTTGTGCATGTTTATCTTGCACATCTTCTAAATCTCTACAATATCTTAAAGACTTAAACATAACATCTCTTCGGAGAGAACGATACCTTTTTGGTTCATCCTTATACCTTCTGTTTAATTTGAAGCTGATAAAATGTGCATCGTGGTCTATTTCAAAATTTGTAACAAATTTAGCACCTACGTTATCAACCAGTATTGCAGTTATATAGTGGGCATACCATCCTCCCAGAAGGGCAACATGTTCTGGAACAATATTCAAATTGATTAATTCATTTCCTAACCACAACTTACCTTCTACCTGTGAGGCGTTCATGGATTCTACAAGTCTTTCAAATGCCCAAGGTCTCTCTCTTTGAGTTTCCATATAGGCTCGTGTCCAATTGTTTGCAGTCAGAGGGTTGTAAGGAATATGGTCTACCATAATTTCTTTAACTCCTCAATTTCAAACATATCTTCATAAGTCTCTTTGGTACTATTATTAAAAAGACAGATTTTTTGGTCTTCCCTTATCTTTCTTTCTTCCATATCCTCTGGAAATATGTTTCCTTTATACCAAGAATAAACGTCACCCTTTGGATATACATTCACATAAGAAACTTTCTCATCCCATACATTATACCAATGATGATTAAGATAATTATCTATAGTAGAATATGTAAAGAATATAACCTCTGGATTTTTTTCTATATGTGCATAGATACTTCCCATTTGAGATTTATTCCATCTCAGTACTGATGAATTTAATGGAGTTGATTTTATCTGTCCATAATTTTTCCGACAGGTATCTATATCATTCCACCAACCTCTAACGATATAGGGCTTATTCATCCGTAATTCAAAGAAATATTTTAAGTCTTTTTGTATAAGACAGTCCAAATCTAGATACAAAAACATATCTCCATTCATTGTTGGAAATAGGTTCTCGTTGAACATATACATTTTTCTATAAGCCCAAAACCTGTTAGTATCGGGATCATAATGTTTATCCCAAGTTGTGGGTAATTTTAAGTCAAAACTATTTTGGGGATTATCTGTTAGACAATAAAAATTGAAAGGTATAGAACAATGCTTTTCACATTGGTTCTTTAGGTTAAGAACATAGTCATTACTATATTTGTCACCCCACTTCACACATAATATTGTGTTCACAGACATTTGTGATTCAAGATGCATTTATTACTTCATAAAAGAATGATATATTGATATAGCCTCTAATGGTGATGTAGATTTTCGTAGGTCTGCTTTTTTCTTTTTAGCTTTACTATTTTTTACTTCATCACGATCAAAGAATTTCAATTTGAGTTTAAAAAGTTCTTCTTTATTTTGACTGTCTTCGTCATCAAAATTAAAGATTAAGTCTTCTATATTTAAGAGGATAATTTCCTCTTTGTCTTTTTGGTCTGGTTCATTTCCCTCTTGGTCATATCCATATAGATTATTATCACGAGCATAATTTTCAAAAGAATTTCTGAATATTTGTTTCTCATTATCTATTTTGGCTGCTGTAGATTGGTCAAGACTCTCATAAGACCACTCTTCCAACAAAGAGTTGAACTGATCATCAGTTTCATCAACAAGCAGAAAATGTTCTCTTGCAATTTTACCATCGCTCCATAAAACACAAACAGTATCATGTTCGGGGTTTGAATAGTAAGCGTTAATTATTTTTTCAGAAAAGACCGCCATTCTTTATCTCCTTATCCTTTATTTATACGCAAGGCATATGTGGTAATGGTGGAATTTGATCCGTTTGGAAATTCTTGGGCACGATAATCATCCCCAACTTGTCTAGTCTGGTAGTTACCAGCACCACCAGTAAGTCTGGTGTTAACCATAGCTGTTCCTCTAGTATTACCACTACCTGAGGCTTCTATAGTGTAACTAATCTGATATCCATCTGACGATTCTGAGGCAGTTTCTCGTATCCATTCAGTTAGAAGTGCATCTAATGTACCTTCGGTAAAAGTTTGTAAATGACGGGCACTATCCGTTATATAAACAGGATATCTGGCAGGCGCCGTATCGGTTCCTGATCGTTTGTGTAAGTAATAACTTGTAATTGTTGTTGGTTGGTCTAAAGTTTCTGGAATTCCTCCGGCGGTATATGCACTTACATCAGCTCTTGTATCTATGAAAACAGGGTCAGTTGAAACTACTGCATAATTAGTTGCAGGGGTTACAGAAGTAGTAATACTATATGTTCCAGCCGTAGTAGCACTCTCTGTTCCAGAAATAAGTAGGTCTACAGCAGGATGTAAGAAGGTATCTTTAATGTCTGCGATAGTCATTGCTTGTAAGTCATTATCCCCATTAATATATAGTGGCCAAGTTGTTCCTGTATCTGATGTAGGTGATACTGATGCTTTGGCTTGATCTACACGGTCATAACTAACCGTAACCTCAGCAGGTTCTGCCGTAGTAGCTTCACTAGGAAATGCAGTTGCAGACTGAGATGTTGCACCCGCCTTCAATCTAGTATCACTCATAGCAGTTAAGTCTCCAGCTACACTAGTAGATACAGTTAGAGTAACAGAAGGACTTGTTCCATAGAGATAACATATCTGATTAGTCCACTCAAGAACTTCAGCAGTTGTCATTTCTTGTATGTCATTAGAGCTAGTAATATATACTGGTTTTCTAACTGCCATTACTATCTCCAGCACAATATAAGGTTCTTAGGGTTGCACCAGTACTACTTATTAATCTCATTCTATTTGGAAAAATACTCTTCATTTCTTCTCCCATTTCTCCCATCATCCTTTTCATAACATGACGGTCAGTTTGAGTTGTAAGTGCTACTGCTTCTTCAAATATAATATTACTGTCTGCATTGGTAGAACTACCATCAGTACCATTTAAGGTAATATCGTCACCAGCATTTGCACTACCGTTAGTACTATCTATAAGGAGATTATCACCACCTTGTTTATTCGGGAATGATAACTCACCAGTAGAACTTAGTTCCATAGCAGTGGAAGCAGCTTCTGAAATACCAGTTGAGAATTGTAGTTTAGTTGCATTGTTAGAAGCACTAAAGTCACCTTCAGATACAGCAGAAAGAGCAGCTGCAACCGTAATTGCATCAGTACCAGCACCCTCATCTGGAGCAGAGAAAGTTAACTTACCAAGAATATTATCTACAGCAATGTCATCATCACCACTTGCAAATGCTAGTGTTGGATACTTGTCATCTCCACTAGCTGCATGTTTAAGAGTAAGTCCAGTATTAAGAACGTGACTAAGAGTAATCTCCTGTGCATCTCCAAATTGGATAGATGCACTATCGGAATCTAATACAATGTCATCACCGACCCAGATATCTCCAGCAACACCCAATCCACCGGCAACAGTTACTGCCGCAGTTGTTGTTGCACTAGCAGCTGTAGTTGCAGAGAAACCCACAACACCAGCAGAACTGACAGAGATTGCATCCGTATCTGTAGTTGAACCAATAGTTCCATCATCGGCAATTACCAATCCACCACCAGTTATAGTTCCTGTCGTTGTTATTGCATTACCTGTACTAATAGTACCAAATCCAGAGGCGATAGAACCACCAACTAAAGCACCAACAGAAGTTATGTTTGTTTGTGCGGCGGTTACTATTGTTCCAGTTACGTTTCCTGTTAAATTACCAGAGAAAACAGTTGAAGTCAATGTCCCACTACTAGGATTATAGATAAGTCCTGTATCAGTTCTTATATTTTCATTACCAGTAGCAGCATCGGTAAAGTTCATAAAGTGTGATGCATCTGTAGTATTTGTTGCAACTAAGGTTACTGTTGTTGCATTACTTCCTACTGTACCAGAAAACGATAAATTACCAGCAGCATCAGAGACCAACGCATCACCAGTAGAAGAAGCATCGGATACAGGTAATTTGTAAATCTGATTTCCAGCAAGTGAGGTACTGGCGGCAAAACCAACATAGTTAACACCGTTATACCATCTTAATTCTTTCTCATCACCATTTAAATATAGATACTCAGAAAGTTCCATACCTTGACTGAAGGTAGTTACACCAGAAGATGCAATTGCAATCGCATCTGTATCAGTTGCAGAACCTATGTTACCACCGTCAGAAACTATAATACTTCCTGTAGATGTTAGGGTTCCCCCAGTAATAATCCCAGTTGTCGTGATAGTAGACGAACCAGTATCTATAGTTCCAAAGTTAGATGTGATTGAACCCCCGTCCAAAGCACCAACTGAAGTAACATTAGTTTGTGCAGCTGTCTGTATGGTTCCTGTAAGATTACCTTCTACATTAGCAACAAGAGTTCCAGTAGTTATAGTTAAGTTACCAGTATCAACACCTGTGTTAGTAGTTGTTCCCATCACAAATGTGTCAGCACTTTCATCCCAACCCATAAATGCATTGTCACCAGTAGAACCACGTTCCATGACAAAACCCATGTCATTTGCGTTAGTAGTTGCACCAGTATTTAATTCTATGAGAGTATCTTCAATAACTGTATTAGCTGCTGAGTTTGTTACCGTTGCACCATTAACAGTTAAGTTTCCTGTAATAACTAGATCTTGAGATATACCAACTACACCAGTAGCAGATATTGAAATCGCATCCGTATCAGATGCAGAACCTATATTACCATCGTCGGCAATAACCAATCCTGTTAGAGTGCCAACAGAAGTAATTTGAGTTTGAGCGGCATCTACACTAAGTGTATTCGTTGAAAGAGTAAGTCCAGTTCCATCCACAAGGGCAGTCTTTGACATTGCGATAGCGGCACTTGTGTTAACATCATCGTTAACAATAACACCACTACCAATCGCAGCTGTTCCTGTAACATTACCACTACCATCAAAGGATGCAGAAGTCCATGTCACATCTCCTGTGGATGCAATAGTTCTACCAGTTGCGAGTGCAGTAGCAGTAGTTGCATTACCAGACAATGCACCAGAGAATATAGTTGCGGCGACTGTTCCAGTACTTGGATTATAGTGTAAGTCTCCATCAGATTCTATGGAAACAGTACCAGTATAAGACGCATCGGCTGCAAAGAGAATTGCGTTATTCTCATTAGTTGATTCGTTGTCTGCTACTGAAATTGTAGAAGCTAATACAGATGTACCAGTAGTTAGTAAAGTGCCATCTTCGTTAGGAATCAAAACCGTTCTATCGGCAGTAGGGTTAACTACATTTAACGCAGTCTCATATGCATCAGCAGAAGAACCTTCAAAGTTAATTCCCACGCCAAATATATTATTATTCTTTACATCTACTACATCAGAAACTAAATTATTAAATTCCCTTCGGAATTCATCTAGAGTGTTTGCTGATGTAATCTGCGAGGCTGTAATGGCCATTCTATTCTACTCCACTAATTCACTAATTTCTGCAATAGACCTTTTATCTCATGCATCTCAGACTTAATGTTATTTATCTCTCTTGTTGCATTACGAATATCATCTCTCTGAGATTGAGCTTCTTGAGCCCTTTTTTTTGCCATATCATAAGCAGAGGTATTTCGGTTAATAATAGCATTAGAGCTAGTATCCCTAATTAAATCTGGTCTTTCTTCTACGTTTAAAAATCTTTCTGTCATTTTATGTAGCTAGTGCTATGCACCTTAAATCCTTTATTCTTATTGGTTGAGAAGAATTAGTTCCCTTCATCACAATCTTAATTGAGAAGGATATAAATTCATCTAGTGAGGAATCTGTTCCATCATCTTTAACTCCAGCAGTAAATTTATATTGTTGTAAATCATCATATGTTAATGATGGGTTCGTAACAGTATCAGTAGCACCTGTAGAATTAAAATTAGTCCAACCTAAATCATCAAAGTCAGATGCATCATCAGTTCTTAATATCTTATACATGACTTGGATAGTAGCAGAGGTATGTCTGTAACCAGCAAAGAATACTCTCAATGCGGTAGCAGGATTTTCCAAAGTAACTTTCTTAGTCATATAAATTGCACTGTTATTATCACCTTCTGGGTCTGTAGATGCAACGAAATCTGATGTTGGATAAACATCTGTTGAATCATCAATAGCATTAATTCTGTTGGCAACTGCAACAAAAGACATTCTCTGTGCATCTATTATCGGAGACACATATGAATTGTTACTAGTAAGAGTAAGAGGCATTATAAGTGATTTAGAACCAGACAATTCGTTTGTTTCATTTATAAGAGAACAAACCATTTGTGTAGCATCTAACTCAAAATTTTCTTGCAGAGTCATCACTGAAGCGTTACTTAAAGTAGTTTTGGTAAAGGAAACTTCTGTTCCACTTGCACTTGTGCCAGTAGTTGGTTGAAGTTTAGCAGAAATAGCGGTTCCATCTACTGCAAGAGTTGAAATATTTGGTTGACAAGTATTATATATTGCGTTCTGTGATGCAGTAACCATACTACCACCATTCTCAGCTGTGGTCACTCCACCACTAATACTTGGAGCAACAAGTAATGTTACAGTATACGAATCTATCGTTATATTAGAAAGGGCAGTATGAGTTTTATTAATATTTGTAAAAGGAACTTTATGTATCATGTATAATTCTACTTCTGTCCCATCAGCGTGAGATGCAGCTGTTGTATTATCCATACCCCTAGTTACACCAGATACACCAGCAGTAGTTATTGTATTGTACTTTAAAATCTCATCGTCAATTTTAATATACCAATCACTACTAGCGTCATATGCAAATTTACCAGTGGTATCATCAAAATCTGAATTAGATGCCAACAAGAATGATGTTGATTCTGGGGATATAGCACCATTCAAAGTTGTAACTGCATTTGATTTTACACCACTAATTGTGACATTATTTGCGGTAGAATACATATGGTGATCTGGTTGTTTAACCCTTAGTGTTGTAGAACCATTTTCAAAGGTTAATGGATTATCTTGTAATGCTTTCACTTCAACGTCACTATTAATAAGGTCTACCACACCAGGCGTTCCAATATCAAATTTAGCTCTCCTCATAACATACTTAACATCCTCCATTAATGATGGAGCCCAAGTTCTGTTGTTATGACTCTTGAACATTACACCACTATGAGGTTGTTTAGATACTTGTCTACTACCCCCAATTTCTGTTTCTCCCATTCGTGAAATCCATACCTTATGATTAGGAGAATGTGATTTCATAACAAAACAATATTCAGTATTATTCATTAAATATACTGGAGATGGAAATGTATATGTCGTTGCAACTGTGGCTGTTTGGGATAAATTAATCTCAGATGGTTGCTTCGCAACCCTTCCAAAAGGAATTACCTTTGTACCTGGCGTACCGTTAACAACATTTCTAATTTCTAATGATGTTTGAAGTAGGTCATCCTTTTCTGCAAAAAAGATATCTATACTTGTTATAAAAACACCTGGCGTTTGTTGTGTTCCTTCAGATGTAGTGTCAACTGCTACAGGCAATTCTTCTATGAAGAAAGTCTGGGCAAGAGGATCTGTACCTCCGTCTCCGTCCCAACCATCATCACCGTCAGTAGCAGCTGCTACATTAGGGGATACAGATAGAATCTGTGAAGTGGAAGAAGATCTAGATGTATTTTCTGATACTGATCTACGAACAACCTCGGCATTTCGTACTGCAAGGATAGTTTCCTGTTCTGTTTCTAGTATACCTTTTGCATAATAGATAGTCTCACCAGCTGTTGCAGGATCTATACTAGTAGTATTTGTATCACTAGAAGTCAATCTAAATTGTAGCTCTCCAGATTGCCATACTGGGTTTCCAGCTGCCAGTGGGTTAGGGATTTGAAATGTTCCTTTAATCAGACCACTTGCACTAATAACCATCGCTACACCTTGAACGATACTCTCATCATTTGTAGAGTACCCAACACCAGGCGTGCAATATTTTGAAACGGCTTTATTATCAAAGAAAGCATAAACTCTTGTATTTGGATAAAAACCATGACCTTCAAAGGCGATATTTCTTGATCTAATATATGGTATTACTGCACGAGCAATGACCTTAGAACCTTGAGATTCCATATCAATCTTTTGAACTACATCAGTTCTCATACCAGTTCTACGTAAATCGGTTCTCGTTGTTTGTATAGCACGGGTAACTGTATTAGCACCTTCTACACCACTACTCTGTCTTGAGGATGTAACACCAGACCATTGAGTCTGCCATGCATTCCATATCGTCCCTATAGCATTCCTATTATTATTAAATACTGTATCAAAGTTACCATCAACATTAACAACCAAAGCTGGAGCAATTTCAGTTTCAAACCATTCATCTGAGGTAGGAGTTATTGATAAATCTCCAACCCAGTTTGATAACAATACTGGAGTTAACCGTTCTATTCGTGTTGCATATGGTTGTTCATCTAAGAGAACCTCAGTATAAGGTAGACTAATAATGTCACCAGTTTTTGAATAACCAGAACCCGCTCGTTCCACATCCGTAGATACTGATTCTGTTAACGTAATACCTTTCATCTTATGCTGTGGTCTTAGTTCTTTAGCTTCCATATCAATAGAGTTTTTATAATCGGGATGACCTACATCACCAACCCTATGACCAGTAAAATTATCTACCACAAACCCAGATTTAAATCTACTAAGACCATTTGAATCTTGTATTTCAAAACTCTCTGCATCCCTTTCTAAAAGAGACAACGCAGTATAATATTCTACATTCTCTATACGATCTTCAAGTCTACCAATATCTCTCATGGTATATCTTTGATTTTTCATCTTCACAGTTCTAACAACTTGAGGACGCATAGTATAGGCTGGTAAGAATATTTCTAAAAGTTTCATCATACCATCTGGTTCTTTTGGTTTTTTTGGAAGTTCTGCTGATTCACCTTCAGTGATAACCACTAAACCAGCATTAGTCATATGCACTAACGTCCATCTAGGTAGATAGTATTCAAAATCACTTTGGACTAAAGCACCAGGCGGTGGAAAGTTAACCGTGGAAGAACCCGTACCATCAAACTGTCTATGATAGAAATCAAATGTATTACTTGTAACTTCATCGGTAACACCCACTGTGGAACTTGTACCAGAAGCATCTTCAACCCTAGGACGGAAATCAAAAACATCCTGTAGAGGATATTGACCAGTAGGTTGTGGATCATCTGGATCAACTTTAGATGCAGAGTATATTGGAATATCTTCATAATCCATTTGATTTGCGACATCAATATAAGAATCAGCCGTGAAAACATCGCCGGGGCCGTGTTCCATGTAATCGTAAATAACGGAAAGTCTACCCAAAGGCGATTCGGAACCAGGCCGTCTAATTATTCTTGAGAAATCATAAAAGTTATCTCTCATACCAGTATCTAAAAGATACCTACTGGTTACTGGAACACTACCTCTTGTCAAGGAAGATATAACACCTGTTGCACTAGAGTCTGTTCCCTTTATGGTTTCTCCAACTATAAATTCCACAGAATTCTTTTGTAGCACGTATTTGATTGGACTTGCGATATTAATGAGTCTAGCTTTCGCACCAGAAGTTTGTCCTATAATTTGTTCACCCTGAGTAAATACATTAATCATAGAACTCAAAAGTATAACTGGTAGAACTGCATCTACAGCTGGATCTTCTGAGTCAAAAATACCGACTATCTTAAACACATCAGCACGACCCACAGATATTGATTTATCAGTAGGTCTTGTTCCATAAGCATCAGTAGCACCTGGCTTCACATCTAATTGTTTACATAACTTAACAGTTTTACTTTTTGCATTAATTGAAGTTTTAAGTAGTGTAGCAATAACCTTAACCTTTGCACCATTACCTAATGCAGTCACGTTAGATATAGTAACTGTTCCAGTTCCAGCACCAGAGAAACCAGTTCCAGCACTTATGATTTCTCCTTGTTGTGCAGAACCATTAACTCCTGCTGTAAGGACAGTCAAGGCATAAGCTGTTTCTGAGTGTGAAACAAATGTTTCATTTACCTCACCATTAATAGATATTGCACCCAGAGAACTTGCGTTTGTAATATACTGTCTACGAATTTGAAATTGGGTGTCACTAGTTCCACTATTGTTTGTGGTTAAATGAGTTTTAATTGTTCTTTTCGCCATCTTGAATATGGAAACATTCTTTTCTGAATCATACAAGGCAGCAACCTTCTTCTGGGAACCAGTTCCAGCCGAGGCACCTCTTTCTATAGATACATTGTCACCCAAACTTGTACTAACAGTAGTACCATCTTCCATTCTCAATAAGTCATCTGAATCACTTAGATCTGCATCGGTTCCATCCAGACGAGCAAAAGATGCATCCGTATTCTGTGTACTTAATGCAACGTCAGCACTGAAATCTTGTCCCGTATCAGGGTCATCCATAAAGAATTGACGAACACTTGAAAAAGAGTTTATCTTAATACTAGAGATGGTTAAATCTGTATTACCAGAATCTTCAACTATTAAATCTGCTTCTGCACCATCAGAGACTTTAATTTTTTCACCAGTTTGAAAATTACCAGCAACATTCGTTAAAATTACTTTAGAACCAGTGGTTCCATCTCCAAACACAAATCCTGTAGCACCAGTTGTTACACCAGTTATCTGTACACCACCATTAGAATGATTTGCAATAAGAGTTGGACTAGGGGTAGCAGTTAGAGTTAAGAATGTAAATGGTCTAATATCAAATATGTATAATCTATATACTGATTCTATAGAACCAACTGCACCTGATGAATATTGCATAGTTCTTCCACGAGCTAGTCCGATTTTAGTTCCAGAAGAAGAACCTCTTGAAGTTGTTGGAGTATCATAAAGTTCTAACATCTTATAGGCGCTGGCTTCACCACTAATAAATGCAACATCAGGTTGACCATATATGTTAGTAATATTAACATAGTTACCAATCTCAAAGGTAGTAATTCCTGCATTTACCGTATTATAGTCTCTTGCTTTATTGAAATCTTTAAATGTTGGAGCTAACTTTTCTAGTTCAAAACCCTTAACATAAGCTTTACCAGGCGACATTTTCAGTGATAGTAAATCAGTTGAGGCTGCATTCCCATCGTGGGTAGTTGAACCCGCTTCAAATACACCTTCATTCTCATTGTTCGTGACACACTCTTGAACTTCAAATTGGAATGGACGGACAGTATAATCCCCACTCTCATCAAAGGTTCTTCGTGCAAAGGTTCCTTCAATAGTACCGAATTCTGATTCACGAACCGCAGTTAAAATATGACCATCTCTAAGTGATAATAGAGTAACAAATTCATCATCAGCAGTTGAACTTTCTGACAAAGAACTAAGTTTAGCTTCAATTTTTAATCTGTGAGCACCTTTCGCAGCAAAGTTAGACGAACCAGCTGCATTATCTGTAAGAGTACTATCTGCTTCTGGAGTAATAGTTGTTTCTGTAATTGCAAGACCAATCCTACCAGAAAATCTTGCATTGTATTTATCTACTATAATTGTTTCTTCAGCTACCCTAACATAAGATCCTCTAATAAAATATACACCTTCTCCTATTGTCGCAGAAGCAGTATGTCCCTTAGATACGGCATCGCCAGTTCCACCTTGAGTGACTGTGCAAGATACAACATTAGAGGAATAAGAACTAGTATGAGTTATTCCTATATCAGCAGAAAGATTTTCCCCGGCAGTAAATGCAGAGTCAGTAAGGTTAGTTCCACTTTGAATATATGTAATAAAAAGTGTCGCCGAATCTGTTGTGGTTGCGGCAGTGGATTTTATAACCATTGCCTTTACACCAGAAGTTGCACCAGTAACAATTACTGGAGTGTCTGCTATATATTGTGTAACATCAACTCCCTCGTTATTAAAATTTGTTTCTAATTTGACAAAACTTAAAACTTGGAAACTAGCTTGACCAGGCACAACCATTGCACCCTCTTTAAAAAGATGTCTACCACTCGTTTCTATTTGATTTTTTAACAACGACTGTAGTTGAGTTAATTCTCTAGCTTGAACCGCAAAGCCTGGGCGAAAGAGTACTTGTTGAAAATTATCCCCGTATTCAAAGTCGTCATAATACGGGGCAACATTAAGATTTGATTTTTGAGCCATTGTCTTAGAATTCCACTATAAGTTTAATGTCCTCAGTCTGATCAGAGGAACGACTAATTGGTTTACGATTTTCAATATAAATTACTTCACCACTATCTGGTGCTAATTCTGGATTTGCAAACCCATTAGTAAAGGTAATCGTATTACCTCCGGCGAGAGTTACGGCTGAATCTGCACCGGCATCAGGTGTTCCTGTAGCAGCAGAAGTTGCACCTGTAATCTCATTCGCACCACTAAATGCAACATAAGCACCTGTGGTAGTTGCAGTTCCGTAATCTCCATATTTTTCCTGTTGATAATAGAGGATAGAATTTGAATTATCCCAATCCACTACTTTACCAATTGCACCCGTTGAAATTTGAGATATCTTTTCATCAACATCAAATGTCCCTGAGACAGAAGTAAGTTTCATACATCTTGTCATTCTTAATGTAGAGTCACTTGCAACTGTGGTGGTTCCATAATTATAAGGATTAACAACAACACCAACTCTTCGGAAATCATTGGCAACGGTAAAGTCATCTCCCTCAGCTTGAGTGATTGTTGCGTTCATCATTATGTAATGTCCACCCAATTCTTCTATTGCATTATATCCATGTCCACCTTTAGGTGCAATTATAACACTTACAGAGGCACCACTAATGTTCATATTCGCAGTAGTCGTTAATGCGGAGTCTGAAAATGTATAACCAGAAGCAAGATTAACTGTTCCGAATGTGTACCCTGCACCAGCGTCATGAACCGTAGAATCTGTTCCAGCAGTCATTCCGAAAGATGCTATCGCACCACCACTAATCACTAGACTTAGAACTGCACCAGAGGATGTTCCAGCACTTGTACCATCACCGTAAATTGGAACATAATAAGTTGCATCTGTTCCACCAGAACCAGCTGTTACTGCAATGGAGTCTATTGCACCATCTGTTGCAGCAGCACTTACTGTTGCATTAGTTGCTACGGGCATAAAATCTGTAGTTAAAAACTTTTCTACTTGTGAAGTATTAAGAGTATATACGTATTGAATGACATATCCACCAATCGCAAAGGGGTCAGTAGAAGTAGATGTCGGAGCAGAACCACTATATGCAGCTCCAGCATTATTATCAAGAACTTTATAAACTCTATATGCATCTGTCATAAAGAAAAAGGTAGAGTCATATAAACTTGATGCACCAGAGGTTGCAGTAACAGAAGCACTTATGTTATGTTTGTACATATCATAAACTGTTCCGTTAACCCAATTTCTACGAGGTATTGAATAAGTAACATCACTGGAAGATATTTTCTTGGCAGCAAGCATATCATCCCAATAGTAATACTCAGACGCAACATCATCAGAAGGAGTTGGGGGTGAGGTATCCGTTCCACCACTTGTTCCTGTGGTATAGGCTGTAGATTTTCCTAAAAAAATGTAATAGGAATCTGCCGATGCTTCACTAAACGATTCGTAAAACTGATTCGCATTGTGAATTCTAAATTTTTCTGTAATTATAGCTGCCATTTTCTCTTCCTCGTTTTATTTATGCACCAGCACCATATATGGTTTTAAGTGTAGTTCCCCCAGAATTTTTTAATAATAGTGTTGCAACTGATTTTAATTGAGCTGCACCTATGGCATCATCTGCCATATTTGCTTCTGCGACTGTATCTAATGCAATCATCGTCCCTGTAACTGTCCTTGAGTCACCAGAGGTAATAATATTACCTGTTACATCAGGAAAAGTGAGAGTACGATCAGCAGTAGGGTCAGTAACATCCAAGGTTGTTTCAAAACTATCGGCTTCCCCTTCTATTAATGCAAGGTCTACCGTTCCAGCAGATGCGGCTGTGGTTATATTTAGGACTGCATTTGTGGTGATTTGACCACTTGTCAATGTTCCTGTAGTAGTTAAATTCTCATCGTCAAAGGATATTGCACCAGAACTATCGGATATAGTTCCACCGATAAGTGTCATAGTACCTGGCTTCACAGTTGTACTTGTAACTGTTGATATCGTAGCTGAAACTTGAGTTCCTCCTACAATTCCATTAATGGTTGGAGCACTAAGAGTAATCACTGTATCCGTAGCTTCTATACCACTAGAAAGAGTAGTCCCATCACCCAGTTTAGTATAGATTTCTAGTGTGTTATCATTAACTTTATCCATACCGTCACGTAGGTTGTCGCCTGTGCCGTCATCTGCAGCTGAACCCAAATTTACATTTTGTCTGGACATGATTACTCCTTTATTCCTTTATTTATAAGACACTAAACCGTGGCATCGTAAGTTTGTTGCGTTGTATCATAAGTAGTTTGAGTAGAATCGTAAGTCGCATCAAACTCATCACTTTGTAATGTATAGTCAAATGGTGGTCTTGTACCTATTTCAAAGTCAACATATTCTCCAGCATTACTAGAACTACCATCTGTACCATTCAATAAGACAAAGCCTGGATGATGTTGTTCTAATATTATATGTATCATAGTCTCGCCTTCAATTTTAGAACCAGCATTTCCTCCGATACCAGTAGTACCATCTAATACTAAACTATCTTGTGGACCTATTCCTTCTTGCATTAGTCCTACAGGTTGTCGTTCATCTTGTAGTGCAATTCTACCAACTGCTTCTTTTCTAATAACTGCTGGTCTAGTAAAATGTACCAAATTTGAATCTTGAAAATTAATATCAGGTGCAACTGTTCCAGTTGCGTCTTCAGCTTCTAATGCAACAGATTCTAATTTGAATATTCCACCTAACTGTGGAGTGGTTGCATTTTCTACTATCATATTTTGACCTAAACCTTCACTCTCACCATCCTCTTGAGCCATGCCACCATCACTCTCGGACATCACCCTACCCCAAGTATCCCCTTCTATTAGGAACACATCAAATCTAGATTCTAAAATAACCTCCCCATCTTCATTACTTGTATCTACACTCTCTGCGAGAATTCGGCCGCCGGAACCACTGTCTCCGATACCCTTACCTTCTAAAGCCAAAGTAAATGCGGTTTCAATTTCATTAATAGAAATTTCACCATTAAGAATATCCTCTGAAACAATTTTCGCACCAGCACCTGTAGATGAACTGTCAATACCATCTAGGACTAAATCATCTCCATAAGAATTAACATCATCTTGATTTAATAATCTGGAATTCGCATTAGAACTTGAACCATCTGTTCCATTTAATAACAATAGGTTTGGTGTATTGACATCAACCCAAGTATCGGTAGCATATTCTAATGCAACTATATCATTAAAGGTTGCAGATTGTTCAAGAACAATATCATCATTGCTTCTGTATTGTAAGTCTTCTATACTTAGATCAGTACCATAGTCTGGGTCAGTTTCCTCTTCCCACACTAAATAATCACCAATATCGGCGACAGCACCAGAACCTTGTTCAACACCGTCAAGTAGAATTACATCTCTCACTATGGTTGGAATTCTTCCAGAACTACCGTCTTCCATTTCCATATTATGAGAAGAACTATAACCATCCTTAATTAAAGGCAGACCACCTGTCCACCCTCCTGCTTTTGCATAATAAATTGCTTGTGGTAGATTGACTGTTACTTTAACTTTCTGTAGAAGTTCTAATTCTTTATTATATGATGGGGCTGATGATCTTTCCGTACCCATGAGTACATTGTGATAATAATCTTCTGCAATTATATGTTCAGAACTGTCACTTAGTTCTCCCAAATAAAAACTACCAGCATTATCAACATTAGAATAAATGTAATCACCGGCGTTAGTAGAAGAACCATCAGTTCCATTTAAAACAATATAGTCAGAACTATTTTCTTGTTGTATTATATCTCCAGATTCATTTATGGTAAGATAACCAGTGTCATCCTCCATTCTAAAGAGATATGGAGATTCCATTCCTATTTTATCAAACACTTCACCTTCATTCCACCTACCTACTGATAACCTTCTTGGTATCTGTATTTGGAATATGTTATCAAACATAGAAGCTAGAGTTGGAGTAAATAAGTCAGTATCACCTGTATAATCTATAACTCCTGTTGCGGTTGGGGTTTGTATAGATGCGGCAACTTGAGTTGCAATTGTAACCCTACCAAAAGCAGCAAATCCCGTGGGATGAATTGCTTTCTTTAATTCATTCATATAAAGATTGACTGATTGTCCTAGTCTTATCTCATAAGAAAAGTCTTGATAGAAATATGAATCCTGTAGTTTAATAACACCATCACTAATATGGTGATCTGTATTTCTATAATAACCAGGCTTATCGGAAATAACATCCGTTCCAAATGTTAAAGTACCTGTATCAGAAGATACAATTGTTGCAGTTGCACCATCATTATCTGTAATAGTTCCTCCAACAAAATCAGGTGCAGTTTCTTCTATTAAATAACTACCAGCATGTGAACCACTAGAATCCATACCATCTAAAAGTATGAAACATGTAGATGACCAATCTTCACCCTCATCTATAAATGCATCACCTGTCACATCAGGATAGTCACCTATATTAAGACCACTCTCTTGCATGATTGAAGCACCCCAATCTTCTGCAAGAATAAAGTCTCCAGCATCAGCTTGTGGATAATTTCCATCTGTTCCTTCCATAACAATTCTAATATCATTTATTGCACCGTCAATAAAATCATTATCTATGGTTAGGTAGGTTCCCTCGCCGATAGTTACGTTCATACTATCTTCTAAAATAAAGCCTTCTAGGTTTTCTCCCATTAATCTTGTGACATCACTAAATGACCCATCCAAAGAGATAGTAGCACTTCCATGATTAATAGTTTTGGAGGAATCTACTACATATCTACCAAAGACATCTGGTTCATCTATTTTTACAGCAGTACGGTCTACAACTACTTTATGATGAGGATTTTCCATTAACAAATATTCTTGAGTATTATTAGTCGTATCTGCACACGCATCTTCTAATAGAAAATGTTCTGTATCATCAACACTTCTTTGATATCCTAATATTGGATCTGGAGTTGCCTGGAGAGTTCCTATAACTCTATCTTTATTAATCCAACCACCGCTCGTATGTAGCTGTATAGAACTTCCATCTAATTGTAATCTATCACCTCTAGAGAGAAATCCTCTTGGATACATAAGAGCATTTTCAAAGACGATCATATCCCCCTCAAAACGAGATTGTTGGGAGACAATAGGATTACCGAGATTATCTTCCATAATAAGATCATCACCAGCATTAGTAGAAGAACCATCGGTTCCGTTTAGAACTATATTTCCTAGGTCAGCATACCCATCCATCATTAAACGATAACCACGACCAATACTATGACTACTGGTAACATCCTCTAGAGTACCTGTAATTCTTCCCAATGCCTGAGCGTTGGTAAATCCTGTGAACTCACCCAAAGAGATTTCACTTGCTTGATTTTCTAATTCAACATATTCATTAATAGAGTTAAATGGTCCCTCAATATTAATCTGATTAACATATGTTTCTAGGGCATTTGATATAAGAAAACCAGAGTTATCTTCTAATGCGAACTTCCCACCCTGATTGTCATAAATATTATTAATAGCTAAATATTTGGCTGGAGTTACTGTGCCAGGGAATTCTGCACGTTCCAATTCTAATGTTTGAGTAAAATCGGAACCTGTCATTTCTAATTGTGTTCTTACTCTATTCTCTACTAGAACCTCAAGATGTTTATTGGTACTATTATAATAAACAACTTTACCAACATGACCTGTGCTTGTTAATGGTGAGCTGGGAGTAAATGTTCCTGTAACATTTTTTAGAACCATATGTGTATTCATTAAACCAACAGGTTCCCCTGTATATTTAAAACCACCATCAAGAATTTTAACTTCTATTACTTTACCTATATCTGTGGACAATGCTTGTAGTGATACACCAGACCCTAAACCTGTTTGACTTGTTACAGTTACAGTTGGTAGTTTGGAATAACCACTACCCTTGTTATTGAATCTCACCCTGTGTATGGAACCTTCTGTGTCAGCTGCACCAACATCTAACATAAAACGATCATCATCACCGCCATACCTATCTAATTGCAAGACAGTTTGTTCTGTTATAAATCTATAATTCTCATCTAGAGATGAACCATTGGTGGCATCAAATATTAAGTATGAACCCTCATTAGACTTTTCGGAATCTGTTCCTTCTAAAATAATATTAAGATGTTCTACAGAATGAACTGAGTCTGGTTCTAAAATTAGGTAATCATCATTCCCCACTGTATCTTCTAATAATAATGCACCATCTGTAACAGATATAAATCCTAATGCTTCTGCTACTGTATTAGCATCTCCACTGTCTTTTGTAAAGGTAACAACATCACCAACCCTATAACCTGCCCCAACCGCATCTATAGAAACTCCACTAACTTCGCCAGTACTTACTGCACTGACTTCAGCTTCTGCCATATCATTACCAGTGTCAGATGTAATTCTAACACTGTCGGTAGGTTTATATTTTCCCCCACCAGATACAATTGTTGCAGTCGTTATAAAAGACCTAACCGTAAAGAACATCTCAACATCTTTAGTATTAGAATTTGCAGTAACAGTCTCTCCGATATCAAATGTTCCAAAGGTATTATCTTTATCAATTTCAAGTTCAGAAACACTTTCAATCCCTTGGAAGAAAACTATAGCATTAAGAACTACAGTTGTCGCACCAGATGTTTTACCTGTAATAGTTTGTCCTATAATATCTAGAGCATCAGAACTTGCCTGAGATTCAATTCTCATTATAGTAGGTTCTGTCCAGTTACCTTTAGAGGCACGTAACATAAATTTGTTAGGATAAACAATCTCAGCTTCTTCTGCAAACATTAATCTTAGAAAAAACTTATGACCTTCTGAAGTTCCCTTAGCTGCATACAAATCATTAATACTTTTAACTAAGTCTCTTTTACTTGTACCACTCGCAAGGGATCTAGGAATAGCTTCTAGAAACTGATTAAACATCTCATCCAGAAAAATAGATGTGGTATTATCAGTGTTTGCAAATTCTAATAGTTGTTGAATGGTTTGGACAGGGTTTCCCCTATATTTCGTGATAGTGGCCTGAGCACCACTTGTCCCACCATCTACGATTTCACCTTCTGCAAATTTTTGTTGGGAGGAAATAAATATTCTTGGTTGTACTGTATTCGTGAGGTCATCCACAAGAACCGTTGCGGTTGCTTTGGATATCCTACCAGTAATAGTTTCCCCGACATCAAATTTACCAGTAGACCCTGTTCCTATTTCTGTATTAAATTTAACAGGGACATCACCTTCAGAAATTATAAAACTATCTGAAATAGTTTCCATTCTGAGACTGTCTATAACAACAGTAACTTGTAATTCACCAGCCTCTAAGAATTCATAGTATGACTTTAGAAAACTTACAAAGGTAGGATGTTCTGCTTGTACAAAGTCAGGTACTTGACCTTCAATCAGAGGTGATATTTTATCTGTTAACTTTCCATCAAAAGGAGCCATTTGTTATTACCCTAAAAACTATCTGTTTCAGGCGTAGAGGAATATGAAACATATTGAGCAGCTGCACCTGGCGTTCCCACCGCAACTGTATCAACCTCTCCTAAAATACTAGTATTAATAAAATCAATTTCTAGAACTTGGTTTCTTACTGCAACAATATCCTTAGAAGAAGGTACAACCGCAATCCTTATCTTAGTAGAAGCTACACCATCTACATCTTCTACAGCTGTTATAATTAATAAATTTACTTTTACATGACCACCAGTATAATCTACCGTTCCAGCTGCGTTGTCCATATATGTTCTTGTATTACCTATCAGATAATATCTACGCAAATTTCCGTTTCCGTCATCATCATAAAATTGTTTATTAACTGCATCCCCACTAACCTTAAATCCTGTAGATGCAATAACACCACCATTAGCACTATTATGTCCCGCCACTGGATGGTAAAATTTGTTATTAAAATATAGATTATATCCTGTTCCAATATCTAGTGTAGGTTCAATAAATTTACCCATCGTAACATTTGTTATATTATTCAAAATAGAATTATCAACTTCATCTATTAACCCTGCTAATTCTGAGTGTCTAAACATCTTATTAAAATCTGTTAATGTATTTTTATTGTAACTTGTTAGAACAGCTTGCACATCTGTTTGTAATGTGGATCTATCTTTAGTGGTTAAACTAGAATTGAATTTAAACCTAACTCCCAGTATTAAGAAAGTAGTTTCTGGATCTATGATAACAGGAGTAATAGAAGCAACATTATAGTTTTTAAGATCTGTGACTAATTGTTCTTTCTGAGTTATAGTTAAGTTATTTCCTGTAATAGACTTAATAGAAATAAATACTTTACCAAATTCCTGAGTTGATACAACTCCTAAACTAGAATCAAAGGAACCATCTTCTCCTCCAAACACTTGAACAGATTTGGTTTGGGGAAACAACTTCCGTGCATATAGTTGATAATCTCCAACAGTAACACATCTTCCCTGAGATGCATAATCTAAAGGTGCATTAAGTTTAATAGAGTTTATGGATTCTCTCTCACCACCACCCTTTGCACTATCTACAGTAGTGACTAGGATAGATGGTTCTCCATCAATTGCTCCTGTGGAACTAAATGTATGGGCACCATTTGCTAGGGCTTTATTTGTTGCAACAAATTCTAATAGTACAATGTTTGCATTTGAAATGGCTTTACTAACTACACCATCACCAAAGTATACTTGGTATTTTCCAGATTCAACTTCTTGTAACCAGTAAACCAAACTCTCTGAATTTAATTGAGTGACATCAGTAGCTTTAATGAATGTGGTTGTAGTCGTATCGGCAGAAGAGTTTTGAACAGAAACAGACAGGGTTCTTAAATCAATTCTATTATCATTAATAACAAACCTCTGATCAGCATCTGTTGAGTCTACAGTATATCTCTGTGTGACAAATGTTCCTTCGTAAACAAGTAAATTATCAAATACAATATCGGTTCCGTTCTTTGTCATAGTAGTATCCGCAATAGTAACAAATTGATACGAATCATTATCTACTGTCGCACCGAATGTAGTACCTTTTGGTATTGTACGTGTAGAGTTTGATACATCAGATAAAGTTATGTCTAAAATTGCGGTAGGAGCTGTTACAGAAGTTGGTTCATAACCTAAAGTCTTTGCATGGGATACAACACTAGAACGTAAACTTGCACTATCCAAAAACATTTCGTTTGCAAGCATATTTGCATTGAACCCAAGGTAATGAGTATTATATGCTAGAACATCTAATAGTATATTCATCCCAGACCCTTCAAAGTTATAGTCTGAGAATTCAGACTGTCCTCTAAGAAAAGTTTTTAAGTTATCCTTAACTTCATCAAAATCAAATTCTGTTACATCTAATCTTTTTAAATTGGCCATTATCGTAATCTCTCTAAAAATACATCTACGGTTTGTAGTTCTGTAGGAGCATTCACTACATAAAATTCTATAGTCATTTCATAAATATTACGATCTAAGTCCGGCCGTGCTTTCACTCCAATAAGTCTTGCTCTTGGTTCATAATTCTCAATAACATCCTGTACCTTTTTACTAAGGATAATAGATGTAAGAGGAGTCATGTTCTCAAATAACATTTCTCTAACACCAGAACCAATTTCTGGATGAAAGGGTTTTTCATAATGGTTTAGTAATACTAGGTTACGAACAGACCTTTTAACAGCCTGTACATCCGTGACTTTATTAATATCTTTAGTTGAAGGCTTCTTCTGAAAAAATAAATCTAAATCCGCTATGTTACGAGCATTGCGAGCTGAGTTATTCTGTGACTGAGCATCTATAAATGCAGCTTCATTAGTCGGATTTGCAACCATTAATTAAACTCCTACTTAGTTATTTATAAGTTAATCATTCGTTTGTTTCATTCTAAATGGTTCAAATTTTCTCCAAATGTGATCTGCTGGCACCCGAATGAACGGTTTAGCAGTTTCAGACTTAATAGGATTAGGAATAGTAAGGAATACCTTCTTTCCTTTCATCCATGCTTTTAATTTATGATTTAGTTCTTGCATAGGAGTCCAACTTGTTCCCCTACCATTTACCACATTTCTTCGTTCACCTTTTGATGTATATTGTGTTCTTGATTTTTTTCCCATAATTATTTCCTATTATATTGTTTAAGCTTTAGGGCCACGGGGTTCACCTACCCCTGGCACTGGTTTAGACCAATGTTTTTTTATCTCGTCATAGGCATCGTTCCCAGCCTTCGTGACTTTTGCAAATTCGGCTGTAGTTTTTTCAACTTCGGATTTCATATGTCTAAGAACTCCTTTGACTTCGGTTGGTTTCCATACCCAAAACAAGTCCTTGATTGCTTTGCGGCGATGCTTTTGCCATTTATTTGTATGTTTTATTTGTCCCCTTAACTTCTCCTGATAAGCGTCAGTAGGCTGAAACCAAACATAAGTTACCCCGTCCTTCTCTTCCGAAATATTTTCTGGATATTCTTTACTCATACCCTGACTAGCATCTAAAAGTTTTTTCTTCATAATTGATACAGATGTATCCGCAGACATAAAACTTTTTTCTAAATCTGCAATCAACATTTCCCCATTAGTAAGTTTAACCTTTTGATCTCCAACACCAGCTGGTTTAGTATTCGCATCAGACTTTTCTGGATTGGCTATAGCTTTATCGGCATCTACATTATTGAAGGCTTTATTTTCACCGGCAATCTTTTCCTTCTTCTTTAACTGTGGGTGAGTTACACCTATCGCAGCCTTTATCTTTGCATCTGCTTCTCTTGCTAAGTCCAAAGTCTTTGCGTTAACTACTCCATCATTACCACCGAGATGTTGCACTATCTTGGACATATTACTTAATACTATTGGTCCTGCCGTTTTCAACATATTAGCAGCACTTGCAAAGGCTTCGTTTAAGGATTTAGAAGGAACACTCAGAGTAGACTCAACTTCTACCAAAGACTCTTTAACGGGAGTAACAGGATTTTCGGGTTTTTCCTTTACCGCACCATCTGCACCTATCATCATATTAGGTACACCGCAATTACAACCAGTACCACCCCCTGCGATATTAGATTGTATACTTTTAAGTGCTGTATCAAGAGAAGTCCCAGCAGCTTCTAATGCTTTACCAAACTTACTAGTCAGGTCTGCTTTCTTTAGATCATGAAGAATTTTTCCAGCAGCACTACTTTGACTAATTCCTGATAGAGATTTTAATGACGATTGCAAATTAAGATCTACTGACGTAGGCATTTCTGGAGCAAGTTTTTTTATTTTCTGTTGTAAGTCTTTTAAACCGACATCCATCTTCTCTTTTAGAACAGACGCATCCAACTCCAAACCAGCTTCAAGTTCTTTCATCAGTTCATTTTTTTTCTTCGCCATATCATTCAATGCTGCGGAAGCACCACAGAGATTTGGAATATTAAACTCAGAGACTGAAGGTATACCCATTACTAATCTCCTACATTAACATTCGCAGAACCAGCTGCGGTTGGGGTGGACGGATGACCTGCTGAGTCACCTAATCCGGCATCGGGTGTATGATTTACAACAGCGATTCCTTTTATGAATACGTTTCTAGACCCAGCAACTAATGGCCCTGATCCATGAGTGTTAAGATTACCATGTACCGCAATAAGTTTAGTATTTGCAAATACATTAGTGTTTACGCTTACTACAGTGGTTGCACCACATGATCTTGCATCTCCATGTCTATGAACGGCGGCCATTGTTTCTCCTATGGGTTCAATTCAATATTAGCTGCACCAGAATCAATTGTAATATCAGCAGTCGCATCAATATTAATCGTTCCTGTAACATTAGTATCTTGGGCTGCGGAGAAGTTCTCTGTAACCAATCCAACAGAATCTATCGTCAATCCATCCGCTTCTGTTTTAATATGCATTGCCTTTGCAGATTTCATATTCAACTTATCCCCTGTCTTGAATGACATAATACCTGATACTGTCGTTAATGTTAAATTGACAGCACTCGTAATCTTTGCATCAATCATAGAGAATAGAGTATAGTTTGCATCAGTGTATATATCCACATTACCAACAATATTCCTATCTTCGTTACCACCAATAGTTTGTTTGTAATCTTTCGGACCTTCGGTAGCTGTACCTACTGCACCAATGTATGCGTTGTTGATATTTAGGGAGTGACTCCCACGGATTTCTTCTTCACGATTACCCCCAGCTTCCCCGTAACCCACTTTGACCTGATGATTCTTTCCTATTTTCTCCGTATAGTTTCCTTCTACCTCCAGAACATAATCACCTTTAATCAATTGTCTGCAATCCCCCTCAACCGTGATAGTGAGATTCCCTGCTTCCATCTCACCAGCATCGTTCTCCCGTTTGTGGATAAAGATATTACTGTCTCCAGCTATGATCTCGTAATTATCATGGACAGTATGTAGAACCCTTGCACCGTCAGGATGCCATTCTTCAAAGGTTCCAATCCTATGTTGTCTATGCATCCGTTCTCCACCAACGGTATCATCAATTTCGGATACATGTCCTGATTCAGTTTCATGAACATGATTAAATGGATATAGAGTAGGAGCATTAGATTTTGCGTCCCTCTCACTATAGCTAGTTCGTGGATCTGCTTCGGTAAGTGTTTGACTAGTTTCTTTTAGATGTGGTTTGGTGGCTTTGGGTATGGAGGTTTGTCTTATACTCCTTCTTAACTCTACAGAAGGATGTGACTCTGCAAGAGAACCTCTTCCTAGGCTATTAACATCATCCATACCTAATACGGATGGGTATATACCATCAGGATCAAAGAATCCTTTGTCTGAATCAGGTTCTACGGTATTATATCCTGGCAGGGTTCCCATGATTATGGGTTGTTGTTGTTCCTCTCCATCTTTAAAGAAACCGATAACCTGTGAACCTTGAACTATGAAGTGTGGAGTCTCACCCAAACCTTGCATGGAAGAGGTAGTGGTAGGAGCCATAACATACGCCCAAGGAAGGGATTCCGTTGGTATCTTTGACAAATCGTCAGTGTGTATTCCTAGACAACGGACTCGTATACGACCCATTTTAAGGGGGTCTTCTCTATCCTCACAAACTCCTATAAACCATTGGAATCCGTTTTGTCCCATAAAATGTGATTCAGGCAAAGTAATCTCCTCATATACTGATGAAAGTATTTATAAGGATTACTTGGATAGATGTAAGTCTGTATCTCTTCCTAGAGATTTGGGAACATAATCTTCAATGATCAAATTAGTCTGTCCTTGAGCTTCAAGGTTTGCAAGTAGGTAATGTGCATCTTCTTCTGAGAGATGCTCTTCTATCACTTCCCGACTGACGACTCTATATTGTATTAGATTCGTTGGATTTATCATGGTGATGGTTATTTAGACAATCCTATGGTTCTGATGATTGTCTTTTTTCAATCCAATGTTCCCAGCAATCATGATTCTGTTGTGTTCACATGCTTGAATAGGGACATTATGTAGAATCCATGAAGGAAATATGGTTAAACATCCTATTTTTGGGGTAATTTTATAATTATCAGTGGAAGGAAACTTTAAAGGAGCACATTTATCACAACAATCAACATAGAATACAAAACTCCATAAAAAGGGCCAGTGTTCGTGTACCTTACTATAGTCTCCCTTATGATAATCCGCACCCCACATCTCAGTTACTTCCATGTCTACCTTATGGGGGTTATGTCTTTGTGCAAGGTCTAAGGCCTTGGAACCCAACCAATCAAAACAACTATGATCTTCACACACAGATTTAAATCTTGGATTATCCTTCTCCTTAGAGTATACACCAAAGAATTTATTAAGATAGAAGCTGGTCATAGCAGCTTGGACATTGGTTCGTCTTTTCTGGACATCACCATGCTCCAGTATAATTCTTTTCATGTCATCTTGCCATTCAAGAAATTCCCGTTCATAGTTAATCGTAATAATAGGAAACTTATCAGTCATTTCCACTGAATTCATATTTTGACGAAGAACCGTATTGGATCTTATAAGTGACGAAAGTTTAGCTGTCATACCACAACTCCATTACCCCAATTAGTATCTATGTTGCCTGCAATCTTGATTCTGGAATGGTGTTCACAGGTCTGTTCTGAAACATAGTGATTCAGCCATGCAGGAAATAGTAACAGTTGACCATTCTTAGGAAAGAACTGTCTATGCTCGTTCATCTGGTCAAATATAAGGGGAGAGCACTGTTCACATGCGTCCACAGTGTACACATAGCCCCATGAGGAGGGCCAATGACTGTGAAGGGATGTATAATTACCCTTTTCATAGATAAGACCCCATGACTCCTTAATTTGCCAAGGAATGGGGTCAGGAGTCCCATCAGGGTTACTTCTACCGGCAAGGGGATGACGATTTGCGAGTGCTATTGCGAATTTTCCTAGTACATTGAAGTTAGGATATACTTCGTGCATATCCCAACGAGTACGATAGCATTTTGCTTGAGTAATCGCATCAAGTGACCCACTCGCCCGTATATCACTTTCAAAGTCCAGATCCATAAGTTCGGGTACGTGTTGTTCAATAATCGGAAACTTAATAGAGAACGAATACACAGAAGTCTTTCTTCGTATATTCTCGTTCTCTATTGAATCAGCTAATCCTTTAAGTGTAGTCATAATTCACAGACTCTTCACACGACCAAAATTGCGATTTTTTTAAGCAGCTTCAAGTACAACCTCTATTACCTCTTCAAAGAGAACATAGTTTGACTTCTTATAAGAATTCTCACCTGTCATCACAGTCAGAAACACCGAGGCCTTTGTCTTTTCCTTTACAGGTTTCCACGTGCCAGTCTTCTTGGAATAGTACATTGCGACTCCGTCTTTCAGCTTCATGACTTCATATGAATCCATATCAGAGGAAACCTCCTTGATTACCCCTGTACCTACAGAACCATCATAGTCATTAAACTTGATTGTGTCATTATAATTAAAATTAAACATCATTTGGTATATTACCTAATACTGCCATTGCAGCACCCTTTACTCTTGTTGGGTAATTTTTAATGGCATACCCAGAACCAGCTGACAGACCATCTCTGTCTATAAAACTTTTGTGCCAATGAGATATCTCGTCCCATCTCTCATCCAGCTGACTGCAAATCCAGTCATAATCTCCATCAGAGACAATACTCTCATCCTTCTCGTAGTAAAGATAAGAGGTCATTAGATACCAAGGAACTAACAGATTGTGTGCAGAGGATGTCTTCTTCTCCAAGCCGTCTATTCCCAATTGTGTTTTTATGTCATACATTCTTTACTTTTAGTTCCTCAGAATCTAGCTGTCTATTATAGTATACAGTTAAGTGACCAATAAGTCAAGGGAAAAAGGGGGTAGGGGTCTTTTTTTCTCTGGATACTTATTGCATTTATAGATTAGATATAGAAACGGGGTACATAACCCACACCCTATGTCTCTCCTGTGAATGCATCTCACAGTATGTCTCCTCATCAGTCCACCTAGCAATTCAGCAATATACGTAAGACCATTCGTGATGGGGAGACTCTGTAGTGTCATCCGTGTTCTGAGAGCTGATCCAACAACGGTTTCAACTCTCCCCCATGTCCCACTCCGATCCCATAGCTTTCAATTCACATGGGGTGAACCTACTCACGGTTTATCTGGGATTAACTCTAATTCGTCATGTCTTGATGTCTAACCTCTCTTTCTCACTCTATACTTACAGTATAGTACACTCAGAGAGGTTTGTCAACAGTTCATTTCATTTATTTCTCTTTTATTTCATAGTGATGCATTAATATCACACATATACTCTAAGCTATTTCATACTCACTCAACATACTTAATATACCACACAAAAAACCACTTGTCAAGTCCCTTTGTGATATAAACAAATAAACAACAAAGTCCAGTGAATTCTCTCAGGGTGAATCAGGGGTTGACAGTTCGTGCAAGACAGTCTATACTCTGTATGAAGAGTACACATAGAGAAAGAACTGTATCCATTCTCTGAATACAGCTCTGTTCGTGTTAATATTGGAGATACTGTGAGATTATTACTGAGAGTCTGTGGACTTTAAACACAAGAGACTCATGTTTATTTGTACCTTTTTAATGAATCAGTAAATTATGCATAATCTCAGTAATTTGCAGAATTAGTTCCGCAATACCCATTCTCGTAACAACAGAATACCAAATGAGAGTATCAGAGTAATAGCTAATACCTGTTTATTAGTCAGGTCAGGTCTTATAAAGGGGATGAAAAAGTATATTCCCAACCCCATAAGAAATGAGTATATGTTAAGCATAATCATATTTAGACAATACCATCCAAGAGTTCACCTTTAGGATATCTCACCTTATAATCATTAATGATATCATCAAAAGAGACAACAGAACCAAATTCAAGAGTATCAATTTCTTTTACCTGCTGAAATGCACCTACAAGTTTATGATTGTGTCTATGATAAATACCAATCTCTTCATAATACTTCTCTTCTATGAACTTATGTACTCTTATAAACTCTTGATAAAACTTCAGATATGTCGTAAAAAAGTTTAAAATAGGGTCTTGTGGGTCAGGTGTTCCCATATGAATAACCACGCATACTGTTACATCACCAGGCTTGGGTGCATTGGCGATACCATTATTGTATGCATCCTGTAAGTTTCTCTCTTTGATACTTAATCCGTCAAACCATTTGTCCATATTTGCAGAAATTCCATGATAATGCAAGTGCTTACTTGAAGTCCACTCTGATGGTCTATTCTTCACCAACCATTTCAACATTTCAACACCACTACTGCACATCAAGAGATCTTCTTCTCCTGTAGCATTCTTAATCGTATCAATCTTAAACTGTTTTATCTGGTTCTTTTCAAGACCTTGGCGTCCATTACTCACAAACGTAAACTTTTTATCAATAATCACTAAAAATTCGTCTTGTGAAATTAGTCCCTTCTTAAATCTCTCAGTAATACCTGATTCTGACAAATATTCCTTTACAATCTTGGATAGATCAGTAAATGATAATAGTCCACTGGGATAATCAAGTGAGTTAGAATAACCACCAATCAATCTTAAATTTGGAATACTGAAATACTTGTTCTTCTTATATACTGCAACCAAACGATTTTGTACATTTGTGAATTTACTCAAAACTCTATGCATAGTATTACCATTGAATAGGTATTCATACGCACCATCCTCATCAAGTAAGGCTTGTAGTGGTTTTTGACGTAAATCATAATCAGTCATCAGCACACTATTTTTGATGTTCATAATTTCTGGATTATTACCCTTACGAAACATCTGGAGACCTAGACCCTGCTGACACGCATCAATTGGGGTGGATTCCTCCATTATGGTCTCTGTATAGTCTATCCCATAAGGATGCAAGTCTTGAAAATATTCAGGCCTGTTCTCTTCATTGAAGTGTTTTTTATGTATGTTTAGATGATCTTGGGTGAATTCTATAATTCCACCCTTTGCGACTTTCACAAGAAAGTCCTTTTTAGTAGCTATTGGCCCAGATGGGTTAATTGAAAACGACATTGGTTTATCTCCTTTTGTACGTTTTGTGATATTAAACACAATATGTAATTCGGTTTATCTCCATCCTTACAAAATGTGTGTCATTATATACAATAATAGAGTAAAAAGAGGGATTTGTCAAGTACCCTTTTGATTAAAATCTTGTGGTTCCGTGGAGTATCCGAATCTACGAAACTCCTCAGCATATGCATTCTTTACTGCATTCTTTGTGTCTTCATTATAGAATTCTTCAATGTTCTTGCCATGACTAGTACTGTTCATGATGGTATCCGAGAATGAAACACCAACATACTCTTCTAACTCTGGCATGTCCTCAAAATAAAAAACCCTGCACTCATGAGCTCCTATCTTATCAGTTATATGCATCCACATGATGTTATCGGTTTTCTGACTTGTTACTAATTGTATATACTGGTCAAATGTCAGAATCTTCTTCCATCTACGATAATACCATGAAACTAATCGTGAATAGGGGTTGCGTACCATCGTAATCCATGTTATACTGTCCGAAATGTGATGTTCTTTCTTCCAATAGTCTATCGTCTGATGTATCCATTGGTCTCTGGTGTATTTGGACTGTTTCGTGTACACTGGGTGACTGACCTCTATCTGGTCAGATACACGATGTTTGAAATTGTGACCACCGCATCGTGCGTTATGCATGAATGCCCAATCTTTAGTCCATATCATGACAATTCCAAATAAAATGTGTGCGACTCTGATCAGAGTCACAATTGATGAATGTATGAGGCTCTTTCGTATTGACTCTGTACACATATCCATCCCTTGGTATGTGAAAGACCTCATTATGAGTCGGGAATACGAAATATGCATTTGGATTTGTGTCCAATGCGATATGATATCGTGAAGCTGGATCAGTATGCACACTATAGACAGACTTTGGTTTTATGGTCATGAGTCGTGACCGAAATCCGTTATGTTCTGAGATTATTCTCTCAAACAGAGTGTTCTCATACAGGTCGTTTATGAGATTGAATTGTGACTCAGATTTTATGACTGAGTACCTGTCTTGTATTGCGTCCTTACCATTTGCAGTGAATTTACCACACGAATCAGTATAGGGGTCATCAAGATCATATTCTGAACACTGAACACTAATCTGACCGTATCGTGCCTTCGGATGTGAAATGGATTCCCATTCCTCTACTAGTTGTTCATGGTCATAATGAAAATCAGTCTTTTCAAATAAGTTCCACATATTCCCTATTCTTTAGATGTTCTTCTGCAATGTCATCCTTGGATTGACCCATGTAACGTACTGCATGGTGTTTCTCAATCATGTATTCGTTAATACTCTTGTCTGCATAATCGGTTGTTCTCCACAGTTCACCAAGAATACGTCCAAACTTACCAGCCTTGTCCCTATGAGTCTTCAGTATTATATCATCATCCAACATACCAGTAAGAAAGTCCTTGGCGGCGTACCCATATTTCTTTTCTTCAAGGTCTCTTGTCCTTGACTCAGGCGTGTCAATACCGTATAGTCTTATTCGTTCCTTCCTCAGCCAGATACCAAAACCAAGGTCAATGTCAACATCAACTGTGTCTCCATCAACTATGTGAACGACTGTACATTTGTATTCATGCATTATTCTACCTCCTCTATTTTATCTTCTTTACAATAAGGGTGGTCTAACCAATTCCATGCGATAGTCTCACAATTCAGTGATAGCAAGAATTCTCTTTCCTCTTCTGGTGTCTGACACACTCTTTGACCGTTAATAACTCTAGACCATCTGCAATCCTTTCCAGACATACCTGATGCGAGATGTTCAGTACTTGTCTTGCCCGTCTCCGCCGACATGACGATATCAGTACCCGTATGTAGTATTGATAACCAAGGAGGAACAATACCGCAACCACTAATCATCAAACATGTGCTTACTAATATTATCAAACGTCTTTTTATTAAAGACATCCCAAACTCCTATCTTGTTGTGATCCAATATCTCATTTCTCTTCAAATACTGACCATCGTCCATGATGAGTTTATTCCTAATCTGTCCAAGACCGACAGGGACAGTTTTAGGAAATGACGTTTCTTTCGTCTTATTGTGTAGATAATTAGAATCTTTATTGAACTCATAGATGAATTCCTTTGCGGGCCATTTATAAGTCTTCCATGTACCCTTGTGCTTCAAATCGTGATTAAGAATAGACCACCTCTGAAAATCATCGCAATTGAAGAAACTTTCCATATTTCTCCAATCGGTAGGTGGTTCAAGATAACCGAATAGTCTTCGGTCAATCCATCCCCATTTAATACTGAACGCCAACCACCATGTGAAATCAAATGTAGTCTTCACCTCAAATGGACATAGCTTATTGAACTCTTCGCACCATTCTATGAACTTACCATAGAGTGGTCTGTTCAGTGGTCTGTCATCTCTTATCTCATATATGTTACCTGAGTCTTCCCAATTGAATAGTTCCTTCCAAGGTTCGTTGATATTCTCAATATGGTTCTCTACCACGAATGTCCCAAACATAGGGTCACCACATTCACCAGTGATATTGAGTGTTTGGTCTTGAAATCTACCTACGTCCCACATATTATCTTTGGTTGACCACTCAAATGCCGTATTCATCTTCTTGAGTAGTTCATAGTATGTGGGGTTCTCTTCTATACTCTTCTCTGAAAGTAGTACTCTTAGTTTTGGGATACCAGTATATTCATCGTCTGGTTGATTCTGTATCAGTGCAGTAAGGGCTGTCGTTGAATCAATTCCACCTGACCACCAGACTCGTACATTATCACTCTTCTTCCATATCTCTTGAGCCCTCTTATGACATACCTCTGGGAAGGTCATGTTCCAATTGTCTGTTGATGGGATTGCATCGTGAAGTGTGTTGAATATGTTCCAAGTGTCTGTTCGGTCAAATGGTAATGGACAACTGACGAGTCTACCAGCTGCATATAGGAAATTGTCTCCCAATTCTCCTACCCTTCTCCAATCCCCCGCATAGGGGTTGCGACTTATACCGTTACGGCGTGCTTTCTTATATGGATCCTTAGCTGTGACTATGATTTGTCCCTTAGTCCAATGGGGATCTCCTGTCACCACATTGATGGGTTTACCCAGAGTCTTCCAATCTCGTTCATACTCTTTCCAATCGGGATGCATTTCAATTCCCAATGGATTCCATTCAATCATTTCTGGATAGAAGGTTGTGGAGAAAAATACCACTTTACTCATAATTATTCACCTTATGCTTAGACTCCCGTTAGATGTTTTTTGCGTAACTCGTTGAGTCTCTTTGAAAATAAGTCTCTTTCAATACAATAGAATAGATTGGGGTTATCCAATCTATACTTGTAATTCTTATTGACATGTATGTTTAGTTCGTTATAATGTTCCTTAACATATATAGTGCATTCTTCTTTGGTATCAAATGTGGGTTTATTAAATACATAGTTGTCCTCACCGTCACCACCCGTGAAGGCTGCGACAATAATGACAACTATATTTAGTGTTAAACTATCCAATTCTATGCTCCTACTAATTTATTTAGTAGTGTAGAATTAGTTTAGTTCAGTCGGTTGGCTTTCCTCAGTAGATAAGCCAAGACAGTATCCCAATACTGTTTAGCCCAATCAGTCTGACAATTATCCCTCACCGTCACAACACTCTCTATCTTCTTCTCTATTAAGTCTATCAAGTTCTTCATACTCCTTAATGCGATCAATCATATTTATGAAAATGTCAAACATCTCTTTCATCTTATCAGTCTCAGACGCCTTGGGTATGCACAAGGATTTGATTGACGCATCCTGTGACATGATTGCATCTCTTGCCTTCAAACATGAGTCCATGTCAGGCATCTCTGTATTGATACCTAGACTTGCAACTATTAACATTGCTTTAATCATTAGTTTAACACCTTACTTTCACTTGTTTCTAATACCTCAATCTCAGCAAATGTTTCAGTCAGATCACGTATAGCATACATCAATCCTCTTACGTCCTCAGATAACTGTTCCATCTGCAAACTATTTGACTTAATTTCCTCAATGAGGGAAGCTTCCCTCATTGCTTTTAATTTCTCATTCATCTTCTTATGCAACTTCCTTTAAAAACATTTTTCTACCATCATATGTACGTATACCAATCAATTTATGATTTTTGGTTTTAGTTCTACTCTTTCTTTTAAAATCCAACTTTTTAGATTTCCTGAAGCTAGCACCAGTTGACATTTTGTAGAATTTTTTATTTTTCATCTCCTTTATATTAAACTCATCATAATACATTATACTAAACTCCAACCCGAAGAATCACATTTATACTTCTCTTTACCGATTAGTACCATATCACCTACACTGGTAGACCGACAACCCTCACCATCAAACATTTTGGTGATTTCCTTGTTGTTATACCACGCATCGTTAATAGAGTTCGTCAACATGAACGCCTTCTCTAATTTCGCAGAGGT
>Ga0209709_10000077_pt1 | contig 88043 bp, 83 predicted proteins | sample ArcticOcean_MG_C_2_FD_187435 | JGI IMG/M metagenome (GOLD analysis project Ga0209709, IMG submission 187435) | Marine microbial communities from western Arctic Ocean - ArcticOcean_MG_CB4_136 (SPAdes) (version 2) | ecosystem: Environmental > Aquatic > Marine > Oceanic | place: Arctic Ocean...
TGCCATGGCGCAAAATAAAGGCAATATGGATGACGTCATCGCATTTTGGAATGATCCGTCTTGAGCCCGTTGAATGACTAGTTGGTGGTAGCGATAAGGGTGAGTATTTTGCTATAATTACGCCGCTATTTATTACTCCTCAATTCATTAGCCCATGGAGAATATCGTGGACGCAGAACAAGTTAAACAAATTATTGAGCAACAACTCGTTGGCACGCAAGTGATCCCTAGTGGCGAAGGTTGTAGCTTTCAGGTCACGGTGATTGGCGACTTGTTTGCAGGTTTATCTCCGGTTAAAAAACAACAGCTGGTTTATGGTTGCCTGACGGATCAAATCGCAGACGGTTCCATTCACGCTTTAGGCATTAAAGCCTATACTACAGACCAATGGCAGAGCTTAAGCACTTAATTAAGTACAATCATAACCAAGACATACAACCATTCGGCGAACAATATTATGGATAAATTAAGCATTACCGGTGGCAAACGCCTAGACGGAGAAATTCGTATAGCAGGTGCAAAAAATGCGGCACTGCCTATCTTGGCGGCAACCTTACTAGCCCAAGAGCCTGTCACTATTCGTAATTTGCCTCACTTACATGATGTCACCACTATGATCGAATTGTTGGGTCGTATGGGTGTGTCTTTGCTGGTAGGAGATAAGCTAAGTTTAGAAATAGACGCAAAGACCTTAGACCATTGCATTGCGCCTTATGATTTGGTTAAAACCATGCGTGCCTCTATTCTTGTGCTGGGCCCCTTGGTCGCGCGTTTTGGGGAAGCAGAAGTATCTTTGCCAGGTGGCTGTGCCATTGGTAGCCGTCCTGTGGACCTACACATTCGTGGTTTAGAAGCCATGGGTGCCACCATTACTGTGGAAGATGGTTATATTCGTGCCAAGGCAGATCGTCTTAAAGGTGCACATATCTTTTTTGACACTGTCACCGTAACGGGTACCGAAAATATTCTTATGGCGGCAACCTTGGCTGATGGTGAAACAGTACTAGAAAACGCTGCACGGGAGCCTGAAGTGGTTGATTTGGCAGAATGCTTGATCGCGATGGGTGCTAAAATCACTGGCCATGGCACTGGAACCATTCACATACAAGGCGTAGAAAAGCTTCATGGTTGTCACTATGATGTGTTGCCAGACCGCATAGAGACGGGTACCTATTTGGTGGCAGCTGCGGTTACTGGAGGTCGTATTAAAGTAAAAGATACTCGCCCAGATATTATGGAAGCAGTGCTTGCTAAGCTGGAAGAGGCTGGAGCAGAAATCGTAACGGGTGAAGATTGGATTAGTTTAGATATGCATGGACAACGGCCTAAAGCGGTGAATTTAAAAACTGCACCTTACCCGGCATTTCCTACAGACATGCAAGCTCAGTTCTCAGCCCTGAATGCCATAGCACTAGGTAGTGGCCGTATTACTGAAACTATTTTTGAAAACCGTTTTATGCACATTGATGAAATGGCTCGTATGGGGGCTCAAGTGGCAGTGGAGGGTAATACCGTAATCCAGCAAGGTGTTGAGCGGCTGAAGGCGGCACCAGTGATGGCAACAGACCTTAGAGCGTCCGCGAGCTTAGTGATTGCGGCTTTAGTGGCCGATGGTGAAACGGTGATTGACCGTATTTATCATATCGATCGTGGCTATGACTGTATTGAAGAAAAAATGGGCGCTCTAGGTGCTATCATCAAGCGCGTTGTTTAACTGAGAAAATACCACCATGCCCAATAGCCTAACTATCGCATTATCTAAAGGCCGTATTTTAAAAGAAACCTTGCCCCTTTTTGCAAGTGCCGGCATAGAGCCTTTGGAAGATGTATATACCAGTCGTAAGTTGGTGTTTGAAACCACCCAGCCTGGGGTGAGGTTTTTAGTGATTCGTGCGACAGATGTTCCCACCTATGTGTCATACGGTGCTGCAGATATGGGTGTGGCGGGTAAAGATGTTTTGCTAGAGCATGGTGGCGGTGGCTTATATGAGCCTTTAGATCTACAGATCTCTAAGTGTCGGTTGATGACTTGCGCCCCTGTTGGTGCTGCACCAGCGGGTAGACGTTTACGAGTGGCTTCTAAATTCGTCAATATCACCAAGGCCTATTTTGCTGAGCAAGGACAGCAAGTGGATATTATCAAACTATATGGGGCTATGGAATTGGCCCCTATTCTAGGCTTGGCTGATCAAATTGTGGATATTGTTGATACAGGCAATACCCTTAGGGCCAACGGCCTAGAACCGTTGGCAGAGATTGCAACAATAAGTAGTCGGTTAGTGGTTGGTCAAGCCTCTATGAAGCTTAAGCACGGCCGCATAGGTCCGCTTATTGAACAGTTGTCTGCGGCGGTCAACGCCATCCAAGGGCGTTAACATGCAGTGGCTCAAAGTTAATCGACTAGATACTCAACAGGCTAATTTTGAGGCTAAGCTTAACCATTTGCTTGGTTGGGAAAGTGTTTCTGATCAGCGGGTACAGAAAACTGTTGCGGATATTATTGAACGAGTAAGAGTGCAGGGTGATACGGCCTTATTACAACTGACTAACCAGCTGGATCGCACACCGTTTAAAACTGCGGTGGAACTTGAGATACCTCAACAAAAACTTGAGCAAGCACTGGCTGATATTACTGACGGGGAACGGGAGGCCCTGCAAACAGCTGCTGATCGTATTCGCTCCTACCACCAGCACCAAAAACAAGATTCGTGGAGTTATGTTGAAGCTGATGGCACCTTACTTGGCCAGCAAATCACTGCAATGGATCGTGTAGGTATTTATGTGCCGGGTGGCAAGGCGAGTTACCCCTCATCGGTACTCATGAATGCCATTCCTGCCAAGGTGGCTGGGGTGAAAGAAATTATCATGACCGTACCGTTACCCAACGGCAAGGTTAACCCCCTAGTGCTGGCGGCGGCGGCTATTGCAGGTGTAGATCGTGTATTTGCCATTGGCGGTGCACAGGCTATTGCGGCCCTTGCTCACGGTACTTCTATGGTGCCAAAAGTAGATAAAATAGTGGGCCCGGGTAATATCTATGTTGCCACGGCAAAACGTGCGGTGTTTGGTACTTGTGGTATCGACATGATTGCTGGGCCGTCAGAAATTTTAGTCATTTGTGACGGTCAAACTAATCCAGACTGGGTAGCGATGGATTTGTTTTCCCAAGCGGAGCACGATGAGCAAGCCCAATCCATTTTGTTGTGCCCAGATAAAGATTACTTGGATCAGGTTGAGGCAAGCTTCAAAGCCCTGCTACCTACGCTGGAACGTAGCAGTATTATCAAAGCTTCAATTGAAGACCGTGGTGCCCTTATTCATGTGACAGATATGCAAGAAGCCATTGATATTGCCAACCGTATTGCCCCTGAACACTTAGAGCTATCTGTGGCTGATCCTGAAGCCATGTTACCCAAAATACGCCATGCTGGTGCCATCTTTATGGGTCGTCATACAGCAGAAGCCTTAGGCGATTACTGTGCTGGGCCAAACCACGTACTGCCAACCTCTGGTACGGCGCGCTTCTCGTCACCCCTAGGTGTGTACGACTTCCAAAAGCGCTCGTCTTTGATTATGTTTTCACAACAAGGTGCCAGCGAAATGGGTAAAGTGGCATCGGTGTTGGCCCGAGGTGAAAGCCTAACAGCTCACGCGCGTTCTGCCGAATACCGTATCCTTGACTAAAGCCTTTGGCTTAGCGCCACTTAAGCTCTAGGGTTTGGTGGCCACTAAGGTAGCCCGCAAAGGTGCAGGGTGACCTTCTGCTGAAAAGTTGTGGTCGTTGGGGTCCAGAAAATCTGCTAAAGAGTGAAAGGTCATCCATTCTGTGGCTCTCTGTTCTTCTGTAGTGGTTTGATTAATGTCCACCGTGCGCACATCCCGTAAGCCCAGCTTACGCAACATGTTCTCCAAAGCTTTTGTGCTGGGTAGAAACCAAACGTTAGCCATTTTTGCATAACGTTCTGGTGGTACTAATATGGTGTCAATGTCACCTGGCACTACTAAGGTCTCCAATACCAATTCGCCGCCTGGGCGCAGGTAAGACATGAGTTCTTGAATGTGATCGATGGGCGAGCGTCGGTGGTACAAAACACCTAAACAAAATACCGTATCAAAACTACCAAAGGCAGGTAAGTGCTCGCTGCGCAGGGGTAATAAATGGGCGCCGTTGGCGGGTAGTAATCGTTGCACTGAGTGGAACTGGTAAAGAAAAATTCGTGTAGGATCAATGCCTAACGCGAGGCTAGCTCCAGCCCCTAACATGCGGTACAAGAAGTAACCGTTGCCTGTGCCTATATCTAGCACCCGTCTGCCTTCTAGGGAACTAATGTGGGGTGCAATACGCTGCCACTTCCAGTCTGAATGCCACTCTGTTTCTATCCCTACACCCAGCAAGCTCCAAGGACCTTTGCGCCAAGGCATGAAGGCTTTGAGTTGTTGTGTATAGGCCGAATGATTCAACTCGAGAGTATTGGGTTTTGAAATACAGATGCTGTTATCTTTAAAATTATAGTTGGCATTGTCTAGTTGCGGCATGGCATTAAGAGCAGCGTCCCATTCACCAGAACGACCGTGACTTTTCTGCTCATAGTGCTGTTGCAAAGCTTGCCTTAACTCTGGGTGAAACTGCTCTAGATCCGTGTTTCTGGTGTGCTCAAAAAAAGCCTCTAAATTTATGCCCATGGCTGTCTCGCAATTAAAATAGGGTGAAATAAGCTGACGAGAGTTATTTAAATGCCAGCAAGGCGCAAAAGTTAAAACATTGCATACAGGTTTCAACGCGACTAAAGCCAGCATCAAGCAAACGTTGGCGATGTTGTTCTAGAGTGTTTGGCACCAAGACATTTTCTAAGGCTGCGCGTTTTTGTGCAATTTCAAGGTCGCTGTAACCTTGGTAGCGTTTAAAGTCATGGTATAGATTAACTTGTAATTCTTGCTGTTGTGGGTCGTCAAAACACACTTTTTCAGCCAAAAGCAGTACCCCACCTGGGCGCATGCCAGCAGCAATATTTTTTAGAATACTAGGTCTTTCAATATCGGCAATAAATTGTAGGGTGAAATTGAGAATGACCATGGATGCATTTTCTATGGCAGTGTCTTGCAGGTTTTGTTGACGAATCTCATAACTAGCTTGGCTGTGGTCGCGGGCCATGTTGTGTTGGCACCGGCTCACCATGGCAGCAGAGTTGTCTACGCCAATAATGTGAGCGTGGGCAGGTAGATTTTGGCGCAAGCGCAAGGTCATGGTGCCAAGGGAACAGCCCAAGTCATAACATTGGCTATGGGGCTGGCCATACCGAGCAGCAAGCAGACCGACCACATCAAGCAAAAAGTTATAACCTGGTACCGAGCGCTGAATCATATTTTCGAATACGTCAGCTACTTGGGCGTTAAATTCAAACGGAGCTGGTGCCTCAAGGGGTTGAGAGAAAATTGTGTCGTGTACTGGTGGTTTGGTATTGTCAGTCATAATAAGCCGCTTACTTAGCAGTTGGGCGAGTGCCAAGAGTGGCTGTGACAGTGTGTTTGTTGTCGCTGCGACGATAAGTGATGCTTAGCTCGCTTCCTGGGCTTAGATGGGTCACATAATTTAACGATTCATTCCAATCTTCAATTAGCCTGCCATCAAAATGAGTGATCAAATCCCCAGCCTTGAGCCCAACAATGTGGGCTGGACTGTTGGCGTAAACACCAGATAAAATGATGCCGGTATCTTGCCCTGAGGCAAAGGCATCCTGACTGTATTGGCGTTTAAAGACGTTGAAATCGATGCCCAGCCAGCCCCGCACTACCTGGCCTTGGGATACGAGGCTGTGCAACACTTCAGAAGCAATATTAATAGGTATAGCGAGGCCTATGCCTTGGCTTCGAGAACTGGTAGATGAGCTGTAAAAGTGAGCTGTGTTGATGCCCACTAGCTCTCCTTGAGTATTGATTAGTGCTCCACCTGAGTTGCCAGCGTTAATGGCGGCATCAGTTTGAATGAAACTTTCAAAGGTGTTTAGGCCTAAACGATTGCGCTCTTTGCCGCTGATGATGCCCATAGAAACCGATTGACCTAACCCGTGGGGGTTGCCAATGGCAAAGACTAGGTCGCCTACACTCGAGTCTAGGTTAGTGGGGACTTTGGCTGGGGTTAAGTTATCCAGTTCTATTTTGATGACGGCCAAGTCGGTAGCTGGGTCGGTGCCCACCAGCGTGGCTGGCGCAGAGCGGCCATCAGCCAAGCCTACCTGAATCCGTGCAGCGTTCTCAATGACGTGATTGTTGGTGAGGATGTGGCCTTCTGAACTGGCAATAACACCAGACCCTAGATGGATTTCATTGGCACCGACGTCAATTAACTGCCCTTCTAATAAACGGGCGTAGTGAGGGTCTTGTAATAGTGCGATACTGGCGGATGGTGTTGAGGTCTGGCTATATATACGCACCACTGAACCCATGGTGTCTTCAAGTAGGTCGGCATAGCTTTGTGGTGCATTAAGCTTGATGCTAGAAACACTCTCGGACCACAGAGGAATGCCTATTTTTTGTGATAGCCATTGTGGTGCAGCAAAAATGAGCGTGATCGCCAATACTATGCCGGCAAGGGCAAAGCGCAATAAATACTTGATAAATGAACGGGTCATGTCATTAAAGAGTCGTTGATGGCATAAAAAGGTTGGCAGATGTGTCTGTACTGCTTGGGTATAGTGTAAACTTTGGTGCAGTTAAAGGCAAAAAAACACTTGAGATATGTGGATGACTATTGAGCGTCAAGAATTAATGAGTTATTTGGATGGGTTGTTACAGCCTGATCAATTTAACGACTATGCACCTAACGGTCTGCAGGTTGAAGGGGTGGAAAAAATACAACGAGTGGTGACTGGAGTGACTGCCAGTCAAGCCCTGATAGACCAAGCTATAGCACGTGGAGCAGATGTTTTATTGGTGCATCATGGGTATTTTTGGCGCAACGAAGGTAGCCCCTTAGTCGGTATCAAAAAGCATCGTATTAAGTCCTTGATGGTTCATGATATCAACTTAATGGCTTATCACTTGCCCCTAGACTGTCATCCTGAGTTAGGTAACAACGCCCAGTTGGGTAAGTTGATGGGTTGGGTGCCAGATGCACATATGCAGTCTAGCGGCGTTACGGGGCTTGGGTTATATGCTACGCTGCCAGCAGGCTGCACCGGCATAGAGGTGCAGCGACACCTTTCTCGCGTGTTGGGACGCGAAGCGCTGCACATTGATATCCCATCCAAGCCTATTAAACGTATTGGTTGGTGCACGGGAGGTGCGCAAGGCATGATCGAGCAGGCGGTAGCATTAGGGCTAGATGCTTATGTGTCTGGTGAAATATCAGAGGCGACGGTGCATGTTGCGCGCGAAAACGGTGTGCATTATTTTGCTGCGGGGCATCATGCTACGGAGCGTTATGGGGCTATGGCCCTTGCTGCTCATTTACAGCAAGAGCTAGGTCTGGATTGTGAGTTTGTAGACGTGCCTAACCCCGCATAGTGGGGATTACGTCGTCTAGGTCGGATGTGGGCGTTACGGGAATGTCGTAAGCTGGCGGGGCAGGAGGTTCTTGCTTAGATTTAAGGCCGTAGCGCTCGTCTAAGGTGCCGTGTTCTTTGGTAGCACTGCTCGGTGCGTAATCCATTGGAGGGCGGATGGTAGCCGCAGGCTCTGTTTGGTATTCTATAGTGCTTTCTGCTGGACCAGCGATTGTCTCTAAGCTACTAACTGTATCTGGGTCATCACATAAACTCTGAGCGCCTTTTGCTAATTGTTCGTGCACGTTACGGTAGCTGTCGGTTAGTTGATTAACGGCAGCGGCAGTATCAGCAAAGTGCAGGTTAACCTGCTCTTTGTATTCGGCCATTTCAGTGTGGGCAGTTTGTAGTTGGTTGCTGAGCTCGTTCTGTCGTTTGAGGTCGCTATTGTTATTGCGGCCCAATAAAAAACCCATACCTAAACCAAGTAGTAGTAGTACCAACCAAAAAAACCAATCGTTGCTGAGCAAATCCACCAGCAGCTCCTTTCAATAAAGTGTCTCAGAAGCTAGTATTGTAATGGAATTAGTTCATTAGTACATCTCAGATATTACCCAACTCATTCATTTATTGACCATATCTACTATTTTGACTCATATATGCCTTCACCTATAGAGCAGTATCATAACGACCAGCAACAATCGGGATTTTCTGCAGACATTTCCCAAGCCAATGCTATAGAGCATTTGCAGCGACTTTACGTGGACCTATGTACACCTGAGAGAGTGCAATCTCGGCCTATTCAGTGGCCGCAGCGGCTAACTGCGTGGGTGGGTGGAAAACCTAAAAAAGAAATGGCAGCTAAAGGTTTGTATTTTTGGGGTGGGGTGGGGCGTGGTAAAACTTATCTTATGGATGTTTTTTACCAATGCCTACCGTTTGAAAGCAAGCAGCGCACCCACTTCCACCGTTTTATGCGCCATGTTCATAGCCGTTTAGCGGTTCATAAAGGGGTAAAGAATCCTTTATTAGTGGTGGCGCAGGAATTGGCAGATGAGTCTAGGGTTATCTGTTTTGATGAATTTTTTGTTACCGACATTGCCGATGCCATGATTTTGGCTCAGTTGTTAGAAAGCTTGTTTGACTTGGGAGTGGTGCTGGTGGCTACTTCTAATATAGAGCCCCAGGGTTTGTACGAGAATGGTTTACAAAGGCAGCGTTTTTTACCCGCTATTGCTTTGTTAGAGCAGCATACTGACATAGTGAATGTCGATGGCGGTGTCGATTATCGTTTACGTACATTGTCCCAGGCTGAGTTATATCACTGGCCTCTAGACGAAGCGGCGGACGTAAGTTTGGCCTCAAGCTTTGCTGCGCTGATACCTATGGCTGCAGAACCAAAACTGGTAGTCAGTTGCAACAAGGGCGGTGTTGTTAATGTTAATGGGCGTGACTTCACTTATATTATGCAGAGTGATGACATTATTTGGCTCACCTTCGACCAGTTATGCGTTCAGCCTCGTTCGCAGAATGATTATCTAGAGTTGGCCTGTGAGTTTCATGGCTTAATTATTAGCAACGTACCTTGTTTGAGGGTGGGAATGGATGACCAAGCTCGGCGTTTTGTGAACCTAGTGGATGTTTGTTACGACGCCAATCTAAAGGTGATTATTTCTGCTGAAGTGCCCTTGTTGGAATTATACTCTGGTGGGCAGTTGGACTTTGTATTTCGGCGCACGTTAAGTCGATTACAGGAAATGCAATCTCATGAATACTTGGCTCGGGGTCATGTTGCTGGCTAGGTGGCGGTAAGGATGCAAAAAGACTTAAAAACTTTTGCTTTAAGGCTTAACAAAGGGCCTATTTGTCCTGTATAATTCCGCCTCGCAGTTTCTGTGTTGGCTTTAGGTGTTTACATTTAAAGTTGTTAGGGGCATAGGCTGCTAGGCACGTTATTGGCAGTACTTGTGTTTTTCTATGCATTCTTTCTATGCACTTTGCTATACAAGGCAGCGCAATAACTCAATAATTATAGGTAGGTCTAATAAACTGGGCCATTAAATAGGTTATTCACATGAAAACCGTAAGTACTAAACCAGCTGACGTTACCCGTGACTGGTACGTTGTTGACGCTGAAGGTAAAACTTTGGGTCGTATGGCAACTGAAATTGCTCGTCGCCTGCGTGGCAAGCATAAGCCAGAGTACACTCCTCACGTAGATACTGGCGATTACATCATCGTTGTTAACGCTGAGAAAGTTCGTGTAACTGGCAACAAAGCAAAAGACAAAATGTACTACCGTCACACTGGTTACCCAGGTGGCCTACGTTCTATGTCTTTCGAAAAGATGGTTGATCACGCTCCTGAGCGCACCGTTGAATTCGCTGTTAAAGGTATGTTGCCAAAAGGTCCTTTGGGCCGTGCTATGTACACCAAGCTTAAAGTGTATGCCGGTACTGAGCATCCACATCAAGCGCAACAACCACAAGCATTGACCCTGTAAGGAGACGATCATGGCAGTTACTCAATATTATGGTACTGGTCGTCGTAAGACCTCTACCGCTCGTGTGTTCATGACTCCTGGCACTGGTGCCATCACTGTAAACAGCCGTGCGTTGGATGTTTACTTTGGTCGTGAAACGGCTCGTATGATTGTTCGTCAGCCACTAGAGTTGACAGAAACAGTTGAAAAATTTGACCTTAACATTACCGTAGAAGGTGGTGGTGGATTTGGTCAAGCTGGTGCGATTCGCCACGGCATTACCCGTGCATTGATGAACTTTGACGAAACTTTGCGTCCTAGTTTGCGTGCTGCTGGTTTTGTTACCCGTGACGCCCGTGAAGTTGAACGTAAGAAGGTTGGTCTACGCAAAGCGCGTAAGCGTCCTCAGTTCTCTAAGCGTTAAGCTTAATGCATCGCTTCGATGCATACTAAAAAGAACCCAGTTATGTTGCTGGGTTTTTTTATGACATCTTTTAAAGCAAGCGCTTTCGTAGGGTCGTTTTAAGGCATTAACCTTGCCTATTTAGCACCTTTTAACCTTGTCTATTTACCCCCTTTCCTTTAGTATTGCGGTCAGTAATTTTACAGCCTAGCTGGAGACCAATTAAATGAGTAATGAAGGCGTGAATAACCCTCGACGTCGCGTACTAGTCGGCGCATCCCTAGTTGTGGGTGCCGTTGGTACTGTAACTGCGCTAGTCCCTTTTGTAGCCTCCTGGAACCCAAGTGCAAAAGCCCGAGCAGCAGGCGCACCGGTCAAGGCGGATATTAGTAAGTTAGAGCCAGGTGGGCAAGTGATTGTTGCATGGCGCGGAAAACCAGTATGGATTGTTCGCCGCAGTGCAGAAGCGATGGCAAACTTGGCAACGTTAAATGATAGCTTAGCCGACCCTACTTCTGCTGATTCCAAGCAGCCAGCTTATGTCCCGGGCACTGCAGCACGCTCTTTACGTGACGAAGTAGTGGTGTTGATTGGTCTCTGTACTCATTTAGGGTGCTCCCCAACTTACCGACCCGAAGTGGTTCCAACCGATTTCGATGCCAATTGGAAAGGTGGTTTTTATTGCCCTTGCCATGGATCTACCTTTGATCTATCTGGCCGAGTATACAAAGGTAAGCCTGCCCCTACAAATTTAGAAATTCCGCCACATTTTTATGAGAGTGACACTGTTATTATTATTGGCGAAGACGGAGTAAATGCATAATGGCTGTTGGTAATCCTAACCGCGCTAAGGCGGAAAGTGGTATTGTTCGTTGGATTGATGATCGTTTCCCTCTTACCCAAATGTGGCAAGACCACATGTCTAAGTATTATGCCTCTAAAAAGCTTAATTTTTGGTATGTGTTTGGTGTGCTTTCTTTACTTGTTTTAGTTAACCAAATACTTACAGGCGTTTGGCTAACCATGTCTTATGTGCCTACTGCTGAAGGAGCATTTGCCTCTGTAGAATATATAATGCGTGATGTGGAGATGGGGTGGATTATTCGCTATATGCACTCCTCTGGCGCATCGGCCTTCTTTATCGTGGTTTATTTACACATGTTCAGGGGCTTGATGTACGGTTCTTACCAAAAGCCACGTGAACTCATTTGGCTGTTTGGCATGGCCATCTACCTTGCGTTAATGGCTGAAGGGTTCTTTGGCTATCTTCTGCCGTGGGGCCAAATGTCCTATTGGGGTGCCCAGGTTATTTTATCTCTAGCCGGTGCAATCCCAATTGTAGGTGAAGACCTTGTGCAGTGGATCCGTGGTGATTACTTAATTTCAGGCATCACCTTAAACCGTTTCTTCTCCTTACACGTGATTGCCTTGCCAATTGTTATTATGGCGCTGGTAGTGTTGCACATTTTGGCGCTACATGACGTGGGTTCTAATAACCCAGACGGTATCGAAATTGACCAAAACAAAGATGAGAATGGCGTGCCTGTTGATGGCGTGGCTTTCTGGCCCTACCATGTCGTTAAAGACTTAGTGGCGGTAGGTGTGTTCTTAACTGTCTTCTGTCTAGTGATCTTCTTCTTCCCAGAAGGAGGTGGTTATTTTATTGAGAAGCCTAACTACGAACCGGCCAACTCACTGAAGACGCCTGAACATATTGCACCGGTATGGTACTTCACGCCGTACTATTCTATGTTGCGAGCTATTACCTTTCCTCTATTTGGTTTGGATGCTAAGTTCTTAGGTGTGATTACTATGGGTGGTGCTATTGCCATCTTGTTTGTGATGCCTTGGTTGGATCGTAGTCCGGTGAAATCTATGCGTTACAAGGGTTGGTTGAGCCGAGTTTGGCTAGCTATTTTTGTAGTAAGCTTTATTATTTTGGGCTACCTAGGCACTTTGGCTACTACTGAAGGCCGGACCCAAGTTGCCCAACTGTGCACCGCTTTGTATTTCCTTTACTTCATACTCATGCCGTTTTACACGCGTATGGAAGCGACAAAACCTGTTCCAGCAAGGGTGGTATGATCATGAAAAAGTTATTCTTGTTGAGTTTAATGTTGATGATGCCGGTGTTTGCTCAAGCTAGTGGTGGTCCAAGTATACAGTTGGACTCTATCCAAGTGGACGTAACTGATAAGGCGTCTTTGCAGCGGGGTATGCAGACCTACGTCAACTATTGCCTGGGTTGTCATACAGCGCAGTACCAGCGCTACATCCGTGCTGCAGAAGACTTGCACATTCCAGAAGAATTAGTGACTGAGCATTTGATTTTTAGTGACCAAAAAATTGGTGAGCAGATGACCAGTGCTATGGACCCTAAGCTTGCTGCTCAGTGGTTTGGAGCCCCACCTCCAGATCTAACCAATGAGGTTAATTTGCGTGGCGCTGATTGGGTTTATACTTATTTGCGTAGTTTCTATGCAGATGATAGTCGTCCATATGGGGTGAATAATGTGGTTTACCCTGCTGTGGGTATGCCTAACGTTTTGGCAGAGTTACAAGGTGTGCAGTCTAAAACCTGTGGTGAAGTTGCTAAATTTGATGACCATGGTGCGGCAGTGATAGATAGCCTCACGGGTGAACCAATAACTGAGCAAAGTTGTGAAGTATTCTCTGTGGCAGAAGGGACTGGCAATATGACACCGGCTCAGTTTGACGCCACCATTTACGACTTAACTAACTTTATGGCCTATATGTCTAAGCCTTACAAAAGTGATAGCCAGCGTATTGGCTTGTGGGCTATTTTGTTCTGCTTAATGATGACCGTATTGTTCTATTTCTTGAAGAAGGAATTCTGGCGCGACGTCCATTAACGCTCAACTTTGAGGTATAATGCCTCAATAAAGTACATTTAAGCGCGACCGCTGTTGTTCATCGATGATGAACGCATCTGGTCGCGTATTCGTTTCCGGCGCTTAGCGCTATCGTTTATTATTGAGGTATATCTCCATGGGTGTAGTCGCCAAACGCTCTTCCATGACGTTTTTTTCTGATGGCTCAAACCATTACAGCCACCGTGTGCGTATTGTTTTAGCAGAAAAGGGTGTTACCGTTGACATTATTGATGTTGATGCTGAGCATAAGCCAGAAGATCTGGCAGATCTTAACCCTTATAACAGTTTGCCGACCTTGGTAGACCGTGACCTTGTGCTTTACGAAGCCAATGTGATGATGGAGTACTTGGATGAGCGTTTCCCACATCCACCGTTGCTTCCTGTATATCCTGTTGCTCGTGCTGAAAGCCGTTTGTACATGTACCGTATCGAACGTGATTGGTGCCGTCTTGCTGACGTAATTATGACGTCTGATGACGAAGCAGAAATTGTAGAAGCACAAAAAGAATTACGTGAAAGTTTAATCTCTACGGCGCCTATTTTTACCGAAAAAGATTTCTTCATGAGTGAGGAGTTTACTTTGGTTGATTGTTGTATAGCGCCTATTTTGTGGCGTTTACCGCAGTTGGGCATAGACCTTCCAGAGCAACAAGCTGCGCCCATGCTTGAATATATGGAGCGTATCTTCGCTCGCGAAGGGTTCCAAGAAAGCTTGTCTGAGCTTGAGCATGAAATTCGGCTTTAACCGAGGCTGCTAAGATGATGACTCCAAGTCGGTCTTATTTGTTGCGCGCGCTCCATGAGTGGATTTTGGATAACGATTCCACACCACATATGGTAGTTGATGCAACTATCAACGACGTCATGGTGCCTGAGCGCTTTATTAGCGATGGTCAGATCGTCCTTAACATCTCACCTAGTGCTGTTGAGGGTTTAAACTTGGGTGATGACGCGGTAGAGTTTAATGCTCGTTTTGGCGGCGTGCCTATGCACGTCTACGTGCCGATATTGGCCGTGATGGCAGTTTATGCCAAAGAAAGTGGTGAAGGTATGGGTTTTGGTTTCGAACCAGGCATACCTGATCCAGATGGCCCGCTAAACTCTCCAATAACCGTTGCCGGCAAACCTAAAGGGCCTGCAACTGTGTCATCTATCGCAAGTCGCACTAAGCGACCTAACCTTAAAGTCGTTAAGTAATTATACAAGACAATAAACCCTGTTAAGGCTAGTCGATGTACTCAAATACTTTAACGATACGCTGTATACCGCTAGCGTTAGAAGCAACTTTCACGGCCCACTCAGCCTCTGCATGGGTCAGAAGCCCCATGAGGTAGACTACGCCATTCTCTGTTATCACTTTAATACGGCCAGCAGGGAAAGCCGTTTCACCCACCATGCGTGCCTTTACTTTGGTGGTGATGAGTGTGTCATTAGTTCTAACAATATATGACGCAGGGCCACTAACTAATAGTTCGTTGTGTACCATTCGAGTATTGCTTACACCACGGGCTTTTGCCCCTGCAATGATCTTTGTGTCTTCGCTTGGAACTTGGCCGATTAACAAAACAATACCGTTAAAACTAACAGCGCTGAGGTTGGCAGTTTCGAATAAAGGGGATGCGCGTAAAATAGCGTCTACCGTAGAGGTCTCTATAAGCTGATCGTTGTACAATGTGCCTAAAGTGCGCGTGCCTTTATTATCAGTGATCGGTTTATTGCTAAGCACCGGTGTGCAAGCGCTGACAAAAGCGATACAGCTGGCTAAAGTGATGAGTTGAATGCCACGTTTCAGCATTTATTCATTGCTCCCAAATAATTGAAAATCGATTAAATCACAAAGGCAGTGAATAGTAACCAACTGCAGTTGTAATATGTTGACGTTGTTGTCACTAGGAATACGAATGGCAACATCACCTGGATCTAGTATTGTGGCCATATCACCACCGCTTTGACCAGTAATAGAAATGACTTGCATGTCGCGATTGTGGGCAGCTTGTATGGCTTGAATTAAATTACCACAATTACCTTGCTCCGACATAACAATTACAATGTCACCTTGTTGCCCCAGCGCAGTGATTTGTTTGGCAAACACATCTTGAAAACTTGAATCGCGAATAATGGCGTTCATGGTTGTGCTATCGGCGGCCAAATTGAAAGCCGGTAGGCTTGGGCGTTCTTGTTTAAAGCGGCTTAGTAATGCAGCGCTAAAGTGGTGGCCATTGGCTGCGTTAGCGCCATTACCACAAATGAGAATTTTGCCTTCTTGAATAAAACATTGGTGCAGCATTTGAGCGGCAATAGCGATATCTTGCGGTAGATGTTCAGCACTGTATGCGGCGCAGCCCATATGCTCATGGAACTGATTAATAACCCTTTCTTGCAGTTCCATTAGTGAGTTCTAGCCTCAGCCTGAAGTGATGAATGCATTATCAAGCCATTGTATCCGAACTTGACTATGGGGGCCATCAGAACCACTAATTGCGATGAGATCAAAGCGGCAGTCCAGGTTACTTAAGGATGGGTAGCGTTGTAAAAATACCTTAGCACTATGAATAAGGTGGCGCTGTTTGGCAGGGCTAAGACTTGCGATCGCGCCGCCCATAGTGTGGCGTTTACGGTACTTCACTTCTACAAATGCAAGCACATTGCTTTTGCGAGCAATAATGTCAAGTTCACCACCTTTACAAAAAAAGTTACGCTCAACTAATTGCCAACCCTGTTGATGTAAGTGTTGCCAGGCGATCTCCTCGGCCCAAGCGCCCACTTGAGTGGTATTCATAACTATTACCTTGGGTTTACAACAACTTTACCAGCCTTAAAGCGTCCCCATGAACTCTGGGTAAAAATTCGACCTTGGCTATTCATTTGCAAAAGACCGGTCACACCATGTACACGACTGTTGGTAAAATCTTGCAATTGTTCAAGCCGAGGGAACAAACGATATGCGTCAACACCGATGGCAAATAAACGCGTGTATCTTTCTCTACCGGGCCATTTTCGACTAATTTTTTGTTGGATGTTAGGCTGTTCAATTAACCAAGGTAATTCTGTAAAAATGACTTTTTCTAGATCTCGGTCACGACTCGTGTTGGTGGGGCCTTGGTAGATATGGTGGCTAGCATATACTGGAAGGTCAGCAGCATAGTGGAAGGCCAATGTTGGAATAATTTGACGTCCATCTGTGGGTAAGGAAAATAGCACAATAGCATCGACATCCTGACGTCGCCGAGGCTCGAATTTAACTTTGTTACCAGTGCCTGCCAGCTGTTGTTTGAGCGTCTTTGCGCGCTCATGGCTTTGGTTGATGAGTAAGGCCTGAGTAATGGCCTTGGAATGGTCACCAACGCCAGAAAAGCTCACCTTGCTTGCGATTTCTCCGCCTAATTCGATCCAAGAAGAACTAAAATATTGTGCCGCTCTGGTGGCCCAAGGTTGGTCTTGGTGTAAAATAACAATACGCTTGTGGCCGTCAGCTAAGCTGCGTGCTGCAAGCTGGGTGGCTTCATCCTCTACAGCTAATCCAAATTGAACTAAGTTGGTAGCGGTTTTATTATTGGCGCCCAGGGGGATGTAATTGAGGGCTAGGGTGGGTATCGCAAGAGCATCTTTTTGACTAAGTTTAATCACCTTATCCTTATCGAGAGGGCCGATGACCATTTCCATCTGATCTGCAGAAGCCTGGAGGTAAAGTGCATCTAGGCTACTTAGCCCTGTGGTGTCGTATACTTTGATAAATGGGATCACTGCTAAGCCTTCCTGGGCCTCAAAGCGAGCGGCCATAAAGCCGTCCACCACAGCTTGCCCTACCTTGCCTAACTTGCCATGTAAGGGCATGGCTAAGGCGATACGTTTAGGTTGGCGTGACCTAAGGTCGGCTAAACTGGCTAGTGCCCCAGGCAGCTTTGTAACAGCTGGGTGCGTAGGCCATTGTTGTTGCCACTGTTTTAGGGCAGTGACCTGTAGGTCTAAATCGTGATGTGCTAGGGGTAGTAACGCTAGCTTGTACCAAGCACGGGCTGTATCTGAGTTAGCTGTTGTGACATTTTGGCGAAGCGTATTGGAGCTAATCTGAGTAAGAGCGCTCCAAATTCGTTCATTATATTGACTGGAGTCTACGGTGTTTGGTAATTGGCTTAATACGATAAGCGCTTTAGCTGCAGCAAGAGCTAGGCCATTAGCTGTGTATGCCTGGGCTTTAAGGGTTAAGCGTTCAGCTATTGCGTCAGGGTCTGTACTGGGCGTTAACCCCTGTGCTTGGTGCAACCAAACAATGGCGCCAAAGCTGTCTCCAAGCATTAACTGAGTCTCTGCCTTAACTTCAAAATAACGCCCAAGTTGATTTTCTGGTAATTGATGTAAGTCTATTTGCTTAAGTAATCGGGCACTCGACTGAGCATAACCCATGGTTAATATGTTCTTGGCCATCGCCAATAAATGTCCTTGGCGAACTGCCTTTGGCAGTTTATATATTTTTTGTAACTCTTTGTTTAAATGGTTAGGTAATGCTTGGTCTACAGGCGTTTGGGGAGCACTGGGTATATTTTCAGGGGTGACTGCCAGCAAAGTTTTTAAGTTTTGGTTATTTTGGATGCTGAGTGTGTTGCTTGATTGCTGCTTAGTTGCACTCATGGGGTTATAGCGAGCTACTGTGCTGGCATCAGTGTTGTCTTTGGTGACGGTATTTTGTTGTGTTGATGTTGGTGTTTTTTTCTGAGTTAGATCCAATGCAATAACAATCGCATCTTCATTTGATTTGTTTGACGCTAGTGGCGTTGGCGTTGGCGTTGGCGTTGGCGTTGTTAGTGTTGGTTTAGGTGGTGTTGGTGTTGGTGTTGGTGTTGGTGGGCGTATATTTTGCTGTTGGCAAGCACTGAGAAAAACCAACCCACATAAAATACTAATGAAGCGAAAACGATGGCGTCGGATTATGATCATAGAGCATTCTTAGTGATTATGGCTTAGGTGGTTTAGGTTACAATACACTTAATTCAGACCACCGCGGTGATCCAGTATAAGTAAGCCTAGCATAAAAGCTCGCTCAAACAAGTCTAAAAGGCTCAATGGCATGACAACAGCAATTCTTTACGTGGTTTCGACTCCTATCGGCAACCTAGAAGACCTAAGCCCCCGGGCTATAGAAACCCTCAAGAAAGTAGATCTCATTGCCGCAGAAGACACGCGTCATAGTGGTCGATTAATGCAACATTTTGCTATTTCTACCCCTATGCTAGCTGTGCATGATCATAATGAACGCCAACGCGCACATATGTTGGTGCAAAAATTGGCAGAAGGCCAGTCAATTGCCTTGATTTCAGATGCTGGAACTCCACTTATTTCTGACCCAGGGTATCACTTAGTAAGTGCAGTTCGGGATGCGGGTTATCAGGTCGTGCCAGTGGTGGGCCCCTGTGCATTAATCGCAGGACTTAGTGTGTCAGGCTTAGCCACTGACCGATTTAGCTTTTATGGTTTTTTACCTGCCAAAAGCAGTGGCCGTAAACAGCAGCTGCAACAATTAGACAGTGTTGCTCATACCCAAGTATTCTATGAATCTCCCCATCGTATCGTTGCTACGGTGGATGACATTGTCTCGGTAATGGGCCCTCACAGACACCTGGTGTTGGCCCGGGAACTCACCAAAACCTTTGAAACGGTTTATGGTGCGCCGGCAAGTGAAGTACAAGCTTGGTTGGCGGCTGATCACAACCAGCAAAAAGGCGAGTTTGTGGTGCTGATTGAGGGCGCAGAGCCAGAACAACTGCAAGATATTGGCCCAGAAGAAGAGCGTATGCTGACATTGTTGCTGGCAGAGCTACCTATTAAAAAGGCAGCGGCTGTTACGGCGGCTATTACTGGGCACAAGAAAAAGGCATTGTATGACCGGGCTCTAGAGTTGCAAGGCAAGTAAGTGTTTGTTAGCCAACATTTAACCTTGCCAACGCCATGTAAACTCGGTATTCTGCCCGCGAGAAAGTCCGCCAGACAGTCGCTGCTACTCTACATTTAAGTGTTTGAGTAGGGGAGGAAAGTCCGGGCTCCATAGGGCAAGGTGCCAGGTAACACCTGGGCGGCGTGAGCCGACGGCCAGTGCAGCAGAGAGTAAACCGCCAACCCCGATTTATCGGGCGGTAAGGGTGAAAGGGTGCGGTAAGAGCGCACCGCGTACGTGGTAACACGTTACGGCATGGTAAACCCCACTTGGAGCAAGACCAAATAGGAACCCATTAGGTGCGGCCCGCACTGGGTTCGGGTAGGTCGCAAGAGGCCTGTGGCGACGCAGGTCCTAGATGAATGACTGTCCACGACAGAACCCGGCTTATGCGGCGGGCTTTCTCACCTTTTATGCCCACTTCTATTTTTTCTGGTTGCATCGCATTTGCCCCTCGCTTAGTTATGTTGAGGTTGCCGAAACATCTAAATTCACCGGTCTGTGCTAACCTGAGTTTTTATCCTGTAAAGGGGAAATCTATGCGGCATCGTATTCGAGCAGCCGGTCTTTTAATTGATCAAGATCGTATTTTAATGGTCAATGAAAATGACGGTGAATGGTCTTATTGGGTGCCTCCTGGTGGTGGTTTTGAGGATAAAGATGGGAATACACGTAACACGGTTAAGCGGGAAGTGTGGGAGGAGACAGGTTTGTCTGTAACAGTGGGTGAGTTGCTGTTCGTCCGTGAGTTTTGTGAGATATCTAGGGGTATTTATCATTTTGAGCAGTTTTATATGGTTGATCACTGGCAAGGTGAGGTTTCGTTAAAGAACTTGGAAGGCCTGGATGAAGAGGTAAGATCTATTTCTCAGGCACGTTGGTTGACGCAGCGGGAACTTGCAGACGTAGAGGTGTTTCCACCACAGCTGAAAGACATGTTATGGGGTAAATTAGATCGACATGACCTATCTATCGTGCACTTGGGTTACTCGTAAGCCTCTATGACTTCATCGTCTCCAGAAACAGTAGCTATGAATGGTTTTGTGGCTGTTATCAAGCGTACTCGACGTAAAGGTAGTGTGGGTTTTAGGTTGTCATCGGGGCAAGTGGTCGTATTGGCGCCCAAAGCTAGTTCTAAGGCTGAACTTCGGCTTCTGTTAGAGTCTAAAAGTGCTTGGATATTGGCAAAACTCACGCTGCAGGATCAAGCAAAGTTTCAGGCTGAGCGGCATTATGTTTGTGGTGAGCAGTTAGCTTTTTTAGATCGAAAATTAGTTTTACAGGTGTGCCAAGGCGCTTTTAGCACTGGGCTTAGGGGCCCATCTGAGCTAGTAGTTAGTGTCCCTGAGGCTAAGCTTGGTTGGGTGCGCAATGCTCTTGTGCGCTGGTATAAGCTGCAAGCTCAAGTACATATAGAGCAGCGAGTCAGCTATTTTTCTCCGTTGGTAGGCGCTTGGCCTAAGTCTATTGAAATTAAAACCTATCGAGCCCGCTGGGGTAGCTGTAATGATCGTGGCCAAATACAATTTAATTGGAAGCTAATGATGGCGCCTAGTGCGGTAGTTGACAGTGTTGTGGTGCACGAATTATGCCATTTACTGCACATGCATCATGGGCCAGAGTTTTGGCTGCAAGTGCAACGGGTTTTGCCAAATTATCAAGATGCAAAACAATGGTTAAAAGATGAAGGCCATGGTTTAGGGCTAGATTGATATTCATGGCCTTTAGGTATTAAAATATCGACATTAGTCTCAAATGGGTAAATTAATTCCATGCCTCAAGAAAATTCAGCTGCCAAGGTGTTGCACCATTTGAAGCAAGATATTTTGACTGGGCTCTTTGCAGCCGGCCATAAGCTAAAAATGAACGCCTTAAAAGAGCGCTATCAAGTTGGTGTGAATCCATTGCGGGAGGCATTGTCACAGCTTGTGGTGATGCAACTAGTGCAAGTCCAAGACCAGCGTGGTTATCGGGTATGTCCTGTGACGCAGTCAGAGTTGGTGGACATTTATGACACTCGGGCACATATTGAGTCTTTGTGTGTAGGGTTGGCCATTGAACGGGGTGATGAAGTTTGGGAGGCAGGTATCGTTGCCGCAGCTTATAGGCTCCAATCCAATGCTGGTCTGTTGCAGGCAGATGGTGATCTGCAGGCCTGGGAACAGCTACATCAACAGTTTCATTATGCCATTGTAAAAGGTTGCGGTTCTGAGGAGTTGCTTAGGGTGCGTTTAGACCTTTATGAAAAGGCATCGCGCTACCGAAACTTGTGGTTACGGCACAATGCTGGCCACGGCGCTTTCGATGTTAATCAAATGGAGCATGAGCAGCTAGTCACTGCCGTTCTGGCTAGAGATCTTGAGGCGGCAAAAAAGCTTATTTCTAAGCATATACTTGTGCCTAGTCAGGTCTTGCAAGGCTTATTATAAAGCCTGTTACCTTTCTAATTTAGCAGCATCAAGTAACTTTATCTTTTCACTTGCAATATAGCTATGATCTACCTACACTTATAAAGTGGATAAAAGTGGGGAAAAGTGGTATTTTTTCCCTATATTGAATAAGTTTTGGGAAGTAAATGATGTTTCGTGGTGCTGCAACAATCAATATAGATACCAAAGGACGTATAGCTATGCCTGTGCGTTTTCGCGATCTATTCATTGATAAATCAGAACCTAGCGTCAACCCCCAGCTTGTGGTTACTATTGATACCGAAGAGCTTTGTTTAATGATTTATCCATTAATTGAATGGGATTTGATTCAGCAAAAATTAGAACAACTACCCAGCTTCAACCCCACCGCTAGACGTATCCAACGTTTGTTGATTGGCCATGCCACAGACCTTGAGCTCGATGCTAATGGGCGTATTTTGCTACCGACGCTGCTGAGAGAATATGCTCAGTTAGATAAGAAAGCCATTCTGCTAGGTCAAGGTAAAAAAATTGAACTGTGGAGTGAGTCCTTATGGAATGCGCGCCGTGAAACCTATTTGCAGGCCAACAGCAACACTGAAGAGCTGCCGGAACTCTTGCATCAGTTGTCCTTGTAGTCGGTGAATGACTGACGTTATTAATGGAACTGAAATGACACAAGACTTTAACCACAAAACCGTCTTACTTGATGAAGCTGTAGAGTTATTGGTACACGATACCGATGGTGTTTATATGGACGGAACTTTTGGCCGTGGTGGGCACAGCGGTCTTATCCTACAACACCTAAGTCCTCAAGGACGATTACAGGCCTTTGATAAAGACCCTTTGGCCATTACGCAGGCGCAGGTGATGATTGCCAACGATTCGCGTTTATCTATCACTCAAACCTCTTTTGCAAACATGGACCAAGTTGCCCAGCAGCATCACTGTTTTGGGCATGTGCATGGCATTTTGTTGGACTTGGGTGTTTCATCACCACAAATAGACGATGCCAGCCGCGGCTTTAGTTTTCAATATGATGGCCCATTAGATATGCGTATGAATCCTGACGCAGGCGAATCTGCTGCGCAGTGGTTGGCGCGGGCAGGTGCGGAAGAAATAGCGGATGTGCTTTACCATTATGGCGAAGAGCGTTTCTCTCGAAGAATGGCGCGGGCTATTGTCGAGCATCGTCAACAGCAGCCTATTACCACCACCAAGCAATTAGCCGGCATTATTGCCGCCGCTAACCCTAAGTGGGAAAAGGGTAAAAATCCCTCAACTCGGGCGTTTCAGGGTATACGTATACACATCAACCAGGAACTAAAAGATTTAGAAGTGGGTTTGCAAGCGGCACTTGAAATATTGGCACCTGGGGGCCGTTTAGTGGTGATTAGTTTTCATTCCTTGGAAGACCGTATTGTTAAGCGTTTTATGCGTGAGCACGCCAAAGGCGACTCTCACATCCCTCGCGGCTTACCTGTGACCGAAGATCAGTTAAAGCGGCGCTTAACGCTCTTGGGCAAAGCTCGTAAGCCTACTCCCTATGAAATTGAGGTTAACCCTCGGTCTCGCAGTGCGGTGATGCGTGTGGCAGAAAAAATCGAATGAAAGACATGAGCGAAAACCTCAATATGTGGTTAAAGCGTGCGAGCTTACAGGCCGAACGTTACGCTATGTTGCTTGGGTTTTTGCTGTTGGTGTTGTTAGTTATTAGTGCTCAATTTGTTGTTTACAGCTCGTTTGAAGCTAGGGGGCATATCAATCACCTGCATCAGCTAGAAAGAGACCGTAATGCCATGCAGGTGGAGTGGGGCCAGTTGCTGCTTGAGCAAAGCGCTTGGGCTTCCCATAGCCGTGTAGAATCGATGGTGACTGAGCAGTTAGGCATGGGAGTGCCAGTCGCTCAACAAATTATTTTGGTGCGGCAGCCATGAATGCCATGGAATACCCATGGCGTATGCGCTGGGTATGGTTAATTTTATTAGTTGTGGCATCGGTTGTGGTTTGGCGTTTAGTGCACCTTAATTTAACTGAGCGTTCTTTTTTAATGCGCCAAGGTGACGCCCGTATGGTACGCGAAGTGCCTATTCCTGCGCATAGAGGCATGATTTTAGACCGCCGAGGAGAACCTTTAGCAGTTAGTGCGCCAGTGGTTAGTTTGTGGGCCAACCCGCAAGTGTTGGGTGAAGATCTCGAGCATGCTAAACAGGTTGCTCAAAGCTTGGGTTTATCTGAAGTTGAGTTTTTAAAACGCTTAGCGCGTATGAAAGACAAGGAGTTTATGTACCTTAAGCGACATGTTAATCCAGCCGATGCGGAGGCTGTACTGGAGCATAAGTGGCAAGGCGTGCACGGAGTTGAGGAATTCCATCGTTATTATCCTGCAGCAGAAGTGGCTACTCACTTGGTAGGTTTTAACAATGTTGATGACCAAGGCCAAGAAGGTATGGAGCTAGCTTATGAATCTTGGTTGCAGGGGACGTCTGGTAAGAAGGTAGTGCAAAAAGACCGCACTGGACGAACTGTTAAGGACCTACAGTTATTGTCCAACGCACAGCCTGGAAAAGATCTAAATTTAAGCATCGATTTAAGGATGCAATATGTGGCCTATCGTGAACTCAAAGCCGTAGTGCAGCAGCACAAAGCATCTTCGGGTTCAGCTGTGGTTTTGGATGTACAGACGGGTGAAATATTGGCGATGGTTAATCAGCCGGCTTACAACCCGAATAATCGTTCAGTTATGAGTATCGACAGTTTGCGTAATCGTGCTATGACCGATGTACTAGAGCCCGGCTCAACCATGAAGCCTCTTACCATTGCGGCGGCCTTGATGAGCGGACAGTATGGTCCGGATAGTAAGGTTGATACCAACCCGGGATTTATAAAGGTTAAACGCAAGACTATAAGGGATCATCGCAACTACGGCGTATTAGATATCACCGGTATTATCACTAAATCAAGCAATGTAGGGGTCACTAAATTGGCCTTATCGCTACCAGAAAATAGTGTAAGAGAAACCTTTTATAGCTTTGGCTTGGGTCAGGCAACCGCCACTGGTTTTCCGGGTGAGAGTACGGGAATTCTGCCTAGTTATACTAAGTGGAACCCCATTAATTTAGCCACCATGGCTTATGGTTATGGCATTGCTGTAACACCGTTACAATTGGCTCAGGCCTATGGGGTATTCGCCAGCTATGGGCTTAAACGTCCCATTTCTATGTTGAAACAAGAGCAGGTGCCAGAAGCCGAGCGAGTAATGCCAGAACATGTAGCTAAACAAGTGATTGCTATGCTAGAAACTGTGACCCAAAAAGGTGGTACGGGAACTCGTGCTAGGGTGCCGTCTTTTCGTGTTGCTGGTAAAACTGGCACAGTACATAAACCGTCTAAAGATGGCGGTTATAACGACGATGTGTATGCCGCAGTTTTTGCTGGCATGGCACCAGCATCTAAGCCACGCTTAGTGTGTGTGGTAATTATTGATGATCCCAAGGGTGAGCAATATTACGGTGGCGAAGTTGCTGCTCCCGTATTTTCTCGCATTATGGCAGAGAGCTTACGGCTTTTAAATGTGGCACCAGATAATTTGCTGCCATTACAAGGTTAACAGTGAGGTTGAATGTGGATACCAAACGTTTATACGAACTGATGCCCCTACCAGGGCAAGCCCAACAATGGGCAGAAGTTTGTGTACATGGGGTGTCATCAGATAGCCGGCAGGTAAAACAAGGTGACTTGTTTATCATCTGTTTAGGGGAGCCAAAGTGGCAGCGTAGTTATATAAAGCAAGCTCAGGAAAATGGAGCTGTGGCGGTAGCTATTGATGCCCAACAGATGTTGCATTTGGACTCATCTAACCTCACTGTTCCCATTATTGGTATATCCAATCTGGCGGCGATCCAGGGCCTAATTGCCGCTCGTATCAATGATGAGCCCAGCCAGCAAATGTCACTGATAGGTGTTACCGGTACTAATGGTAAAACCAGCTGTAGCCAGTTTATCGCTCAGTGCTTTTCGGACCTTGGCCGAACCTGTGGTGTGATGGGCACCTTGGGTTATGGTTTGCTTGAGGCATTGGAGCAGGGTCCAAATACTACGCCAGATGAAGTCACCATGCAGGGCCAGTTAGGTGCCATGGTGCAAGCAGGGGCAACGACGTGTGCTATAGAGGTATCTTCCCACGGTTTAGATCAAGGGCGTCTTAACGGCTGTCGTTTTGAAACCGCAGTGTTCACTAATTTAACTCAAGATCACCTTGATTATCATGGCACTATGCAAGCGTATGGTGAAGTGAAGGCTCAACTGTTTAACTGGCCTAGTTTACGTCACGCAGTGATTAATTTTGATGATGATTTCGGTCGTGGCTTACTTAACGAAATTGCACCCTCGGTGCAAACTTACACCTACAGCGCGCAAGTTTCAGAAGTGGATTATGTAGACTTAGGTGTGTCCACCATCACCCAGCACGAACATGGCATTGAAGCCATGGTACATACACCAAAAGGCCAAGCGCTATTGCAAGTAGGACTGATTGGCCGCTTTAATCTAAGCAACCTATTGGCCACCTTAGCAGTGCTCTTATTGCATAAAATTGACCTGTCATCAGCGACCTTTGCAATCAACAACCTCAGTACAGTATGTGGCAGGATGCAGCTAATAGGCAGCGAGCAGCAATCAAAAAACAAGCCACAGGCCATTGTTGATTACGCCCATACCCCTGATGCCTTAGAGCAGGCGTTAATGGCTGCCAAAGAGCATGTGGCTCATGGTCAGCTATGGGTGGTATTTGGGTGTGGTGGAGACCGAGATGCGGGCAAACGGCCAAAAATGGCAAGCATTGCAGAAACATGGGCTGATCACGTGGTAGTTACTGACGACAATCCACGAACAGAATCGAGTGAGAAAATCTTATCAGACATTGGTAAGGGATTTAAGCGCCGAGACAAAGTAGTGATAGAAGGTAATCGCAGCCTAGCCATTGCTTTAACTATGGGGCGTGCTAAAGCCGGTGATATCGTACTTATTGCTGGTAAAGGCCACGAAACCTATCAAGATGTTCAGGGACATAAACACCACTTTAGTGACCACGAACAGGTGTTGGTCGCTCTTGCGGGAGGGTTGAATTAATGGCTTCCTTTAGCTTAGCTGAACTTTCTCACAAAGTGCCGTCCAGTTATGTCATTGGAGCAGCGGTCTTTAGTCAATTATCTACCGACACACGTAGTATGGCTGCTGGAGATTTATTTGTAGCTTTGGTGGGCCCAAATTTTGATGGACACGAATTTATTGCTCAAGCTCAAAGCCAAGGCGCATGTGCAGCGTTGGTTAGTACGGAAATAGACACAGATTTACCTCAGTTGGTGGTGCCAGATACTCGAATTGCACTAGGGCAGTTAGCTGTTATTAAGCGTCAGAGCCTTAATGGTCAGTTTGTTGCAGTCACGGGCAGTAGCGGCAAAACCACCGTTAAAGAAATGTTACAAAAGGTGTTATTTCAAGCGGGCCAAGTTGAAGTGACACATGGCAACTTTAATAATGACATTGGTGTGCCGTTGACTCTTTGGGGTATGCAAGATGACATTGACTATCGGGTGTTAGAACTTGGTGCCAACCATATTGGAGAAATTGCCTATACCAGCCGGATGGTTATGGCAGATGTAGCCATTTTGAACAATGCCCAAGAAGCCCATTTGTCTGGTTTTGGTAGCTTAGATGGCGTGGTTAAAGCCAAAGGTGAAATTATTTCGGAGCTTTCTGACCAGGGCCAAGTGGTACTTAATTTAGATGATCGCCACATTCAACAATGGCAAGCGCTTGCTAAGTATAGGCGTGTATGGAGTTTCAGTCTAACCAATGAAAAGGCTAGTGTGTATGCCAGTGGCATCCAACGTACACCACAAGGCAGCCGCTTTATTCTGCATCTAGGCCAGCAGCAGCGACAAGTAGATTTGCAATTGTTAGGACAGCATAACGTTGCCAATGCCTTGGCGTCCGCCGCCGCCGCATTGGCTCTGGGGTTATCCCTAGATCAAATTGCCATAGGTTTGGGCCAAGTTAGGCCTTACCAAGGACGCCTTGTGAGCCACCAATTAAGCCACAATCGTTGTGTCATTGACGATACCTATAATGCCAATCCAGGATCTGTAAAAGCTGCTATTGCGGTGCTGCAAGAGTGCCATGGACAGCGGTGTTTTATGCTGGGTGATTTAGGCGAATTAGGCCAGCAAGAGCTGCAGCTGCATCAACGTATTGGTGCCCATGTTGCGGCAGCAGGTATAGAACAATTTTATGGTTTCGGTCCATTAGCGGCTGCGGCTGTTGAGAGTTATCTGCAAAAAGGCGGTAACTTCGGCAAGGTTTGTGTAAACAAGGAAGATTTGTCCAGCTGTTTTCAACAGCTTCCAAAAGTGGGCTTGAGTTGTTTGGTTAAAGGATCCCGATCTAGCCAAATGGACCAGGTCGTAGAAAAATTAATTAACGGTGGAATCTAGCCCATGTTGTTATGGTTAGCAGATTATTTAGCTCAGTATTACAGCGCCTTTGGTGTTTTTCATTACCTCACCATGCGAGGCATTATGGGGGTGCTCACCGCCTTGTTTATTGCCATGGCTATTGGTCCGTATATGATCAAACATTTAAAAGCTAAACAAATTAGCCAATCAATCCGTGAAGACGGACCCCAAAGTCATTTGCTGAAAGCTGGCACTCCTACCATGGGTGGCGCCCTTATATTGGTGGCTATTCTCATTAGCGCCTTGTTGTGGGGTGACTTAACCAATCGTTATATCTGGGTCACCATCGCCGTAACTGGTGTGTTTGGTGCCGTAGGCTGGGTCGATGATTACCGTAAGGTGGTAGAAAAAAATTCCCGTGGACTTATTGCCCGCTGGAAGTATTTTTGGCAATCCGTTGGGGGGCTAGGGGCGGCTTTATTCTTGTACTATAGCGCTCAAACTCCTCAGGAATTGGAGCTTATAGTGCCATTTTTCAAAACCGTCGGTATTAATATTGGCGTGCTATATATTGCTCTCACCTACTTTGTCATTGTGGGTACTTCAAACGCCGTCAATCTCACTGACGGTTTGGATGGTCTGGCGATATTACCTACGGTGCTGATTGCTGGGGCCTTGGCAGTGTTTGCTTATTTAACGGGCCATTCGGTATTTGCTGAATACCTTAACATTCCTTACATTAGCGGTGCGGGAGAACTGGTGGTGTTTTGTGCCGCGATTGTAGGGGCCGGAATGGGCTTTTTATGGTTTAACACTTATCCTGCCCAAGTGTTTATGGGTGACGTTGGCGCATTAGCCTTAGGTGCTGCTTTGGGTGTTGTGGCGGTCATCGTTCGACAAGAATTAGTGTTATTCATTATGGGGGGCGTATTTGTGATGGAAACTGTGTCTGTTATTTTACAGGTGGCTTCGTTTAAATTGACCGGTAAACGTATCTTCCGTATGGCACCAATACATCATCACTTCGAGCTCAAAGGCTGGCCGGAGCCACGGATAATCGTACGCTTTTGGATAATTACCGTGGTATTAGTATTGATTGGTTTAGCCACCCTTAAGTTACGATAAACTTTTAACTTTTAACTTTTAAGAGGCCTAGTTGCCAGTGTCGTTGATAGTTAGTGATCGTTTTAGCCTTATTATTGGTTTGGGAAAAACCGGGCTTGCCTGTGCTCAGTATTTTGCGCTTCAAGGTGAACGTTTTCAGGTGGCTGATTCTAGGGCGCAGCCGCCATTTCTTCATCAGCTAACATCAGAGCAACCAGATACACCTATACACTTGGGTGAATTTGCTCATGATTTATGCCTCAGTGCCAGGCAGATTATTTTAAGTCCTGGTGTATCAATGCAAGAACCCGCTTTAGTAGCAGCGGCCAATGCAGGGGTTCCTATACGCAGTGATGTAGACGTATTTGCTCAGGCTGCTCGGTCTGCTGGTGTGCCTATTGTGGCGATTACGGGTTCTAACGCTAAGAGTACGGTTACCAGTTTAGTGGGGCAAATGGCCAAAACTGCAGGTTTAAACGTTGCAGTTGGGGGTAATCTTGGTGAGCCCTCTGTATCTTTGTTAGCTAATGATGTGGATTTATATGTCTTGGAGCTGTCTAGTTTCCAGTTGGAATCGACCACTGGCTTAGGTGCTACCGTGGCCTGCGTGCTCAATGTGAGCCCTGACCACATGGATCGATATGACAATCTTATGGCATACCATCAAGCAAAACATCGAGTTTTTCAAGCGTGTAAAGCGGCCGTCGTTAATGCTGATGATGCACTTACTAATCCACTAGTGCCAGACACTGTCACTCAAACGCGATTTAGTTTAGGTGATCCCGATGTAGGCCAATTTGGTTTGCGCAAAGAGGGCGTTGATGAATGGTTGGCACAGGGTTTACAGCCACTCATGGCGGTAAAAAAAATGGCAATGTCTGGTCGTCATAACGTTGCTAACGCCCTTGCTGCATTGGCGTTAGGGCAGGCGGTTGGTCTACCAATGGATGCTATGGTTAATACCCTGGCAACGTTCACAGGTTTGCCACATCGGTGTGAGCGAGTGGCTAATATCGGTGGTGTTGATTACATCAATGATTCTAAAGGTACAAATTTAGGTGCCACTGTAGCGGCGTTAGAAGGTCTAGGGCCCGGCCTAGCTGGCAAGATCATTCTTATTGCAGGTGGAGTAGGCAAGGGCGCAGACTTTTCTGATCTTGTTGCGCCGTTATCACGTTATGGCAAACAAACACTATTGATTGGTGAGGACGCTAAACACATTGAGCAGGCGTTGGCTGAAAAGGTAGCGTTTAGCCATGCAAAAGATATGCAAGAAGCTGTAAGTCTGGCGTATCAGCAGGCTGTTAGTGGAGATTTGGTGTTGTTGTCACCAGCGTGTGCAAGCTTTGATGCCTATTCAAGTTTTGAGGCAAGAGGCGATCACTTCGCAAAATTGGTATGGGCCTTAACATGATCTCTGTATCTGAGCAGTGGCGTACGGTGATCAGTCAAAGGTTGGATTTAGCTTTGTTTTTGCCGGCATTGGCATTAGCGCTTATTGGTTACGTTATGATTACATCGGCTTCTATGGATGTGGTGGCGATTAAGTTCAACGACCCTTTTTATCAGAGTAAGCGCCAACTTTTATTCATGTTTTTGGGCGGCGGTAGTCTCATGGTTTGCTTGATGACGCCAGTGCACGTATGGCAAAAACAGAGCCCATATCTGTTGCTATTGGCGGTGCTATTATTGGTTGCCGTATTGATTCCCGGTCTAGGCCGCAATGTCAACGGCAGTACCCGATGGATTCCTATAGGATCATTGAGTTTGCAGCCTTCTGAATTTTCCAAAGTAGCAGTGGTAGCCTTTATGGCGGGGTATTTGGTGCGCCAGCAGGAAGAAGTTCGCAATAGTTTGTGGGGGTTCTCAAAATCCTTAGTAGTGTTAGTCACATTTATTGTGCTGTTTTTATTAGAGCCAGACTTTGGAGCGGTGGTGGTAATGATGTGTGCCGTGCTAGGCATGTTCTTTTTAGGAGGTATGCGTAAACGTCATATTTCTATAGTGATTGCGGCTGCTAGCGCCGCAGGTGCAGTGATAATTTCAGCTGCTGAATACCGGGTACAACGGTTAACGACCTACCTAGATCCATGGAGTGATCCCTTTGGTAGCGGTTATCAATTAACGCAGGCGCAAATTGCATTTGGCCGAGGTGGCTGGTTTGGTGAAGGTTTGGGCCAGAGTATGCAAAAGTTATTTTACTTGCCAGAAGCCCATACGGACTTTGTATATTCTGTGCTGGCTGAAGAGTGGGGTGCTTTTGGTGCTGTGATTGTTGTGGCTTTGTATGGCGTGCTAATCGTGCGTGGCCTGCAGGTGGGTCAAAAAGCCGAACGCTTAGGGCGCTATTTTTCAGCCTACTTAGGCTACGGCTTAGTATTGCTGATTGCCGTGCAAGCTATAATTAATATAGGAGTCAACTTAGGGTTATTACCGACCAAGGGGTTAACGCTACCCTTTGTTAGCTACGGTGGCAGTAGTATGTTGGCTTGTGCCAGTAGTTTGGGTATTTTGTTGCGTATTTCGATGGAAAATAATGCCACTTATGCTGGCTCATTTAGTGAGGATGCTTTTCACGAATCTTCTCCTTATAGACCATTAGATACCCCAAGCCCTGAAGCGACTCTAGGACTTGATGACGTTGATCAATGGTTTGGTGATGAAGCTAAAAAGCAGGACTGGCGTCATGACTAAATTGAATCGTCAAGCAAATTCAAAACGTTTACTGATTATGGCAGCAGGAACAGGCGGTCATGTTTATCCTGCTTTAGCTACTGCTGAAATCTTGCAGGCACAGAATTGGAAAGTAGAATGGTTGGGCACAGGCAGAGGCATTGAAGCTCGTTTGGTGCCAGACGCAGGGTTTTATTTACATTGCATTGATGTGGTGGGTTTGCGAGGCAAAGGTAAATGGTCTTTGTTGTTGGCGCCTTGGCGTTTATTCAAATCTTTGTTGCAGTCAATTAAGGTTATCCGCGGCTTTAAACCTCATTGTGTTTTGGGTATGGGTGGTTTTGTCGCTGGTCCTGGGGGTTTGGCTGCCAAATTATTAGGAGTACCACTCATTTTACATGAACAAAATGCAATTCCCGGGCTCACAAACCGTTTATTGCGCCCGTTTGCCAGCAGAACCTTACAAGCGTTTGCTGGCAGTTTTGCTGATAGGCGGGCCATCACAGTTGGTAACCCATTACGATCCAATATCATTGCTCATAAGTCAGACCATAATGGGCTTCGGATATTGATTGTAGGCGGCAGCTTAGGTGCGCTTATCCTTAATGAAGTAGTGCCCATAGCGATGGCATTATTGGCCAGTAATGAACGGCCACAAATATGGCATCAAACGGGACCAAAACATCACAAGGTAACCCAAGTTGGATATGATAAAGCTCAGGTTGCGGCACAAGTAGATGCTTATATTGACGACATGGGAATGGCTTATGCATGGGCCAATTTAGTCATTTGCCGCGCGGGAGCTTTAACTGTAAGCGAGTTGGCTGGCGCTGGCATGGCGTCTATATTGGTGCCCTATCCTTCCGCTGTAGACGATCACCAAACGGCCAATGCTAATGTGTTAGTGCAAGCTGGCGCAGCCATCTTATTGCCACAAACGCAGCTGTCGCCAGCAACCCTTAGTCAAAATATTAGGGTTTTACAAAGCCGCCCATCAAAACTAAATAATATGGCCACTGCAGCCTTAACCTGCGCTGCACCAAAGGCCGCTTACAATGTAGCACAACATTGCATGGAGATTGCCCGTGGTTAAATTCACCCCACCAAATCAATACACAATTCCGGAAATGCGACGCATCAAACGTATTCATTTTGTAGGTATTGGTGGTGTTGGAATGTGCGGTATCGCTGAAGTGTTGCTTAACCAAGGATACGAAATAAGTGGCTCTGATATAAAAGTAAGCCCAGTGACACAGCGATTGGCAAGTCAAGGTGCGCAGGTTTTTATAGGTCACCAAGATGCTAATGTTCGTGGTGCTCACGTAGTCGTCGTGTCTACTGCCGTGGCCGAAGAAAATCCAGAGCTAGTGGCGGCGCGGGCGCATCGCATTCCTATTGTGCAAAGGGCACAAATGTTGGCTGAATTGATGCGCTACCGGCATGGTATTGCCGTTGCTGGTACCCATGGGAAAACTACCACCACTTCTTTGGTGGCTGCAATTTTGGCGGCGGGGGGGTTAGATCCCACTTTTGTTATCGGTGGCAAACTGACAAGCTCGGGAACGAATGCAAAACTAGGGGCGAGTTCTTACCTAGTTGCAGAAGCTGATGAAAGTGATGCGTCTTTTTTGCATCTACAGCCGTTAACTTCTATTGTCACCAATATCGATGCCGACCATATGTCCACCTATGAAGGAGACTTTAACCGGTTAAAGAAAACCTTTGTTGAATTCTTGCACAACCTTCCGTTTTATGGCCTTGCCATCGTGTGTGTGGATGACCCGGTGGTATGGGAAATATTACCCCAAGTGAGTCGGCCCTTAATGACCTATGGTTTTGACGAAAACGCTGATGTAAAAGCCATCAACCTTCACCAAAAAGGCATGGTTACTTCGTTTACCGTGTGTAGACAAGGTCATAAGGACCTAGATATCTCCCTCAATATGCCCGGTAAACACAATGTCCAAAATGCCCTAGCAGCCATCGCAGTTGCTACAGATTTAGAAGTGGGGGACGAGCATATTGTCAGTGGGTTAAATGAATTCTCAGGTGTCGGCCGACGTTTCCAGGTGTTAGGTGATTACCCAGCACAGCAGGGCACTGCAACCTTAGTGGACGATTATGGGCACCATCCCCGAGAAGTGTCGGCAACCATTGATGCTATTCGTGCGGGTTGGTCAGGTCGTCGGTTAGTGATGGTGTACCAGCCCCATCGATATTCTCGAACACGAGATTTATATGAAGACTTTGTGGATGTGTTATCACGTGTAGATATATTGGTTTTATTGGATATTTATCCTGCAGGAGAAGAGCCGATTAACGGTGCCGATGGCCGTAGTTTGTGCCGCAGTATTCGATCAAGGGGCCAAGTAGATCCAATATTCGTAGAGCGTGGAGCCGCTGTAGCACCTGTGTTAGAAAATATTTTGTGCGACGGTGATCTATTATTAACTCAAGGCGCCGGTGATATTGGACAAATTTCCCGGGCACTGCTCGACAAAATACAACAAGAAGACAGCTAAATGACAAATATCAATCTGTCCCAGAGTTGGGCGCACTTGCTCAAGGTACCCAAGGCCCGTATTGCGGTTATTTATGGTGGAACTTCGGCTGAACGCGAAATTTCTTTGATGAGTGGCAAGCAAGTTTTGGGTCACTTACAAAGTGCCGGTGTGAATGCCTTTGGTCTAGACTTAGGTGCCGATGGCCAAGATCAGGTGACTCAACTACAGCAGGCTGGTATGGATGCGGCGTTTATCATCCTTCATGGCCGTGGCGGTGAGGATGGAACGCTTCAAGGTGTACTTGAATTTATGGCAGTGCCTTACACAGGTTGTGACGTTCTAGCCTCTAGTTTGGGCATGAATAAGCTCATGACCAAATTGGTTTGGTTAGCGCAAGGGTTGAGAACTCCAGCCTATGAAGTTCTAAATGATGCGAGCAATTGGGCAGAGGTTGCCAAACGTCTTGGATTGCCTTTGGTGGTTAAGCCGGTTCATGAAGGGTCAAGCTTAGGAATTAATATCGTTGATTCTGCCGCAACCTTAGAGCGGGCATATCAAGATGCAGCAGAATATGACCGTGAAGTGATGGCAGAGCAATTTATCGACGGTGATGAGTACACGGTGCCTATACTCAATGACCTTTCTTTGCCGGCCATTCGTCTAGAAACAGATAATGCGTTTTACGACCTACAAGCCAAGTATTACTCCGATAAGACACGTTATTTGTTCGACAACCCAATGACGCGAACACAGCAGCAGAGTATGCAGGACGAGTGCCGCTGCGCGTTTCAAGTGTTAGGTTGTCGAGATTGGGGACGCATCGATGTGATGCGTGATAAGCAGGGGCGAAATTGGTTGTTAGAAGTGAATACCACGCCAGGTATGACCAGTCACAGTTTGGTACCTATGGCTGCGGAAGCGGCGGGGCTGAACTTTGCGCAATTAACCCTAGTTATTTTGAATTTAGCGTTGGCTCGAGCGAAGGCTGGGAGATGACGATGTCTGACGGGGCGCAAACAGTACATTGGAGTTGGAGTGCTAAGTTTCTGTTGGCACTGGTGCTAATGACAGCAGGACTGCTAACTTGGCAAGCCATTCAGCCCTGGTTGCAGCGTCCATTACAGCAAATTATTTTGCAAACAGATATACCGGCTTCGGAAAAAATAATATTACAGGCTCAACTAAATGCCCATTTGTCTGATTCTTTTTTTGGAGCAGATTTACAACTTATTAGACAAGAGGTAGAGAGCCACGCCTGGGTTAATGGCGCCAAGGTTAGTCGTGTTTGGCCCAATAGGTTGATGGTTGAGGCGCCACGGCAGATTTTCATGGCCCGCTGGCGAGGTGGTGGCTTCATCAACCATGAGGGTGATTTGGTGTTAGTGAATCCTAGTCAGGTGGTGGGCTTTGAACAGTTGCCGATGCTGGCAGGCCCTGAAGGCAGTGTATGGGCTATGAGCGAATTGTTTCGACAAATGAGTTGGTTGGTCGGGCGGGATGATCTGACTATCGACCAACTGACTATGGCCCGCCGGGGAGCGGTTGAATTGCGCTTGCATAACAGTATTGTTTTAGTACTTGGACGCGACCAAGTATTGCCTAGATTACAGCGTTTAATGAAGGTCTATCATAGTCATTTTGTCGCTAAATCTAGCACTATTAAACGTATAGATGGTCGTTACCCTCATGGTGTATCTGTGGCGTGGAAAGAGGCCGGTTAAAGGCGATTATTTGGCTGCTAAATTGGCGCTAATTTGCTCGATTAATCCACCACTTAGAGGGCAAAGTGTGGGATAATTACACAATATTTAAATGGCTTGTTTTGGCCACTTGAAAAACACATAAATAAGGGAAGATTTGGGTGGTAGACACAGCAATAAAACCCATGGTGGTTGGGTTGGATATTGGCACTTCTAAGGTGGTCGCTATGGTGGCGGAACTTGGTGATGATAGTCAATTACAAGTTGTGGGAATTGGAGCGCAAGCGTCTCGGGGTTTAAAGCGTGGCATTGTTGCTAATATTGAATTCACCGTGCTATCGGTAAAGCGAGCCATCGAAGAAGCTGAATTAATGGCTGACTGTAAGATTAACGCTGTTACCGTAGGTATTGGCGGTAATCATATTAGTAGTATGAATTCTCACGGCATAGTAGCGATACAGGCTGGAGAAGTATCTGAGCTTGATTTGGAACGTGTGATCGAGGCGGCTAGGGCGGTAGCGATCCCAACTGATCAAAGAATTTTGCATATTTTGCCGCAAGAGTATGTGATTGACGGTCAGGAGGGTATCCAAGACCCTCTCGGTATGGCCGGTGTGCGGCTGGAAGCAAAAGTACATATTGTGACTTGCGCTCTTAATGTAGCGCAAAATATTGAAAAGTGCGTAAGTCGATGTGATTTGGTGTTGGAAAACATTGTTCTTAACGCTTTGGCATCTAGTTATGCTGTACTGACAGAAGATGAAAAAGAATTAGGTGTTTGCTTAGTCGACATGGGTGGTGGCACCATCGAAGTTGCTGTGTTCACTGCTGGCGCCATTCGCCACACGGCAGTGATACCAGTAGCTGGTGATCAAGTGACCAACGACATTGCCATGGCGTTGCGCACACCAACCGTTCATGCGGAAGATGTAAAAGTAAGGTACGCCTGTGCGTTGGCACAGTTAACCGATTTATCGGAAAGTATTAAAGTGCCTAGTGTGGGTGATCGTCCCGCTAGAGACTTGTCTCGCCAAGCCTTAGCTGAAGTGGTAGAGCCGCGTTATGAAGAGCTGTACACCCTAGTTCAATCGGAATTAAGGCGCAGTGGTTACGAAGATTTGATTGCAGCGGGTATGGTGTTAACGGGTGGTACGGCGCAGATGGAAGGTGCAGTAGAGTTGGCGGAAGAGATTTTTCATATGCCAGTGCGCTTAGCCAAGCCGCATAAAGCGCAGGGGCCTAGTGGATTGTTGGATAATCCAACGTATTCCACCTGTGTTGGGTTGTTAAATTATGCTCAACAGGCAGGACCTTCTGCCCAGGTAAAGTTGCCTAATAGGATGGCTTTGGGGTTTGAAGCTAGTCAATGGCTGCTCAAGGCTAAAACTTGGGTAAAATCAAATTTTTAACGATAAGTCACCCAGGTGGATGTCGATAGTGAAGTCTGATAAACGATAGGACTCGTTATTAGAAAAACAATAAAATAGACTAGGAGCAAGGCGATGTACGAATTAGTCGATAACGTGCCGCAAAATGCAGTCATTAAAGTGATTGGTGTAGGCGGTGGCGGTGGTAATGCTGTAAGTCATATGTTGTCTAGTGAAATAGACGGCGTTGAATTTATTTGTGCCAACACTGACGCTCAAGCCCTTAGAGGTATGGAGGCTCGATCGGTGGTTCAACTAGGCGCTCAAATCACTAAAGGTTTGGGAGCTGGAGCTAATCCTAATGTTGGCCGCGAAGCTGCCATCGAAGACCGCGAGCAGATTGAAAGTATTCTGCAAGGCGCTGATATGGTCTTTATTACCGCAGGTATGGGTGGCGGAACGGGTACCGGAGCTGCACCAATCGTGGCTGAAGTGGCTCGTGAAATGGGTATTTTAACGGTTGCTGTTGTGACCAAGCCATTCCCATTTGAGGGACGTAAACGTATGGCTATCGCAGAGCAGGGCCTTAAAGAATTGGCGGAACACGTAGATTCATTGATCACTATACCAAATGAAAAGCTGCTGCCTGTGTTGGGTAAGAACTGTAGTTTACTGACGGCTTTTAGTACCGCAAACGATGTGCTTTTAGGTGCAGTACAAGGCATTGCCGACCTAATTACTCGGCCTGGTATGATCAACGTAGATTTTGCTGACGTACGTACGGTAATGTCCGAAATGGGCATGGCCATGATGGGCACTGGCGTGGCGCGAGGTGAAGACCGAGCCCGTGAAGCTGCAGAAGCTGCGGTACGCAGTCCGCTGCTAGAAGATGTTGACTTGCGAGGTGCAAAAGGCATTTTGGTCAATATTACAGCCGGACTAGACATGAATTTGGGTGAGTTCTCAGAAGTCGGTAATACTATAGAAGAGTTCGCGTCAGACAATGCCACCGTGGTTATTGGTACGGTGATTGATCCTGAATTGTCTGATGAGCTAAAAGTAACGGTTGTTGCTACAGGTCTAGGCTACGGTTATACACAACAGATTGAACCAACGGTGAAAGCTGTGGTCAATAATACTATGAGACGTCCTACGGTCGATCAAATGGAATTGCCAACAGTTAAAGATGCGTTAGTTGGTGATGCACGTACGAGTGGCTCGGCGACGGATGCTGATAGTAGTTCTGAAGGCGATATTGATTATTTGGATATCCCTGCTTTTTTGCGGCGTCAAGCTGATTAAGACTTAGGTCTTAGATGCTGGCGCTTTTTACCTGTAATGGGGGTCTTGTCACCGCCAGAGACAGATTTTTTGTGCTACAATGCTCGGCTATCCCCGAGTGCAGGGTTTAGGACATTATGGTCAAACAGCGTACATTAAAAAATATTATTAGAGCCACAGGCATTGGTATTCATACGGGTAAAAAAGTTTACCTCACATTGAAACCTGCTTTGGCTAATGTTGGCATCGTATTTTGCCGAACTGATCTCGATCCTGTGGTGTCCATCGCTGCCACGGCGGCTAACGTGGGAGACACCACGCTATCTACAAATCTAGTGCAAGATGGCGTACGGGTTTGCACCGTCGAACATCTTCTATCGGCCTTTGCAGGTCTTGGTATAGATAACGCATACGTAGAGCTAAGCAGCGAAGAAGTGCCCATTATGGATGGCAGTGCGGCACCATTTATCTTCTTGTTACAGTCTGCTGGTGTTGAAGAGCAGAATGCTCCAAAAAAATTCATTCGTATTAAAAAGACTATCATTGTTACTCAAGACGACAAAAAAGCGTCATTAGAGCCGTTTAACGGTTTTCAGGTGGGTTTTACCATCGACTTTGATCATCCACTTTTTGAAAGTCGAAACTGCACCACCCATTTAGACTTTTCGAGTACGTCTTATGTGAAAGAAGTGAGTCGAGCACGTACCTTTGGCTTTATGAAAGACTTTGAATACCTTAGGTCCAAAAATTTAGCGTTAGGTGGTAGTTTAGATAATGCCATCGCGGTAGATGATTATCGTGTACTTAATGAAGATGGCCTCCGTTATCAAGACGAATTTGTTAAACACAAGGTATTGGACGCGGTAGGCGATATGTACCTGTTGGGCCTTAGTCTCATTGGCAAGTTCCAAGGTCATAAGTCAGGTCATGGCTTAAATCACATGTTGTTACGTGAGTTATTGGCGCAAGAGGATGCGTGGGAAGTGGTTACATTCGACGATGAGGCAGACTCACCTATTGCTTATATGAGCCCGGCCGCAGCCGCAGCCTAATAAACAACAACGAAAAAGCTGGTGTTCCTAAAGAACACCGGCTTTTCTACGTTTTAGGCCTTTGAAAATAGGCCTAAGACCCCATAGTAATAGAAGAGATCATAAACGTCTCATTTATCCCTAACAAGCGCATGAGCGCATATAAAAAGACAAGATAATGGTACAGATTTTAAAATCACTTTTTGGCAGTAAAAATGATCGTGAAGTAAAGCGATTTAATAAAATTGTAAGTAAGGTCAATGGCTTAGAGAAAACTGTGCAGCCTTTGTCTGATGCTGATCTAGCAGCTAAACGAGTAGAATTTAACCTGCGTTTTGAGGCTGGCGAAAGTTTAGATCAATTATTACCTGAAGCATTTGCTGTCTGCCGAGAGGCCTCGATCCGGTTTATGGAGTTACGTCACTTTGACGTACAAATGATTGGAGGCATGGCTTTACACCAAGGCAAAGTGGCTGAAATGCGCACCGGTGAAGGTAAAACCTTAGTGGCCACGTTGGCGGTTTACCTCAATGCTATTCCAGCTAACGGTGTACATGTAGTCACAGTAAATGACTACCTAGCCCAGCGTGATGGTGAGTGGATGCGTCCTATATATGAAGGCCTTGGCTTATCCGTGGGTATCATATTGTCTGGCCAAGACAGTTCCGTCAAACGTGTTGCCTATGCCTGTGATGTTACCTACGGCACCAATAATGAATTTGGATTTGATTACCTACGTGACAACATGGCATTTAGTGCTGTGGATAAGGTACAACGACCTCTTAACTTTGCCATTGTTGACGAAGTGGACTCTATACTGATCGATGAAGCCCGCACACCCTTAATTATTTCTGGGCCCGTTGAAGATAACACTCAAATGTACATTACCGTCAATGGTTTGGTGCCTCTACTCGAAATTCAACCAAAAGTTGAAGGTGATGAAGATCCCACTGGCCATTACACCTACGATGAATCCCACAAGACTATAGAGCTCACAGAAGCAGGTCACCAATTTGTTGAAGAGCTATTGGTTGGCGCTGAGCTACTGGCAGCCGGCGAAAGTCTTTATGCAGCTACTAATCTAACACTGTTACATCACGTACATGCCGGACTCAAAGCTCTCGTTATATTCTCTCGCAATGTAGATTACATCGTTCAAGACGACCAAATTGTTATTGTTGATGAACATACGGGCCGCACGATGCCCGGTCGCCGGTGGTCAGAAGGCATTCACCAAGCCATCGAAGCTAAAGAAGGCGTCACCATTCAAAAAGAAAGCCAAACTATGGCTTCTACCACTTTCCAGAACTACTTTCGTTTGTACGACAAGCTTGCTGGTATGACTGGTACTGCCGATACCGAAGCATTTGAACTACATCAGATATACGATTTAGATGTGTTAGTGATCCCTACTAACGTTGATGTTAAACGTAAAGATATGAACGACCTTGTGTATCTAACAATGGCAGAAAAGTTTGACGCTATTATTGAAGACATTCGCCACTGCGTAAAACAACAGAGCCCAGTATTAGTGGGTACTGCGTCAATTGAAATGTCAGAAATGGTTTCCCAAGCGTTAACCAAAGCTGATGTTCCCCACAACGTACTCAACGCTAAGCAACACGAACGCGAAGCCAGTATTATTGCAGAAGCAGGCCGCCCTGGTGCTGTCACTATTGCCACCAACATGGCAGGCCGTGGTACCGATATTGGTTTGGGTGGTAAGTTAGAAGTTGAGTTGGCCGCCCTAGGTGAAAATGCCACCGATGCCGAAATACAAGCAGCTAAGGCAGACTGGCAAATACGTCACGATTTAGTATTAGCCGCCGGCGGACTTCACATTATCGGTACTGAGCGGCATGAGTCTCGCCGTATCGATAACCAATTGCGTGGTAGAGCTGGCCGTCAAGGTGACCCAGGTTCATCACGTTTCTTCTTATCGTTAGAAGATAACTTACTGCGTATTTTTGCGCCAGAACGTATTAAAGGCCTAATGCAAAAATTAGGTATGGAAAAAGGCGAAGCTATCGAGCACCGCATGGTGTCAAACGCCATTGAAAAATCACAACGTAAAGTTGAAGGGCGTAACTTCGACATGCGTAAACAATTGCTTGAATATGATGACGTGGCCAACGATCAGCGTACCGTGGTTTATGATCAACGCAACGAGTTAATGTCTACGGATGATATTGCAGACGTGATCACTAATGTTCGTGCTGAAGTAGTGGATAGTGCTATTGATAGTTTCATCGCCCCACAAAGTCTTGCAGAACAGTGGGATGTGAGTGGCCTAGAAACAGAACTTGAAAAGCAATTTGGTATGGCTTTGCCAGTCCAAGAATGGCTTGATGGTGATGACCGCCTTGAAGAGGAAGGTTTGCGTACACGAATTCAAACTCTACTGAGTGAGAGTTACCAGTCCAAAACTGAGGTAGTTGGAGCAGAAACTATCCGTGGTTTTGAAAAGCAGGTAATGCTGCAGGTGATCGATTCCCGCTGGAAAGAGCACTTAGCCACCATGGATATGTTACGCCAGGGTATTCATCTACGTGGCTATGCACAAAAGAACCCTAAGCAGGAATATAAACGAGAATCCTTTGACCTGTTTCAGCAGCTGCTTTTTGCTATTAAAGAAGACGTTATTCGTATCTTGAGCCACGTACAAGTTAGGTCGCCAGCAGAAGTTGAAGCAGAAGAACGTCAAAAACGCGAACAGGCTCAAGCGGCGATGCAGTTCCGGCATGAACAAGCTCAGACCGCAGGTCAGCAGCAACAGCGTGAGGCAACCCCAAAAAATCCTGCAATACCCTCATTCAAGGTAGGTCGCAATGAGCCTTGTCCATGTGGTTCGGGGAAAAAATACAAGCAGTGTCATGGCAAACTTAGCTAGTTACAGATAATATACTAGGGACGAGATTATGGCAGTTGGACTGTTAGCTGAAGTGAAGTATCATCCTATCGCAGGTTTTCAATTGGGTACCACAGATGCCAGCATTAAAATTCCAGGTCGCAAAGACCTGGTGGTAATGCAAGCCCAAGCTGGTTCAAGTATGGCTGGGGTATTCACAACCAATGCTTTTTGTGCAGCACCAGTACAACTGTGCCGACGCCATTTGCAAGATGACAGCCCCCTCGCTTTAGTCATCAATACTGGCAATGCTAACGCTGGCACTGGCGCAGCTGGTAATGCCGACGCTCTTACATCATGCAACGAGTTGGCTCAAGCCCTAAATTTGAACAGCTCTCAAGTACTGCCGTTTTCCACTGGAGTGATTGGTGAAAAACTCCCCATTGAAAAAATTGTAACAAGTTTACCCCATGCTATTAACAAGTTGGATGTTAACGGCTGGCAAGACGCTGCTTGGGGCATATTAACCACGGATACTCGCACCAAAGGTGCTAGCGTGCAGATTGAACACTTTGGCCAGACCTTTAGTCTTACTGGTATCTCCAAGGGATCGGGTATGATTCGGCCTAATATGGCCACCATGTTGGCGTTTGTTGCGACCGATGTGCAATGTTCACCCACATTGACTCAAGACCTGTTAAATCAAGCTGTCAATCAAAGCTTCAATCGTATTACCGTAGACGGAGATATGTCCACTAACGATTCATGCATTCTCATTGCAACAGGCGCGAGTGAGTTGTGTTTAGATGAAGATAGTGAACTGGTGGCTAAGTTTAGTAAGGCCTTGACCGAACTCATGCAGCAACTAGCTCACGCCATTGTGCGGGACGGTGAAGGAGCCACTAAGTTCATCAGTGTAGAAGTGGAAGGTGGAGCTAATAGCGAAGAATGTTTGCAAGTGGCTTACGCCATCGCTCATTCACCATTAATTAAAACGGCTATGTTTGCTAGTGACCCAAACTGGGGCCGTATATTGAACGCCGTAGGTTATTCTGGCGTACCAAATCTTGATGTTAACACCCTCACCATTCATTTAGGTGATAGCCTACTAGTTGATCAAGGAGGCTGTGCCAATAGCTACACAGAAGCTGCAGGCCAAAAGGTCATGGATCAAGAAGAAATTACTATTCGAGTAGATTTAAAACGTGGCGACGCCAAAGAAACCGTGTGGACCACAGACTTGTCTTACGACTACGTAAAAATCAACGCTGATTATCGTAGTTAAAGGTAACAGTGATCAATAAACGTGTGGAAGTGGTAGCAGCCATTTTAGTTGATTCTCAACAGCGTATTCTTATGGCGCAGCGGGCTGATTGGCAACACCAAGGTGGCAAGTGGGAATTCCCTGGCGGTAAAATAGAAACTCACGAAACTCATATGCAAGCTTTAGCTCGTGAGATCCAAGAAGAGGTTGATTTAAAGATTAATCAGCAGACTTGTGAGCTTTTTAAGGCCGTACATCACGACTATAATGATAAACAGGTGTCCTTGTATTTTTATCTAGTTAAAGACTTTTCTGGTAGTGCCAAAGGTATGGAAGGCCAACCCGTAATGTGGGTAGACGCTCAGACATTACCGCAAATGACTATTCCTGATGCCAATAAAGCTATTGCAGATGCGCTGCTTCAAACTTGGCCTGTTAGCTAGGCCAAGTTTGAAGCAAGGTTAGATTCAGCATCCAACAACACCTCTTGAAGTAACTCCTCCGCCTGTTCTGGCAGTGAACTAGCAACAGCATACATTACGTCATCGGCCATTCCCGGTGCCACTTCGCTGATACTGCCCACCAAAGCTGAGGCATGCTCAGGGTCTGTTTGAGCGATGGACTCTGCCACTTGAGCGGCTTCTTCTGGCAGTATTCCAGCTACCGCGGTGGCGATGTCAAAGGCTTGTTCCGGTGCTTCCTGTACTAGCGCAATAGCAAGCTCAGCACCTTCGCCTAGATAGTTGCCATCTTCTTCTGCAGCTAAGAAGGTATGTAATTCTTCATCTGGGCTTGCAGCTATAGTTTCAGCCACCCCTGCCGCAACTTCTATGCTTGCCTCTGGTACCTCTTGTGTAACAGCTGTTGCAACCTCTACCCGTTGATCTGGGGCAGCTTTTGCTGCTAAGACCGCGATCCGAGCCACTAGTTCTGGCATATCATCAGCGATTTCGTGGCTTACGATGGCTGCAATTTCTGCTGCCTGCTGTGGTGCCTCATTTAGCAGCCTTAGAGTAAGGCGGCTAAGGGCATGGAAGCTAGCCTCGGGCTTGAGCTTTTGTTGTTTGATTAAGTCACACATATAGCGGGCTAAGGCTGCACCAGACAGTGGGGCGGAGCCAGCTACATTGGTAATAATGTCGAGCTTCAAGTGCGGCAGTTCATTGGCCAAGGCAATAGCTAAGGCTTCTGCTTGATCTGGGTAATGGTAGGCTGTGGCCTGAGCAATGTTTACCGCTTCTTCTGGCTGGTTAAGGGCTACGCTTACAGCAATTTCCACCACATCTTCTGGATTTTCTTCTGCTAATAAAAGTACCGTCTCTGCAGCCACACTGGTTTCATCGAGGCTGTTATATTCTGTACGGGGGTCAAGCTCGGTGGCCATCGGTGTCATGCCTTGTACCACGAACGACTCTTGCAGTGCATCGGGCACGGCTGAACGAATGCTCATGCGGTACATGACAAAGGCGACTAACACTAAACTAGCTACAATCAAGTACCCAAACAGGGCATCTGCTCCCATTTGTTTCATTACTAACGAAGACGTATAGGGGCCTATGGCGCCACCTGCTGCATAAGCCAAAATGAGTTTGCCACTGGCAGCTACCATTTCTGTGGGTTTAAGTCGGTCAAAGGCATCTGCTAAGGCGATGGGGTATACGCAGGCCAAGGCACCGCTAAGAATGACGGTACAAGCAATAGTAATGGCCATTTCTCCCCGTGCGGCCATAATCGGCAATACCATGGCAGCCAAACAGGCAACTAGCAAGGTCATTACTAATACTGTACGACGGTCAAACAGATCGGCCAGCTTACCTATGGGGAACTGTAATAAGAACCCGCCTACCATGGTGGCACTCATAAAGGTGGCGATTTGACTTTTAGTCATGCCCACATCGGCACCGTAAACACTACTCATATTGTACAAAGCGCCTAAACAAATGCCAGAAATCATGATACCTACGACACCCAAGGGTGAAGTACGGTAAAGGATCTTTAATGGCATGGCTTCCGGTTCATTTATTCGTGGCCCACCAGACCGACTCATGAGTACTGGAATCATGCATAAACAAAACAGCATGGCTACGTAGATATAGAGGATAGGGTCTTGTGGCTCGGCAAAATTAAGCATGAGCTGGCCTAGGGCCAATCCAAAATAGGTGACGAACTGATAGCTTCCAAACACTGTGGCACGGTTTTCACTAGTAGAGCTCTCGCTCAACCATGTTTCCATAGTCATAAAAAAGGTGGCATTAGTAAAGCCAATCAATACCCGCAACACACCCCACACAAGAGGCACGGACCAAATGCTGTGCAACAAAGCACACATGGTGGCGACGGAAGCACAGGCGGCAAAAATACGAATATGACCCACACGGCTTATAAGGTGTCTGCCGTATAAAGAACCTAATAACATACCTACAAAATAAAGCGACATAACTAGGCCAATGGCGTCCGTATCTTGGCCATCTAGCCGCATGCTCATAGGGATAATAATAAACAGCAAACCATTGCCCATAAGCAAAAGCGTACAGCTTAAGTATAAAGGTAGAAGTTGATTCAGTGCTCTCACAGGTTGCCTATCAATAATTCATATTTAGTGGGTCATTTAGTCGCAAAATATAGCATATTTAGGCGTGGGTCAATGGCTAAATTAAGCCTTTGCAAAGCGCTGGTTGGGAGCTTGTAATGGCGGTCCTTTTGAAGCCAAGCAAACGTCGGAGTGCGCCTTTTGTGAGGTTACCAAAAAGCAGCAAAAAAGAGGATCGGCAACTGACTTGCCAAGAGTTTGATAACCACTAGGATTGGCTAGGTGCATACACCCTTGCCCCAATAAAGTTAATATATCTACTTTTCTGGGGCAGGGTGGAGTGGTGCTTACTAGTTTTCGTAAACTTCCATTGGTGGGCAAGAACAAATAAGGTTACGGTCGCCATAAACGTTGTCTATGCGGTTAACCGTAGGCCAAAACTTAGCATCCAAGGTGGCTGCAGTTGGGAAAGCCGCCACTGTACGAGAGTAACCACGGTTCCAGCCGTGGCTGGCCAAATCTGACTGGGTATGTGGAGCCATCTTTAGCGGGTTATGCTTAGGACTCCATTCACCAGTTTCGATTTTCGCAATCTCTTCACGAATGCTCGCCATAGCATCACAAAAACGGTCAATTTCACGCTTTGGCTCAGACTCTGTAGGCTCAATCATCAAGGTGCCTGCCACTGGGAAAGACATAGTAGGCGCATGGAAACCATAGTCCATTAACCGCTTAGCGATGTCTTCTTCACTGATGCCAGTGGTTTCTTTAAGTTGGCGAATATCAATAATACATTCATGGGCGACACGGTCATTACGACCGCGATACAAAATTGGGAAGTGCTCACTCAATCGTGAAGCCATGTAATTAGCGCTCAAGATAGCTTGGGCTGTGGATTGTTGTAAACCCTCTGAACCTAACAAATTAATGTAAGCCCAAGATATAGGTAAAATCGAACCACTGCCATAAGGTGCTGCAGAAACTGCACCATTACCATTGTTGTTGCCATGCACGGGCACGACCGGGTGATTGGGCAAAAAAGGCGCAAGGTGAGCTTTTACACCTATAGGGCCCATACCAGGGCCGCCACCGCCATGAGGAATAGCAAAGGTTTTGTGTAAGTTAAGATGTGATACGTCAGAACCAATAAAGCCAGGCTTGCTGATGCCTACTTGAGCATTCATGTTAGCGCCATCCATATATACTTGGCCACCGTTGTCATGAATAATTTGGCAAATTTCCACCACACTCTCCTCATACACTCCGTGGGTTGAAGGGTAGGTGATCATTAAGCAAGACAGTTGCTCTGCATGTTGTTCTGCCTTGGCCTTAAGGTCTGCAACATCAACGTTACCAAAGTTATCGCAACCTACTACAACTACCGTCATATCCACCATGGAAGCGCTGGCAGGGTTGGTGCCGTGTGAAGAGCTTGGAATGATACAAACGTTTCGATGGCCTTCACCAATACTGGCTTGGTATTTACGAATAGCCACAAGGCCTGCGTATTCACCTTGGGCGCCAGAGTTAGGCTGCATAGACACGTGATCGTAACCGGTAATTTCTACCAACTGCGCCTCTAAGGAGCGAATTAGTTCCATATACCCGTGGGTTTGATCTGTAGGTGCAAATGGGTGCATGTTGGCAAATTCAGGCCAAGTGACTGCTGCCATTTGTGCAGTAGCGTTAAGTTTCATGGTACAAGAACCTAATGGAATCATGCCATGAACCAAAGAGAAGTCTTTGTTTTCTAACTTCTTCAAGTACCGCACCATGTCTGTTTCGCTATGGTGGCTATTAAAAACAGGGTGTTCAAGAATGGCGTCTTTACGCATTAATTCATCAGCCATACCCATGTTAATACTGCTGCATAGGCTATCTGTGGCGGCTAAGTTAAAATCTACTTGGGCGCCAGCGACAATGTTTAACAAACCTTGGATATGAATCACTTGGGTGGTTTCGTCAAGGCTAATGCCTAAGCAATCAGTGCCGACCTTACGTAAGTTATAACCTGCATCAAGAGCGCGCTGGTAAATGGCATCCTGTTGGCCATTGGTGGCTAAGGTTAAGGTGTCGAAGAAGGTTTGGTTATTAGCTGGGAAACCCAAAGTATCTAGTTGAGCGGCTAAAATGGCCGTTAAACGTTGAATGCGGCTAGCAATAGTACGTAGGCCAGCTGGACCGTGGTATACAGCATAGAAAGATGACATGTTGGCTAATAATGCTTGGGCTGTACAAATGTTGGAGTTGGCCTTTTCACGGCGAATATGTTGCTCACGGGTTTGCATAGCCATGCGCAATGCAGGCTTGCCCTTGGTATCAATGGAAACACCAATAATACGACCCGGAATAGAACGTTTGTATTTATCTTTGCTAGCAAAGAATGCAGCATGTGGGCCACCAAAACCTAAAGGTACGCCAAAACGCTGACTAGAACCAAACACCACGTCTGCACCTAATTGGCCTGGTGATTGGAGTAATACCAAGCTCATAATATCTGCGCCCACAGCAACGAGTGCTTTTTGTTCATGGGCCACATCAATGATGCTTTTTAAGTCGCAGATAGAGCCGTCACTACCAGGGTACTGCACCATCACGCCAAATACATCGTGTTGGGCTAAATCTGTTGCAGGGTTGCCCGTAACAATTTCAAACCCAAAGTATTCTGCACGGGTACGTATTACAGAAAGATTTTGTGGGTGGGTATTGTCATCTACAAAGAAAGTTACGCTCTTCTTTTTGTTGGCACGTTTACACAGGGCCATGGCCTCTGCTGCTGCCGTAGCTTCGTCTAACAATGAGGCGTTGGCCAACTCCATGCCCGTAAGATCCATGATCATTTGCTGATAGTTGAGCAGTGCTTCTAAGCGGCCCTGGGCGATTTCTGGCTGATACGGTGTATAAGCTGTATACCAAGCTGGGTTTTCCATGACATTACGTAAAATAACGTTAGGCACCAACGTGTTGCTGTAGCCCATGCCAATACAAGACACATTAACTATGTTCTTGCTGGCCATCTCTTTGAGTTGGGCTAGGGTGTCTACTTCAGATTGAGAGGTCGGTAAATCTAACGGTTGGTGTAAACGAATGCTGTCAGGCACTGTTTGGTCTAACAGCTCATCAATGCTGGACACTTGGAGGTGGTTCAGCATGGCTTCGTTTTCAGCGTTACTGGGGCCAATATGACGGTCGATAAAGGCGTTGGTTTGAAGAAGTTGTGCGATAGGTGTTCGGGCGAGAGTAGGTGCAGACATAGGGAATCCTCACTAGGTGCAATTAACAACCCACAAAGCCCGCACAAGACGGGCTTTGTGGGATAGAAGTCGTGGCTTAGTCTTCGCCAGTAACAACGTCGGTATAGGCTTCAGCGCTAAGGAGCACCGTCAAATCAGCGTCGTCCGCCAATTTAAGTTTCATGATCCAACCCTCAATGTAAGGGTCTTCGTTAACAGTTTCAGGTGCATCTTCTAAGGCTTCGTTAAAGGCAATAATTTCGCCAGCTATAGGAGAGTATGAGTCTGAGGCCGCTTTAACAGATTCAATGACTGTGTACTCTTCGCCAGCGTCAAGATTGCGGCCAACGTCGGCAGCTTCAACAAATACAATATCACCCAATAATTCTTGGGCGTGGTGGGTAATACCAACAGTAACGGTACCGTCGCCATTGTCAGCTAACCATTCGTGGGAGTCGGTATAAAGCAATTCAGCAGGAATATTGCTCATGATTTTTGGTTCCTGATAACAATTATTAAGGTGCTCAAGGGTTTGCAGTTGGCAGACCAATGTAACTGGCCGTAAGCATATCATTTTGATTCCTTTCAATCAATAAATTAGCATATAGGAAATATTTCCCTGTTATGTTTCCTGTAAGTAGGGTCCTTAGTCTCATGGCATGACGCCAGACGGGCACCGTGTTAGCATAGGCTTTAACCTGTTAAACCAACGAGCTATACCATGTCCGCAGAACAACCCGATATGCCAGAGTTAAAGATTGAGTCAGGTTCTGGCCTGCAAACTAATGTAGAGCCACTCCAGCTAGGCAAGCGCTTACGGGAAATTCGCCAGAGCTTGAGTTTAACGTTGGAAGAGGCGAGCCAAAAAACAGGGTTGGCTCGCTCAACTCTTTCCAAAATTGAAAATGAGCAGATTTCACCCACCTTTACGGCAGTACAAAAGCTCGCCAATGGACTGCAAATTGATATCCCTCAACTTTTCGCTAAGCCCCGCAGTACCATGGCTTCTGGGCGGAGAGTGCTCACAAAGTCGGGGGAGGGCACACCCCACCCAACAAGCACTTACGAACACGAGCTGCTATCAACAGACCTTGCCCGGAAAAAGATGGTACCCTTTAAGACTCGTGTTCGAGCACGTAGTTTTGATGACTTTGGCGATTGGGTTCGCCATGAAGGCGAAGAGTTTTTATTGGTCTTGGAAGGCGAATTAGCTCTGTATACTGAGTTCTATGAACCCGTAGCGATGGTGGCTGGTGATAGTATGTACTACGACGCCAATATGGGTCATGCTTTAGTAAGCTTGAGCGAGAAAGATGCGCTAGTATTATGGGTAGTTGCCCGATAATCCCACAATACATGGACAACAGTATAAAGAAAATTTGTTTCCTATAGGAAACTTGCTTATAATCGCCGCAGAACCTTAATTGCAATTAAAGCCGCGAGAAGCCAATGTCTGATTCTTTGTTAATTACTCCTTTTCATGCCATGCATATTGAAGCAGGAGCCAAAATGGTTCCTTTTGCTGGCTACGACATGCCTGTGCAATACACCATGGGTGTAAAACAAGAACATTTACATTGTCGTGCTCAAGCAGGTCTTTTCGACGTTTCCCATATGGGTCAAGTGCGCCTTACAGGTGCGTCGATGGAAGCTGTGGCTCTGGCTTTAGAAAGTTTAATCCCAGCCGATTATGTGACCTTAGCTGAAGGGCGCCAACGTTATGGTTTTTTCACTAACGCTATGGGCGGCATTATGGACGATTTGATGGTGACTAACGCCGGTGACCATTTTTTTGTTGTCGTCAACGCGGGGTGCAAAGAGCAAGACATTGCTCATATGCGTGCGCATTTTGGCAGTGACATTAAACTACAAGTGCTCAATGACCGATCTTTGTTGGCCCTGCAAGGCCCGATGGCCGGTGAAGTGCTGGCTCGCTTTGCGCCAGAGGTTGCGGACATGCGTTTTATGGATGCAAGAGCGGTCTCTATTTTGGGTCACGATTGTTTTATTGGCCGCGCAGGTTACACGGGTGAAGACGGGTTTGAAATTTCTGTGGCAAATGATCACGCAGAAGCTCTTGCCGCAAGTTTATTGGCCTTTGACGAGGTGGAATGGATTGGTTTAGGCGCCCGTGATTCTCTGCGTTTAGAGGCAGGCCTGTGTTTGTATGGCCACGATCTAAACCAAGAAACGACGCCAATCTCTGCTAACTTAAATTGGGGTATTCAAAAAAGTCGTCGCATGGGTGGAAACCGTGAAGGCGGATTTCCTGGTGCAGAAGTTATTCTCGCTGAAATGGTTAACGGCACAATACGCCGCCGTGTTGGTTTGCTACCAGATGGTAAAGCCCCAGTACGTGAGGGTGTTGAGTTGGTTACAGCCAATGGTGATGTGATTGGAGTGGTGACCTCTGGTGGGTTTGGCCCTAGCTTAGGTGCTCCTCTAGCCATGGGCTACCTTGATAACGCCTATAGCAGCATTGGCACTCAAGTGTTTGCTCTAGTGCGTGGCAAGCAATTGCCTTGCAGAGTGTGTAAAATGCCATTCGTAGAACAAACCTATCGTCGGTAAACATCGGCACAGCCCTTAAAGGAACTCTCGCTTGGCTTATCAACCGGACCAAACTCAAACATTGCTATGGCATGACTACGAAACTTTTGGTTTGGACCCCCGCTGGGACCGTCCTTCACAATTTGCAGCCATTCGCACTGATCTAGATTTTAATCCTATTGGTGAGCCCATGATGTGGTATTGCCGTCCTGCCGATGACTACCTTCCATCAGCAGGTGCCTGTTTGGTGACTGGCGTCACACCACAAAAATGTCTTCAAGAAGGGATGCCAGAAGTTGAATTCATGACCCTTATTAATGACCAAATGAGCCAGCCTGGTACCTGCAGCCTAGGTTATAACAGTTTGCGCTTTGATGATGAATTCACCCGCTTTGGCCTGTATCGTAACTTCTTTGATGCCTATGCCCGTGAATGGCAAGGTGGTAATAGCCGCTGGGATTTGATTGATCTTGTGCGCACTGCATCATCCATACGACCTGAGGGTATTAACTGGCCCCACAATGAAGTGGGTGAACTTGTTCTTAAACTCGACCAGCTTGCGCCTGCTAACGGCATAGAACACACCAATGCCCATGATGCCTTAGCGGATGTGCGCGCTACTATTGAATTAGCTCGGTTGCTCAAAAAAGCCCAGCCCCGCCTATATAATTACGTGTTCCAGCTTAAACATAAAGCCCAAGTATGGGGGCAGTTAGATTTACAAATGCGTAAGCCAGTGTTGCACGTTTCTTCCATGTATGGACGCGGCAACGGTTATTTGTCATTAGTAGGGGCTTTTTCAAAACACCCGAGTAATAACAATGGTGTGCTGGTATTTGATTTACGTCAAGATCCACGGTTGTGGCAAGGCTACAGTTCGGCGCGGTTACAAGAACTCTTGTTTAGCCCCAGAAACCAACTTCCCACAGATACTATTCGTCCAGCTGTGAAAGAAATTCATGTTAATAAATGTCCTGTGGTGGCCCCATTACAAACTTTAGCCGATGAGCAAGCCCAAAAATTTAGTATTGATAAAGCTCAATGTCAGACGCATTTACAATATTTGCGGCAAGATTCGGAGTTATGTCAGGCGCTGGTTGAAGCGTTTGCTAATCGGCCTGATTTTCCTGCTGTAGATCCAGATGCAGGGCTTTATGGAGGTGGCTTTTTTAGTGACAATGACCGCAAGCTGATGCAGAAAGTGCATCAGCAAGACCCAGAAACCTGGAGCGAAGGTGAATTTTCTTTTACTGACAGCCGTTTAGAAGCCATGTTATTTCGCTTAAAAGCCCGTAATTACCCACATCTTTTAAGCGGTGATGAAATGCAAGCATGGGAAGCATTTCGTAGTGAACGCTTACTTGATGCCAGCGCTTCTGGGGCTCGGACCTATGAGCACTTTGCTAAAGAACTTAATGAGTTGGGTCAAAATACTAAAGACCCTGCTCAAATCGCCATTCTTGAAGAACTGCATACATACGCAGAATCTATTTACCCAATGAGTTAATAGGGTGTCTTGGTTTGCTTTATTTGGGTATAGCGCTTTAGCTGCAACACTGTTACCCGGTGGTTCAGAAATTTTGTTGGCTGCCATGTTAGTAGAGCAACCAGAGAATGCATTTTGGTTGTGGCTCATTGCAACTGCAGGTAACAGCTTAGGTGCATATGTAACCTTTTTTATGGGCGGCCTACTGGCGTTTAGGCTGAGGCACACGCAAAACCAAGCTATCCCTCAGAAAAGCATGAGGTACCGTTTAGAAAAGATGTTTACCTTGTCTGCCCAGCGCATTGACCAACTGCACCACTACGGTGCCTGGCTGCTCTTGCTGAGTTGGGTGCCCATCATTGGTGATGGTTTTTGTCTGGCCGCAGGTTATTTGGGTTGGCGAAAGAGGCTCTGTTTTAGCCTTATTGCTATAGGTAAAGCAGGGCGGTATGGTTTTTTTTGGCTTTGGTTGGCATAGCCCTGCTTACACTTCTTCCCGTAAAAATACCCATTGGTTGTCGGTGCTTTGTTCTTCACTATAGTAGTACCCCGACTTATCAAAAGCTTTAATACCTTCAACATCTGTGAGTTCATTCTCGATGATATAACGGGTCATCATGCCACGGGCTTTTTTTGCAAAGAAGCTAATGATTTTGTAATTACCGCGCTTACGATCTTTAAATACCGGCGTGACTATGCGTCCAGCCAACTCTTTGGTGTTCACAGCTTTGAAGTATTCATTGGAAGCAAGGTTAACTAATATAGGATTAGTTTCTTGAATCAGCAACTTGTTGAGTCCTTCCGTAAGGGTATTGCCCCAATATGCGTAGAGGTCCTTGCCTTTAGGGTTGGCTAATTTGGTGCCCATTTCCAAGCGGTATGCCTGCATTAAATCCAGCGGCCTTAATAAGCCGTATAGACCAGATAAAATGCGTAGGTGAGATTGGCTAAATTGGAGCTGAGCATCAGTTAAAGTTTGCGCCTCAAGGCCAGTATAGACATCGCCTTTAAAAGCCAAAATGGCTTGTTTTGCGTTATCAATGGTAAAAGGTGTATGCCAACTACCGTAACGGGCAGTGTTAAGTGCTGCTAATTTATCACTCAGCTTCATTAGCTGGGCAATGTCTTGGGGAGCCATGGGGGCCAGTACGTCAATTAAGTCCTGAGCTTGGGCCAGATACTCTCCTTGGCTAAGCAGCTGTGTGTGGCTGAGAGTTTCAAAATCTAGGGTTTTGGCGGGCGAAATGACTAGAAGCATAAGCGATCATGACAAAAGTGGAATAACAATTAATGACGATACTAGGTAACAAATCCCCCTAGTGCAAGTGATAATACTAAAGTTTGCTCAAGGTTTGGTCTAGTTCAAGATGAAGATGTTAAGAGTGTATGATAATCTGCGCGATTATACTGTGCAGATTATCTCTGTTGACACCTGCTTAGGTATTTTCCATGGGGGGAGAATGTGGTTAGAACAAATCCAACGCATCGCTAAATTAGCCCAAGTTCGATATCAACAAGATCAGCTTTTAGTGATCGCTATAGACGGTTGTGGTGGTGCAGGAAAGTCTACTTTATGCCAAGCGTTAGCGGCAGAAATAGAGCCTTGGGCACACCCTCAGGTGCTCAAGTTAGATAGTTTTTATCATCCGCTTAGTGCAAATCAAAGAACACAATTGCAGCATATGCCCGCTCGTCAAGCGTATTTTAATGTGATGGAGTTCAAACACAAGGTGCTTAAGCCGTTGAGTAAAGGCCTTTGTGCAAGATACAAGCCGTTTCATTGGCTAGATGGCGAAAGTGATCAAGTGGTCGAGTTACTGCCTACTGGAGTACTGCTTATTGACGGTGTGTTTTCTTTTAGCGCACCTTTGCGCGGCATGGTACACCTATCGCTTTTTGTGGAAACGCCTTCACATATTCGTAAGCAGCGGCTGCTAGCGCGGCCACAGCTAGATACAGACTGGGTGAGTCATTGGCAGAATACCGAATCTTGGCACCATCAGCACGAACATACGTCAACTAAAGTAGAGTTTGTGCTGTCAGGCGCTAAAGGTTAGCAACTTAACGTTAAGTATTAAGTGCTGGTAATGACTTTACTAAGTCATCAATAGCCTTCACCTGGCTTAAGAAAGCCTCTAGCTTTGCCAGCGGTAGGGCACACGGGCCATCACACTTGGCTTTAGTTGGGTCAGGGTGGGCTTCAAGAAACAATCCGGCAATGCCTTGAGACATGCCTGCTAGTGCAAGTTGGGTGACTTGAGAGCGTCTACCATCAGCTGCGTGTGACTGCCCTCCAGGGATTTGCAACGCATGGGTTACGTCAAATAATAGTGGGTGGCCAAACTGTTTCATAATACCAAAACCCAGCATGTCCACCACCAGGTTATTGTAGCCAAAACTACTGCCCCGTTCGCATAACATTAACTTGTCGTTGCCAGCTTCTTTAAATTTAGTAATGATATGGGCCATTTCATTAGGCGTTAAAAATTGAGCCTTTTTAATGTTAATAACAGCCTGAGTTTTTGCCATGGCAACCACTAGGTCGGTCTGGCGGGACAGAAATGCAGGTAGCTGAATAACATTGGCTACTTCCGCAGCAGCTTGAGCCTGATGTGGTTCATGGACATCAGTAATGATAGGAACGTTGTAGGTTGATTTTACCGCCGCAAGTATTTCTAAGCCTTTATCAAGGCCTGGGCCGCGAAAAGAATTAACAGATGAACGGTTGGCCTTATCAAAGGACGCTTTAAATACGTAGGGGATGCCGAGCTTTTGCGCAGTGTTTACATAATGGTCGGCAATTTCTAGAGCAAGGTCCTTTGATTCAAGTACATTCATTCCACCAAATAGGGTAAATGGCAGGGTGTTACTTACTGAGAGATCGCCAACTGCTACGGTTATTTGAGACATAGGCTAAGAAATCCTTTTAACTACCGTTAATTCAGAAGTTTCTATTGTATCAGGCGGCTTATTGCAATCCCATATTTTCTCAACAATGGTGTATTTATGGTTTACAAAAAAATTACAAATATATTCCTGAGTGGAGACGCACGGGCTGTCTGGCCTAGCACTTTGTCAAGGCCGACTAGGTAGTTTTTTGACTCTTTTAGGCTTGATTTTATCAAGTCAAATGTCTATATTTAGTGCTGTATTATGTTTTGAGGCACAATATGTAGTGATTGAGGGTGTTTTGATCACTGTATGCTTAAACTTCTAAATATACCACGGACCTCCAGCTTTAAAGCTGAAAAAGAGTGCATGTCAACAAAAAAACATAGGCAAATCAATGCAAGATTTGATGGTCACAAAGCGTAACGGAAGACAAGAAAAAATAGACTTAGAAAAGATTCACCGTGTCATAGACTGGGCCGCAGAAGGCTTGGAAAATGTTTCGGTTTCTCAAGTAGAGCTGAAAGCACATATTCAGTTCTTTGATGGCATCCCTACTGCGGATATTCATGAAACCATCATTAAGTCTGCTGCTGACCTAATTTCTGAAGAGACTCCAGATTACCAATATTTGGCAGCTAGATTGGCCATCTTTCATCTACGAAAGCGCGCCTTTGGCTGTTTTGAACCGCCACATTTGGGCGAGCACGTGAAAAAAATGGTTGCGCTCAAAACTTACGACAGTGACTTGTTGAAAGATTATACCGAAATTGAATTTGATCAACTGAACAGATATTTAGACCACTCTCGTGACATGAACTTTAGTTACGCTGCGGTTAAGCAAATGGAAGGCAAGTACTTGGTACAAAATCGAGTCACGGGCCAAATCCACGAAAGCGCTCAGATTTTGTACATGCTGGTGGGTGCTTGTTTGTTCTCTAAGTATCCTAAGGCTACACGTTTAGACTATGTGCAGCGGTTTTATGATGCCGTGTCTTTATTCAAACTCTCTTTGCCGACGCCGATCATGGCTGGTGTCCGTACACCTACGCGCCAGTTTAGCTCCTGCGTACTTATAGAGTGTGGGGATTCGCTAGATTCAATCAACGCCACTTCGTCTGCTATTATTAAGTATGTTAGCCAGCGTGCCGGTATCGGTATTAATGCTGGCCGGTTACGTGCATTGGGCAGCCCGATTCGTGGAGGCGAAGCATTCCACACTGGAATGATTCCATTTATCAAGCACTTTCAAACTGCTGTTAAGAGTTGTTCGCAAGGTGGTGTTCGTGGTGGTGCAGCCACTTTGTTTTATCCTATTTGGCACTTAGAAGTTGAGTCCTTATTGGTGTTAAAAAATAATCGTGGTGTAGAGGAAAACCGTGCCCGTCACATGGATTATGGTGTGCAATTTAACCGGTTGATGTATACGCGCTTGATTAAGGGTGGCAATATCACCTTATTCAGCCCTTCAGATGTGCCAGGCCTATACGATGCTTTCTTCGCTGATCAAGATGAGTTTGAGCGACTTTACGCCACCTATGAGGCAGATGACACCATCCGTAAACGCACTGTCAAAGCGGTAGATCTGTTTAGCAAGTTTGCTCAAGAGCGAGCTCAGACTGGACGCATCTACCTGCAAAATGTGGACCACTGTAATACACGTAGTGCCTTTGATCCTAAAAAGGCACCTGTGCGCCAGAGTAACTTGTGTTTAGAGATTACTTTACCAACATCACCTTTAAATAGTATAGATGATGCTAGTGGTGAAATTGCTTTATGTACTCTATCGGCCTTTAACTTAGGTGCTTTAGACAGTTTGGACGAATTGGAAAACTTATCAGACCTCATCGTTCGCGCCTTAGATAGCCTACTTGATTACCAAGAATACCCTGTTCCAGCTGCTTATGAAGCCAGTATGAAACGCCGTACATTGGGTGTAGGAGTGACAAACTTTGCCTATTATCTTGCCAAGAATGGTGCTAAGTATTCTGATGGGTCGGGTAATGCACTCACTCACCGTACGTTTGAAGCAGCACAGTACTACCTGTTACAAGCCTCTAGCCGTTTGGCGCAAGAGCAAGGAGCTTGTCCCGCCTATGATGACACTTTTTATGCCCAGGACGTGATGCCCATTGATAGCTACAAAAAAGATGTTGATAAGTTCTGCGATCAAGAACTGTTGCTAGATTGGAACGCTTTACGCCAGCAGATTAAAGACCACGGTTTGCGTAATAGTACCTTAACTGCGCTGATGCCCTGCGAGACATCTAGCCAAATCACCAATAGTACCAATGGCATCGAACCTCCACGGGGTTATGTGAGTGTGAAGGCCAGTAAAGATGGTATTCTGAAACAAGTGGTACCTGAATTTAAGCGTTTACGTGATGCTTATGAGTTACTTTGGAGTATTCCGAGTAACGAAGGTTATTTGCAGCTTGTTGGTATCATGCAGAAGTTTGTTGATCAGTCTATTTCTGCCAATACCAATTACGACCCAGCTCGTTTTGAAAATGAAAAAGTGCCCATGAAGCTTTTGCTAAAAGATCTACTTACTGCCTATAAGTATGGTGTGAAGACCTTGTATTACCATAACACTCGTGACGGTGCTAATGATGATCAAGATGATGGCTGTGAAAGCGGTGCTTGCAAACTATAGCCAGTAGTGCATAAGACCCCTTTAGATATAACTGTACACCTACGAGATAGCCATGGCTTATTCCACCTTCAATAAGGTTAAAAACGACCCTTTAAAAGAACCCATGTTCTTTGGTCAAAATGTTAATGTAGCTCGCTATGATCAGCAACGCCACGCTATTTTTGAGAAATTGATTGAAAAACAATTGTCTTTCTTCTGGCGTCCAGAAGAAGTGGATTTATCCACTGACCGTAAAGATTTTATGGCCATGGCAGAGCATGAAAGACATATCTTTCTAAGTAATTTGAAATATCAGACGTTGCTTGACAGTGTTCAGGGCCGATCTCCAAATATCGCATTTTTGCCGGTAGTGTCTTTGCCAGAGTTGGAAACCTGGCTTGAAACTTGGTCGTTTAGTGAAACGGTTCATAGCCGAAGTTACACTCATATTATTCGAAATGTGGTGGATGATCCCAGTATCGTATTTGACGATATCGTTGACAATCCCGAAATTGTTAAACGTGCAGAAACGGTGACACGTTATTACGATTTGTTCATTGAAATGTGTAGTCAATACAGTTTGCTTGGTGTGGGTACCCACCAAATTAATGGTGAAGAGGTCATCGTTAGTTTAAGCGCGCTCAAACGTCAGCTGTACCTTACTATTGCTTCTGTCAATGTACTTGAAGCTGTGCGTTTTTACGTAAGCTTCGCCTGTAGCTTTGCCTTTGCTGAACGGGCCATTATGGAAGGTAATGCGAAGGTCATTAAGCTGATTGCCCGTGATGAAGCCCTGCACTTAGCAGGCACTCAACACATGCTTAACTTAATGGCCAATGGCCACGATGACCCAGAAATGGTGGCCATTGCTGAATCATGTAAAGACGAAGTCATAGAGATCTTCCGCGAAGCAGCGGAGCAAGAACGGGAATGGGCTAAGTATTTGTTTAAAGACGGTTCAATGATTGGCTTAAATGCCGAAATTCTTAGTGATTATGTAGATTATATAACCAACGTTCGCTTGCGTGGTTTGGGGTTTGAAGAAATATTTAAAATCCGTAGCAATCCGTTGCCGTGGATGAATGCGTGGTTAGTGAGCGATAACGTGCAGGTTGCTCCTCAAGAAGCTGAAATTAGTTCATACCTTGTGGGTGCTATCGACAGTAACATGGAAGACGCAGACTTTGATGATTTTGACCTATGATGGTTGAGATCTTTTAAATGCCGGTACCACAACTGATGAGTTCCACAGTCACCATTAATGAAGTACAGAGTTTTTCTTATGGCGAAGAGTTTTCTTTGCTGGACAGTATGGAAGAGCACCAGATCCCCGTGACTTATAACTGTCGTGGTGGTTATTGTGGACTCTGTAAAGTGAAATTAACCTCTGGCAAGGTTAACTGGGTACAGGACAGTTTAGTGACCTTGGAAGCAGGTGAGATTCTAGTGTGTTGCTGTGTGCCAGATGGCTCAATTAGTTTGGCCACCTAGCAGCGCGGGCTGACCCTATCGATTGATTCGCGCCTGTTTCAGGGTGTCGGCAATTAAGAATGCCAACTCGAGTGCTTGGTCTGCGTTGAGTCTTGGATCACACGCTGTGTGGTAACGATCAGCTAGTCCTTCTGCAGTTATGTCATGAGCACCACCCATACATTCAGTCACATTCTGCCCTGTCATTTCAAAGTGCACACCACCGGCATAAGTGCCTTCTGCAGCATGCACATCAAAGAAGCTTTTCACTTCCCTTAATACATCCTTCACCTGGCGAGTTTTGTAGCCAGTATGGGTTTTTATAGTGTTGCCATGCATGGGATCGCTGCTCCACAGTACCTTACGGCCTTCTTTTTCAACAGCCCTAATTAATTCAGGTAGATAGGTTTCTACCTTATCTGCACCCATGCGGGTAATAATGTTAATGCGACCTGCTTCATTGTCTGGGTTCAGAACATCCAACAAGCGCAACATATCGTCGGCTTGCATAGTGGGTCCTGCCTTAAAGCCTAAGGGGTTTTTGACACCACGTAAAAACTCTACGTGTGCACCATCTACTTGGCGGGTACGGTCACCAATCCAGAGCATGTGGGCAGAACAATCGTACCAATCGTTAGTCAGGCTGTCTTCACGGGTTAACGCTTGTTCATAGTTCAGGAGTAAGGCTTCGTGAGAAGTGTAAAGGCTTGTTTTATGAAGCTGTGGGGTATTTTCAGCATTAAGACCACAGGCATTCATAAAGCTCAAAGAGCGGTCAATCTGGTCTGCCAGATTTTCATAACGAGTTCCAAGAGGGCTGGTTCGTACGAAGTCTTGATTCCATTGGTGCACTTTTTTCAAGTCTGCGAAGCCGCCTTGAGCAAAAGCCCGTAGTAAGTTTAGGGTGGCAGCCGATTGATTATAGGCTTGCACTAAACGTTCTGGGTTAGGCACGCGAGCAGCAGAAGTGAAATCTGTGCTGTTGATAATGTCACCCCGATAACTGGGTAACTCTACGCCATCAAAGGTTTCAGTATCAGCAGATCTAGGTTTGGCGAATTGGCCAGCCATACGACCTACCTTCACTACTGGGCAACTGCCCGCAAAGGTCAATACCACAGCCATTTGTAACATGACTTTAAAAGTGTCACGTATGTTAGATGCGCTAAATTCAGCGAAACTTTCTGCACAATCTCCGCCTTGTAATAAAAAGGCCTCACCATCAGTGACTTGGGCTAATTGTTTTTTTAGCTCCCGAGCCTCTCCTGCAAATACCAAGGGAGGTACCTGAGCAAGTTGTTGCTCAACGCGAGTTACTGCGTTGGAATTGGGATAGTTAGGTTGCTGTAATATTGGGAATTCACGCCAACTGGTTGGAGACCATGGTTTCATTAGGAGAGCCAAAAAAGGTAGGTTGAGCAATGCCCTTGGCAGTGCACGAAGTGTGCCCATTTTATATCACGCCTATCAGTTAGGTTCAATCTGACTCTGCGATATTTGTAACCAAGAGAGCACTAAATATAGTGGCTGTAAACTAGACACGTTCTGTAATATTGCTATCCAGAATGCTAAAGCATTATTGCACGGTTTACTTTTACTTACATTGGGCTATATTATGTAACGAAAGGGTAATTTAATATATTAAAGTGTAAGTATTTATTACCGTACCGAGTATTTGACCGATGTGGTTGTTCAACACACAACTTGGAACTGACAAGTGGATTTTAATAAAAGTACACAAATTTTAATTGTGGAAGACGATGAGCGCTTGGCTGAGCTTACTCGCGAATACTTAACCAACAATGGCCTTTGCGTGAGTGTAGAGCACAATGGTGCAGTTGCCGTAGGGCGTATTAAGGCAGAGCAACCTGATCTAGTTATCTTAGACTTGATGTTGCCCGGCGAAGATGGCTTGGGTGTCTGTAGGCTAGTAAGGCCAGAATATAGCGGCCCAATTATAATGTTAACGGCCCGTACTGACGAATTGGATCAGGTGGTAGGATTAGAAGTTGGTGCTGATGATTATGTTTGTAAACCGGTGGCCCCAAGGCTGTTGCTGGCTCGAATTAGTGCCATGTTGCGCAGAACCAACAAATCCCCAGCAGCTTCGGAAATCACTGCACTACAAAACTCTGCTGGTGCTCGGCATCACTTTGGAAGTCTCATTATCGACAATGCAATGCGTGAAGCATGGCTAGGCGATGATGACATTGAATTGACCAGTGCTGAGTTTGACTTGTTATGGCTGCTTGCCAGCAATGCTGGGCGTGTATTAAGCCGCGAAGAAATTTTCTCTGCCCTGCGAGGTATTTCCTACAACGGTCAAGACCGATCCATAGATGTGCGAGTTTCCCGTATTAGGCCCAAAATTGGCGATGACCCCGATCATCCTAGGCGCATAAAAACCGTCCGTAGCCGAGGTTATTTATTCGTGAAGGCTAATTAGGTGGACTTGCCAGCAAACCCAATGATTTTGGGGCGCATGGAGCAACAAATGGCGCTTCAGCAAGAGCTAATGGCCGCCATTTCCCATGAAATAAGAACCCCAGTCGCGCGCTTAAGTTTTGCCCTGCAGTTATTGCAAGATGCCTTAGAAGAGGATAAGGCGGGAGAGCGACAAATAGACATGATGTCTTCGTGCAAGGGCATGGCGCAAGATCTTGAAGAAATTAATGATTTGCTTGCTGAAACAATGACCTATATTCACCTAGAAGAGGGTGGGCCAAGGATTATTTTTCAAAAAGTAGATGTAAAAACTATACTTATTAACCTCTGTGTTCAATATTCTAGTTTGAACCCTCAATTAAATATTACGGTAGACCCGTCTCTAGATGATTTAATTGTTGACGTAGAACCCGTGCAGTTACGAAGAGCTTGCCAGAATTTGCTGGGTAATGCGGTTAAGTATGCCACATCTACCGTACTGCTAGGGTATCGCTTAGATGCTGACTCTTGTGTCTTGACGGTTGAAGATGACGGCCCAGGTATTCCAGAATCCGAGTATGGCCGCGTATTTTCACCCTTTACAAGATTGGATGAAAGCCGTAATCGCAGCACTGGCGGATTTGGCTTAGGGTTATCCATTGTTCGGCGTATTGCTTATTGGCATGGTGGGCGAGCAATTGCTGGTCGAAGTGATAAGTTAGGTGGTGCTAATATGATGATACGATTACCTGTACACCAACCTACAGACAGTCTTCCGGTGCCCTCAATGGCTCACCTTTCTGGTTCGTTTGCTTAATACCAACTAAAGTGGCTGCAGACGTTTCCCGTGCAGTGACAAGAAAATCCATCATGTATTTGCTGTCGGCTTGATCACTGCGTACGGCAGCATAAAGAGTACACCAAATGCCAGATTCTGACATAGGTATGGCGGTGACATAACCACGACTGCTGTATTCGTCTAAGGCCCAATTCGGTAAAGCACATACCCCCCGGCCACTGGCTACTAACTGCATCATCATTACAGTGAGTTCAGCATGCCTTATGGCTGCAGGCTCTACATCTGCGGGATCTAAGAATTGCACAAATACATCTAACATATCGCGATCAACGGGATAACAAATGAGTGTTTGGTCAGCGATATCTTGTGCTTCTATAAAGGCTTTTTCGGCTAACGGGTGGTGATTGCTAACCGCAAGCACGGACTCGTAGCTAAACAATGGCACATAGCTTATGCCTGGTAAATCCTTAGGGTTAGCAGTGATTACAAGGTCCAGCTCACCACTTCGCAGTGCCGGTAGGGGTGCAAAATTGAAGCCACTGGCTAAATCAAGCTCCACCTCGGGCCAATCGGCACGGTAACGGTCTAAGCTAGGCATTAACCATTGAAAGCAACTATGGCACTCTATGGCGATATTAAGGCGACCTACAGCACCCGCAGCTAAACGGATGATTTCGCGTTCTGTATTACGAATCTGTGGCAGCAGGTCATCTGCAAGAAGCAGTAATCGCTGACCCGCAGTGGTAAATTCCACGGGTTTGGTTTTCCTCATAAACAGGTCTAAGCCAAGTTTATGCTCAAGGTCTTTAATTTGATGGGATAAAGCCGACTGGGTAAGAAAGACCTTCTCTGCCGCTTCCACCAGACTGCCTGTTTCTCTAAGGGCTGAGAGAGTGCGTAGGTGTCGTAACTCAATCATATGGCCTACTTATACTTGTGGTTGTAATAACAAAAACTCCATCAGTGCTTTTTGAGCATGTAAACGGTTCTCAGCCTCGTCGTATACCACACTGCGTGGGTCACTGAGCATGTCGTGACTAACTTCTAAACCGCGGTAGGCTGGTAAACAATGCATGAAAAGGGCTTCTGGCTCTGCCAAATCCATTAGTGTGGGGTTAACTTGATAGTCCTCAAAGGCAGTTTCGCGCGCTTTCTTTTCGTCTTCTTGACCCATAGAGGCCCAAGTGTCGGTAACTACCAAATGGCTGCCAATGACAGCTTGTTTAGGATCTTGTACCAGATGCACTCGGTCAGCATTGTTGGCCATCAGCTGTGTATTTGGTAAATACCCATCTGGGCACGCTACGTTGAGTTTAAAATTAAACTGTTTGGCGGCATTAATAAACGAATGGCACATGTTGTTGCCATCACCAATCCAGGTGACAGTCTTGCCACTGATGCTGCCTCGGTGCTCAACAAAGGTTTGTATATCAGCTAACAATTGACAGGGGTGGTAATCATCCGTAAGAGCGTTAATAACAGGGACTTTGGAATGAGCTGCAAACTCTTCTACTTGGGCGTGGGCAAAAGTACGAATCATAACAATGTCGGCCATGCTGGAGATTACCCGAGCACTATCTGCAATAGGCTCCCCACGGCCTAGGTGTGTGTCTCGTGGAGAGAGGAATATAGCATGTCCACCTTGTTGCGCCATACCTGCTTCAAACGACACCCGTGTCCGTGTAGATGACTTTTGAAAAATCATAGCCAATACCTGATTGCGGAATGGCTCATAAAGGGTCTTCGAATTGCGTATTTGTTTGAGTTCGATGGCGCGTTGAATGACCCAATGGAGCTCGTTAGGAGTCAAGTCGAGCAAGGTTAAAAAGTGACGTGGTGACGAGTTGGGCATGGAAAATGGCCGCCTAAACCAAGAATGATAGGGGTAATGGCCTATGCTTGCAAATATATAAGCTTATAAGGTCTATATATATTGTAAATTATGGTAAATAGTGTGGATCATGGTGTTTTTTTGGCCAAATAATAACTGACTAAATTGGTCGGATATGGGTATAATTGCCCCAATTGAATTATGCAACCATAAATGAGCGAGACCATAATTATGGATACGTTAACCACCATTAAAGAACAGATCGAAAGCAATGCCATTTTACTGTACATGAAAGGTACGCCTAAATTTCCTCAGTGTGGATTTTCTTCACAAACAGTGCAAAACCTTATGAACTGTGGAGAACGTTTTGCTTTCGTTAATATACTAGAGCATCCAGACATTCGGGCAGAATTGCCCAAGTATGCCAATTGGCCAACGTTCCCGCAGTTGTGGATCAGTGGTGAATTAGTTGGCGGTTGCGATATCATCACCGATTTAGCTCAATCAGGTGAGTTAGCTGAAATGATAAGCGCCGCTGCACCTGCCGAAGCAGATGCAGACACAGAGTAATTTAATAATCAAAAAACTAACTATTATAGAGGAACAACTATGAGCGTATTAGTAGGCAAGCAAGCGCCAGATTTTACAGTACCAGCCGTATTAGGCGATGGCACTATTGTTGATGATTTTAATCTTTCTGAAGCCATTAAAGGCAAATACGGGTTGGTCTTTTTCTACCCCTTAGACTTTACCTTCGTTTGTCCTTCTGAGCTGATTGCATTAGATCACCGTATGGATGAGTTTAAAGCTCGTAACGTTGAAGTTATTGGAGTGTCAATCGACTCTCATCACACCCACAGTGCATGGCGTAATACGGCTATAAACGATGGTGGTATCGGCCCAGTTAAGTACACATTAGCAGCAGACATGGCACATAATATTTGTCGCGCTTATGATGTTGAATTAGCTGATGGTAGCAAGGCGTACCGCGGTGCGTTTATTATTGACCGTGAAGGCCAAGTTCGTTCACAAATCATCAATGACCTGCCACTAGGTCGTAACATGGACGAACTATTGCGCATAGTCGATGCCCTTCAGTTCCACGAAGAGCACGGTGAAGTATGCCCAGCTGGTTGGAACAAAGGTGACTCAGGCATGAAAGATTCAGCTGCTGGAGTAGCCTCTTACCTAACTGAGAATTCAGACAAGCTATAAGTGTTGTCCTATAAAAAGCCCCGTTAGCCTTGTGTTATCGGGGCTTTTTTATGTACAGAGTGAACGGCATACTCCGTCTGCTCTTAGTAGCCTTGAGGCAGGTTTTGCCCCGCTGACAGAGATGTCAGGTAGGATGGCGTTAATAACCCTGCTAAATCGTCATTGCATAACCCTATAGGGCTAGTTAAAATTACACCCTACCTATTTCTATTGCATTTGCATTTGTTATCTATAAGGCACCTTGAATGGCCCCTACTCCTGCTAGAACGAGCCCAAAAGTGACTCAAGCACCAGTTCCTATGCGTTTTGTTGGGCCTATGAAAATTAGTGCTCAAGCCAGCATAGATGCTGCATGGCAAGATAAGGTCTCAGTGCCGCTGGCTACCTATGAAATTCCCTTGTGGCATTCAGTGGGTCGTGGTGCGCGTTTGTCGATTTTATGTGGTGATGGCATTAAAACAACTCTAGTTGATGAGCGCATGACGCGCTCTATCTTGCTAGAGGCTGGCGATGCAAGCCAAGTCCTAAGTGCATGGCAATCCATTCATATGCGTCAGGAAGAAATGCAGCGCATTGTTAGCCAAACCAGCCGTTTTGCTAAGTTGATTGATATGAACATGCAAATCGTTGCTAATTTGTTGTACTTGCGCTTAGAATTTAAGACAGGGGACGCATCAGGTCACAATATGGTCACCCAAGCAGCTGATAGTCTCATGCAATGGGTGTTGGCTGAATACCCGCAGCTTAACTACAGCTCGATCTCTGGTAACTATTGCAGTGATAAAAAGGCCACCGCCGTAAACGGTATTTTAGGACGAGGCAAATATGTTGTTGCAGAGCTAACGGTGCCACGGGGTTTGTGTGAGCGCAAGTTGCTTACGACACCAGAAAAAGTGGTTGATCTCAATATTAAAAAAAACCTGTTGGGCACATTAATGGCTGGTGGTTTGCGTAGTGCTAATGCTCATTTTGCTAATATGTTATTAGGTTTTTATTTAGCCACTGGTCAAGATGCAGCTAATATTATCGAAGGATCACAAGGTATGGTGCATGCAGAAGTAAAACAAGGCGACTTGTACTTCTCCTGTACCTTACCTAACATTATTGTAGGTACCGTAGGTAATGGTAAAGGCTTAGATTTTGTCACAGAAAATTTGACTAAACTAGGCTGTACTCAAGATGTTGAAGCAGGTGCCAATGCTCGACGCTTAGCCCAAATTTGTGCGGCAACAGTTTTATGTGGTGAGCTGTCGCTACTTGCAGCACAAACTAACCCGGGTGAACTCATGCAAGCCCATTTAAAGTTAGAGCGATAAATGAACGATCAAACCAATCGCCGTAAACGGCAACACATAGAAGTCATCGGTCGTGATGAGGGCGTAGAGCGCAATGGCCGTTTTTTTGATGCGATACAGCTACAGCATCGAGCCATGCCAGAAATTAATTTGCATGACGTTGATCCAAGTATAGAAATTATGGGCAAGCGGCTGAGTTTCCCTTTGTTGATTTCATCTATGACTGGTGGTGACGATGCCCTAGTGGGTAAGGTTAATCAACATTTGGCAGAGGCAGCACAAATTACTGGTGTGGCTATGGGTGTTGGTTCACAGCGAGTGATGTTAGAAGATACTAAAGCTCAGGCCAGCTTTGATTTGCGCCGTTATGCGCCAGATGCACTCTTGTTTGCTAATATGGGTGCCATTCAGCTTAATAATGGCATGGCGTCAGCTCAGCTACAGCAGGCCATTGACGTGTTAGCTGCAGATGCTATTTTCCTGCACCTAAACCCGTTGCAAGAAGCAGTGCAACCCGAAGGTGATACTAATTTTGCTAATTTGGCCCAAGCTATTGGTCATGCACAAACTCAACTTAACGTGCCAGTAGTACTTAAAGAAGTTGGAGCAGGCCTGAGTGTGGCCGATATAGAGTTAGGTTTACGACACGGTATTCAGTGGTTTGACGTAGCGGGACGTGGCGGCACTTCATGGGCGCGTATTGAACAACAGCGCCGTGAAGATGCGCATACCCTAGGGTTTACACTGCAAGATTGGGGCATACCTACGCCTTTAGCTATGAAAAATGCCCGCCCATATATGCAGCAAGCAAATTTCATTGCCAGTGGCGGCTTGCGTAATGGGCTAGACTTGCTAAAGAGTGTTATAATGGGCGGCTGTTTAGGTGGTATCGCTAAACCGTTTTTGGCGCCGGCCATGGAATCTACCTCTGCTGTAGTTGATGCTATAGAGGCCTTGAAAAAAGAGTTTGTCACCGCCATGTTTTTGTTATCTGCAAGTAATGTAGATGATTTGCACTTAAATGATTCGTTAGTGCTTAGTGAAAGTTAGTCTCAGATATTTATACTTCATTAAGTTTGTAGCAGGGAAGGTCGAGAAGTTATATGCCCGTTGGTATTGATGATATAAGTTTTTATACCGCTAATTTTAGCCTAGATTTGCAAGAGCTAGCGGCCAACAATGGCTCCAATGCCGCCAAGTACACTGTTGGCATAGGCCAAGAGCGTATGAGTGTGCCCGGCGCCGACGAAGATGTAGTCACCATGGCAGCCAATGCCTGTGTGCCTTTATTAGAAGGTATGAAGACACGAGGTGAAGACTCAAACGCTATTAAAACTATCTTGTTTGCCACAGAAACAGGTATCGACCAATCCAAGGCCGCTGGAGTATATTTACACTCTCTGCTAAAGCTTAGCCCACGTTGCCGCGTGGTTGAACTCAAACAAGCCTGTTATAGCGCTACTGCAGCCTTGCAACTCGCAACAGCATGGGTTGCCCGTAAGCCTAAAGAAAAAGTATTGGTCATCGCTTCTGATATTGCTCGTTATGAGCGCCAAACACCTGGTGAAGCGACTCAGGGCTGTGGTGCTGTTGCTATGATAGTGAGCGCTAACCCGAGGCTCATTGTGCTTGATTCTGAGACTGGAATTCACACGGAAGATGTGATGGATTTTTGGCGTCCTAACTATCGCTCAACCGCCTTAGTAGATGGTAAATATTCCACCAAGGTATATTTACGTTGTGTACGTTCTGCATGGCAAGATTTTCAGCAACAAAGTGATTTGAAATTTGCTGATTTTGATTATTTCTGTTACCACTTACCATTTAGTCGTATGGCTCAAAAAGCCCACAATCACCTTGCTAATGGCAATGCTCACGAACTCAGCACCAAAACTTTAGAAGACCAAATTTCCTCTAGCCTTATTTATAATCGTATCACTGGCAACAGCTATACGGCTGCTATGTATATTGGGTTTATTTCTTTGCTAGACAATACCGCTGCTAATTTGGCTGGTAAACGTATTGGTTTCTTTAGCTATGGCTCTGGCAGCGTGGGAGAATTTTTTACGGGCACCCTTGTAGAAGATTATCAAGACATGCTGCATCAGCAGGGTCACCAGTCCATGCTTGAATCACGACAGCCACTAAATTATGCCGACTATCAGAAAATGTACGCCTTTGAAGTGCCTACAGATGGTGGTGATCACGAGTTTGAGCATCAAACCAACGGTAAATTCCGCTTAACAGGTATTAGCCAACATAAACGCCTTTATCAGGTGCGATGACCGCATCTGACTCTATGGCCTCCCAAATGTCTTCGGCCTCTCCAGCACGGCCCACTTGCACTCGTGTAAGGGTGCCAGGTAAAGTTATTATTAGTGGTGAACATGCGGTTGTTTATGGCGCTCCTGCCTTAGCATGTGCCATTAAAAAATACGCCTTTGCTAAAGTCACTAACAGCCATTTACTGGGGGTTCACCTTAAGGTCCCTGAATTTGGTATTGATCAACAATTCAGTAATTTGCAACTTTCTCAGTTAGGTCAGCAGACCCAGTTTCGCCATCAGCAATACCTCACTGCCTCAGGCCTTTTATCGAACGTGGTCTCAAACCCGGTGGAGTTTTTTGCAGCGGCCATAGGTGCTAGCGGCCTTGTTGATGTATTATTAAATCAGCAGGGCCTAGTTATAGAACTCACCATGGATCTAGCTACTGGTGGTGGCATGGGCTCGTCAGCGGCTTTGGTTGCCGCCATGTTGGCAGCGGCCTTTAAACATTTGGGTCAGCCCTTAACTCCTACAGAACTTATCTCAAAAACGACTCAAAGTGAACAGTGGCAGCATGGCCGCTCTAGTGGCTTAGACCCTTATGTGTGTGTAATGGGTGGTTTGCAGCAATATCAAAAGGGCTGTGGTGAACGTCAAGAGCTGAAACAGCTAAGCCAGTACTTTTTGGTCACAACGGGGCAACCAGATAGTTCTACAGGTGAGTGTGTAGATGCTGTTAAACGACAAAATTTGCCACAAGCCCTATGGCATCAGTTTGAGCTGATTCAAGAAAATCTACTGCAATGTATGTTAGGTGACATGAAGGAAGATATGATTAACGCCATCTCAGCTAATCACAGGCTGCTTCAACATATTGGTGTAGTGCCAAATACCGTAGCAGATTTCGTTGCTAAGATAGAGTCTAAGGGTGGGGCGGCAAAAGTGTGTGGTGCTGGCAGTGTGGTTGGTGACCATGGAGGTTTAGTTTTCGCCGCAGGCATAGAACAAACTCACATTGAACAACTCTGCTTAAGCCACGGTTATGACGTTCAAACAATGGTTCCAGACCTAGAGGGAGTGTTTTACTTTGACTAGTGTAAGCGTTATTGCATCTGCACCAGCCAATACCATGCTTATGGGTGAGCACGCAGTTTTGTTTGGCCATAGCGCTCTTGTTTGTGCTTTAACTCAGCGTATCTACGTTGGGGCGAATAAGCGTTCAGATGGACAAATAGTTATTGAGTCTGAATTAGGCCAGTTTCAATGCTCACTTAGTGATCTGGATGGACAGATACGCGAAAGCTCCTCCTTTAGCTTTGTATTGCAGGCACTTGCCCTTTGTGATTTAGTTGAGGGTGTGCAGCTAGTGATTGAATCAGACTTTGAACACACACTAGGGCTAGGGTCATCAGCAGCCGTTACTGTGGCTGCGCTGGGGGCTATTGAATTACTCACCAAAGGCCAGTTAGATGCTCAGGCGGTAATGAGCTTAGGGATTGAGTCTATCCGTAAAGTACAGGGTAGGGGTTCTGGTGCTGATGTTGCTGCCAGTGCATTAGGAGGTATTGTTAAGTTTCAAGCTAAGCCGGTTAGTGCTCATAAGGTTAACCTTTCTGCCGAAGCATGGCAGGGTGCACCGAATTTGCGATTAGTTTATTGTGGTTATAAAACGCCCACACCAATAGTCATTGAGCACGTGGCTCAAGCAGCGTCTAAAGAACCAAAACTTTTTCAACAACTTTATGAGCAAATGGGTGCCTGTGTTGACACAACCGTTGATACACTGACCAATGAAGACTGGCAAACGTTTGCCCAATCTATGGATCAGTATCAAAACCTAATGCGAGACCTTGGTGTGAGTGATGAAACCATCGAGACCATCATTCAGTTAGGTCAAAATCAGGCCAAAACTGATGCTTTGTTTGGCGCCAAAATTTCTGGTTCTGGGCTAGGAGATTGTGTCCTCTTAATCGGTAGTGAGCAGTTAGATTGGCCTCACACTCAAATGTCAATACAAATAGATCCCCAAGGCTTGCGCCAAGAAACAGATCTACCCAGTCAAACGCACCATGAGACATTATCATGAACCAAACCTCAGTAAGCCTAATCTCTGTTAATGATTGGGTTAGTCAAATTTTGGGTGAAGCTAAACATAAGTCACCAGCGGCCCAAGCTAGTGCCTACGCACCCAGCAACATTGCCTTGAGCAAATACTGGGGCAAACGTGAGTTGAGCTTTAACTTACCTATAACTGGCTCTCTGTCCATTTCTTTGGCTGAACATGGCACTAAAACGGGCCTCTCAGTGATAGATGCTCCAATGCATCAAGTCATACTCAACGGTAAAGAAGTCAGCGCAAATCAGAGTTTTTCAATCAAGGTTAGTCAGTGGTTAGACCGAGTGTTGCCAAACGTTCTGAAATTACGAGTCGATACTCACAATACCGTACCTACGGCAGCAGGATTAGCTTCATCGGCAAGTGGATTTGCAGCCTTAACGCTAGCCACAAATAGTCTTATGGGTTGGCAGCTACCGGAGCGCCAGCTATCCGCATTAGCTCGCTTAGGTAGCGGCAGTGCCAGTCGCTCCTTGTGGCACGGCTTTGTTAAATGGCAAGCTGGAGAGCAGGCCAATGGCAGCGACAGCGTTGCTTTTCCGTTGGAACATCAATGGCCAGAATTAAGGATCGGTTTATTAACTGTTTCAAGCCAAAAAAAAGCAGTTTCTTCCCGAGAGGGCATGGCACGAACCATCACTACTTCCGCCCTATACAACCAGTGGCCACAACAAGCCGAGTCAGATCTTGCTACCATTGAAACCGCTATCATAGCTGGTGATTTTGAAACCATGGCTAAAACTGCAGAACATAACGCCATGAGCATGCACGCCACCATGGCTGGCGCATGGCCCCCACTAGTCTATTGGCAGCCTGACTCCTTAACCCAAATGCAGAAAGTTTGGCAGCTACGTGAACAAGGGCTCCCTCTTTATCTTACGATGGATGCTGGGCCCAACCTTAAACTCCTTTTTGAGGCTAAGCATCAATCAGATGTAGAAGCAGCCTTCCCCGAAGTTCAAGTGATCACCCCATTTGGATAGGTGAAATTATTTTTATTTATTATTAAGTAACTGATTTTTATTAATAAATGTAAATTTAAAATGAACAGGTCAAAATCTCAAAGATTGTTGAGCATGCTTTGAACGGCCCGTAAGTTCTTGTATCCTTAGGCACTATGGTGGGTTGTGAGTTGCCTAGCAAATGAGTAGTGATTCACTGTGAAAACATTTGTCCAATTAGATTGCTAAGGTATTTACAAAAGAGAACGCAAACATGAAAAAACTGGCCTTGGATGCGATAGATATACGTATTTTGTGTGCGGTCCAGCACCATGGGAAAATTAGTAAAATTAAACTCGCAGAGCTGGTTAATCTATCGCCAACGCCTTGTTGGGTGAGATTAGATAAGCTTAAAAAGTTAGGCGTAATTAAGGGTTACAGAGCCGACATCGATATTGATCGAATGATTGATTTGACGAAGGTAATTGTCACGGTGGCATTAAAAACCCATAAGAAATCTGACTTTAACAGGTTTGAATCTTACATACGTGAAATAGACGAAATCGTTGAATGTTTTGCTACTGGTGGTGGCTCTGATTATGTTATGACAATAATTTCCAGAAATCTTACTGATTTTCAGTGCTTAGTTGAGCAACTGCTCAACGAAGAAATTGGTATCGATCGCTATGTTATCTATATTATTACAAAGGAGGTTAAAAAGACCTCTCCAAACCTAGTAACACTTCTGTCTAAGTAACTTTAACAAAAGAGGATGAGACAGGGCTCTCCTAGACAACCTTACCTAGCAGAAAATGTCATTGTGTGGACAGGGTATCTCGGATGGTAATCGCCATTCAAACTTATTTTCAAATATACTTCTTCTCGTTATAAATGAGACTAAATAGGCTTGTTACAAGAATTACTTAGACCATTTTTAACACCAAGTTCAGATATAGTTTTGTTTTACAGTTTAGCATCAGGTTGTATCCGTAATTGCTATCAACTGACCATATGAGGAGTTCCCCATGACAGCACCTAGAGAGTTTGGTTTTGGCACACAGATTCGTAAATCACCTTACTTTGACGCAACAATACGCTGGGGCGCCAAAGATTTTTCTGTCTATAATCATATGTATATCCCGCGCGACTTTGGCAACCCAGAAGAGAATTTTTGGAACTTAGTAAACGGCGCAATCCTATGTGATGTTGCTGTTGAGCGGCAGGTAGAAATCACTGGCCCAGATGCTGCAAAATTGGTGCAGTATCTCATTTCACGCGATCTTTCAAAATGTGCCGTAGGCCAGTGTAAATATGTTCTACTTACCAATGCAGAAGGTGGCATTCTGAATGACCCAATATTGCTTCGTTTGGCTGAAAATCACTTTTGGATATCTCTAGCAGATAGTGATATTTTATTCTGGGCTCAGGGAGTTGCTGTGCACTCTGGACTGGATGTGCATATTTGTGAACCTGATGTTTCTCCCTTGCAGTTACAAGGCCCAAAGTCTGGTGAGGTAATGCAAGCGTTGTTTGGTGAAAGTATTGTTGATCTGAAATATTACTGGCTGCGTGAATATGAGTTAGATGGTATACCTTTAATTGTTTCCCGCACAGGCTGGTCAAGTGAGTTGGGCTATGAGCTCTACTTACGAGATGCTTCAAAAGGTGCCCTGCTATGGGAAACAATTATGGCAGCAGGCAAGCCTTTTGGTCTTAAGCCAGGTCACACCTCTACCATTCGCCGTATCGAAGGAGGGATGTTGTCCTACCACGCTGATATGGATATCAAAACTAACCCCTATGAGCTGGGACTCGACCGGCTGGTTGATCTTGATGCTGATATTGAATTCATCGGTAAGCCTGCATTACAAAAAATCCGCCGCGAAGGTGTGGCACGTAAGCATGTTGGCTTAATAATAAGTGGCCCTGCAATAACCGGTTCTAATACCTGCTTTTGGGAGTTAGAGAAAGATGGCCAGCAAATTGGTAAAGTAACATCTGCTGTTTATTCGCCCCGTTTAGAGAAAAATATCGCACTGGCCATGGTTGAATCTGAGTTTGCTGCACTAGGTACAGATTTTTTAGTCATAAACCCCACTGGCAACACAATTGCAACAGTTGTAAGGAAACCTTTCTTTGATGCTAAAAAGAAATTGACAGCCAGCTAACTATAATCGCGTATTGTATTGGCCCAACACTTAATAGGGCAACGAAAGGTTACTAATAGATGGCGACTCTGTATTCCAATGGGCGACTGGTTATTGTGGCTAAAAGCAATGCAAACCGGTTCTTTGGCTTACGCTTAACAACTCCTCTAGGTGCAATTTTTAGTTAGAAACCGTGATAACTCAATAGTATTTCACGCTATTGATTAACATATTTCTGTTATCATATAAGTACATAAATCATACAAGAAACTAATGCCTTTGAAGAACTCGGCCACCTTTTGTGGCTGAGTATGTTGCTAAGTTGATGTCATTTGGACTGCTTAAAAAAGAGCGTGCGGGTTGAATGCTGAATTGTATTGTCCTGCATCAAAACCTTAATGCCTTAATCGACTTTTTGCAAGATGAGTGTTGTACAGATGCCCGAATCCAACTAGCTAAATCAACCAAATAGGCCAGAGCAAGAATGAAAGGTTTTGTGCTTTCCCGCCACAGCCAAGATACTGACGAAGGTATCAATCTTACCTATTGGTTAGCCACTGACGATGGCCCAGTGTGTCTGCAGCAAGCGCAGCAAGAGTCCGTTTGTTTTTTACCTTTGTCTCAGCAAAACCATGCGCAAACATTAATGCAGTCCATGGGATGGGATAGTTCTATTTGGCGTTTCCAATCTCTGGGCCTTAAAACCTTCCAACATGAATCTGCAGTTGCTCTTTATATTTCTAACCATAAGGTGTTTCAGCAAGCGTGTGGTGTGTTACGTGAGGCGCAGATTAGCCTGATGGAACAGGATATTCAGCCGCAAGAACGTTATTTGATGGAGCGTTTTATTAGTGCTAGTTTGGTGTCTGATGTTTCTCCAATTAATGGTGTGTTAGCGGACGCTCGCGTAAAAAGTTGTGAATACATCCCCAATATCAAATCACTATCTCTCGATATTGAAACCACTATGGATGGCAAAACCATTCACAGTATTGCTGTATATGGGATGGAGAATGATGCTCCAGTGGAACGGGTTTGGTTGCATTGGCCAACCAATATGCCCATGGAATCTGTAGAATCTTTGCCGGAATCCACCCGCATTTGTAACAACGAAAGGCAACTGTTGAAACAGTTTAGTCAGTGGCTACAAGATTATGATCCAGACGCGATTATCGGTTGGGCGTTGGTTCAGTTTGATTTTCAAATTCTGTGTGCCCGAGCGCGGGAGTTAGGTGTACGTTTACGGTTAGGTCGTGGGGGTGAGGAAATTCGTTGGCTGGCAGGACAGGGAAGCCGTCCTGCAAGGCTTTATATGCCAGGCCGTGTGGCCTTGGATGGTATTGAAGTGATGCGCTCGGCGACCTGGCAATTTGAATCTTTCGCTTTAGAAAATGTGGCGCAACAGATGCTGGGACGTGGCAAAAACATTACTAAACCGCAAGACCGTGGCGAAGAAATTCAGCGTATGTATCAAGAAGAGCCGGCTTCGTTAGTCAAATATAATCTAGAAGATTGTCGCTTGGTTTGGGACATTTTTATTAAGGCTGACTTGATGGCTTTTCTCATCGAGCGTGCTCGGTTAACAGGGTTGCCGATGGATCGAATAGGCGGCTCGTCCCAAGCCTTTGATCACTTATATTTGCCGCGCTTACATCGTCAAGGTTATGTAGCGCCAGCATTTGCCTCTGGCCAGGCAGGTGATAGCCCTGGCGGATTTGTGATGGATTCTAAACCTGGGCTTTACCGCAATGTGTTGGTGTTAGACTTTAAAAGTCTGTACCCAAGTATTATTCGAAGCTTCCAAATTGATCCCTTAGGATTAATTCAAGGTTTACAGGAAGATGATGCTGTAAATGGTTATAAAGGGGCCCAATTTAGCCGTAATCAAAGCATTTTGCCGGATATTATTGGTGACTTATGGGCAGCAAGAGATGTGGCTAAGGCTAACAATAACATGCCACTATCTACCTCCATAAAGATTGTAATGAACTCCTGTTATGGCGTCTTAGGTTCCAGCGTTTGTCGTTTTTATGACCAGCGTTTAGCCAGTTCCATTACTTTACGGGGCCATGCAATCTTGAATCAAACCAAAGACCTTATTCAGCAACAAGGCATGCAGGTGATCTACGGTGATACAGATTCTGTGTTTGTGTGGTTAGGTGATGAAACCATCTCCTTAGATCAGGTGCAAGCAAAGGGGAACGCTTTGGCGCAGTTACTGAATGAGTGGTGGACGAATCACCTGAAAGTTGAGTTTGAACTAAAAAGTTATCTAGAAATTGAGTTTGAAACCTACTTTAGCCGCTTTGTCATGCCCACTATAAGGGGGCAAGAAACAGGCAGTAAAAAACGTTATGCAGGCATAACTGTTACCCCAGATGGCTCCACAAAGATGCTTTTCAAAGGTTTAGAGCAAGTGCGGACAGACTGGACTAAGTTGGCAAGAGAGCTTCAAGCAGAGCTTTACCAGCGAGTGTTTAATGACCAACCTTATGTTGACCTTATTAAGCCTTTGTTGGAGCAAATAAGGGCAGGGCAGTTAGACCATAAGTTAGTGTATCGTAAGCGATTACGCAGACCATTAGTTGAATATCAAAAGAACGTCCCACCTCATGTGCAAGCTGCACGAAAAGCTGAAGCGTGGCGCTTACAAAACCAATTACCATCGGCTTATTCCAAGGGTGGTTGGATCGAATACGTGATCACCCTTACGGGGCCAGAACCTTTGGAAATGAGCCCTAATAACTACGACTATGAACATTATATTGACCGTCAAGTTGAGCCGGTGGTTGATGGTATTTTACCTTTCATAAATGACAGTTTTGCTAACATTACTGAGCGGCAGTTAGGTTTGTTTTAGGGTGTCGGTGGGCATGGTTTGTTACTAGTCTCCTAAAGTCCCACCTTTGCTATCTTTACTTACTTGATTGATCAATCAAATGTTGGGGAAAGTCCTCAATTTTTTCACAGCCAACCTGTTCCATAACCTGCTGAATCTGGCGTTTAAGAATTTCTAGGGCCTGGTTTCCGCCTTTTGCACCCATCGCGCACGCGCCAAACATAGGGGCTCGGCCGAGGAAAGTGAACTTGGCACCTGACGCCAAGCTAGAAGCAATATCTGCACCTGATCGAATACCACCGTCCATCATCAAGGTGACTCTGTCGCTGTATTTTTTTGCCAGCTCTGTGAGTGGCTTGATGGTAGATTCTCCACAGTCCAGCTGCCTACCACCATGATTTGAAACGATTAAACCGTCCGCACCCAACCTAATGGCTAACTCAGCGTCTTCAGGATTGACGATGCCTTTGATCACCAGATTACCTTTCCACTGGTCACGAACCGCTTTGATTTTGTCTTCTGTTAAACGGCCAGAAAAGGTCTTATTCATAAACAGGCCGAGATGTTGCATGTTGAGCCCATTGGGAATGTATGGCTTCATGGTTTTAAATTCGGGTGATCCTGCAAAAAGCTGCTCTATGGCCCACCTCGGGTGAGTGGCTATTTGCAGAAGGTTTGCCAAGGTCATTTGTGGTGGGATAGAAAGACCGTTTCGAATTTCTTTAGGGCGGTAAGCAAACGTCGGTGTGTCGGCCAATAAAACCAATGTTTTACAGCCCGCCTGGGCAGCGCGCTCGAGGAGTTTATCGCGCAGTTCATTCGCTTTGGGGTGATAGAGCTGGAACCAGAAGTCACCTTCAGTAATTTCAGAAATGGTCTCAATACTCGCTGTTCCGACTGTACTAAGGCAAAACGGTATATTGTGCTGTTTGGCAGCCTCTGCCAGAATTTCGCATGACTTAGGCCACATGAGTCCTTGAAGTCCAACAGGCGCTATACCGAAAGGGGCATCGTAGGTTTTACCAAATAAAGTGGTTTGTTGCGAAGCGCCATTGAATTTGCGTAAGTAGTACGGGCGAAGTTGAATATCTCGAATTTCTTTTGTATTACGAGCCAGGTTAATGTCAGAAAAACATCCCCCTGTAAGATAATCATAGGCAAAGCCGGGCATGCGTCGTTTCGCGCGTTCGGCTAGCATTTCGATTGAGGGGTAGCGCACATCCATTTTATTTTATCTGCTCAGAGTTATTTTAAGGGTCATCTCAACTTTACTGGAGTTTAAAGGGTGGGATTGTGTTGTTGTAAAAACCAAATAATCTGTTACCTGTAGCTGTGGTGCAAAAGACTCAGTACATTATGCCCTTGGTGGTAGCTAGGCTCTAGTAGCTAGGGGTTATTTGGAGTAAAGTGATCTGACCAAAGTGTCGGTATTTGATATGAACAAAGTAGAGATAATTAGTAAAGCTATTGAGGACGGTATCCGTCAGTGCCAATGGTTGCCGGGGAGTAAATTACCTGGGCAGTTGGCCCTTATGGAGCGGTTTGACGTGTCCCGTACCTGTTTACGTGAGGCTATGACAGGTTTAGAAATGAGAGGGTTAATTACTAGTCGCCATGGTTCGGGTTGTTATGTGAATAACCTATTTGAGTTGCAATTTGCTGAACCTATGTCTGGTGTGGAACTTGATTCCGTGGCCTTGCAGCTATCCATCATGGAAATGCGGTTAGTGTTGGAGGGGGAGGCAGTGCAATATGTCTGTGAGCGCGCAACAGATGATGAATTAGCGGTTATAGCACATGGGTATAAGGCCATTGGGCAGCGCCGTGGCAATGGTCTTCAAAGAGCCAAGGCGGACTTGAAGTTTCACATGCTTATTGCAGAGTCTAGCCACTGCCTCATTGTTGTGTCCTTAAGCCAGTTATTTTACCCCCAGTTTTTTAACGCTATTTACGGCTCTTTGTACAATGTTGCGGGGCACGATTTAAGCCTGTCCGATGAGGTTTCAATAGTTATCAGCGAGCAGCATCGAGCTATTTATGAAGCCGTCATGTTGCGGGATGGCGATGCTGCTAAGACCGCAGCCCAAGAGCATATTGGCTACTCAATGTCTTTACTGGAGAGCAGAGTTTAGTTTGGTTTTTTTTGGGTAAGGCGAGATTGCAGGAAAGGCTTCAAGGCTTGTTCTTCAGGCTCAATGAGGGTAAAATTAGCCCCTCATTTTTTGTGCTATCGTTGTCATGCTAAATGCAACAGCGTTTCACCCCAAGTGGCCTTTGGTAGGGGCCACCACTGAGCAAGGAAACTCTATGCCTGTAGTTACTCTTCCTGATGGTAGTCAGCGCTCCTTTGATGCGCCTGTATCAATCTATGATGTTGCTTTTGACATTGGCCCAGGCCTTGCTAAAGCTGCTGTAGCTGGCAAGGTATCTGGCGAATTAGTTGATACCAGCTATATCATCAATGATGATATAGCTCTTGCTATTGTTACTTCAAGGGATGAAGAAGGCCTTGAAGTGATTCGTCATTCTTGTGCCCATATGATGGCGCAAGCAGTACAAGACGAATTTCCTGGCGCACAGGTGACCATTGGCCCTGTCATTGAAGATGGTTTTTTCTACGATTTTGCCTACGAGCGTCCATTTACCCCAGAAGATTTAATCAAAATTGAATCTCGTATGAAGGCCTTAACTAAGGAAAACCTTCAAGTTGAGCGCCGTATCATGAGCCGCAGTGATGCTGTTGCGTTTTTCAAGGACCTTGGCGAAGACTACAAGGTAGAAATTATTGACAGTATTCCTGGTGAGGAAGATCTATCTTTCTACAGTCAAGGTGGCTTTACAGATTTATGCCGGGGCCCTCATGTGCCTTCTACTGGCCACATTAAGTCTTTTAAGTTGATGAAAGTTGCTGGTGCATATTGGCGTGGCGATTCTAACAACGCTATGTTAACGCGTGTTTACGGCACAGCTTGGGCAGATAAAAAAGACCTTAAAGCCTACTTACACCGCTTAGAAGAGGCAGAAAAGCGTGACCACCGTAAGTTAGGTAAGAAACTAGATTTGTTCCATACCCAAGAAGAAGCGCCAGGTATGGTGTTTTGGCATCCAAATGGTTGGACTATCTACCAAGTGGTAGAGCGTTATATGCGTGAGCGCCAAATTGAAGGTGGCTATCAAGAAGTGAAAACCCCACAAGTGGTTGATCGAAGCCTGTGGGAACGTTCTGGCCACTGGGATAAGTTTTCTGACATGATGTTTACCACATCTTCTGAAAATCGTGACTATGCAGTTAAGCCAATGAACTGTCCATGTCACATTCAGATCTTTAACCAAGGGTTGAAGAGCTACAAAGAATTGCCTATTCGTATGGCTGAGTTTGGCTCGTGTCATCGCAATGAACCATCGGGCACTTTGCACGGTATTATGCGTGTGCGTGCGTTTACCCAAGACGATGGCCATATTTTTTGCTCCGAAAGCCAGATGCAAGATGAAGTGGCTCGTTTTATTGACTTCTTGTACGATGTATATCGCGACTTTGGCTTTGACGATATCATCCTAAAGCTGTCTACCCGTCCAGAACAACGCGTAGGAGCTGACGAAGTTTGGGATCGTGCTGAGGCAGCTTTAGAAGAGGCACTAAATGCCAAACAATTACCGTTTGATATTTTGCCAGGCGAAGGTGCTTTTTATGGTCCTAAGATTGAATTCTCCTTGAAGGATTGTCTTGGCCGAGTTTGGCAGTGTGGCACTGTTCAAGTAGACTTTTCCATGCCGGGTCGCCTTGATGCGCAGTTTGTAAACGAAGCAGGTGATCGTGAAGTTCCGGTGATGTTACACCGTGCAACTTTGGGCTCATTTGAGCGTTTTTTAGGTATTTTGATCGAAAACTTTGCCGGTGCCATGCCACCTTGGTTAGCACCCAAACAAGTGTCGATTTTGAATATTACGGACAAACAAGCGCCTTTTTGCAAAGAAGTTGCAGAAAATTTGACAAAAATGGGCTTTAGGGCCGCTGCGGACTTGAGAAACGAAAAGGTAGGCTTTAAAATCCGCGAGCACACAATTCTTAAAGTTCCTTATTTGCTAGTTATTGGCGATAAGGAAGTTGAAACCCAAACTGTCACAGTGCGAACTCGTACGGGTGAAGATTTGGGTAATATGAGCCTACAATTATTTGCCGATTTGCTTAATGCAGACATCGCCAAATTAGGCCGCACTGAAGCGTAAGTATACGCTTCAAATTATGAATTAACGGAGATACCGAAATTAAACGGGAATACACTAAGGGCAAAACAAAACGCCCAACAATTAACGAACATATTGAAGCGACAGAATGTCGCCTCATCGGTGCTGACGGCGAACAAGTCGGCATTGTTTCTGTAGCCGAAGCACTGCAAATGGCAGAAGCTGCCAAGCTGGATCTAGTTCAGATCGCAGCAGACGCTGAGCCCGTAGTCTGTAAGATTATGGACTATGGCAAGCAAGTGTTTGAAGTTAAAAAACAGAAAGCAGCTGCTAAAAAGAAGCAAAAGCAGACGCAAGTGAAAGAAATCAAGTTCCGTCCCGGGACTGATGTAGGAGATTATCAGGTAAAACTACGCAACCTGATCCGTTTCCTAGAGAATGGTGACAAGACGAAAGTAACCTTGCGTTACCGTGGTCGTGAGATGGCACACCAAGAATTGGGTATGGAATTACTCAAGCGTGTAGAAGTCGATTTGGCTGAATACGCTGGAGTAGAGCAATACCCAAAGATGGAAGGCCGTCAATTGACTATGGTGTTGGCACCAAAGAAAAGAAAGTAACCCTTAAAAGTTACAATCGGGAGACCGTTTAAGAGTTTAGGTTCTTAATTGCGTCTTCATTAACAATCAACGAATGCGTGGAGTAAATGTAATGCCTAAGATGAAATCTTGTAGCGGTGCTGCAAAACGATTCAAGAAAACTGCTAACGGTTTTAAACACCGTCAGTCCTTCACCAGTCATATTTTGACCAAAAAGAGTACTAAGCGTAAGCGTCATTTACGTGGCACTCTGCAGATTTGTGCTGCGGATAAGCCATTAGTAAGACGCATGTTGCCGTATATCTAATTAGTCACTGGTAAGGAGAAAGTATAATGTCTCGCGTAAAACGTGGTGTCCAAGCACACCGTCGTCATAAGAAGATCCTCAAGCTAGCTAAGGGCTATTACGGTGCACGTAGCCGAGTATTCCGTGTTGCTAAGCAAGCCGTAATCAAAGCTGGCCAATATGCCTACCGCGACCGTCGTCAACGTAAGCGCCAGTTCCGTGCTCTATGGATTGCTCGTATCAACGCCGGTGCGCGTATGAATGGGTTGTCTTATAGCCGTTTGATTTCCGGTTTGAAGAAATCTTCAATCGAGATCGACCGTAAAGTATTGGCTGACTTAGCCATTCACGACAAAGCGGTATTCACAGCGATCGTAGAGAAGGCTAAAGCGGCACTCGCTTAAGCTGGTTGATCTACACTAACCTTGGTTAGCATAGATTAAACTACCTTCGTATCCTCTCACGAGGATTAGAAACAGGGGAAGAGTGCAAACTCTTCCCCTGTCTTGTTTTAGATGGAGAAGAATATGGAACACCTCAAGCAACTGGTCACCGAGGGCTTAGACGCCGTGGCTCAAGCGGCAGACGAAGTAGCCCTTGACCAAGTTCGGGTTCAGTACTTAGGTAAAAAAGGCGAGCTTACACAACAACTTAAAAGCCTAGGCAAGTTGTCGGCCGAAGAACGCCCTGCAGCTGGTGCTAAGATCAATGAGGCCAAGCAAAAAGTACAAGATGCCATCACAGTAAAACGCACCATGATGGCTGCTAACGCCCTAAGTAAACAGCTTGCAGTAGAAAGCATTGATGTAACACTGGCCGGTCGTGGCCAAGCCATTGGTGGCTTACATCCTGTAACGATGACCATCGAGCGCATTGAAAATTTCTTCGCTCAAATTGGCTTTTCTGTAGCCCAAGGCCCAGAAATCGAAGATGACTATCATAACTTCGAAGCCCTCAATATTCCTGCTCATCACCCGGCACGTGCTATGCATGATACCTTTTATTTTGGTGATGGCACTCTACTACGTACCCACACATCAGGCGTACAAGTAAGAACTATGGAAAAGCAACAACCACCTATCCGCATCATTTGCCCAGGCCGTGTGTACCGTTGTGATTCTGACCAAACCCACTCCCCAATGTTTCACCAAATAGAAGGTTTGTTAGTGGATGACAATATAAGTTTTGCAGACCTAAAAGGCATCCTGCATAACTTCCTTAACGTGTTCTTTGAGCGAGACCTTCAAGTGCGCTTCCGCCCTTCCTACTTCCCCTTTACCGAACCTTCTATTGAAGTGGATATCGGCTACCAAGGTGAAGATGGCGAACAAAAATGGTTGGAAGTATTAGGTTGTGGAATGGTTCACCCTAAGGTATTCGAACACTCAGGCATCGACACTGAAAAATACACTGGATTTGCCTTTGGTATGGGTGTCGAGCGCCTAGCCATGCTGCGTTATGGTGTTAAAGACTTGCGGATGTTCTTTGAAAACGACCTGCGGTTTTTGGCCCAATTTAGTTAATCTTTGATCGAGAGATAGACATGAAATTTAGTGAACAGTGGCTGCGTGAATGGGTTAACCCAGCAATTAACAGTGATGAATTGGTAGCCCAGATTACCTTAGCGGGGCTAGAAGTTGATGGTGTAGAGTCTGCCGCAGGCGAATTTAGTGGTGTAATTGTTGGCGAAATTGTTAGCGCAGAGCAGCACCCAGATGCAGACAAACTTCGTGTATGTCAGGTTAGTGATGGTGTTGCAGAAACTCAAGTAGTGTGTGGTGCACCTAATGCTCGTGTAGGCATTAAAGTTGCGTTTGCCACTGTGGGTGCAATATTGCCTGGTAACTTCAAAATCAAAAAGGCTAAGCTACGTCAGCAAGAGTCTTTTGGTATGTTGTGTTCAGCTGCAGAACTAGAAATCAGTGACGAAAATGATGGTATTATGGAACTGGTAGCCGATGCTCCAGTAGGTGCTGATCTTCGTGAGTACCTTAATCTTAATGACAAGATCATTGATGTGGACCTGACTCCAAATCGTGGTGATTGCTTGAGCATTGCAGGTCTTGCGCGTGAAGTAGGTGTGCTAAATTCAGTAGATGTTACAACGCCAGAGTACACTGAATTAGCGCCTCAGGTGGAAGATGTTTTTCCTGTCAGAGTTAATGCTCCAGAGCATTGCCCACGGTTTTTGGGCCGTGTATTAAATAACATCGACATTACTCAATCTTCTCCATTGTGGTTGCAAGAAAAACTGCGCCGTTGTGATCTACGTAGCATCGACCCTGTGGTAGACGTGACTAACTACATTTTGCTAGAAATGGGCCAGCCTATGCATGCTTATGATTTAGATAAGCTTAGTGGCTCTATTGTCGTACGTATGGCGAGTCAGGGTGAAAACCTAACCTTGCTTGATGGCCAAAAAGTTGAGCTGAATAATGAAACCCTGGTTATCGCTGATAACGAAGGTGTATTAGGTATGGCTGGTATCATGGGTGGTGCAGACACAGGAGTAGGAGCGACTACTTGCAATGTATTCTTGGAAGCAGCCTTTTTTAACCCCATCAGTATCGCCGGCAAAGCCCGTAGCTACGGTTTGCACACAGATGCGTCCCATCGTTTTGAACGTGGCGTAGATTATGATCTACAACGTAAAGCTATGGACCGTGCAACTATGCTGCTACAAAGCATCGTTGGTGGTGAGGCAGGTCCAATTGTCGAGCAAACATCGGCAGAACACTTACCAAGCCATACTAAGGTAACGTTACGTAAAGCCCGTTTAGAAGCCTTGCTAGCCTATAAAATTGGCGACCAACAAGTGCTCGATATTCTTAAACGTTTAGGCCTTACTTTAGCTTCATCAGACGATGACAGCTGGACCTTCACGTCGCCTTCCTGGCGTTTCGACATGGCTATTGAGGCTGACCTTGTGGAAGAGGTGGCCCGCGTATACGGTTACAATAACTTGCCAAGTACTCATCCTGTGGCGAGTATGGAAATTCCAGCTAAATTAGAAGTAGAGCGTCCTTTATCTGTTTTGCGTCGTCACATGGTGAGCTGTGGTTACCAAGAAGCAATTACCTACAGCATGGTAGAACCAGGCCTATTATCTAAGTTTGATAACCAAAATAAGCCAGTGGAGTTAGTGAACCCTATTTCTGCCGATATGGCTGTAATGCGCACAAGCCTATGGCCAGGTTTGGTAAAAGCGCTGCAGCATAACCAAAACCGCCAGCAATCCCGTGTACGCTTGTTCGAAACAGGCCAGCGTTTTATTCCTAGTGATCAAGGCTTGCAGCAGCAAGATGTGTTTGCAGGTTTAATCTATGGCTCACGGCACCCAGAAAGTTGGCACGGTAAAACTGAACAAATTGATTACTTCGATGCTAAAGGTGATCTTGAATCCTTGCTAGAAATCAGTGGCCAAAATTTCAACTTTGAAGCTGCTGAGCACGTGGCTTTGCATCCAGGGCAAAGTGCAGCCATTAACTTAGCAGACGAAAAAATAGGTTATATTGGTGCCATGCACCCAGGCCTAGTTAAAGACTTAGGCCTGCTTGGCCCAGTGTTTATGTTTGAAGTAGATTTGGCGTCTATCAGTATGGGTATACTCCCGGCGTACGAAACTTTGTCTAAGTTCCCAGAGATGCGCCGTGACTTAGCCATTGTTTTGGATCAAAAAATTAGCGTTGCAATGGTGACTAATTATATTGAATCCAGTGCTGGTGAATGGCTGAACGACGTACGCTTATTCGATGTTTACCAAGGCCAAGGCATTGAAAATGGACAAAAAAGTCTTGCTTTAGGCTTGACGTGGCAGCACCCAGAGCGCACTCTTACCGATGATGAAGTAAATCAATGGGTTGAACAGGTCGTAGAACACCTTTCTCAACACGCTGGTGCGAGCCTAAGAGGCTAAAAATACCCCGTTAGTTATATGGCTAACGGGGTGTTTAAGCTTGATAAGCTAGATAATAATAAATAACAGACGAGGATCCAGCTATGGGATCACTGACCAAAGCCGATATGGCAGAACGTCTCAGTAGTGAACAAAAGCTTAGTAAACGCGATGCAAAAGACATGGTAGAGGCATTTTTTGAAGAAGTATCTTCCAGTCTGATTAGTAATGAACAGGTTAAGTTATCTGGTTTTGGTAACTTTGATCTACGCGATAAACGCTCAAGACCTGGACGCAATCCTAAAACAGGTGAAGAAGTGGCTATTTCTGCACGTCGTGTGGTCACTTTTAGGCCTGGCCAAAAGCTTAAAGATCGTGTTGAGTCGGAAAACTAATTGCATTGATTAGTAGCATCAACAACTTGATTTAATTCTATATTGTTGCTGAATTTGGGGCTAATCTGCTTCCAAACTGGCAACGATTCTAGTAATATACCGCCTCTCTTGAGGTTCTCACTGAACAGCATCAAGGGCAGTGTCGGGGCGTGGCGCAGTTTGGTAGCGCACCTGCCTGGGGGGCAGGGGGTCG